>Ga0116153_10001387_pt1 | contig 22629 bp, 21 predicted proteins | sample AD_UKC028_MetaG_FD_89896 | JGI IMG/M metagenome (GOLD analysis project Ga0116153, IMG submission 89896) | Active sludge microbial communities of municipal wastewater-treating anaerobic digesters from USA - AD_UKC028_MetaG | ecosystem: Engineered > Bioreactor > Anaerobic > Digestate | place: USA...
AAGTATCAGGTAAAGAATTTATTCAGCTTCTCATAAGCTGAAGGCAGTGTGAAAATAACAACCTTGTCGTTGGCATGTATAATTGTATCACCGGTTGCTATGTAAGGTACCCCATCCCTGATGCCGCCACCGACAATTGCATCTTTGGGAAAATCTATGCTTCTGAGTGTGCCTTTCGTTATTCTGGAATTTTCAGGAACATTCAGCTCGAGCACTTCTGCATCTGTACCTGCCATGTACTTTACCTGGGTAATTATCGGACTTACAGTGTGCCGGAATATTCTGCTGGCTGCAGAAATCTTCTTGTTAATTATTGTATCGATGCCGGTTGTTTCTGCAAGGCTTATATATTCAATATTCTCTACTTCTGCTATTGTCTTTTTAACTCCGAATTTCTTTGCGAGAAGACAGGAAAGAATATTTGTTTCCGAATTTCCTGTTACAGCAACAAAGGCATCCATTTTGGAAATCCCTTCCTGTTCAAGAAGATCAACATTCCTGCCGTCTCCGTTGATTATCAGTGTATTGTCAAGTATTTCGGACAGTGATTCACATTTCTTTGTGTCAATATCAACCAGCTTAACCTCACATGACCTTTGCATGTGAATGGCTATGTGCTTGCCAATCCTTGAACCGCCCAGGATCATGACATTCTTGGCTTCAAAATTCCTTGTGCCTGAGGTTTTCATCATCTCATCCATACCTTCAAGTGATGAGATCACATATACCGTGTCGCCAAGCTGGAAATGCTCATTGCCCCTGGGTATAATTGTCTTGCCTTCCCTCTTGATAGCTACAGCCCTGTATTTGTCAGTCCTGTTTGTTGCTGCAATTTCCTGCAGGCTTTTGTTAATTATTGGTGCATTTTCCTGAAGCTTCTGCACGTACATCATCAGTTTTCCGTTGCAGAACTCCATAAAATCGGATGCACCTGTTTCATGCAGGAGTCCCAGCACCTCACGGGCAGCAATAAGTTCAGGGTAGATAAGCGAATCAATGCCTATTGATTTGAAGAAGTCGAGAGTTGATGATTCAAAGAAATCGAGGTTGTCTATCCTTGCAATTGTCTTTATTGCACCAAACCTCTTTGCCATTATGGCTGAGATAATATTTGTGTCCTCAGAATGGGTTACTGCAATAAAGAGATCAGTCCTTTTCACAAGAGTGTCCCTTAGAAGCCTTACAGAGGTGGCCGATCCTTCATGAGTAAGGATGTCAAGTGCACTGTCAATAGGCTTAAGTCTTACTTCCTCAGGATCAATAAGAACTATTTCGTGATTTTCATTTGAGAGCATCTTTGCCAGATGTGTTCCAACCTCACCTGCCCCTGCAATAACTATCCTCATAAAGATTCATTTGAAAAAAACATGCTAAATTACTACTTTCTTTGCTTATAATAAGCTTTTGGGCGACTTTTTTGCCTCTTTAAAGATCTGAGATGTAGGCCCCTGAGATGCCCACATAATGAAGATTTGCTTGCTTGTGCGCTTCTTTAGACCCTTTTGAGATGTTAGCCGGAGATGCCTCCGGTGAAATTATAAAGCTTGTACCAGGCCTGGCAGTGATAATTTTACTTTCTGTTTCTGGCTTCCTGCCTGTCAGAATTACGGCATCCGGTGCAAATTCAGAAATCATTGATTCGCTTATTCTATTGTTTATCAGAATACTGTAATTGTCTGACCTTATAAGTACAGGTACTGAACTCATAACAAACCTGTTGAAATGCAGACCTGCCGAATTAGCATGGTGCCTTACTGTTTCCGGTATTGTGTCGCTGAAACTGTAAAAATTCATTATGCTGCCGGTTCTTATGCCTACTGAAACAAGTCCCGGAGTATTATAAACTATAAGTTCTGAAGATTGCCTTAACTGAATCCTTTCAGCTGTCCGGAATATGCTGAAAATCAGAATAAACAGCAGAATTGCAGATGTACTGATTTTTTTCCCGTTTACAAACCTGGCAAACAGCAGTGAAATTATGATTCCGGAAATTAAGGCTTCGGGAAGTGAAAGTCCAATGTTTTCCATCAAAGCTCCGGGCAGAGCTGCCGCATGTTCTGTCAATAAAATTGTTATTGCGGCCAGCTTGTCAGCTGCGTAAGCGCAAAGCATGGCAAGAAACTTAATCTTATAAAAAAGAGGTATCAGGCAGCCGATAATTATAAGCAGTGAAGAAAGCGGCACAATTATAAGGTTTGTAAGCAGGAAGTACACAGAAAACATGTTAAAGAACATAATTGTAAAAGGAAGAGTTCCGGCCTGGGCAGTGAAGGTGACTGCAATCGACTGCCAGACCTTATCTGCAAGGATGTTATTCAATTGCAGTTTGAGGTAAAGATCTCTGTAAAAGATTATTATAAATATGACAGCAGAATAGGACAGGAGAAATCCGGAATCAAAGATCACTGAAGGCCTTATCAGAATGAGCACAAATGCTGAGGCAAGGACTGAGTTTACAGGATCGGAGCGGCGTTTAAGCAGGTTTCCGGCCTGTAAAAAAGTAAACATCAGGGTTGCTCTGAGCACTGATGGGGTGAGACCTGTCACAAAGGCGAAGGCCCAGAGGATGAAAAGAGCTGTAAGAATCCTTAATATATTCAGCCTGCCGCGGAGGAAGAACAGAATATTGAATACAAACATGCTCAATATTACGGCGTGCAATCCCGATACTGCCATAATGTGCATAACACCTGCTTTCATGAAGGATTCCTTCTGCCCTGGTTCAAGCATTGTTTTGTCACCAAGTGTCATGGCTGCAACAAGGCCAATCCTGGAGGCAGCTATTCCGCTCTCGCTGTATATGTCTATTATTTTGTTTCTTATTATAAGTGCAGCTGATCTCAGGTTCCTTCTTTCAGGGGAAGTATGGCTGATTATTTTTTCCTTTCTGACGTAGCTCGTATACCTGACTCCCTTGTTTTCCATATAAAACCTGTAGTCAAATTCCGATGGATTACCCCTGTTCGATATTTGGGAGGGAACGCAGCTGATTGCAATAATATCGCCTGGTTGCCATTCAGTCAGAGATTCGTCTTTTTCGAAGTAAAGGAGTAATGATCCTGTTAACTCTGTATTTTCACTTCCATTCCTTACAGAAATAAGTTCTGCCACTGCTTTATAGCTTTTCGCTTTTTCTTCGGGAAAGTCATTGATTGCCACTGTATATACAGCCTCATGAGCCGGAAGTTCAGAAATGCTTCTTTTTTCAATGTAATACAGAAGCATTCCTGCAGTGAAAAGTGAGCATGCAAAAAGGCAGGAAAAGAGGTAATCAGTTGGTTTCCTGTTTTTTCTTGCAGAGCTTATAAGTACACCTGCTGTGAGAAGAGCAAAGGGGATAATAACGTTTTGACCTGCTCTGAAGAAGTAAGCCGAAATAATTCCTGCACAAAGAGGAATTATTATCCTCAGAAAGGGAATTTTATGATGTAGCACAGCCTGCAGTGTTGAGACTGTACCAAGTTAAGAAAAAAATATTAAGCTTTAGGCTTCTGGCCCGGAAGAACTGTTTTGTAATCTGCATCAAACATACCCTTGCTTATTGCAGTAAGCTTTCCTTTAAGAAGCCTTTTTCTTAAAGGGCTCACCCTGTCGGTGTACATGATGCCGTCAAGGTGGTCATATTCATGCAGGATCACTCTGGCCTTGTACCCCTCATATACTTCATCATGGAACTCCCAGTTCTCATCATAGTATTCAATCCTTATCCTCGATTCGCGGTTCACTTCCTCTCTCAGATTCGGTATGCTCAGGCAGCCTTCTGACATGGGAATTATCTCACCGTTTTTTTCGGTAATATGAGCATTTATAAAAGCTTTCTTAAAGCCTTCCATAGAGGGATCATCTTCTGCCGCGGGACTTCCGTCGATGACAAATATCCTTATTGATTTTCCGACCTGTGGAGCTGCAAGACCCACACCGTCAGCACTGTACATCGTCTCAAACATGTCTTGTACAAACTGGTCAAGGCCTGGATAATCCCTGTCAATATCTTCTGCTACTTTTCTCAGCACCGGGTGACCATATACTACAATAGGGTAAACCATTTTTTCTTATTTATTATTTATTTCCGGCATCAAGCCATGATTGCAGTATTATTGAAGCGCTGATCCTGTCAATCATCGACTTGTCCTGCCTGCCGCTCTTCTTCACTCCTCCGTCTATCATGCTTCTGAATGCCATCTGTGATGTAAAGCGCTCATCAGCAAGATGAATTGTAATGCCCGGATATTTAGTCCGGAGCTTCTTAATGAACGGATCAATATATTTAACACTTTCACTGGGTGAGTTGTTCATCTGCTTTGGATAACCTATTACAAATGCCTCAACCTGTTCCCTGCCGGAATAATCAGCAATGAAGTTGTCAAATTCATCAGGATGAAGAGTGCAGAGAGGTGAGGCAAACATCTTCAGAGGATCTGTAACTGCCAGTCCTATTCTTTTGTTGCCGTAATCTATGCCAATTATCCTGCCCATATATATTTCCGGTGCAAAAATAACAAAAAAAAGCCACCTGTAACGGTGGCCTTTTTTATCTATTCTGATCAGCTTATGCTGTTTTTGAAAAATCCATTGCTGCAAGTCGCTGATATGATTTGTACCTCCATTTTGCATTTTCCTCGGCAGACTTGAAGAGTATCTCTGCCTCTTTCGGGAATGCTTTAATAAGAGAGGTGTAGCGTACTTCTGTCTTCAGGAAATCCTGGAATTTGCTCCAGTCGGGTTCTTTTGAATCGAGCTGGAATGGGTTCTGTCCCTGTGCTTCAAGAAGAGGATTGAACCTGTATGTATGCCAGTAACCTGATTCAACAGCCAGCTTGGTCTGTGCCTGTGTCCTGCCCATACCGTCCCTGAGGCCATGGTTAATACATGGTGAGTAGGCGATTATGAGTGAAGGACCAGGGTAAGCTTCAGCTTCCTTGAGAGCCTTGAAGAACTGTGAGTTATTTGCTCCCATAGCAACCTGTGCAACATAAACATAGCCATAAGTCATAGCCATCTGGCCAAGGTCTTTCTTGCGGATCTTCTTACCTGAGGCAGCAAATTTAGCTACTGCACCTGCAGGAGTTGATTTTGAAGCCTGGCCTCCTGTGTTGGAGTAAACTTCTGTATCGAGAACAAGAACATTTACATCTTCACCTGAAGCAAGCACATGGTCGAGGCCTCCGTAACCGATATCATAAGCCCAACCGTCACCGCCGAAGATCCAGTGTGATTTCTTGATGAGGTACTGCTCGAGGCTGAGTATCTCTTTGGCAACTTCTGCTTTTTCTTTTTTGCAGGCTTCAACAACCTGGGCTGAAGCTGTCTTGGATGCTTCTGCCTGATCTTTTACCTTGAGCCACTCTTCAAATGCTGCCTTTGTTTCAGCATTTACTGTGTTGTCAGCAACAGCTGCCTTCATGCGGCCTGCTATTCTTTCCCTCAGGGCAGCAGTTCCAAGCATCTGGCCTAAACCGTATTCTGCGTTGTCTTCGAACAGTGAGTTTGCCCATGCCGGACCTTTGCCCACTTTATTGTAGGTATAAGGAGTTGCCGGAGCTGAACCACCATAAATTGATGAACAGCCTGTGGCGTTTGCAACGATCATCCTGTCGCCAAACAGCTGGGTGATAGTCTTGATATATGGTGTTTCACCGCAACCTGCACATGCGCCTGAGAACTCGAACAGAGGCTGTGAGAACTGGCTGTTCTTGACATTTACAAATTTGTCAACAACGGCATCCTTGTAACCCACTTTCTCATGCATGTATGTCCAGCGTGCTATTTCACTATGCTGTGTTTCAAGCGGTTTCATAATAAGTGCTTTGCTCTTTGCAGGACAAACGTCAGCACAGTTGCTGCAGCCTGTACAGTCGAGAACGCTAACCTGTATCTTGAATCTGAATGCTTTCAGAGCGCCAGGTATTCCCTGTATTGTTTTGGTACCTTCAGGTGCATTTTTAGCTTCTTCCTCAGTCATAAGGAATGGTCTGATAGCAGCGTGAGGACAAACATAAGCACACTGGTTACACTGAATACACTCATCTGACTGCCATTCAGGTACATTGACAGCGATGCCGCGTTTCTCATACTGTGAAGTTCCTGACGGGAATGTACCGTCTTCCCTTGTTCTGAAAGCGCTTACAGGAAGATCGTCTCCCTTCATTGCATTCATTGGTTCCATCACTTCGCGGATAAATGCCGGAATATTGCGCTCATCCTTTGATTTTTCAACACTTACTTTTGCCCAGTCGGCAGGTATCTCAACCCTTGTTACAGCTGAGCCCTTATCAATAGCAGCATAGTTCATGTTGACAACATCCTCGCCTTTTCTTCCGTATGTCTTATATACGGCTTTCTTCATCTCTGCCTCTGCCTTTTCGTAAGGAATAACATTGGCTACCTTGAAGAATGCGGCCTGCATTATTGTGTTTGTGCGTGTTCCGAGACCAAGTTCCTCAGCGATTGCTGTTGCATTTATTATGAAGAAATTAATATGATTGTCAGCCATGTACTTCTTCATGTGATTCGGAATGCGATTCTTTGTTTCTTCTACATCCCAGATAGAGTTGAGAAGGAAGGTTCCGTTTTTCTTCAGCCCCTTGAGCATATCATATTTTTCAAGATATGATGTAACATGGCATGCAACGAAGTCGGGTGAGTTAACAAGGTACGGTGAACGTATCGGTTTGTCACCGAAGCGAAGGTGTGATGTTGTAATACCGCCTGATTTTTTAGAGTCGTAAGCGAAATACGCCTGGCAGTATTTATCTGTTGTGTCACCTATTATCTTGATTGAGTTTTTATTTGCACCTACAGTTCCGTCAGATCCGAGACCGTAGAATTTTGCCTCATAAGTACCTGGAAGTGATACGTTTATTTCAGGAAGCACTGGCAGTGATGTGAAAGTAACATCGTCAACGATACCTACTGTGAAGCCGTTTTTCGGTTCTTTCATCTTAAGGTTTTCATATACTGCAAGCACCTGGGCAGGTGTTGTATCCTTTGAGCTTAATCCGTAGCGGCCACCCACTATAAGAGGCTTTTCTGCCTTGTTGTAGAAAAGTTCTACCACATCGAGGTAGAGAGGTTCTCCATTTGCGCCCGGTTCCTTTGTTCTGTCGAGGACAGCAATTCTTTTAACTGATTTCGGCAGTACATTAAAGAAATATTTCGCTGAGAACGGACGGTAAAGGTGAACAGTAAGAAGACCTACTTTTTCTCCTTTTGCCATCAGATGGTCGATAACCTCTTTTGTTGTTTCAGTGATTGAGCCCATTGCAATAATAATATTCTCTGCATCGGGAGCTCCGTAATATGTGAAAGGCTTGTATGTTCTTCCGGTAAGCTTGTTGATCTCTTCCATGTATGAATTAACCATATCAGGAATAGGAGCATAGAAAGGATTAATTGCCTCTTTTGCCTGGAAGAAGATGTCGGGATTCTGTGCAGTTCCCCTTGTTACAGGATGTTCAGGGTTAAGTGCATTTGCGCGGAATCTGTCAAGTGCTTTTCTGTCAAGAAGTTTTGTAAGTTCGTCCATTTCAAGAACCTCAATCTTCTGAACTTCAGCTGAAGAGCGGAAACCGTCGAAGAAGTGGACGAAAGGAATCCTTGATTTAATAGCTGTAAGATGAGCGACGCCTGCAAGGTCCATTATCTCCTGAACGCTGCCGCTAGCGAGCATTGCAAAACCTGTCTGCCTTGTTGCATAAATGTCGCTGTGATCGCCGAATATAGAAAGTGAATGAGCGGCGATTGTACGTGCAGATACATGGAATACAGCCGGGAGCAGTTCACCTGCCATCTTGTACATGTTTGGTATCATCAGAAGAAGTCCCTGTGAAGCTGTGAATGTAGTGCCGAGAGCTCCTGTCTGAAGAGCGCCGTGCAATGCACCTGCAGCTCCTGCTTCCGACTGCATCTCAACAACCCTAAGTGTTTCACCGAACATGTTTTTAAGTCCGTTTGCTGACCATTCATCAACATATTCTGCCATTGTGGAAGATGGTGTAATGGGATATATGCAAGCAACTTCGCTAAACATATATGCAACATGAGAAGCGGCATGGTTACCGTCGCATGTTATGAATTTTTTTGTCTTCATTGTGAATTATTTTGATTTAAATAAGGTTTTAAAAATTCAGTGCAAATCTAAGAAAAACTATTTATTAGCTACCATTCATTGATATAAGAAACTCCTCATTCGATTTAGCCTGCAACAGCCTGTCGCGCAGAAACTCCATTGCTTCAACCGAGTTCATATCTGCAAGGAAATTCCTGAGAACCCATATTTTCTGCATTATTGTCTTGTTAAGCAGCAGGTCTTCCCTTCTTGTACTCGATGCCGGTATGTCGATTGATGGGAATATTCTCCTGTTTGACAGCTTTCTGTCGAGCTGCAGTTCCATGTTTCCAGTACCCTTGAATTCCTCAAAGATAACATCATCCATTTTGGAACCGGTATCGGTAAGCGCAGTTGCAAGAATTGTAAGTGAACCGCCGTTTTCAATATTTCGTGCAGCTCCGAAGAATCTTTTTGGTTTATGCAGTGCGTTTGAATCAACACCGCCTGACAGCACTTTCCCTGATGCAGGCGCTGTTGTGTTAAAGGCCCTTGCAAGACGGGTGATTGAATCGAGAAGGATGACAACATCATGACCGCATTCAACAAGCCTTTTAGCTTTTTCAAGAACTATGTTGGCTACGCGGCAGTGCCTTTCAGCAGGTTCATCGAATGTTGAGGCAATTACTTCAGCCTTAACATTCCTTGCCATATCTGTAACCTCTTCAGGACGCTCGTCGATAAGAAGTATCATGAGGTAAACTTCAGGATGGTATTTGGCTATTGCATTGGCGATTTCCTGAAGAAGGATTGTCTTACCAGTCTTTGGCTGTGCAACAATAAGTCCGCGCTGTCCCTTGCCTAGAGGCGTGAACATATCAATTATCCTTACAGAGAGGGAGCCTTCGCCGGGCTGGCACAAGGTGAATTTCTCATTCGGGAAAAGAGGGGTAAGAAAGTCGAACGGAACCCTGTCCCTTATATAATCAGGACTTCTGCCATTGATCTCATCAACTTTTATAAGGGGAAAATATTTTTCACCCTCTTTCGGAGGACGGATTGATCCTTTTATTGTATCGCCGGTTTTAAGGCCGAACAGTTTTATCTGTGACTGCGAAACATAAATGTCATCAGGCGAGTTAAGGTAATTGTAGTCGGGCGATCTCAGGAAACCATATCCGTCGGGCATGATTTCAAGAACACCTGTATTATATATTATACCCTCAAAATCATAGGCTTTTTCCTTCTTTTCCTCTTTTACAGGAATAACCTCGGGATGTGCCTCTTTTACAGGTGGTTCAACAATTATATCACCAAAATAAAGCTCTGCTGAAGGAGTTTTTTCTTCAAATATTGTTTCAGGAATTACTGAAGGAAAAGAATCGTCAACTATTTTTTCCCTGACAGCCTCAGGTTTAATGGTTTCCGGGGCTTTATCCTCCTTTTTCTCAAATTTTTCCCTGTCATTCTCACTGGCTGGTGCATTTTCCTTCCATCTGTTTTCCCTTCTTTCCTCATTGCGTGGCTGAAAGAACCTCTGTGGTTCCTGTTTTTCTTCCGCGGCAACAGGTTTTACTTCCCTGTAGGGCTTTTCGAAAGGTTTTGACTCTGATAATTTAGTTCCGTCAGGACCAACTGACATAACTGATTCAACTGACCTGGCCGGCATAGGCTTTGAAGTCCGGGGACGTTTTCCTCTCCGTGCATGCATGTCCGATTCATGCCCCTGAGATTCAGGCGTAAACGGAAAATGTTCCTTTTCTGCCGGGGGTGCTGCGGAAGGTTCTGTCGCTTCAATTGCCTGCTGATCAAGGATCCTGTAAATAAGATCCTGTTTCTTCAGGGTCTCAGCCTTCTTAATATTCAGTTGTTTAGCTATCTCCTTTAACTCAGGAAGAAGCTTCTTGCTCAGCTCAAGAATGTCGTACATACTTTATAATAATAGGAGTATAAGAATGATCATTACTAATATCAATGGAAACACGGGATAAGAAATGCGGCTTTACCCGCTGATTTAAAATGCACAGATTTCAGATTCCCGAAAACCGCTGCAATATTAAAAAAAATACTTTTATAATTCCAATTAAAATTTGTTAAAACTGCCAAGGAAATTATTCTAATGCAAAAAAGTCTGATTTTTCAGCAAGTGAAACAGTTGTGCAAGTTATTAATTAATTTAATGAATTCAAAAATATTTAATACAATGTGTCGGGACAGCCCTTTTTTTTATTAAAATTGTACGTGGAGAGTAAATTACACCAGTCTTAATTCTAAAAGCTAATGCGTCAGCTGAAAATCACGAAGCAGGTTACAAACCGGGATACTCCCTCCCTGGATAAATACCTTCAGGAGATTGGAAGAGTTGAGCTCATTTCTCCCGAGGATGAGGTGGCGCTTGCAAGGAAGATAAAAACAGGTGATAATGAGGCGCTTAAGAAGCTTGTAAAAGCAAACCTCCGTTTTGTGGTTTCCGTGGCTAAACAATATCAGAACCAGGGAATAACTCTTCCCGACCTGATAAATGAGGGTAATCTCGGCCTTATGAAGGCAGCCCAGCGCTTCGACGAGACAAGAGGATTTAAGTTCATTTCCTATGCAGTATGGTGGATCAGGCAGGCCATATTGCAGGCACTTGCCGAACAGTCGCGCATAGTAAGGCTTCCTGTGAACAAAATTGGTTCTATAAACAGGATAAACAGGGCTTTTGCCCGGCTGGAACAGACTTATGAGCGTGAACCTTCATCACAGGAGATCGCTGATCTGCTTGAGATGATCCCTGAGGATGTAAAGGAAGCGCTTAAAACAAACGGACGCACTGTAAGCATGGATGCTCCCATTACCTCAGAAGATGAGAATACAATGTATGACATGATCCCCAATGTCGATGCTCCAAGTCCTGACAGAAACCTTATAAATGAATCGCTGGCATACGAAATTGAAAGGGCCCTCTGCACTCTCTCTCCAAGGGAATCAAAAGTTCTTAAACTTTATTTTGGACTGGGTATGAAACATCCCTACACTCTTGAGGAAATAGGAGAGGAGCTCAGTCTGACACGTGAACGGGTAAGGCAGATTAAGGAAAAGGCTATTAAACGAATACAGTTTACGACACGCTGCCGGATACTTAAAACTTACCTGGGCTGACAATTAAACTAAAAAAGATGAACCACCTTGTTTCTCCGTCTCTGCTTGCCGCTGATTTCGGCAACATAGAGAGAGATATACGACTTGTTAATAAGAGTGAGGCCGACTGGCTTCACCTCGATATAATGGACGGAGTTTTTGTTCCTAACATTTCCTTCGGCTTCCCTGTGCTTGATGCTGTTAAGAAAATAACAGAAAAACCTATGGATGTGCACCTTATGATTACAGATCCTGACCGTTTCCTTACTCGCTTCAGGGATGCCGGCGCAAGTATCCTTACAGTTCAGATTGAAGCTTGCACGCATCTTAACAGAACAGTGACAGAAATCCGTAACCTGGGTATGAAAGCAGGTGTAGCACTGAATCCCCACACTCCGGTTTCTCTGCTTAAGCATACGCTTCCTTATATCGATATGGTGCTGATTATGACTGTAAACCCGGGATTTGGGGGCCAGAAATTCATCGACGAGAGCTATTCCAAAATAGATGAGCTGAAGGAGATGATTGATGCCTGCGGAAATGATGTTCTTATACAGGTTGACGGTGGTGTTGATGCATCAAATGCTCCTCACCTTGTTAAAGCCGGTGTGAATGTGCTTGTTGCAGGTTCATCTGTATTTTCTTCACCCGATCCTCTGAGAAGCATTTCGGCTCTGAAGAATTTAACCTGAGATCTTTTCTTCAAGGAAGCTTTTTATTCTGTCAATTTCAGAAGGATTGAACCATGTTATTTCTTTGTCCCTTGCCCACCATGTAAGCTGACGTTTTGAATATCTCCGGCTGTTGCGCTTTATTAATTCAATTGCTTTCTCACGCGAGGTCTTGCCTTCAAAATAGTCAAAAAACTCTTTGTATCCTAAGGTGTTAAATGCATTGAGATGCCTCTGCTGAAAAAGCTCACGTGCTTCTTCTTCAAGACCATCTGAAACCATCTTGTCGACACGTCTGTTGATCCTGTCGTAAAGCTCCTCGCGGTCCATGTTAAGGCCTGTTTTGATGATCCTGAAATCCCTGTCTCTTCTCGTTCTGAGCAGGAAGGAGGAATAGGGACGACCTGTTGACTCACAGATCTCCAGCGCCCTTATTATTCTCTTATGATTCCTGAGGTCAACTCTTTTGTAATGCTCGGGGTCAAGTATTTTAAGTGCCTGACGCAGACCTTCTATTCCTGTTTCGATGTAGAGCGAATTGTACTTGTCTCTTACTTCCTGCTCCACATCGGGAATATCATCAGTTCCATGGCATACAGCATCGATATACATGCCTGATCCTCCGGCCATTATAACAATTCTGCTTTTTGAGAACAATGAAGGCAGCAATGCAAGCACATCCCTTTCAAAGATGCTTGAACTGTAATATTTGTCAGCCGTGATAAACTGGATAAAATGGTGCTTTACAAGTCTGAGTTGTTCGTCAGAAGGCACTGCTGTGCCTGTTCGCATTTCCCTGTAGAACTGTCTTGAATCGCATGATATTATTTCACTGCTGAAATGCTGGGCCAGCCTAATGGCGATATCCGTCTTACCGACACCTGTCGGTCCAAGCAGTACTATGAGGTTATTGTTCATTGGAATATGATCCCTGACGGGCTATTCCTCTTCTTCGCTGATATTGTCGATATTGTCAAAATCAGGCAGTGTTTCTTCATCATCGCCTTCGAGGAACAGTTCGTCAACTTCTGCTTCATCCTCATCCTCGTCGTCTGCCACAACAATATTATTGTAAAGTTTGCGTGAAGAACTGCCGAAAATCACCTGTTTGGGAGGTACGCCTTTCGAGTTTGTGCAGGCGGGAAGTTCATGTCCTTCAATTTCTTTTCCTTCACCGGTATATTCAACGAAAAGAGCCCTTTCATTAAAGAAATCGAAAATATAGAGTAATTTCTGATTTTTGCGGAAGATAATATCCTCCAGGACTGCTGATTCCATGGTTGATGAACCGGTACCCATATCAAAGAGAGTAAATTCCTCTTCTTTTTCCCAGTTATCTGTTGCCATGAAAAAAGATGCCATCTGCGACTTGTCAAACTCCAGTTCGTCCTGGATCATGTTATGAAAATCAAGCAAAGTGTGTGTGTCGAGGAATTCAAACTCCCTTACAAACGACTCATCCTCATCTGATAACACTACAAATTTGTATACCATATTTTTTTAAAATTCGATGGGTGCAATATAATATTTTTTATATTACGATATTAAATGTGTATTTTTTTTAGAAGAAATTCTATGGTGTCAATCCCGTCTGAATAATCCCATAATGCAGGCTTCTGTGCCTGACCAAAAGGAAGGTGATTTTTTGACACAATGCACTGGATGCTGTTTTCAATTGTTTTTATCTCCTGCAGAAGCACATCATACGATTTGTAATAACTGTAAAATGTTACTGCAACCGGAGATGCTGTCATCGGATCTTCCTTCATAAGCAGGTAGCCTGTGTCGAGGAAAGGCTCGCGGTTAACAAGATATATTGCCTTGTAATAATCGTAGTTATTGCAGTATTTATTATTCTCTGTTACATACGAGTAACTGTCCAAGTGCCTTATAAGATCCCTTGGATCAAATCCTTCCGGTATGAACAGCTTTGAAACATTTCTGCAGCCAAGGCCATAATATGAAAAAATATCCCCGCCAAGAGCTTTCAGTTCATCATCAGTTTCATTTCCCGAGATTATTGCAACGCTGTTCCTGTTCTTCCTGATTATGTTGGGATATTTTCCGAAATAGGATTCAAAATAGCGCGATGTATTGTTGCTTCCTGTTGCAATTATGGCATCGAAACCTGACAATGGTCCGTCGGAGAAGTTTATCATTTCCCTGAATCCCGGTTCAATTCTGCAGAGGATTTCACTGATTCCGCTTATAAGGTCAGGATCCTTGCTGCTTTTCTTTGCAAGCAGCCTGTTCCCTGTAATAAGGACGCATAGAAAATCGTGGAAACCAACAAGTGGGATGTTGCCGGCCATTATAACTCCTGCAGTGTATTGCGCGGTGTTTTTTTCAATGCCGGGATACATTGACATCCATTTTTTAAGGTTGTCAGCTGTCAGTTCTTCAGCTATGGCGCTAATTGAAGCAAGGACATTACGGGGAGTAAACCACTGGTTTTTATATTGCTGGCTTAGTATCAGCTGACCCAGTTCTGTCTCTTCACCCCTTTCAAAGGCTGCTGCATTTTTTCTGAGTGAGCTTCCGAGTTCAGTAAAAGCGTCACATCTTTGATTCAGGTTCATCTGTCAGTTTTAGTACTGCAAAAATAATAAAACCCCGGATTTCCGTCCGGGGTGAAGAATAAGATTATGACAGTTTATGCATTATAGTTTATCGCAAGGCATAGGTTATCGGGACCATATATTTAACTCTAACTGTAACTCCTTTTTTTATACCGGCTTTTTCAAATTTTGGAAGTGAACTGACAACCCTGACAGCCTCAGCATCGAGCATTGGATCAACACCTGAAAGAATATTTGCCTCCGATACTGCCCCATCCTTCTCTACAATAAAGCCGACAACCACCCTGCCCTGTATGTTTTTCTTCTTAGCCTCTTCAGGATAAACTGTGTTTTTTGCAATAAATGACAGAAGGGCAGTGTCTCCGCCATGGTAAACAGGCATCTGGTCAACTTCATTGTAAACCATGTCTGCCGGTACTGAATCGACAGATATCTTATTATCATCCTTACCGTTGTTTCGGTGTCCGCATGCGACCATGTACAGCATCAATAGTGAGGCTAATGAAATCAGCATGACAGATTTTGTGACAAATAGTTTAATCGTTTTCATAGCTTCTAAGTTTATTGTTAATATCTAAGTTCTGCCTTCATAACTGCCGGCAGAACAAAGATACAACGAAATATATAGTTATACAACTAAATATTTAATTAATTTCATTCCGGATGAAGAAAAAGTGGATTAAGCAGTTTATTGAAGCTTGAAAGTTATAGGCACCTTATACCATACTGGTACCGGAACTCCATTCTGATAGGCAGGTTCAAACCTTGTGATTGTTTTTATTACTCTCATTGCCTCGGCATCGAGACGGGGATCAAGACTACCGACAACTTCATGACCCGTAACATCTCCCTTGCCGGTAACGCAGAATTTCACAATAACCCTGCCCTGGATGCCTTCCCTTGCAGCATCTTTGGGATAAACAATTGTTTTCCCTATATATGCAAAAATTGCTTCTTCATTTCCGGGAAGAACAGGCAGTTGCCCGGAGAAGTCCCAGATTGTATCAGCGCCCACCATTGTAGGGGCTTTTGGCGGTTCCGGAGGCTGCAGGGAAGGCAGGTCTGATATGTCAGCTCCTGACCGCTTATTTTGCCAGCACGATGTGGAAACAACAATAATTACAACTGTTATAAGAACAGGCACAGGAACGATACTTCCTTTTTTCATGGCTTATTTGAATATTTTACCTTAAAGCAAAAGTAAGCGGAACCATATACCAGACAGGAACCATCTTCCCATCATTCATGCCGGGTTTGAATGCGGGGAGTGTGCTTACCACCCTGACTGCTTCTGCATCAAGTTCAGGATCAACACCTTTCAGGACACTTATTCTGTCAATATTTCCGTCCGCATTTACACAGAATCGGACAATAACTCTTCCCTGTATATTCTTTTCCTTAGCTGCTTCGGGGTAAACAGTATTTGTTGCTATATATTTCAGCAGTTCAATATCGCCACCGGGGAAAACAGGCATCTGATCAGCAACAGCAAAAGGAGTATTTGCATTTGTTCCGGCATCATTCAGAAATGCATCCTCTCCGTAAAGAACTTCAGGAGCGCTTTTTGCAACGCTTTCCTCTTCCTTAAGGATGTTGTCAGAAGATTCAAATGCAGAAAGAGCCAGAAGTGTGAGAAGTGCTACCGGTATAACTGCAAGTATTTTCAGCGATGCAGCTGATGGTGTCTTGCTCCTGGTCATCATTAGCATTCTCTTCCTGAGCAGCGAAGGATTTGAAAAACTATTTGTCAGGCTGAAAGATCTCACTCTTAAAACCTGTTTCATCAGCAGGTTCTGATAGCTGCTTACACCCAGGCCTGAATCTATGCATTCACGATCGGCCTGATATTCATGTATTGCCCTTAATGATCTGTCGAACAGGTATATAAAAGGATTAAACCACTGTAGGGCCCTTGTTATTCCAATGAAAATTATATCGATGAAGTGCATTCTCCTGAGGTGGTTCTCCTCGTGTCTTATAATCTCCTTTTCTTCATCAGGTCCAAGTCCGGAATTAAGAAAAATATGTCCCATTGCAGAGAAACCCGCAGTATTGAAGCTGTGGAACTTTATGATCCTTGATCCGGGTTCCCGGTGCCTGACAATAAGGATAAGCAGATTAAGGAGATCTGCTGCCAGTTTTATTACAAGAAGACAGAATCCTGTTATATATATAATAAGTATAGTATTCTTTCCAACAGCAAGGCCAAACGTATCAGCAATTTTAAATTCAGTCTGACGACTCCCGATGATTAATACTTCATTCAGCCAGTAACCTAAGAAACCTGCTCCGGTAATTTCAGTATTCCGGATAGTTATAAGCGGGAGCAGGAAAGAACCAAGAACAGAAAGAAGTATATAGATCCTGTTCCTTGCATAGGAGGTATCGCGGCTAAGAAAAAGAAAATAGAATATATAGAATATTGTCAGGTAAATTGCAGATTTAACTGCATAGACAAGAATTCCATTCATTTTGAAAGTTTTTGCTTTTTGACCTCATTCTCCATTATTTTCATAATCTCCTCCATCTCTTTTACTGAAATTCCCTTTTCTTTGGCAAAGAAACTCACCATTTTTTCAAAAGAATTTGAGAAATAGTCTTTTACAAAACTCCTGAGATGTGACTTGGAGTATTCACTTTTTGAGACAAGAGGAATGTACTCATGCGTGCGCCCGTAAGCCTTATGTGTTACAAAGCCCTTGTCCTGCAGGATCCTTACAATTGTACTGACAGTATTATAGGCTGGTTTTGGTTCATCGAAGTGTTCAAGGATATCTTTCACAAAACCCTTTTTGATTTTCCACAAAATCTGCATCACCTGTTCTTCAGCCCTTGTAAGTTCTCTTATTACCTGCATAGTTTTCTGTATTGGTTTACCTGTCAATGCCAGACAGTTTTTCCAAATTTACAACGAAAAAAATAGTTATGCAACAGAAGATGCTTATTTTTTTCTTAAGTATCGGCCATTTACATAATCTGAATGAAAAAAAGTGTATTTTTATTAATTGAAGTAAATGTATCCGTTACGAAATAGATGATTCAGACTGTCAAAAAGATAGGGATTCTGAAGGAGAACCTGAGGATTTCAATGAGGGCAATACGCACCAACAGGGTGCGTACAATACTCACTATATGTATAATTGCCTTCGGCATTATGGCGCTGGTGGGGATACTTACTGCAATCGATTCAATAAAATCATCTCTGACAAACCAGTTTACTATGATGGGAGCCAATTCGTTCAGTATCACTTCACGTGGAATGAACATTCAGATTGGCAACAACAGGTACAGGGCAAAGAATTATTCGAGGATCTCATACAGGCAGGCTGTTGAGTTCAAGGAAAGATTCAGTGACAGGGCCTGGGTTGCACTCTCATACAATGCGTCGGGTATGGCAACAGTAAAATATGGTTCAGAGGAAACTAATCCCAATGTAACGCTTCAGGGTGTTGATGAAAATCACCTTACAGTAGCCGGTTATGAAATAGGTGACGGCAGGAATTTCACAGCTGAAGATGTAGAGATGACAAGACATTTTGTTCTTATCGGTGCTGATATTGTCAGGGATATTTTCCCTACAGGAGTCAACCCTCTGGGACAGGTAATTACAGTTGCCGGAATGAAGCTCAAGGTTTCCGGTGTTCTTAAAAGCAAGGGAGCAGGCATGGGCAATCCCGACCGGGTGTGCTTCATGCCCATAACTACAGCAAGGCAGTATTTTTCGCGGCCAAATCAGTCATTCGGGATCACTGTAATGCCTTTAAAATCAGTCGATCTTGAAGTGATGACGGGAGAAGCTGAAGCAGTATTCCGGATTATCAGGAATCTTAATCCCCGTGACGAATCGGATTTTAATGTGACAAAGAGCGATAATATTGTCAAACTGCTGCTCGAAAATATTAAATACGTGACACTCGCAGCCACGCTTATTGGCATTGTAACGCTTGTTGGTGCAGCAGTGGGACTGATGAACATCATGCTGGTATCGGTAACCGAACGAACACGCGAAATAGGAGTAAGGAAGGCAATAGGCGCAAAGCCGGCAACCATTAAATACCAGTTCCTTTTTGAATCAATACTTATTGGCCAGTTTGGAGGCTTTTTTGGAATAATTCTTGGAATTTTAATGGGAAACATAGTATCGACTTTGCTTAAATCAAGCTTTGTAATACCCTGGATCTGGGTTTTTACTGGTATATTTGTATGTTTTATTGTCGGTGTTGTGTCAGGTTATGCTCCTGCAGTAAAGGCAGCTAACATAGATCCCATCGAGGCATTGAGGTACGAATAAAACTTTTTTAATATGGAAAAGCTTATAATTCAGGAGGAGTTAAAGAATTGTCCGGGTATTTTCTATTATCCTGATTCTGAAAAACTTGAACTTGTTGGCAGGTCAATACCTGAAAATCCCGAGTTGATTTTCAAAAGGCTTGATGAATGGATTACAGTTCATTTTGACAAAAATAAAGGGCTGAATGTATCAATTCAGCTTGAGTATATAAACAGCGGTTCATCAAAGTATCTGTATGAGGTACTCAAACGTTTCACAGCATACATTAAGGCAGGTAAAAAGGTTGAGATCAAGTGGCTGTATGAAGAAGATGATGAGGCTATGCTCGAGCTCGGGGAACATTACCGCGATTCTGCTGGAATACCTCTGAAGATTGAAATGGTAGTATAAAAAAAGAGGGTGACTCAAAATGTCACCCTCTTTTTTATATATGCTTTCTGTACTATTTTACAGTATTCATGTGTGCAATAAGGTCAAGAAGTTTGCATGAATAACCCCACTCGTTATCATACCATGAAACAATCTTAACGAAGTTGTCATTGAGTGAAATACCTGCTTCAGCGTCGAAGATTGATGTACGTGAATCACCGATAAAGTCGCTTGAAACAACAGCATCTTCAGTATAACCGAGAACGCCTTTAAGCGGACCATCAGCTGCTGCTTTCATAGCTTTTTTGATATCATCATAGCTGGCTGGTTTTTCAAGACGGCAGGTGAGGTCAACTACAGATACATTGAGGGTAGGAACCCTGAATGCCATACCTGTAAGTTTGCCTTTGAGTTCAGGTATAACCTTTGTAACAGCCTTGGCAGCTCCTGTTGATGAAGGAATGATATTGCCTGCTGCTGCACGGCCGCCTCTCCAGTCTTTCTTTGAAGGACCATCAACTGTTTTCTGAGTTGCTGTTGTTGCGTGAACTGTTGTCATGAGACCTTCAACAATGCCGAAGTTGTCATGCAGAACCTTTGTTACCGGAGCAAGACAGTTTGTTGTGCATGAAGCATTTGATACAAACTGCATGTCGGCTTTGTATTTTGTGTGGTTTACACCCATAACAAACATAGGAGTATCATCCTTCGACGGAGCTGACATAACAACGCGCTTTGCACCTGCTGTAAGGTGGCCTGCTGCTGTTTCCTTTGTGAGGAAAAGTCCTGTGCACTCGAGAACGTACTCTGCACCAACCTCATTCCATTTAAGAGTTGCCGGATCCTTTTCTGAGGAGATTCTTATGCCATGACCGTCGACAAAGAGTTTTCCGTCCTTAACTTCTATTTTTCCGTTGAACTTCCCGTGAACGGTGTCATAATGAAGCATATAAGCTATATAATCAGCATCGAGGAGGTCATTGATACCTACTATTTCTATATCGTTCCTCTTCAAGGCAGCTCTGAAGGCCAGTCGGCCTATTCTGCCAAAACCATTGATACCTACTTTAATTTTTGACATACAATTATTATTATATAAGATGGTTAGTAAATTCGAAACACAAAATTAGTATTTTCAGGGGAATAGCAAACAAAAAGAAGAAATCAATATTGTTTTTTTCTTCTGAACAGGCTTGATACTTTTGATGATTCAGGGTCAAGCGGATTGACAACAACACCGAAACGGTAGCTCACAAAGAGAGAGAAGAAAACAGATTTGTTGTCGGAACTGGCCATTATGGGTATTTCCTTGAGGTATGCACTCAGGGTTGCGCCTACATCTATTGCGTGGATCACCTTGTCCTCCTTGCTGTACTCAAAGCTGAACCCTCCTTTACCGTAAATGCCGGGCATTACTTTAACTTCGTTGAGACCTTTTATAAACGATGCTTTACCCCATATATCCTGAGGTATCGCTATGTTAGTATTGAATTTTTCCTCCTTGAGGTAATATTCTGAAAGTGACACGGGGTAGATCACCTTATAATATATGGGCTTGTAAACAGCAAGGACGGGTCCGCCTGAATAAAAGAGCCTTATTGACACGCCGCCAAGGTCGGCTTTTTTGTAAAGTTCGCTCTGCCTTCCTATGCTCGCCCTCAGGTAAACCGGGAAATTCAGTTTCCCAAAAACAAATGATGATCCTGGTGTGTACGGATTGTCGAGCTTATACTCCTTCGGATGCTTTATTGTTCCGAATTCGTATTCAATGATGTTCTTGTTTAAATAGTCAGTGCGGCGGGCTGTCCTGTAACTGAAACCAATCCCGTCAGAGTTGAGCTGAAAACCAAAGGATTTCTCATTTCTGAAAAAAACCTTCTGCTGCTCATTGAGGTCTCCCTGACAATAAGCAGACATAAGTAAAAAATAAAAAGTCACCGCTGAAAATAGCAGCCTTTTCATTGTAGCTTTTTAAAGGATTGAAGATGAATATGCCTGTGAGGCCTGATAAAAATCAGACATTCCTGCCTGCCTGTTCAGTATTGGCTTTTGAGTAGGCGGGGCATTCTTTCTGATTGCATGAGCTTACAACAATAGCTGTAACGAACACAACAAGAAGTATAACAGCAAATTTTTTCATATCAGATATCCGGTTATTAATTGTTACAAAAATAAACTTTTCAATTTAAAAACAATCTTCATGCCAAAAATATTATTAATGATTTTTAAGCAAAGTTACTTAAAATATGTCATGTGCAATAAACAGATTGTCATTACATTTTGTTTATCATATTAACAATTTCACTTTAATTTTGTTTTATATCCAAATGTTTTTAACGCAAGTCATGAAAAATAATTATCTGATAATAATATTAATAGTATTGTTTATGAGTGAGTATGTATATTCACAGGAGAAACTTCCGTATAAGGATCTTACAGCCGAGGAGGCTTATGTCATAGATAACAAGGGCACTGAGAGACCGTTTACGGGAAAATACACAAACAGTAAGGAAAAGGGTACCTATGTTTGCAGGAAATGTGGAAGCGCACTGTATTATTCTTCCGATAAATTTGAATCGGAATGCGGATGGCCCAGCTTTGATGATGAAATAAAGGGTGCAGTTAAAAGACTTCCTGATCCTGATGGAATGAGGACCGAAATAGAATGTTCAAACTGCGGGGCGCACCTTGGTCATGTGTTTACAGGAGAGCGCTTTACATCAAAAAATATAAGGCATTGTGTAAATTCTGTTTCGCTCGATTTTGTGCCAGCTGTAATTCAGCCTGGAAGGTATGGAACAGCTCTTTTTGCCGGCGGATGCTTCTGGGGTGTTGAATATTTCCTTCAGAAAGAACCCGGTGTTATCTCCGTAACTTCAGGATACACAGGCGGAAAAGTTAAGAATCCTTCGTACAGGGAGGTGTGTACAGGCAATACCGGTCATGCTGAAACAGTAAGCATTATTTATGATCCGGAAAAAACATCTTATGAGAAACTGCTGCGGCTCTTCATGGAAATACATGATCCTACCCAGGTTGGACGCCAGGGCCCGGATATCGGTGACCAGTACAGGTCAGAGATTTTCTACCTGAACCAGGAGCAGAAGACAATAGCAGAACGCACAATATCTGCCTTAAAAACCAAAGGATACAAAGTGGCAACAAAGGTGACAAAAGCATCTGAGTTCTATCCGGCTGAGGAATATCACCAGGACTATTACTTCAGAAACAGTAAAACGCCTTATTGTCATGGCTATGTGAAGAGATTTTAATTTTTCATAAAAATCAGTCCGGCCTTGTTTATTAATCCCGTAAACAATTAACTTTAGACGGTTTAATTGGTTTTACGGGAAATAATGAAGCTCAGATCATATAAGAAAAATACAAGAGTATCAGGGCGCAGGAGCCTCTGGCTTATAATAGCAGGAATTATTCTGGCACTTATTGTGCTGAAAGCAGGAAAGGTGGCTGTCAGCTATACTTCTGCTGATGAATATTGCATGTCGTGCCATGTACATCCTCATGCCGATCAGAGCTGGCGGCTTTCCA
>Ga0116153_10001388_pt1 | contig 22609 bp, 15 predicted proteins | sample AD_UKC028_MetaG_FD_89896 | JGI IMG/M metagenome (GOLD analysis project Ga0116153, IMG submission 89896) | Active sludge microbial communities of municipal wastewater-treating anaerobic digesters from USA - AD_UKC028_MetaG | ecosystem: Engineered > Bioreactor > Anaerobic > Digestate | place: USA...
CCCGCCGTTGTTGCAGACTTTGCCCTCCGGCTCGACCTCGCCCGGGTCCCCTACTCCTTTGCCGTACTGACCATGGGAGGTTCTGGGGGAACCCCGGCCCTGCACCAGCTCGAACGGATCCTGACCCAGGGACCGGGGAAGAGAGGGCTTGATGCGGGCTTTACGGTGAAGATGCCTGGGAACTATGTCCTGATGTATAATCCGCCGAACGATGCCACGATCGGAAAGATCCTCGGCAAGGCCGATCGCCGCATCGAAGAGATTGCAGGGATGGTGGAGCAGGGAGTCCAGAAACGACCGAGGATGCCGGTGTTCGGCTCTCTTGTCCAGCACCTGATCTATCCAAAGTTCATCATGGGGGTCCATGATGCTGACCGGAAGTTCAGTGTCGATGACCGGTGCACCTCCTGCGGGATATGCGCGAAGGTCTGCCCGGTGGAGAATATCCGGCTGGAGGAGGGACGGCCGGTCTGGCTCCATCACTGCGAGCAGTGCATGGCCTGCATCCAGCTCTGCCCTCCGCTGGCGATCCAGGCAGGGAAGAAGACGGAGCAGCGGCAGCGGTACCATCACCCGAATCTCAGGATCAAGAGACCCGCATGATCTCCGCTAGAAAAAAGGACACGGATCTTTTTTAGGGATACCTGTCGTTGCAGGGGACCAGGGGATAAGGGGAGGACCCATCCCTTATCACCCGCTGCTATACCTCTTCGCAGCTCTGGTAGTTCCCTGCCGCGATAATATAGATCTTCCCATCACTTCCCACCGCCCGCCGGAAATAGGTATTCTTGTAGAATACTCCCGTCTGCAGAGGATTGCTGTACACATACTCCACCCAGCCTGTCCCGTCTGCTATCGCTGCGGTGACGATCTCATCACGGAACGGTCTTCCGGTTACATCGGTTTTGCCATGGTAATTGACACCAACCTGGCGGATATTGTCGCCGCTGGCCACCAGGGTCACGTTCGTATCGTATACAAATACATAGAGGTCAGGGTGTTCGGGGCTCTTGTAGGGGGCTTCGCCCGCATTGATGCGCCGGAACGTGTCGGGAGTGTTCCGCCCGATATCGGCAGCGGTGATATTCACAAGGGCTATCACTTCTGCATCAGTGAAGGTCTGGCGTGCACAGCTGGCCCCAAGGTAGTGATAGATGACCCGCTCATATTCGCTGACCCCCTGGGCATCCCGCTGGAGACGCACGTTCTCAAGTGCCTGGCCAAAGGCACTCACCAGGGTATCCGGAACATCTTTGCTGAACACGAAGTAGAAGTCGTTCGTGCTCAGGGTGTAAACGATCTCATAGGTAGTCGGATCCTCAGCTGTCTTCATCATCTGGTGCCGGCCGGCAAGATCGCCGGTAGCCCAGAGATCAATCTCCCCTGCCTCAAGCATACGGAGGAGATCCTCAGGCGCCGGGGCGTTGATGATCCGGGAGGTGTTCACGCCGCGGTCAGTAAGGAGGGTGTTCTCGATCGTTCCCTCAACAGCCCCGATACGGAACCGGTTCAGATCGTCGGGTGAGGCGATGGTGATATTCCGGTTCATCGGGGCATAAATGACAAAACTTCCGCGGGTGAATGGCCCGACCCACTGATAGAGAGGATCCCGCTCCGAAGAGCGGACAATAGAGAAGAGCACGGAGCTCCCGTTCTGAACCTCCCGGAACCCTTCGGCAAGCGGGACGATCTGCACATCTTCCCGGGAGAGGTTCACCCCGATGTCTGCGAAGACCGCCTCCAGGATCCCGACGCCAATACCACCGGCTGTCCCGTTCTCCTCGAAGTTGTAGGGTGCCCACTCCTCGGTCAGGTACTGCAGATGGGAGAGCCCGACGAGAGGAACGTGCCGTCCGATAATCGCGTCGTACGTGCTGATCCCCCTGACGTCCTTATCAGCCTTCAGGGCATCCAGTGCCTGCTGGAAGGACTGGACGGTTGCATCAGGCACGTCACGGCTGAAGCCAAAATAGATTGGGATGTCGGGGAATGTGTAAACAATCGTGAAGCTATAGGCGTTGCCGGTCAATTGCCTGGCGAAATACCTGCCGGATGTCTGCGAATAAGCCCACAAGTCGATCCCGCCTTCCTGGAGTTCGGTGACAAGTGTCGAGACATTTGTCTCCAGCACGAGCTGGCTCTGGTTCACCCCGGCATCCAGCAGCTGCTGGACGGCGGCGTCATCTTCTATCACTCCGATCCGGTATCCCTCCAACTCTTCAGTACTGGTGATGGCGATCCCGCTGTCAGGCCGGGCAAAGAGGACGGTGGTATAGGGATAGATGGGCCCGGCCCATTTAAAGGAGGTCTCCCTTGCAGGAAGCCTGGCAATAGCAAAGATCATGGTCTTGTTGCCGTGCAGGGCCGCCTGGTAGCCCTCGGACCAGGGGACCAGTTGTATCTGATCACGGGATACAGGTCTGCCCATCTGTTCGGTGACCGCCTCAAAGAGGTCGATTGACAACCCCTGCAGGGTTCCGTTCTCCTCGTAGTTGTAGGGCGGGTTCTGCTCGGTATAGATAGTAAGACTCTCGATAGGAATTCCTGCATCGCCAGGAGGGAGCGATGTGCAGCCGCATATAAGGAGCATCAGTCCTACGAAAAGAAGCATCAGACCGTGGAAAAGGGAGGTTCGGGAAGGTAGCATAATGGAACATAAATCAACAGGTTTTATTAAGCCATCGCGTGTTCCTGCACGATAGGATCATACCGCACCTACCGCGAATTGTTCACCGCTGAAAAAGGGGTATCATTTCTCTTCCAGGATCTTCTGCTTCTCCTGCTGGAACTCTCCCTCGGTGAGGTACCCGTTCGCCTTCAGATCGGCCAATCGTTCCAGTGAGGTCAGGCGAGCATCAGAAGGGGTTGTATCTTCCCTGCACCCGGAATTCCTTACTTCGGAGATGAATCCCGCAGCGATGATACCGGCAGGGAGGGCAAAAAAACCGATACCCAGGATGGCAACAACGGCACCAATGATCTTGCCCTGGACCGTGACGGGGTAGATATCGCCATATCCCACCGTGGTCAGGGTGACGACCGCCCACCACATGGCATGGGGGATGCTGGCAAAGGCTTCCGGCTGCGCATCGTATTCTGCATAGTACATCAGGGTCGAGGCAAGCACAAAAAGGACCGCAAGGATCAGGAGGCTCACGAAAATGACGTACTTCTCCCTCCGGAGAGCCCGTGCCATGAATGATGAAGCCGCAGAATATCGGATCAGTTTCAATGCCCGGAATATTCTCATGATCCGCAGTACCCGGAGGAACCGGAGGTCGACCGGGATGAGGAACGGGAGGAAGAAGGGGGCGATAGCCAGCAGGTCGACAATGGCAAGCGGGGTGAGGGCATACCGGATCCGGCCGATGACCGGCCTATGGTACTCCGGAAATTCGGTGCATACCCAGAGTCGCAGGAGATACTCGATGGAAAAGATCGTGATCGAGAAGATCTCAAAGGCAAGGAAGAACCGGTAATACTGCAGGAGAAGGACCTGAACGGATTCAAGCACGACGGCTATGACGTTAAGGACGATCAGGATGATGATGAAGATCTGGAAATACTGGCTGGTCAGATCGCGTTCCCTGGTCTGTTCAAGAATTTCAAAGGTCCGGTGCTTGATCGCGTTGTACATGGATTATTTCAGGGGAAGGGGATCCCCTCTATACTACAGCGTTCTCCTGTATTTGGATTTAAAACAGATGATCCGATTCCAGGGATTTGTTATACAGGAAAAGGGCAGATCGTGCGAGATGATCGGCAGGTGTAATTCTTTGATATTCTCGCCGCAGATTGGAGAATCCCTTTGTAAGGTTCGGAAAAATCAGGAGGATTCCGGGTGCTCCACCCGTCCCATGAACAGGATCAGCCCGGTTTCGTCGTCCTGGATGAGGAAGAGGAACGGGTGATCCGCCCTGAAGACGGGGACGGGTAGTGGTCCCGCGGGTGCCATTGCACGTTGGATGACTACCGCGGTAGCCGCTGCCGCCTCGGTCCCTTCTTCGTTCACGTCAACGAATGCCTGGTGGATCACGTCACCGATGAACAGGTTTCTCGTCCCATCCATCCCGGAAAGGTCAGCATCCGCGGTAAACGCGGTTGGCATCCCCATGGCCGAGAGGGTGGCTGGCAGGGTGTACTTCGTCTCCATGGTGAACTTCGGGAAATACACCATCACCCGCTGGGTCGTTAGGTTCTGCTGCAGTCCTTTCAGCCATTCGGCAGAAAGCGATCCCTCAAGGTCAGCCAGATCTCCATCCTTAGGGAGGAGGATCATCATGGAAAGATGTTTGCCTGAGTCGGATTCGTACGGCATCAGGAGCACCTGGAGATCCCCGGTCTCCATGTAACCATACGTCGCATTGGTGTCGGTCCGCTGCATCATTGCCACCGGCAGGATCGTTCCGTCACTGGTCCGGAAGTCCTGGATGCTCGTCTCTTTCTCGTCGAACTGTTTCTCCCAGGTCCCCTTGAAGTAGACAGCGTTGGTGATCACCAGGCGGGTGAGCGAGTTAATGGAGCCGGCGGGGAGCAGATCCCTGATCTTATCATTGGTCTGCTCCTCGACCCATTGATTGATCGTAACCCGTGAATCATCGGGCTTTGTGATGAAGTCCAGGTTGGTCGCCCTGGCTCCGTATACTTCATCTGCCACTGAGATGTATCCCGGGAGGAAGGGGTAGGTCTGCTCCGCCCAGAGGGCGTTTGCGGTCCGGAGCTGGTACGCAGAAGACCCGTTGTTGATTCCGCCAATGATCGCCTGGTATCCTGCCCGCATTCCTTCGGAATCTGCCGGGAAATAAAATACCTCCCGGATCTCGCTGGCGGTATCGCCACGGGCTCCCTCATACGTGATGGCAAGCGCCGATGAGATGCTGAATGGTGAGAAGAAGAGATTCTCCCCGCTGTTTTTGGGGTCTCCTGCAAGGCGGGAATAGAGGTCCAGGGCAAACAGATTGTTTGCAGCAACGATGCTCTGCGGACTTCCAGGGGGAGTTCCGGGAGGATCAGTAGTATCAGGGGTGATCCCTTCCGGTGGCAATTCTTCCGGAAGGGTCCCGGGGCTGGTGCAGCCGGCCAGGGAGAGGGCGGCAATCACCAGGGATGACAGCAACAGGAGCGAGATGGCGAGCTGGTTCATGATCGGGATATTGGCGTCCCTTTGATTAAACATGGCGTTGAGTGCGGGAATTTTCGAAGTGATGGAGGGGGCAGTCCATTTTTCCTGTGAGAATTTTCATCAGAGAAATCTTCCGTCCTTTGTGAAGAAGAGATTGTATTGTGGGGGATCGCTCCGGTGAAACGGGAATCCACCGTCACGTATTTAACAGACCATTCCGTATTCACTCCTATCAGTTCCTGATAGGAACACACAGCCGATTCCGGCTGGAACAGGAGTGGAACGCACCAATGAAACAGACCGTACCTGGAAGCAGGACAAAGCCGGGATTCCTGAAGATCAGCGGGGTATGGGCGTTGCTCGTCATCGTCCTTTCCCTCCTCATGATCCTTCCTGTGGGGGGGCAGATCACGGTCGTCCCCCCGGAGGTAACGATCACGGACCTGGCGACCTATCACATCGGTGACACGATCATTCTGTCCGGCACCACCAACCTGGCACCTGGCAATGATCTGCTGGTGGAAGTGCTCTCCCAGTCCTTCGGACCCACGCAAGAAAAGGCAGGCGGTACCTTCTTTGGGGTCTCCGGGACAACCCTGGTCCGGAAAGGGCCGGGAGAAAAGAATACCTGGTCCTTCTCTTTTGATACGGCCACCTTTGGACCGGATACCTACCTTGTCACGGTAACCGGAGTAACGGTGCCGAAGGCGGTGGCAACCTCGTCATTCTCTCTCATTGCATCCACCCTGACCCAAACACCCCTCCAGACCACGCCCCCGACCATGCTTCCAACTACTATCCCCACCGAATCAACCCCTCCTCCCACACCAACTGGCCTTTCAGTGATTCCGCTTGTCGGAGCGATCATGCTGACCCTGGCAGGATTCGGCATTGTGCGGAGAAAGGGCTGAATGTCCCCTTTGAAAATCCTCCTCCCTTTTCATCTTTTTTTGCTGTGTCATTTGAAAGGCAATCATGATTTTTTTCCCACCGTCTCAGTACCAAACCTTCTCTCAGAAGATACGAATGAGAGAGAGCCGGATTTCGAACCGGTTCCTCCGACAGCCCGAACAGTTTTTTCTAAAGCGGAAGGGTAGGAGCACCCTCATGAGACGAGGTTTCGTATCCGGGACGGAAGAGAGATCATACATCAGCTTCCTGATATTGTTCCTCTCCAAAAAAGATGCTCTCGACCGGGATACCTGGTTCTCATTCTGTGCCCTCCATCCTTTTTGCCGCGTACTTGGCAAGCGCGATGATCGTAAGGATGGGGGGTGCACCTGGCGCTGCGGGCAGGACGGAAGCATCAACGACGTAGAGGCCGTCAATCCGGGTCATGAGTCGGGTATCCACCGAGAACCCTATCCGAGCCGTGCCTCCCGGATGAGATCCCCGGAGCGGAAGCGAGACAAACGTGGCAGGATCAACCCCTGCTTCGGTGAGGATCGCACCAGCAATCGAGGCCCCGCATGCCAGCTGCCGTGAGTCGGGCTCGGTAACCCCTTTCTCGATGGTCTCGCCTACCGAACCGCTTGCTTCATCCCTGATCTTCACCATCATACCAAGGATGTCGCCCTCCCCTGCATCATGACCAGCCGCTTTGAGGGCGGTCACGAACTGGCGGGCATAGTGGGTCAGGATGAGGCTGCTGCTGTGCGGCATGTATGCCCCCATCGGCACGTCCTGATGGAACCCGATCCCGGGGCAGACTCCGCCAATCGATGCAAAGGTATCACAGAAGAGCGGGGAGGTGGGGATCCCGATACCCGCGAGGAGACGCGGGGTCTCCATGGCTCCGGCCGCGATAACGACGAGATCATCATGATACTCCCTCGATCCGCACCTGACCCCCGTAACCCTGCTGCCATGGGTGAGTATCCCGGTAACTGCCTGGCCGGTCACGAGCGCTGCACCGAGCATTAGTGCACGCTCCACAAACCGGACCGCGTTCCAGCGTGCCTGAACGGGGCATCCGAGGCTGCAGCGCCCGTCCCTGCAACACTCGCCAGGATCGATGAACTTTGGCATCTTCTGCACTGGAAAACCGAGCCGGGACGCGGCCTCCATCAGGCGAAATGTCCCTTCTCCGATCAGTTCGTCAGGGAGCTCCCGGACCCCGAGCTCCCGTTCAACCTCGGCAAACTCGGACGATAAATCGATCCCGAACGCGAGCAGATCTGGCTCAAGGCCGCGGAGGGCGTTTCCGGCAGAGACCATCGTGGTGCCGCCGAGGCAGCAGGTCCTCATCAGTTTCACCCCGGCATCCACGTTCTCGTAATACCGATGGGCATCCACCTCGGGGATTGCCGGGCCCCTCTCGATGATCAGGACCCGGTGCCCCGCCGCCGCAAGTTCCTTTGCGACGGTTGCCCCCCCAGCCCCGGATCCGACCACGATTGCCATACACAAGAGAGGGTGCACGGGGATGATAAGGTACTTGGCGCCGCTCCGGGCTTGCGTTTCTGATGGTTCTCGGCCTGGTACGAACGGGATAAAAAACATTCTGAGAAGAGCAATGCCGCCACCAGGATTCCTTTGAGACTGGCGGGTCCCGGCTACCTTTATATACCAGGATTCGTTATCTGATGCTATACAGGAGGAAAGAGAATGGTTGAATTTGGACCTGTCCAGATGGTCGCGATCGGATTTCCCGACCCGCACAAGCTGAAAGGAGATTTACTCAAGGAACTGCTCGCGCTCAGTGAGAAGAAGTACATCCGACTGATCGGGCTCCTTGGCGTGGTGAAGGATGCGAACGGCTTGATCGAATCGGTGCAGATCACCGAGCTCTCCGATGCCGACCGGAAACGACTGGGAGCCGCTGTCGGAGCGCTGATCGGGCTTGGTGCCGCTCGCGGAAAGGGTGCCGTGGCCGGGGCAAAAGCGGGTGCTGCTGCGATGTCAAAGGAGTTCGGACTCAACCACAAACAGATCCGGGAGATTGCTAGGGACATTCCCAATGGAAGCGCCGCCGGATTCCTGCTGATCGAGCATCTCTGGGCCAAGAATCTGAAGGAGATAGCGCTCGCACAGGATGGAATCATGCTTGCAAACGGGTTCATCACTCCAGACTCTCTCATGGCACTTGGATCAGAACTGGCCGAAGGAGTAAAAGCTGCAGAAAAGCTCAGCCAGGCATAACCAAGGGGTATCAATCCCCTTTTAAACTTCCCGGTCATTCCCATCAGGGTCATTGGTTTTCACACTCGAGGAGGGCCTGGAAGAAGTGACCTCTCACCACAACGATAAGTCAGGCTCTCCCTGTCACCCCAGGGAACGATGAGATCAGAGTCGATTTTCCCATTCTCATTTCGGTGAACCAATAGAGAGACTGATCTTTTCGGACAACTATCCCGCGATGAAAGGACGCCTTCGCAAATGGCATATACAGAATTCAGATGATATCGATCGCAACCAGTTCCTCGATCTCTTCCTCTTCTTCATCCTCTCTCTTTCGCCGCTTCTTCTCCGGCTCATCATGCAGGGGTGCTGCAACCAGGTCTTTCAGCCAGCTGAAAAATCCCATACTCATCTCCTTCCCAAAAATCTGTCTGTTTCATGGTCTCTGCATCCTGTCCTCTTGTTCGCTTCTGCAGATCCGATCCATCTCCTCTGAGAGAAGGTACACTGTCCTCTGATCAGGATCCTATGCTTCACCCTGATCGTTCACCAGGTTCCCGCTGTGCTGCCGCCCCGCAATGACTCCCCTGATCCCACCCCGCGGGTCCGGGACATCCCCTGTATACCGCGGTATGACATGGACATGCAGGTGCATGACGGTCTGGCCGGCTGCCTCCCCGATGTTGACACCAATATTGTAACCATCGGGGTGAAAGCGGTTGTGGAGAAACCTCTTTGCCTGGTCGATGACCTCAAGGATTGCCATCTTCTCTTCCCGGGAAGCTTCGAAATAATCCGCGAAATGCCGTTTTGAGATGATCAGGAGATGGCCACGGCTCACCGGGAAGCGATCGAACCTGGCAAAAACCAGGTCATTATCGATGATCACTTCCTCCAGGTCCACCCTGCAGAACGGGCAATCCCGCTGTCCCATGGGGAGATCACGATCCTCTTGCCTGCTGTTCATCCGAGAGAACCGCGATGACCGGTTTCAGCTTGTACTGGTCCGATCCGGTCCTGATCACGGATTTATCCACATTGAAGTCGAGGGTGAGCGTCAGTGTCTCCTCCGGATCAAGGTCAAATCCACGGTTCAGCTTGAGCACCCCGCTCGGGACCGAGAGATCATGGGTGATACCATCAACGGTGATGGTACCGGAGTCGATCTTCAGGCGGATCTGGGTGTATCTGCCAGGATCTACGGTATTCTGACCGATCTCCCTGCTCATGTTCACAAACTCCATCAGGTCAACCATGGTGGTATCGTTGATAACCGTTATCCACCCTGCGGTATCAGGATCCTCCGATTCAATCACTGTCATCTCTTCGTTGCTCTCGTTGATCGACTGGTTTGCCAATGCCCGGTGAACACTCACCTCGCTGATGTTCAACCACAGATGGGTAATCGTTCCCCCGTCCTTGATCTTCGGAGCATCCTTAACCGCAATTTTCAGGGTCGCCTGCCCGGCTGGAGTGGACGCCGGCCCTGGGATTATACTGCATATTCCATTGACACAGCCGCAGTGGCCGGCACCACAGTCAATCGGTCCCTGGCATACCTTGGTGCATGCGATGGTGGAGCAGTCGGGTTGGTTGCGGATATTGACACACCCGGTCGGGTGGCAGCACTGCGCTGGCACACAGTCTGAATCCTTCGTGCAGGAGGTCGGATCTCCTGGAATGAGTGTCGTGGGAGTGAGGGAAGGGGTATCGGCTGAGGGAGGGATTTTCGGGGTATCAACCGGGGTAACCGTTGTGGCGGTGGGGGGAGGGAGTAGTGGGGTATCGACCGAGGTAACCATCGTGCGAGTGGAGGAGGGCGTGGCATTGGGAAGGGAGTCCGTCGGCTGGGTACATCCGGAACACAGGATGAATGCCCCGGCCAGGCATACCAGGAGCAGGAAGGCTGATCTTCGTTCCATAGCTGAATGGATATTGGTGCAGGGAGATAAAATCTACCCCTCCTCATATTCATGAAAATTGGTCTGTGCCTGTAAGAATGGGAGGGATCCTTCCCCGACGTTCGATGCCAGATACGCTCTGTTCCTCCCATCTCCGGGATTCCGTCTTGATCGCTTATTTGAAATTGCGATTATTTTAGTTCAATCGTCAAAATAAATTCAATTCAGCGTCTGACGCCACCTTTACATGATCAGGGATCCCATAGGTATGTGGTGAAGAAAATGGGAAAGACACCGTGCATCACCTATACCAGAGCGGGCACCGCACGCAGATCCGGCAGGGGGGTATCCATGGATATCGCCGGATCCCGGTATTTTATTGTCCCTGATGATGTTCCATCGCTCCTCTTCCACAAACCGGTGGATGTGGTTGATCCAAGCGGGGAACGTGAAGGGACGGCATGGCTTTCCCCGATTCATGGCCCGGAGAAGCATGAACTGACCACGTTGATCGAACAACACCTGTACGTCATTGGGTTCCGTGACCTGGGACGGATCCTTGGTGGCGAGGCCATCGCGGTCCCGGTCCGGGAATATCATCCGATCTGACACCATTTTTATTCCTCCCCTCTCATCGGGACTTGAGCCTGTGCCGTAGCGTTCACCAATTGAGACTGGTTGTGAGCAGGCATGGCAGTGAATGCCATTGTCGCTCGTACCCCTGACCTTCTTGGAGAAGATGAAGGATTAGCGTTCCTGACCGTGGGAATCAGAATAATTATAAAAGAGCAGGTATTACATCCGGCTGGATGTCATGGTTCACCTCATTGAAGACCCGGCACTCCGGAACAGGCGGGCAGTGTTCCGGGATCGGGCTGATGCAGGCAGACACCTGCTGCCTTCATAAAAGAGCACAGTCCCGTGGAACATCCCCTGATTTGTGCGATCCCGGCAGGCGGCGTTCCGGTAGCGCTTGAACTGGCGGAACGGTTCCGGGCACCGCTGTTCCTTGGGATCGTGAGGAAGCTGAAAGTCCCCTGGAATCCAGAGGCCGGTTTCGGCTCGATGACCTGGAACGGGAAGATCTACCTCAACCAGGAGCTGGTCAGGATTCTGAGCCTCACCGACGATGAGATTCGACTGGCTGTCGCAGAGGGACACCGTTCGATCCGGGAACGGATCGAGATGTATACCGGACGAGGCTCCATCCCCCCCGTTGCCGGCAGGATGGTTATCATCACCGATGACGGACTTGCATCAGGCTATTCGATGCTTGCAGCGGTGGAAGCATTGAGAGCAGAGAGTTCAGAGAGGATCATCATAGCCGTGCCAACCGGATCAAGCGGGGCGGTTGCAGTTCTCCCAGGCCTCGTCGATACCCTCATATGCCTGAACCTTCGGGACCACACTCCTTTTGCCGTCGCGGAAGCGTATGAGAACTGGTATGACCTTGACGATGAAGAGGTGATCCGCCTTCTCAATCGGGCAAGGAAGGATCGCCTATTCTATGGAATAACTTGAGAGGACCCGGGAATGACCCAGCCCAAGCGTTCTGCTGTTTTTACCGGCCGTGAATTGGTATATGACTTGACATCGTTCAAGTGAGGATGCTGCCAAGAAATGGTAAGGGGAGGGTTTAAGGGGATCCGGCCCTTCCCAGGATTTTTTTGCCCTCATCTTTTTCGATTCGTTTTCCTGTGCAGAAACCTTATGGCAAAATTTGAAGCGTATCCATACCTTTTTCATCACCCTCTTTCGTATTCCCTCGTATCAAAGGCCAGGGACGGAAGGAGCACGTTCCCAGCCGGATTGGAACGAGGAACGATGAGATGAATCAGAGAGGATCAGGAATCATCGGTGAGCGGCATTTCCTGGCGATTCCATGGCTATGGGCGATACTGCTTATCGTCCCGCTCGTACTCCTGATCATGCCAGCCGGAGCAGTGACGAATGTCATCAGCACCGGTGACCAGGTATTCATTGGCGAAGAGGGCTTGGACGTCAGCGCCGCTGTTCCGGAAACGGCACACCAGATCGCCTGGTTTTCCCCGGGATCGAACCCGCAGGCCGATGTGCCGGCAATGATCGTCCCCCTGGGGGATACACATAATTTTTATGTCTCCCCGTCACAGTTCGGACACGCGACAGGGATCTGGTACAGCTGGAACAGGACCGTCATCGGCCCGGCGTTCCAGGTCCAATGCCCTGCCCTTAGGTTGCGGGTATGGAACCAGGAGACCGGTGAAGATGTTTCCGGGCTCGGTATAACACCGGGAACGCTCGTGAATTTCCGTATCGAGACCAATATGGCATCGATTACGCGGAGGGCCGGGTATGATCCTGCATCAGACGGGTATCTCTCGATCGTCCTGATCACCCCGGCCGGGGCAACCCTTACTGCTGTTGCGGGACTCAATGGCACGCTGCTCCCCCTGAGGAACCTTAACGTCGATTCCTCGCTCTGGTACTGGGTCGCCCCCGGAACCGCTGCCGGCTGGGATACCGCGGCCCGAAGTTCATCCGGATCCCGGCTGTACCCTTCGGGGACCTACACTGCACGGCTGGATTACAATGTAAACCAGCTGCAGGACAATATCGAAGGGAGTGCCCTCTTTTGCCGGCCTCTGCCGGTCCAGGTAACCCTTGATTCCGAGCAGGTGACGACAGTATCGAACACAGCTGAAATCGTCCGGGGGAATCCGTTCACCGTCACGATCACAGGGGTCCCGGGGACGGAGTATTATCTCTGGGTCCGGAATACGGGAAGTATGAGCGGAAACCCGGGCGATCAGCCGCCCATTATCACCCCAAGTCAGGAGGGCGTCCGGACCGATCCCATGAATGGCCCGTATCCCATCGGTTCGCATCCTATCTCGACTCGGCAGGGAATGACGATCCGGGACGATGTGCCTCCTTCTCCTGCAAACGGCACCCCGTATTATGCCCTTGTTACCCTGTCTGGAAGCGGGGTACGAACCGTCCAATGGCAGACCTCCTCTGCCACTGAGGATGGACGCTACACCATCCAGGTCGAACGGATATCGCCAGGAGGGGTGCCATCCGATGAGGTCAGTATCAGGGTTGTCCGGGGATCGGTCAGCATCGTGGCTGGCGTTCCACGCTCATTTTATCTCGGGGAGCAGGTCCTGCTCTCCGGGACGAATACCGAATCGGATACGGTATACCTCTTCATGACGGGTCCGAACCTGCCTTCATCAGGCGGGAGTCTTGCCAATCCCCGGATTCCCGTCATTACAGGGCAGCCGGAGACATTTACCGCAGTGCCGGTCGATCCCGACAATACGTGGGAATTCCGGTGGCTTACCGGGAACCTGGGGATAGATGCCGGGACCTACTCTCTCTATGTGGTCTCGGGACCGGCTTCGCGAAATGACCTCTCCCTCTGGAGGTACTCGATCAGCGCCATCACGTTTGCCCGGCCCTTCGTGACAGCCGGGGTCCGACAGAGCATAATAGCTAGGGGGGATCCGGTCGAGGTGCGGGGGAGGGCAACCGGGGATCCCTCTCCTGGCGTGGCAATCTGGATCTTTGGTATCAACCGGTTTCTGTATGATACCGAGGAGATCAATGCTGACAGTTCGTTCACCTATACCCTGGGGGAAGGTGAGACCGCTGATCTTGCGACCGGGCAGTATTACCTTCTGATCCAGCACCCGGGGTACACGGATACGCTTGATGTGTATCCTTCACCCAACCGCCAGCTGGTCCTCTCTTCGTACCCGGTCCCGGGCAGCCCCCTCTTCCGGGTGGGGGGTGCCGGAGCCCTGATGAGCTCGCAGGCAGCCGATGCCCTGATCCGGTCACTCGAAAGCCCCTTCATCGATGACACGTATGTGGCAGCGTCATTTCTCCTCGTCAACCCTCAGGTGACGATCACACCCCTCTCCGGGAACTATACTATCGGTGATACGATCATCCTTTCAGGCACCACCAACCTTGCCCCGGGCAACCAGCTGCTAATTGAGGTGACCTCCCTGGCGTTCGGACCAACCCCAAAGGAGGGAGGCGGGGCGTTCTCAGGAGTGTCCGGGATGACCGTGGTCCAGGAAGGGCCGGGTGATAGGAACAACTGGTCGTTCTCCTTTACCACCGACGCATTTGTCCCTGACACCTATCTTGTCACGGTAAGCGGGGTCACCGTCTCCAGTGCAGTGGCAACCACGTCATTCTCCCTTCAACCCGTCACTCCTCCAATGACTCCCACTCTGATCCCCCCAACAACCATTGTACCAACCACCACCACACCAACGACTGAGCCCACCACGTTTCCCACGACAACCACCGGCCTTTCCGTATTCGTGCTCATAGGAAGCGTTGTGGGGATCCTGATCGCATTTGGGATCGCGGGAAGGAAGAACTGATAATCATTCTTTTTGGAGAATAGAACCGAGCCTCACTGCTCAGTTAATTTCTCGAAGTTGTTCCAAGCATGTCTCCCTGGCTGACCTTGAGGATCATCAGGGTGATGTCATCGAACTGGGGCCGGGCTCCGGTGAACCGGATCACATCCTGGACGATGGTGGTGATAATCTCCCTCGCAGGCAGGTCGCGTGATGCCATAACGATATCACGTAACCGGGTCACCCCGTATTCCTCGTCCCGATCGTTGGTGGCTTCGGTTACTCCATCGGTATACAAAACCACCACGTCTCCTGGATGCAGGGGGACGGTTACCGATTCGAGATCGATGGTGTCAATCACCCCAAGAGCGATCCCCTGTGCCTCAAGCAGCGTCACCCCTGACGTCCCGGATGAGAAAAGCATGGGCGGGTTGTGGCCGGCATTGACGTAGGTGAGTACCTTTCTGCTGGCATCAAGGACCGCATAGAAAAGGGTGACGAACATGCTGGTCTTTGAGTCGAGGAAGATATTCAGGTTGGCCTCCCGGATCGACTCTGCCGGGTCCTGGTAATGGGAGGTGCTTGCCCGGACGAGCGTGCGGGAGAGGGCCATGAACAGGGCGGCAGGCACCCCTTTCCCGGAAACATCGGCGATGACCAGTCCCCACCGTTCATTGTCCAGAGCAATGAAGTCGTAGAAGTCGCCGCCCACCTCCGCAGCCGGGAGATTGAAGCCTTCAAGTTCCATTCCCGGGAGATTCGGCGCCGTCTCCGGGAGGAAACTCTGCTGGATCACTTTTGCGATCTCGAGTTCCTTCTCGATACGTTCCTTCTCTGCCGTGGTCTTCTTCAGGTTCTCGATATGATCCTTCAGGTCAGCCGCCATGTGGTTGAACGAAGCGGCGAGATCCTCGAATTCATCCCCACTCTGCACGTTCACGGCATAATCGAGGTTCCCTGCCCCGATCGCCTCGGATCCTTTCCTGAGCTCTTCGATCGGCCGGGTGAGGTGACGGGTGAAGAGAAGGGTGAGGATTCCGACCGCCGCGAGCAGCACAAAGAAGGCACCCGAGAAGATCGTCCGCATCTGGTCCTGCTGGCCGGTGATGTGCGATGCCGTCTCACCCGAAGCTGCAAGGATACTCTCCCTCGTCGCTTCCGCGGGAGCCACGACTTCATCCACCGGCATCACCACGGCAACCGACCAGTTCACGCTCTCTACCGGAGCATAGGCGATGAACCGTTCTCCGTTCTCGTACTGTACCTTCGCCACACCGGTATTCCCGCTGATCATGTCCATGGCGACCGCCCGGAGGCCCGGGTTTTCAGATATGACGAGGTTCTCGGTCTCAAACGACTCGTCCCACCGCATGTCCCCGGAGGAGAGCCCGGGTCGAGAGATGATGTTCCCTTCTGAGTCGATCAGCATGGCATATCCCAGTTCACCGACCTGGGTCCCGATGATGTTCTGGTTGATGGTCTCGATGGTGATGTCGGCCCCGACAACCCAGAACCATCCCTTCTCGGGATCGGCCACTGGTTTCGAGCAGGTGATCATCAGACCATGCCCGAGCAGGTCGACATAGGGCTTTGACCACGTGAGGTTCCCGGTCTGCTCGGCCTGCCTGAACCATTCCCGCGTCCGGGGATCAAAGGCAGCATCCATCCCGGTAAACCAGGGATAGATGACCGACATCCCACTGCTTGTCCCCAGGTATACCGCCGCCAGGTTCGGGTCCGATGAATAGACCGGGATGAAGATGGAGTCCATCATGCCGATGGCATTCTGCTCCTCAACCGGAATGTGGGGTTCGACTCCAGGAGAGAGGAAGAGCACTGATGTCGAGAGATTATCGGCCGGAGGATCGTCCTGGAGATAGAAGTGTCGCTCCCGTATCAGGGAGGGATCCTGCTGGATCCGGAGGGCATAGGTGGCCATGGAGCTGGTCTCACTGCCCACCTGACGGAAGAGGATATCACTGATGTGTGCCTGGTCCGTAGCCAGCCGGAGAAGAGCATCTTCTGCATCCTGCTCCAGGGCAGCAGAACTGTCGTTCATGATGGAGCTGGCGAGATCGGTGCTCCGATCGACAGCGAACCGGCTCACGTTCCCCATCTGCACGAAGGCAAGAAAACCGGTGAGGAGAAGGGCGGTGACAGAGAGGATAAGGAAGACCAGAAATATTTTTGTCCTGACGGATAACCGGGTCTTCTCTCTTTTCAGATCCATACCTTCACTCCTTCGCCGGCAGATGTCTCAAAGAGAATAGACCTGATGAGAGAATAAAGGATCCTCATCGAAGACAAGAAAGCAGGTCGTCTTCCCGAAGAAGGGGCGTGAAAAAGGATGGGGAGACCATTATCACCTTCTCCGTTGCCCTCGATCCAATTGATCGGACTGGTGGACGATCCTCTTGCACATCATGGATCCAAGTCCTGTCCCGGATGGATGCCGGGGGGATAATGGCCGTGAGACATGCATGAAAGAAAGGGTAAATGCCATCGGTGGCAATTCATCCTTTCCATCTCTCATTCTTTTTCCATTCCGTCTCCTCTTTTTCGCTTATCCCGAAGCACTGATGGTGAATATACCATCACTCGTATCAGTGCAGGCCGCATAGCTTGCGCTGGTAACCCGGATCTTATAATCAGCCCCCAGCGGCGTGCTGGCAGGGATTGTCACGCTGTATGATCCGGATCCTCCTGATCCGATAGGAATGCCCCAGAGTGTTTTGAGGACGCCGGCCCCTTTCAGTATTTCGATATTCACTATCGTTCCGGGATTGCCGCTATAGGTCCAGCTCATGGGGAGTGTGGTGCCAAGGGGATAGGTCTCACCTCCGTTAGGAGTCTCGACCTGTATCGCGGGGCTGATCGTGAACGGACCATTGCTGGTATCGGTATATGCAGGGTTGCTGGTGCTGGTGACCCGGATACGGTACTCCGTCCCAACAGGGGTGGAGTATGGGATCGTGAGACCGAATGAACCCGAACCTCCGGTCCCGATGGAGATGCCGGAAATAACTACCATAACGGATGAACCCTGGAGTACCTCAATATTAACCGTGGATCCAGGGGATCCAGTGTATGTCCACTGGAAGGAGTGGACTGATCCCTGCACCCAGTTCTCGCCACCGTTTGGAGCCGTTACGGTAATCGATGAACCGGTGCCAGCACTGATCGTGAAGGGTCCATCACTCATATCGGTATAGGATGGATTGCTGGAACTAGTAACCCGGATCTTATAATCCGTCCCCAGCGGGGTGCTTGGCGGGATTGTTACGCTGTATGATCCCAATCCTCCTGATCCAATCGGAATGCCAGTGAGCGTTTTGAGGACGCCAGCCCCCTTCAACACTTCGATATTCACGGTCGTTCCGGGGTTGCCGGTATAGGTCCAATTCATCGGGAGCGAGGAACCCACGTTGTAGGTCTCACCGCCGTTGGGGGTGACAACGGTGATGGTCGGGCTGGAGATCGTGAAGGGTCCATCGCTGATATCCATAATGGCCGGATTGCTGGCACTCATGACCCTGATCTTATAATCACTCCCTAGAGGCGTGGAGGCGGGAATCGTCACGTTATAGAATCCGGACCCACCCGACCCGACAGGAATGCCGGTGAGCGTTTTCACGATGGTCATGCCTTTGACCACGTCTATTTTTACCGAAGTTCCGGGAGTACCGGTATAGGTCCAGCTCATAGGGAGGGTGGAACCAAGGTACAACGTCTCGCCGCCGTTGGGGGATGTGACGGTAAGTTGTGTGGGACCAGATGGCGTCATTATCCCCCAAAACCCGCCGTAAAGCCTGTAGGAGGAACTGCTCGAGTACCCGGCCAGGAGCCCGATGGTATCCTGCATCACATATGACGGAGAACTGGTCCTGCCGCCACCTCCTCCCATCACGTCCCAGTTCAACGCATAGTTCGCTGAACTCATGGCACTGGCGGATCCGGTGAGGCAGAGCAGTCCCACCAGCGTCCATACCAGAATTCGATGTGACATGTTCAACTCCTCACTGCAGCGTCACCAGCACCTCGATAACGCCAGTCCCGCTCTCCAGGGTCCCCATCGCCTTGCCGAGGATGGTTCCGTCAGGGTAGAATCCCCGACCATTTATCATCGTTGGTTCTGCTTTCATCGCATAGCCGGGCCGGTCTGAGGTGGTAAGGAGATCGCCGGGTTGGATCGGTCCATTCGATGCGTCTACTTTACAGGGCACCCGGCCGGCCACTGCGATCGGTACTTCCCCCGGGTTTCCGGTATCTTTTACACCAAGCGATACCGCAGGATCCGTAGAGACTATACCCACGACCCGGGTATCATAGGCGGTAGTTGAGGATTGGAGTACCCCTTCAGGTCCGACGACCATCACCGTGCCGGACTCGGGAGAGCCTTCCACCGGGAAGTACTCAGCCACATCCACCGAAGGATACTGCGTTCCCTTTGCATAGATGTAATCCGGGGTGTAAAGCCCCCACTTGTCATCCCACCTGCCTGTTGCTGTAAAAATGCCATTTGCTTTGTCACTATATGCATCAATGCCCTCGGCACTGTCGCCCCACGTCTCTGCATCCACACCATTGCTATGAAGCCCACTTGTGTGTACATATACACCCTCGCTGTTATCACCCTCTGTCTCCACCGTAACACCCTGGCTTTCTGCGCCATACGTCCATGCATCCACGCCATCGCTGTCGTAACCAGATGTGTATGCGTGGAGACCATCGCTGTACATGCCTTCTGTAGTTACCGCCACACCATCGCTGTTATACGGGCCGGTCGTTTTTATTTTGACTCCTGGATTATACCCATATTGAGTAAATATATCAACCCCTGCCAGAGAAGTCTCGTGGGTTCCCGCTCCTTTCGTGGTAAAATATCCGCCTTCCTTGCCGGTCCCGTAGATACCCGCATACTGGGCACTTTCTCCAATGACTCCCGGGCTGTCAGTCCCTGATGCCCTTCCGTATAAGGCGGTACTGCCAGTATTGGTGGTCTCTGACCATACCCCGGTGCTCTGGGCACCCGTTGTCTTGACGGATATCCCCTGGCTAACAGATCCCGTTGTCGAAATATTGGCCCCCGGGTTATACTGGTTGCTGGTGGAGATCACCACTCCTGGCAGGAAATTCGTATACGTTCCAGCCTGGTTCGTTGTGAAATATCCCCCCACTTTCCCCTTGCCATATACCCCGACATCTTGAGCGCTCTCTCCCACCACTGCCTTGCTGTTACTCCCCTGGGTTTGGCCATGGACAGCAACACTGTTGGGGCCGGTCGTAAGAGTATTGACAGCAAAGCTGGTATCACCGTCTGTTCGTGCATAGACGCCGTTGCTATTGGTGTTGGTAGTAAGTGCTACGATACCGTTACTGCTGGCACCAGAGGTGGAAGAATAGACCCCGTGGCTGCCAGATCCATAGGTTGTGACACGGACCCCATGACTGCCGCCACCAGCGGTAGATGCCTCAATACCGTCACTGGTGGCACCCGATGTTGAGATAAAGATGCCATCGCTCTGCGAGTTCGATGTGGTGGCACTGATACCCGGGCTCCGGCTGCCGTACGTCCTGATATAGGCTCCCGTGCTGTCATCAGCAGAAGTTGAAGCACGGATGGCATCACTATATCTCCCCGAGGTAGTGGCAACCATTCCATAGCTGGTCTCACCACCGGTACTGGCATAGATTGCATTACTGCCATATCCCGCCGTGGAGGTTCGCAATCCGCCGCTGAACTGGCCGGATGTGGATACAATGATACCGGGGTTATAGTTATACGCGGTCGAGACATTCACCCCAATCCGTGGATCGATATCGGTTCCTGCCGCGTTCGTCCTGAAGGTGCCGCCATATTTTCCCCTCCCGAACACTCCTTCACCGTCCCAGCTCAGGCCGACGAGGGCGGCTCCTGTCCCCTCATTTTCAGCCAGCAGTAGCCAACCGGAAGTAGCGTCCCTGAGCACAGCGCCCGGTCTGAGACTCAATGCGTACGGAACCGGACGGATCTCCTGCCGGGGGGACATCTCGGAATCACTTTCCACCGCAATACCAATCCAGAGTGCCCGGCCGTCAAAAAAGGTCAGATCGAAGGTGACCGGTGTCGTGAACTGGCCGTTTATAACCTGCACGTGTTGGACGCTGGTTGCGAGAGGAATCCCCTCGTAATCTACATCGTACAGACGAAATGTGATTCCATAGGTCCCTGTCAAAGGGTTCCCACTTCCATCCGTCAGCACTCCCTGATATGTTATATCCGGAGTCACCGTCGCTGCTGTTGCAATACCGACCATGGCACAGAGAAGTGCCATGGCCATTATGATGAACGCGAATCTTCCTCTCATTCCAAACACCCTTCGCTGGGTTACACAACGGGTGGTCTCCCTCTGCGTTCCACTAAAAAATAAAAATCAGATCCATGACACCCCCGCCATGTATGCGGGAATGCTAGGTATGTCAGTATTTAATGGTATGTGCAGGATCTGGCACTATTAAAAAAGAGAGAAAAGGGGAACGATAAAAATACCTCTATCCCGGGCCCTTCTCCACCGGGACCGGGTATAAGATGTCTCCACCATTGGGCAGGGGGATGGTGGTGATTGTCGTGTTGAGATCGTCAAGGGGGTTTGCCTTGATCTGTTTTGAAGACATCGTGTACAGGATATCCCCGATGTACAGGGAACGCTTCACCTCCGAGGTTGAGCTGCCGTAATAGTAGTATCCGCTGTCACCACTACCATGCTGGACGGTTCCCCTGAGGGTGAACCCGGTCTCAGGTGTGAGTCCGAACACGTATGCCCCATACCAGATCTGCGGCTGGCTGGTGGCGTAGTCACCTTTTAGCAGGGGAGCGTTAGAGACTGCCCGGAGAGGGATTACAAGGAGGTTCTTTCCCTTGTCGAAGAGGAACGCGTGGTGATCAGAGAGCGCTGCCGAGTCCGAGCCGGCATCCCCGATCTGGACTTTATCGAGTTGTTTTGGATTGGATACATTAGAGACATCGAAGAGAGCCAGCTTGACACCGCTCGTGGAGACCCCGCCCCAGTCATTGGTGGTGGTCTCCTTGCCAATCCCGATTATGTGTGTTGCATCGTACGGGTGGAGGTAATCGGAGTAGCCGGGGATCTTCAGTTTCCCGAGGATCTTCGGATTCTCCGGCTTTGCGAGATCGATTACAAAGAACGGGTCGATCCGCTTGAAGGTCACCATGTAGAGCCGGTCGCCGATAAACCGGGTCGAGTAAATAGTCTCCTGCTCGGCAATGTGGGTCAGTTCACCGATCGTGGCCATCGAGTCGTCCAGAACGTAGACATTGTTGTAGGTGTATTGCCCGAACCGCGGGGTGTATATGCTGGAGGTGGTTGCGACGCGGAGGTTGTCCTTGTATTCATCCATCGAGAACTGGTTATCCAGGGTTCCAGGGACCTCGCCTTTTGCCAGGTAGGTAATGGCACCGTCCCTGATGCCGATCTTGTGGATCACCGTTGTGGTCTGATCGGCCTCCTGCCGGCGGATTGCATCCTGTTCAGCGCTTCGGAGACCATCAAGGATCGACTCCCGCTCACCCTCGGTAAGGGTGTTGAAGTCGGGCGGTATCACGGCGATCTTTGAAGACGAGGCTCCCACCGATCCACTCGCATCAACGGCCAGGCCTGGGGAGAGCTCCTGTGCCTGCCCCTTGTAGATCACCGGGTGATACCTTGGGTAACTCACGTAGATGGCATCTTCTGATACGTAGAGGGTGCTTCCGGTCCCGAGCAGGTAGGTCTGGGCGTCCTTCTCCTTCCCGCTCGAGGCATCAAGAGAGGTGATGGTCGTGAAGGTGTACTGGGACTCGGGATGATCAAAGTACCAGACATCGGGCTGGACCACGGTCCTTGACCCCTCGCGGAGGGCCGGGACAACGATGTGATCGCCATAATAGGGGGAGATCTGCTCCCTGGTGATCTGGTATACCAGCGAACCGATCATCCGGGCATCGAGATAATCGCCTTGGATCGTATACTCCTTCAGCATTGTTGGATGGTTCCGGTCACTGATATCATAGATGGTCGTGAAGGTGACCGGGGAGTAAGGGCGGTAATAGGGAGGTACGGGATTCC
>Ga0116153_10001391_pt1 | contig 22594 bp, 16 predicted proteins | sample AD_UKC028_MetaG_FD_89896 | JGI IMG/M metagenome (GOLD analysis project Ga0116153, IMG submission 89896) | Active sludge microbial communities of municipal wastewater-treating anaerobic digesters from USA - AD_UKC028_MetaG | ecosystem: Engineered > Bioreactor > Anaerobic > Digestate | place: USA...
CGCCGCCGCGTTCGTTCTGGCGCGCATCTGTGACGTCACGGGAACCGTTTTGACCGTTTCCCAGGAAGAATTATCCTTCGAGTCGGCGCTCTGGCTGGCGCAAACCTATCTGGATAGCGGTCAGATCGAGCTGGCGCTGGTCGGCGGCTGTGATATTTTTACGCCGACGGTCGAAGAATACCGCGAAAGGGTGAATCTGTGCTGCAAGAATTCCCGTGAGCTTCCGATGGGCGAAGGCAGCTCCTGGCTGCTGCTGGGCCGGGATGAGAACAAAAATATCGGTAAGATTCTGGCCGTAGATTCCGGTGAGAAAATTATTATTCCGGAAGATATTTTAAAATTGAATAACAGTTTATCCGGCAGCGTGCCGCGGGAGAAGGCCGTCGGAGGGAGAAGCCGTATTCTTTTACCGGGATTCCGCGTGAAAAAAACCGACTTCAATTTATGGGAACAAAAAGGATGGAACATTTATGATTATCTTCCATGCTGCGGTATTCATTCCACAGCCGCCGCCTTCGGGATAGCGCACGTCCTGCGTGAAAAACCGTCCGCTCTTTTTGCGCATTACAACGTCCAGATATCCGGCAGACAGGCCCTTATTCTGGGTTCAACAAAATAAATATGGCCACTTCCCGTCAACAAAAGCGCGTCGTTCTGGTTCACCCGCGCGGATTCAACTGGTTTCCCGGTAAGCGCGACATCACCGACATTGCCAACCGGATGGTGCCGCAGGGACTGCTTTCCATCGCCGCCTATCTCATCAAACAAGGCCACGATGTTTTTGTTTATGATTGCCTAGGACCGGACGCACCGTTGGATTTGCAGAAACAAACCGGAGCAATTCTTGCCCATCAGCCGCAGATGGTCGGCTTTTCGGCGACAACATCATCTTTTCCCGATGCCGCGGATCTTGCTCAATCAATTAAAAAACAATCACCCGATGTGATAACCGTTTGCGGAGGCGTTCATGTTTCCGCGCTGGAAGATAAACTTCTGAAAGATTATCCGGCGTTTGATTTTCTGGTTGCCGGAGAGGGTGAAGAAACCATCGCCGAGCTTGCCGCCTGCCTTGAGCCCGCTGCCATCAAAGGCCTGATCTGGGACAACAAGGGAGAAATCATCGCCAACGAACCGCGTCCGAAAATAGCCGATCTGGACAGCCTACCGTTTCCGGCTTATGAGAAGCTCAAAGGATTTCCCCGCGATTACCATTTGCCACTGTTCAGCTATATCAACACACCGGGCGCGACGATGATCACCTCGCGCGGCTGCATGTATCAATGCTCCTATTGCGACCGTTCCGTTTTTAAAAAAGGTTTTCGCTATAATTCCGCCGCTTACATTTATGAGCACATGAAATATCTGCGGGAGAAATTCGGCGTAAGGCATATCAATATCTATGATGACCTGTTTACCGCCAACCGTCAGCGCATTGTCGATCTTTGCGAAAAGCTTAACCGTCATCCTCTCGGCATTCATTTCAACTGTGCCGTGCGCGTGGGCTACACCGATGATGATTTGCTCAAGCTTCTCAAGGATGCCGGATGTCTGATGGTTTCTCTTGGTATTGAATCGGCCGATCCGGATATGCTGGCCCGGCACAAATCGGGTGTATCGCTTGACGAGGTGCGCGACACCGTGCAAAGAATTCAGAAATCCGGTTTGCGCGTCAAAGGGCTGTTTATGATGGGTCTGCCCGGCGAAACGGAAGCATCCATCCGGCGGACGTCGGATTTTATCATCTCACTGGGATTGGACGACATGAACATGGCGAAATTTACACCCTTTCCCGGAGCGCCACTCTGGGCAACCATTAAACACGAAGGAACTTTTCATGAAGACTGGCGGCTGATGAACTGCCTGAATTTTGTTTTTGTCCCCAAGGGAATCGCTTCCAAAGAAAAACTTGATCAACTCTACAACGAACATGTGAAGCGCTTTTACTCCGACAAGGCGTGGCGCGGCAGATTCCGCGGGCGCATCTGGGAACATCGCAAAAGCCTGATGTATTTGCTGCGCCATCTGCCGTCTTTCTGGTCGGCAAAAAACCAATTCGAGCCGAAACAAAATTAAAATGTAATTGCGACAATAGATGTTGATCTCACATTTATCTTGTCGCTCCATAAAGATTTGTTGATCTTTTGATAGAATGTGCATAACATAAAGGCATAACTATTTCAAGGAGATGGTAAAATGAGAATCACAGCAAATATTCCGGACAACATTGGACGGGTCGTTAAAACCTTCGCATACAATGAAAAGAAATCTGTATCCTCGGTAATAACAGATGCTGTCCAGAATTATATTCTTCTGAAAAAGAAAAAGGAAAGCGGAAAAAAGGTTTTAGGTCTTATCGGCAAAGCGCGTGTTTCCAAAAACATTCATAAAGAAATAGAGACCATGAGGGCCAAGTCGCATGATAGGTATTGATACCGGTTTTTTTATCGAGCTTATCAAAGGCAACAAGCTAACCGCAGAAATATGGAACGAAATCCTGGAAGGCGAAGACTCTATTGTCTCCTGCATTTCTTTGTACGAGTTGAAAAAACTCGCTCTGAAAGGTTCAATCGACGACTATTCCGTTGATACTTTGCTGGACGCTATAAAGAATATTTGTATTATTGTCTGGCTCGACAATGCGGAGATATTGATGACAGCTGCTCATTTATCTCACGGCCTAGGCCTTCATATGTCCAACGCTTTGATCCTCTCCGGCTTTATGCAATATAACGCTACGATCATTTATACAGTTGATCCCCATCTTTGTTTGTATAAGAAAAAAGGGGTGAAAGTGATATTGTTGAATTCTGTTTCGTAGAAGTCTGTCTGTTGGATTCTATTTTTTCTTCACATTGCTCATCTTGTACCAGAATCCATCAATGTTTTTATAATGTATCGTATTATTACATTTCCCCTTTTTGAAACAATCAGGGCAGACTTTAATCGGTTCTTTCACGCCATTGTATTCCGTATCAAAAAATTCGTTTAAAATTTTATGATGACAATGATCACATTTATCCGGTTCGATGATATTAAACTTTTTCATTCAATACCTCCTGTGTTGAAAATACCAAATTGATGAAGTTTTACAAGGTAAAATATTTAAATAACCATCAACGGTAACTGATTTATTTTGACTCTATGGATTCGACATACGACAATGGCGTCAAATACGATGATTTGTGTGTCTTTTTTTATTAAAATAATATATGGTTTTTTCAATTAAATTCTGGCTACCACAGGAAACCCAAAGCCCCTGTAGCTCAGTAGGATAGAGCAACGGATTCCTAATCCGTGTGCCGCGCGTTCGACTCGCGCCAGGGGCACCAAATAAATCAATGGCTTACAAATCCAATTTTTTTAAACATGTTAAGGGTTCCAAAATTTTCCAGACGGAATTTTTATCAGTTCAAGTTTGTATTGACTTTTATGGTCTTGAGAATTACTCTTCTGTCCAAAGAGAAGCATTTTCCGCAAAGTAGTTACCTTCCAGCAAACCTTTTCAGATTAAGAATTAATTGTGAGGAATTTTAATCATGGAAAGAGATTTGACCATTATCGGTATTATTCCGCAGTACCCGAAAAATTCGCAGCAAAACATCTACGCCAGGATAAAAATGCCGCCAGTTGGGATTTTGTCCGTGATGAGTCAAATCAAGTATCATCGCCGGGTTAAAGAAATCTACGCTATTGATGAAAATAATTATAAGGGGCCTCAGGATTCCGCGGGCCTGCCGGATCATACTTTTTTACAGGCCAGGCAACCCGCACAGCTGGCATTGTTTTACGGCGGTATGAGCAATTCAATTCCCCGCATGTTTTCGGTCGTCCGGCAATACAGGGATTTTGGCGCCATAACGATTGCCGGCGGCAGCCATGTCGATGCCCTGCCGCAGGAAGCGCTGCAATCCGGTATTGACATTGTCGTCCATGGGGAGGGGGAAGAAGTTTTCGCGGAACTGCTGAACGTATTGCTGGCCGACAGAGGCGTTTTCCTGAACCGGTCATCATTGGCTCAGGTCAAGGGAATCAGTTTCCTGGACGAAGCCGGAACATATGTTTTTACCGGTGCACGTCCCCCTCTTGTTGATTTGAATGAATTAGCCGATCCCGATTTAACTCTTGTGAAGTACTTGAAAAAGAGATGGAGCTTTGTTCCCATCAACCGTGGCCGGGGCTGTAACTGGAATTGTGAATTCTGTGTCGTCAACAAGCAATATGGAAAATATAAATCAATATCGGTTGCCACAACTTTGCGACAGATCATCAAATATGCAGATTTGGGATACAAAGCATTCTTTTTTACCGACGATAATTTTGCCCAGAATCCGTCTGAAGCCATTGAACTGTGCCGGAAAATCAGCGACTATAAAAGACAATTCCGGGAAAAAATCGATTTAGTCGTTCAGGTGCGCTCTGAAGTGGCGGAAAACGACGAATTGCTCGAAGCGATGTGCCAGGCCGGTGTCAGCATGCTGGCCATTGGTTATGAAAGTCCGATTAACGAAGAACTCCGGGCCATGCGCAAAGGCGTCACAGCGGAAAAATTAATTGCCCGTTCCAAAAAACTTTCCAACTATTTTTATCTGCATGGCATGTTCATTTTCGGTTATCCTCTGCACAAAAACGCGCAGGAGAAATCTTTATTCACCCTCCGACAGCGGGCTAAATATTATAAAGAGTTTTTCAAAGAATCAGGCATCGACACCATCCAGGTCCTTAACGCCGTTCCACTTCCGGGTTCCGAACTTAGAGCAAGATTGGAGAGAGAAGGCCGACTCCTGCCTCTTTCGGTTGTCGGATGGGACAAGTATGATGGACTTTTTCTCTGTTACGACCCCCGGCCGGATGGGCTGGATGCATTTGCATTACAAAACATGCCGGCCTTACTGATGAAAAAAAAGTATCTTGGCGGTTTCATTAGAAGAAATTTGAATTATGGCAATTGGCTAAACTGGGCTTATATAGCCACCATCGGCTTTCCCATCATGTTTGTCGAGTTTTATGTCCGGCGCTTTATAAGTAATTTACTGGAAAAGAAACAGACAGGAAAATTGCTGTATGGGGATTGGAGCCTGCGCGCAATTTTTAAGGTCCCGCTGGCGAATGCCTGGAAAGATATAAAAAGGAGATGGCGAAATCTGTTTATTAGAACCTACGCGGGTGCCATTGTGAACCGGTGGTTAAAAGCATACCGCGCAAGCAATTACAAAAACAAACTCCGGCAACTCTTCATCAGTAATAAGATGGCCAAATAAAACTGACGCTTCATCGGTACCCTTTGGTCCTTGCGATCCCCCGGTTGGCAACGAGCCAGGTGCGTGCATGTCAGGCGGTAATTCAAATCAAGCATAGTCGATCCAACAAATTGAACTGCTATTAACCTGATTTTCCTGCCGAAATTTCTGAAGTAGAAAGGAAGGGGGGTCAATAACTATCGCGATCACTGGCCCAATCTGTACAGGTATTCATGTTTAATAGCAGGGATTATCTGAGAATACTTCCCCCAGACAATCATTGACTGATTCCGGGAATAGTGCAAGAGTACAAACAATAATGCCATCAGCAATACGGCACTACTAAAAATCATAAGGGAAGAAAAACACACATCAACCTGAATCACCGTAAAATAAAGATCTCAATGTAGAATGAGAGAATCTCTCTGCGGGCAAAAAAGGAAAATTTGCGCATGCGTCTGTTTCCGAAAGAAGAAAATTTTTTTAAATACTTGGAAGATCTGGCCAACAAAGTTGAAGAAGGGGGCAGGTTCCTTCTTCAAATGGCCGAACATCTCGATTATTCAGACGCGAAAGCAAACCGGCTCAAAGAACTTGAACATGAGGCAGATGTCATTACCCATACCACATATGCAAAATTGCATAAGACCTTTTTGACTCCCATAGACCGTGAAGATCTTTACGCGCTGCTTAACAAGATGGACAGCATTATGGACGCCATTGAATCAACAGGCCTCTGTATATGCATGTACAAGGTTACAAAATACAATGCAGAAATTATCGAACAGGTGAAAATTCTTCTTCAAACGATTCAAAAAGGCAAAGAGATTATTTTCAATTTACACGATATGAAAAACAGCCAAAGAATTCTGGATGGCTGCGTGGAAATCCACACCCTGGAAAACGCCGGCGACACTGTCATGAGAAACACCATCAAAAATCTCTTTATAAAAGAAAAGGATGCCATCGAGTTGCTTAAATGGAAGGAAATATTCGAGCGTATTGAAGAAGCGATTGATACGTGCGACACCGTATCAAACATCATCGAAGGGATTGTCTTGAAACAGGCTTGAATTGTCCTTTTTATATGACCGGAAACTCAAGTCCGTCCTTGGATAAATAAAGATCAGATGGGTATGCCTATCAAGAATTCTTTGCTGAAATTCCCTACTCGCGCCGGGGGCACCAAATAAAATCAAGCAAAGCTGAGTAATATGATCAAGCATACGCTGGAATGCAACCTGAATATGGATATCTGGGAGCGGTCCAAGGCACGATATATCTATAATTATCCCGCCTATTGCCGGACATGCAACGGGTGGGGCGGCCAATGGGATCAGTATGATCCCTCGCCTGCGGGATCAGAAGTCTCTCCCGGATTCAAAACCCGGTTTACGCTGTGTCCGAAATGCATCGAAATCGGTGTGTGTCCCCGCTGCGGGATGACCATGCGGGAACCGGACGAAGAAGCCGATATTGACGAGGCCTGTCCTTTCTGCGGATATAAACTCTCGGACATGGAGGGAATCCCGGACGAACCGGAGTGCACGTGCGATGAGTAATTGGAACCGGCCTGCATTAATTGCTTGACCTTCTGCGGAATATATTTATATTGATAATCGTTGCCAAGGCAACTACTAACACCCAAATAATAAAATGATGAAAGACACATTAATTGCTGAGCTGGATCAGACAATCACTTATCAGGTCTACCGGTCGGGAAGATTGTTAAGGCATTATCTGCAGCAGAAATTAAAAATCGATGAAGCGCAATTGACGCCGGAACAGTTTTATATCTTGCTGCGGCTGTATATGAAAGACGGCCAGACGCAAAGAGAGCTGGCGGATAGAATCCTCAACGACCATCCCAACATTACCCGCCTGATTGATAAGCTGGAAAAGATCGCTTATGTCCGGAGAACCGCCGACCCGAATGACCGCCGAAGTTTTTTGATCTTCATATCCGCCAGAGGCAGGGCGTTTTGCGAATCCAGACTGCCGCTCATCCAGCAGGAACGTAAGAAGATACATAAAGGATTGACGAACCAGGATATTAAAAAGTTTCAGTCGATTTTACGCCGGATTGAAGCCAATCTCATGGAGCAAGATGACTGACGAGGCATGATGCAGAACGAATATCCGAATGATGACATGACGCGTAGCGCCAAACCGGGAGGGAACCAGACCATGAAAAAATTATTTTTATTATTGTTGTTTGCCGCTTGCTTCATAAATGGCTGCACGGGGGAACCGTCGAATAAGAAAGCCCTTGATCCGATTTCTGTCATCACACAAAAAGTGGAAAAAATTGCCGTGAACAGGGAAATCACGGCGAGCGGCAATATTGAAGGCAGCAAAACAGCGCGTCTGGGTTTCCTGGTGGCCGGCAAAATAAATTATATTGCGGGCGAAGAAGGCGCCACCATCGGCGCCGGGCAGCTCCTGGCCAGTCTGGATCCGGAAAATTACCGGATCGCCAAAGACGCAGCCGATGCCAATCTCGCGCAGGCGCAGGACGAATTCAACAGGCTGAGCCTCATGCATCAGAGAAAAAGCTTATCGGAGAGCGATTTTTCAAAAATATCCAACACACTGAAAGCCGCCCGGGCCCAGCAAAATGTTCAAAATAAAAATCTGCTCGACACGAAAATTTATGCCCCCTTTAAAGGCGTGCTGCTCAAAAAGGGCGCGGAGGTCGGTGAAATTATCGGCACCGGTATGCCCCTGTTCGTTGTCTCTGATATTGATACCGTGAAGGTAAATGCTTCCGTGCCGGAAACGGATCTGCATCTGGTCAAAATCGACAGTGAAGCCAAAGTTTTCATTTCCGCGATTGATTCAAACGTGACCGGCAGGGTCATCGAGGTCGGTTCTGTTTCCGAACCGACAACGCGATCTTTCACGGTCAGGATCGCATTGAAAAATCCGGACTTGAAAATACGTCCGGGAATGACCGCCGAAGTTAAAATCACTACCAGCAAGCCAACCGAAATTTTGGCCGTTCCCGGTGAAGCGGTACTACGTGATCTGGACAATTCCGCCTATGTTTTTGTTGCGGATCAGCAGAAATCACAGGCTTTCAAGCGTAAAGTGTCCCTGGGACAAATTGCGGGAAACAATATTGAGATTACCTCCGGCATCAGTCCCGACGAAATCATCGTTGTGGGCGGGCAACATAAATTAACCGACGGGTCTTCCATCGTCATTAAGTAAGCGCTATGAATTTTGTCAGAAAATCCCTCAAATATCCGCAGGTAACGATTTCCGTCCTGGTGCTCACGTTTCTGGTCGGCATCTATTCTTTGATGTTTATGCCGCGGCGCGAAGACGCCAAAATCCATGTCCGGATCGGCCAGGTGATTGCCTACTACCCCGGCGCCAATTCATTGCAGGTGGAAGAGCAGGTCACCAAAAAACTGGAGCAATATCTTTTTCAGTACGAAGAAGTCAAAAAAGACAAAACGACTTCCACAACGCGTGACGGTGTTGTCATCATCAATGTATGGATCAATGACAATGTGGAAAATGTAGACGTCTTCTGGAGCAAGCTGAATCATCAGATGCTTGTTCTGAAAGCCGTTGGGCTGCCGCCGGACGTGCAGGGTCCTTTTGTGAATTACGAATTCGGCGATACGGAAGCGCTGCTGATCGCTGTGGAAATGGATCATCCCGATTACGCTCAGATGAGAGATTATGCCCGGAAGCTGGAAGACAGACTCAAAACCATTCCGGCGGTTTCCAAAATCAAACGAATCGGCGAGCAGAAAGAACAGATTGTCATCACATCTGACAGCGCCAGATTGTCTCAGTACGGCATTCCCTTCGCGAAAGTCGCTCAGGTTTTGCAGTCGCAAAACGCCATCGGTCCCGCCGGTAACGTCAAAACACCGGACAACAAAATTACCCTTTACAGTGACGGCTATTATAAAACCGAAGCGGAAATTGCCGACCAGATCATCGGCATCGCCAGAACCGGTCAGGTGGTCCGCCTGAAGGATGTGGCCCATATTCAAAGAGCGTATCAGGAACCATCCTCCAAGATCATGGTTAACGGACGCAATACCCTGCTGCTGGCTGTTCAAATGCATGAAAGCAATAACGTTGTCGCCTTCGGCAAAGAGGTGGACAAGAAGCTGGCGGAAACAGAGAAATTGCTGCCCGCCGGCGTCAAATTGACGACGATTGTCAATCAGCCCAAAATCGTCGATAAAAATGTCAGCCAGTTCCTGCATGAGTTCCTGATGGCCATTATTGCGGTGATCGTCATTATCGTCCTGCTGCTGCCTTTCCGCGTTGCCGCTGTTGCGGCCACGGCCATTCCCATGACGGTTGCGGTGACGTTCGCTGTCATGCATGCCATCGGCATTGAGCTGCATCAGGTTTCTCTGGCATCTTTAATTGTCGTATTGGGCATGGTCGTGGATGACGCTATCGTCGTTGCGGACAATTACGTGGAACTTCTGGACAAGGGCGTTGACCGGCAAACCGCCGCCTGGAAGAGCGCTACCGAACTTGTTGTACCCATCCTGACGGCGACCCTGACCATTATCGCCGCCTTCCTGCCGCTGGTGATTTTAACCGGCATGGTCCGTGAATTCATCATTGCCCTGCCGCTGACGGTCACGATTGCGCTTTCGTCCTCCTTTATGGTGGCTATGTTTTTAACGCCGATTTTATGTTTCACCTTTATCAAAAAAGGGCTCCATGATCCTTCTTCCGGATCGTCAAAAGGTAAAAATAAGTTTTCGCTGCTTTCGTTGATGCAGCGGGGTTACGACAAAACCATCACCTGGTGCATGGCCCATTCCACGATAACGATTGTCGGCTGCCTGTCCACGCTTGTTCTGGCCGTTGGCCTGTACCAGATTGTCCCGCAGAAATTTTTCCCGGCCGCCGAACGGAATCAGTTTGTGGTCGATCTCTGGATGCCCACGGGCACGAAACTGGAGAAAACCGAACAGACCATTTTAAAAGTTCAAAGCATGATTCAGAAGGACAGAAGAGTCACTTCTTACGCAACCTTCATCGGCGCCAGCGCGCCCCGCTTTTATTATAATTTTTCGCCTGAGCCGCCGGTGGAAAATTTCGCGCAATTACTGGTCAACACAAACAACGAAGAAGAAGCGAAACAGTTACATCTCGAATTAAACGCCAAAGCCGCGCGTGAGATCCCGGAAGGAAACGTACAGGCGAAACTCCTGATGCAGGGAAAAGCTCAGGTGACGTCGGTGGAAATCAGAATTGTCGGCGACGACATTACGACCCTGAAAACCATCGGCGGGCGCGTTAAAGAGATGATTGCAAAGACGGGTATGGCTGCTTTTATCCGTTCTGATTTCAAAGAAGATTATTACGGCGTCGCCATCGGGTTGAAAGAAGATGCCGAACGTCTGGGCTTCTCCACCTCCAGTATTTCCCGATCCATCTATGCGGGATTCACCGGCGCACCGGTGTCCACTCTTTATGAAGGCAATACACCGGTGGACATCCTTCTTCGCCTGGATGAACAAAGCCGGCGTAATTTCGACGATCTGCAAAACATGTATCTGACGTCACCGGTTACCGGCGCCGCGGTGCCGCTGCGTCAAATTGCAACGCTGGAACCCGAGTGGCACACGGGCCGGATTATGCACCTGAACGGCCTGAGAACCTTAACCATTCTTTGCGAACCGGCCGAAGGCTACCTGGCCTCTCAAATTCTGAAAAAAATAAAGCCTGACCTGTCCCGGCTTCAATTGCCGGCAGGCTACAGCATCAAGTATGGGGGCGAGTATGATAACCGGGTCGAAACATTCCAGCAAATGTATCTGGCGTTTGTCATCAGTCTGCTCCTGATCTTCCTTGTGCTGCTGTTCCAGTTCCGTAATCTGAAGGAAACATCCATCGTTATGCTGACGATCCCCTTGAGCGTCTTCGGAGCGATACTGGGGATATTGATTACCTGTAATACTTTCGGGTTCACGGCCTTCGTCGGCGTCATCAGTCTGTCCGGTCTCGTCGTCAGAAATGCCATCATTTTGATCGACCATGCCAACGAACTGTTGCGCACCGGCGCTTCCATCCCCACCGCCGCTCTGGAAGCGGGGAAAAGACGATTGCGCCCAATTTTTCTGACAGCCAGCGCCGCGGCCATCGGCGTCATCCCGATGATTATTTCCGGCTCGCCGATGTGGAGTCCGCTGGCCAGCGTGATCGCCGTGGGCATCATGTTTTCCATGTTCATATCCTTAGTATTGGTGCCGGTTCTGTATGCGCAGGTCATCAAGCCATCCGACAAGCAACCGTGGCTTGACGAAGAATCCGATAAAACAGTAAAAGTGATGAAACCGGAAACTGTCATTTCGCTGGTTCTCGTTGCGCTTTTTTTGTTTTCACCCGGCGCCGGCGCGCAGGAAAATCCGGAAAGGCTGAACCTGAACAAAGTCATCGATCTGGCGGTTCAAAACAACCGTTTGCTGAATATCAAGCAATTGCAGGTGGATGAAAAACAGCAGAAAGTCAATGAAGACAGGGTGAAATATTTCCCGTCGGTTATCCTGGGCGGCGCTTATCTGTATAATGAGAATGTGCCCGCTCTGGAGGTTTCGCGAGGCGCTTTCGGAGAATTGCCGCTGGGTGAGATGGGCATCCCTATGCCGCCGACGGACAAAGCCTTCGAGTTGGGCAATCATGATTTTGTTGGCGCCGGCGCACTTTTATATCAGCCGATTTCGCAAATTCCAAAAATCAAGGCCGGCGTGGATGTATCCAAAACCGATCTGCAAATTGCCAGAACTGAAAAGACGAAGGCAACCCTGCAGATCCGGCAGACCGCGGAGAAAATTTATTTTGGCCTGTTGATTCTGCAGAAGCAGAAAGAAGAAGCTCAAATCAAGTTATCGCTGGCCGGAAAAAAACTCTACGATGTGGAAAGCGCCGTCATGGCCGGCAAGGCCACCCGCTCCAATGAATTAGGATTGCGCGCCAATGTAGCCGATGAAGAGCAGAATCTTCTCAAAATAAACATCCAGGTTGAAGATTATACCGCCGATTTAAAACGCCTGACCGGCCTGCCGCCCGCGACAGCGGTCGTGCTGGATCCGGTTTCATTGGATGAAAAGCCGGACGGTGCCGAGACACTGGAAGGAAGTATTCTGGAGGCACAGAACCGCAACAGCGACATCCGAATGGCCGCGCTGCGTCAAGAGAAAGCGGGATATGCCGTCAGAGCCAGTCAATACAGCTATCTGCCCGATTTGGGCGTTATGGGCGGCTATACATATCAGGACGGCGTAACACTCTATCCGGAAAATAATACCTTCATTGGTTTATTAATGAAGTGGGATCTCAAGGATATTTTCTCCAATACTTTCATTATGAAGCAGCGTCTCTTGCTGAAAAAACAGGCTGAAGTAAACTTGGCCAATACGCAGGAGCAGGTCCAGACCGACATCGAAAAAGCTCACCGCAAACTCAATCAAACTGCTGAACTGATCAGCGTCGCGAACAAGGTTTTGAATTTCCGCCAGGAAGATTTCAGGATTCAAACCGACCGGCACCAGGCCGGATTAAATCTCGAAGCGGATGTACTCACCGCCGAGGCGGCATTGGCCAAATCTCAATCGGACCTTTACGCGGCGCACTTGAACTACAGAATGGCTTTGACCGATCTGAAGATATTGACCGGCCAGTATAATGATTAAAAATGCATAACGAACAAATAGAATTGTGGGAACATCATCACCTCTTCAACGTCGATAAGAAATCCGTTGAAAAAAGTACGTTCATTGTTGTGGTGATTACCTTTGTCACCATGATTGCGGAAATCCTGTTCGGCTGGCTTTCCCAGTCAATGGCGCTTCTGGCTGACGGCTGGCACATGGGCACGCATGCCTTCGCCCTGGGAATATCTCTGCTGGCCTATGTTATGGCCAGGAAATATGCGAAGGATCGCAGTTTTACTTTCGGCACATGGAAGATTGAAATTCTGGGCGCTTACACGAGCGCCATTGTGCTGGGGCTTGTCGGCCTGATCATGATTTTTTCCTCCGTCAAAAGACTGATTCATCCCCTGAGTATTTATTATAATCAGGCGCTGTTTGTTGCTGTCATCGGTTTGACGGTAAATGTTGTTTGCGCCATAATCCTCAACAGGGGCGGCCATGCTCACAGTCACGATCACCATCATGAAGAATCGCATCACCACGAAGACCTGAATTTGAAATCAGCCTATCTGCATGTGGTGGCCGACGCATTAACGTCCGTGCTGGCCATCGCCGCACTGCTCGGCGCCAAATATTTTGATTTTGTCTGGCTCGATCCGCTCATGGGCATCGTCGGCGCGGGATTAATTCTCCACTGGTCATCCATGTTATTAAAAGAAACCGGCGGTATTTTACTGCAACGTGAAATGGATAATCCAATCACCGATGAAATCAAGCAGGAAATTGAATCGGACGGCGATTCCGTCATCAGTGATCTGCATGTCTGGAAAGTCGCTCAAAACAAATATGCCTGTATCGTGTCTCTGGTAACGTCAAAAAATTGTTCCATCGAAGACTATAAAAAGCGCCTGGCGAAAGTTCATGAACTGGCTCATGTGACCATCGAAATTTATGAATGCAAAAAATAGATACAGATAGTGTCAAAATCATTTAAAGTTTTTCAATCTCTTCCATCAACTGATTCAACTTCTTGGGTGAAACGGGATAGGGCGTTTTGAGTTCCTGCGCGAATAGGGAGACCTTGTATTCCTCAACCATCCAGAAGCATTCTTCGATCATGGTTTTCTTTTCTTCCGGACAATCTAATGAAATATCCTCTTTAAAACGAGTGATTTCGCAAATTCCAATCTGTGGCAGCACGGTATCTTTTGCCTCCGGTACAATCATTTCTTGCAGCTGTTTGGAATAAATTAAAACTTCCTGCGTTTTCTTTTGCGCCGCGGAAAGGTTGAGGCTACCCCGCTCGGCGCGCAGAGCAAGAGCCTTGCAATAGCGCGGCAGTTCCTTCATCCGTTCAAAGGTATAAAGCTCTGGAAAATCAACAGGCATAAGACTGTGCAGTTCTGTCCGGATTTCTTTCAGAAAATTCAAAACAGGATTGTTGCCTCTATTTTTCTTTATCAGTTTGCTGATAACGGTGTAAGTATCGTCAAAGGCTTTCAAGACCGGTTCTATCGCCGTCAGCACCTGCTGGCCGTAAGGCAGAATTTTGGAATTCAGATAATCGGCATGCGCGATATACTCTTCCCGCCTTCGCCATGGTTTGAAAAACAAATCCTTCTTCACCCGATTGACGATGGATTGCTCCAGTTGTTTGGGCTTGCCGATATTTTCCACAACAGCTTTCAGAGCGGGTTTTAAAATAACATTTTTGTTCAGTTGTTTCACTTTGTCGACAAAGTGAATTTCGTAGAGCGCCGCAACACCCTGCGAATGATTGAATGTGCTTTGTCTTTCATCGGAGAAGAGCCGGAGGTCAATAGCATCATCGCTTACCGTGAGTGCCGGATAGGCGTAGCCGATCAAACCGTGAGTTCCCTTCAGAGGAATCTGTTGGGACAAGTCTCCAAAATCCCATGTGGTAATTCCTTCCTTTTCCCATTCGCCTCTGATTTTATCCAAAGCCGACGTGCTGACTGTTTCAGCAAGTTCTTTTTGCAGCAGACTGATATCCCGACTGTCCCCGATCTCCTTTCCTTTTTCATCAATCACGCTGTAGCGGATGTTCAGGTAGTCCGGCAGCTTTTCTAAAGCCCAGGAATCGCGGGGTACCGTTATCTTGTAATGATCGCGTAGCAGTTCACTCAAGGCCTGCGGTAGAGATTTGTTTAGATAGGATTCGTCTTCCATCAATAATTGTGCCGCCTGGGCAGGCGATGGAATTCTCTGGCGCAAGGATTTGGGCAGAGTCTTTAATAAGTGTACGGCCTTTTCCTTCAGCAATGAAGGCAGATGGCGGTCGATGTTTTCCCTGGCGGCGCTGGAGACCAATCCCAGCGGAACCTTGACCGTTACACCATCATCACGCTTGCCGGGCTCAAAATTATAGGTGCAGCGCAAAGACGCATCTTTCAATTTTATCTGATCGGGAAACCGGGATATTTCTTCTTCATCCGGTTCATAGGCAATCAAGTCCTCTTCACGGAAGCGTAAAAATTCATCACTGCCTCTTTCCCTGATGAGACTGAGCAGGGACCGGATATCGGAAAGCACCGGTAGTCTTTGTTCGTAAAGTTCGGCAATCGTTTCTTCGTTGGCGACGATCCCACGCCGGCGCAGCTTTTCTTCCATGGTTTGGACGCGGTCGTACAGAGATAGATTGTGCTCCAGGAAAGGAATCCGGCGGGCAACTTCTCCGGTAACCAGCGCTTCGCGGATGAAGATCGACTTCGCTTCTTCCGCATTGATTCTTTCATAAGCGACGGGACGGCTTTCCACAATGGTCAATCCGAAAAGCGTTACCTTTTCCAGGGCAACCACCTGCCCGCGGTTTTTCTCCCAGTGGGCAGCGGCATAAGAATAGCGGCAGTTATCGCCGCCCAGTTTCTCCAGCCACTCGCTGTTGATGTTGGCGACATTACGGGCAAACACCCGCGAGGTCAGGCTGATTTCCGCCGCCACAATCCATTGCCCCGCTTTATTGAACAGGCCGGAGCCGGGATAGATCATCACTTCTCTGCTCTTGGCTGCGTTGTAAAAATTTTTCTCTTTCTTTCGGGCGATGTTGGAAAGATACCCGCTCAAAACGCAGCGGTGAATCCGGTCGGAAATCTCCTGATTGATTTCAATTTTGTGGTGTTTCTTCGGTTTTGCCGTTTTGTTCTTGCCGTCGATAATGTCCATGATCTGATGATAGATGTCCCGCCATTCGATCATTCGCTTGTAGGAGAGGAAATGGTCGCGGCAGAATTTTCTTTGCTTGCTTTGCGTTGGCAGATTCTCCAATGAGCCATGATAGCGGTTCCAGATATTGAGATAGGTTAAAAAGTCCGACTCCGGATGCGCAAACTGGGCATGGGCTTTGGATGCTTCATCGGCTTTTTCGTACGGTCGCTCACGCGGGTCCTGAATGCTCAAGGCGGCGGCAATGACAGCGATTTCGTTGACGCAGTTTCCCTTCTGCGCTTCAATCAGCATCCGGGATGCGCGGGGATCAAGCGGAAACTCGGCCATCTTCCAACCGGTCTCCGTCAGCTTATAAAGATTTGTTTCTTCTTCGCTGTCATCTTTGACCAGCGCTCCCAGATCTCGCAGAATATCCAGGCCGTCGCGGATACTTTTGGGTTGCGGCTTGTCAATAAACGGAAAGGATGTGACCGCGCCGAGATTAAGCTCCAGCATGCGCAAGATGACACCGGCCAGATTGGAGCGCATGATTTCCGGCGGCGTGTAAAGAGGCTTTTGGGAAAACTCCTCCTGCGAATAGAGCCGGATACAAATACCGTTTTGCACACGGCCGCAGCGTCCTTTTCTCTGCTCGGCACTGCTGGCGGAAATCGGTTTGATCGGCAGGCCGGTTGTTTGGCTGCGGGGATTGTATTCCAGAATTCGTGCCAGTCCGGCGTCAATCACATATTTGATGCCGGGAATTGTCAGCGAAGTTTCCGCGATATTGGTGGCCACAATGATTTTCTGCTGTTCGGCGGCGGTAAAGATAAGTCTCTGCTGGGAGCCGGAAAGTCGCGCGTACAGCGGCAGAACAAGACCGGAACATTTTTTAGATAACAGATTACAAGTTTCCCGAATGTCCTGCTCAGTCGGCATAAAAATCAAGATATCTTCATAACGGCGTTCGCGCTGCAGAGCCTCCACACAGGCGACAACTTCATCGACATAGGTTGTTTCTCCTTTTTCTTCTTTCTCCGGATCAAGCGGCCGATAGCGAACCTCCACCGGATACATCCGGCCGGAAACCTTGATGACCGGAGCTTTGTTGAAAGCCTCGGAAAATTTTTCCGTGTCAATGGTGGCCGAGGTGATAATGACCTTTAAATCTTTTCTCCGGACAAGCAGCGTTCGCAAATAGCCCAAAATGAAATCGATGTTCAGGCTACGTTCGTGGGCTTCATCGACAATCAATGTATCGTAGGCCAGCAAATCCCTGTCTTTGACCGTTTCCGTCAGCAGGATGCCATCGGTCATGACTTTAATGAAAGGTTCAGCCGAGCTTTTCTCTTCAAAACGGATTTTGTAAGCAACGGATTGGCCGCATTCCTCGCCCAGCTCCGAGGCAATGCGCTGGGCAATGCTGATCGCCGCGATGCGCCTGGGCTGAGTGAGGCCGATCAGGCCCCGCAGGCCGAGGCCTGCGGCAATGCACATCTTGGGAATTTGGGTTGTCTTTCCCGAACCCGTTTCGCCGGTAATAATCGTGACCTGATTTTTTTGGACGCTTTCAATAATCTCTCTCTTTTTGGCGATGATCGGTAGGTTTTGCGAAAACTGAACCGCGGGAGTATTTTGTTTTCTGCTTCGATAGCGTGTGCTGGAAATCCCGGCGATTCTTTTCAGATAGCCTAATTTTCTGAAAACGGATTTTTCGTCCCCGGCTTTATGACCCTCGATGCTTTTGAGGTGACTGACAATGTTATAATAATCGGCAATCATGACAGAATCAAGGCCCTGCCTGATTTGCCGGATATCGTTCCTGATGCTTTGCAAATCTTTTCCCCGGAAGATTGTTTGTTAATGGCTTTATTTCACACTGAGAGTATTACTGTCAATGCCGGATATATAGAGCGGAAGGTCAAGTGCTTAACCTGATTGTGCTGAAAATTGATTTCATCTACAACTCCTCAACATTTGACAGTCGGCATAATTGAGAATTACTGGTAGAAAGGTTCAACGAAAAAATCAGCCGGAGCGAAGCGATCGGCTGTATTGCCCTTGTTAGAGATTTTATATAGTGTAACAGTTTATTCAAAATTTGTTGTATTGACTTGAAAAGTTTCGCCATTATGCCCCCAGTTCTCAACGAGTGTAGAACCATCGATATATATAGGGAGATTATATTTTTGCTTTAATGCCTCTGATGTAACTTCAACTTCTATTCTTGGTTTAAGATCCAAGAAGCAATCTGTACATCGTTTGACAGCAATAGGCATGATTAATGTTCCTTTCGGTAATTTATCTCTTGATAGTACATATCTATTTCTTGCCAATGGCGGTGATTTTATCGAATATACTTGGATTGTTTTTCCTGGATTTGAATCTAAATTATACCCATCAATATATAGGTCACATTTTGTTTTAAAAGTCATATTGACAATTATAGAATAAGGTGGCTCCTTGCTAACGTCCTCAAAAGACACCATATAGTAATCGCAACCATAAATAGGAAGCAGCAAAAAAATAATTATAATTAACTTTAAATTGCGAATCATGGTAATGCTCTCTAACAATTAATATACCAACTTGGTTTTTTCCGATTATTGTTACTTTAATACTATGGTTTAGTAAAAATAAAAAGAGAAAAAGTCCTTGAAAATAAAAACGAGATGCACTTTTTGCTACTTGGCATTTTGTGGTTATTAAGCACTTATGCCAAGTTGGTATATCAAAGGAAATTTGTCCAAGGTAAAGAAAACCTACATTAATGATTACTGTTTGAAAGAGTGTATGAATTTGAAAATTATCTGACACTCACTTACCGGAAGCAAGAAATAAAAATCCACCTTCTGAATCGGTGGGATTATCGATTGCATTTACAAACAGAATCAAGATAGTTAAAGTTTCTGTTGGTGCGATCAGGCGCTCAAAGACATGGAAAAAGGAAAAGTAAAGAAACGGAAGGAGAAAAAGCATGGCAGATGAAATATATCAAAAACTGGCGCGGGTGCTCGATACCCTGCCCAATGGTTTCCCCGCAACCGAAAGCGGTGTGGAGATTAAACTTCTGAAGAGGATTTTTACGCCCGAGCAGGCCGAGCTTTTTTGCGATCTTCGGCTGACTTTTGAAACAGCCCAGCAGGTGGCCGAAAGAACAGGCCGCCCTCTGGCAGAACTGGATAGACAGCTCAAAGATATGGGGAAAGCCGGACAGCTTTTTGTCATAGATTTCGGAGAAGTCATGGTTTTCCGGATGCTGCCCTGGGTTTTCGGAATATATGAATTTCAGCTGGACAAATTAGATAAGGAGTACGCCCAACTGAATGAAGAATACGCCCCGTTTTTCGGGCAGCAGTTTTTTTCGCAAACGCCTCAACTGATGCGTACGTTGCCTGTTGAGCAAGAAATATCCGGCCAGCAGGAGGTTATATCTTACGAGAGGGTTTCCGATGTTATTGACTCCAATCAGTCTTTTCTGGTCAACGACTGTGTCTGCAAAAAAGAAAAGGGATTGCTGGGGTACCCCTGCGACCGGCCGGTGCAGGTCTGTCTGGCGATGGCTCCCGTGGCAGGGGTTTTTGACAAGTACCCCACAGGCCGGTTGATTACAAAACAGGAGGCGCATGACCTGATGAAAATGGCGGAAGAAGCGGGGCTTGTCCATCTGACCTATAATGTGCAGGGCGGCGGCTTCTATATCTGCAACTGTTGTAAATGCTGCTGCGGTGTGTTGAGATCCATCAATGAGCTGGGCATTCCTGCTTCACTGGTTATCAATTCCAGTTATTATGCCGAGATCGATGCGGAAAAATGCAGCTCCTGCGGAATATGCTCGGACGAACGGTGCCAGGTGGGAGCCATAGAAGAAGAACCCGATACGTATCGGATAATCAAGGATCGATGCATCGGTTGCGGCCTTTGCATAAGTACCTGCCCGAGCGAGGCCATCCGGCTGGTGCATAAAGGGGCCGATCAGATAGCGCAGCCTCCCGTCAATGAAGACGCCTGGTTTGAAGAACGCGGCAGGATGAGAGGCATTGATTTTTCACGGTATAAATAATGCCGGAATCCGGTTTCCGCCGTCATTGCGAGTTCACGACAGTAAACGTGGCAATCTCTTACAGCTGTCATGATCAGTTTTTATCATTAGAATTGAGCGTTACCGGTTGAAAGAAAGCATTCTCAGAGAAGCTGAAGTTTTGTGGATTACCGGAAGGATTCTTACTGCTGCCTGCAAAGACACAATATTTTACAGTCGTATGAATTGAGGGTTACCATTCGCATTCAGTTATAGAGGTTCCTGAATCAAGCATGCTTCAGGACAATCCCGTAAATCCCAGCTCCAGTAGTGGGTAATTGTTATAATTGCGTCAACTATCATGAATTTACCTGCTTTTAGAGTTGCGACGGCAAAGCCCACGGAAAATATCTCTTGACTATTAATCGGTAACGTGACCAGTTAACAAATAGAGCAAAATCTATTGTGTTTATATTATCAAACGTTGAACCTTTCTTAGTTTAAACCTTTCCTAATAGACAAGACACGACCACCAACGCTTCGGAGAGCATGGTGTTTTTTCGCTTTAAGCGGCAGCGAGCTTTTTTAAAGCTCCAGAGGTAAGGCATACAAGCCCCTCACTTTTTCCTTCCTTCTAAACTGGGCGACGGATGGGGGTGATTTTGATGCTTTGTGGGGCCCCATCGGGGAATATAGAACAAGAAGTAATAAAAAAGAAAGGTGAACAAAATGAACAAAAATTTGTATGTCGGCAATCTGTCTTATAAGATCTCGGATGATGATCTTAAATCTAACTTTAGCGAGGCAGGAGAAGTTATCACCGCATCAATCATTAAAGACAAGTTTACAGGCCAATCAAAAGGATTCGGATTTGTCGAAATGAAAACGGAAGAAGGCGCAACGGAAGCCATTAAACAATTCAACAACGGCATGCTTGATGGTAAGGCAATTACCGTTAACGAAGCAAGGCCAAAGAAAGAATTCGGCGCAGGCCCAAGAGGCGGCGGAAACCGTGGTGGTGGATTCAACAGAGGCCCCAGAAACGGTGTCGGAAGATACTAATGAGACGAGCTGAAAACAAATCCCGACGAGTCGGGATGAAGTTTGTTCCTGCCACCTGAAGGTGGAGGATAATTCGCTCTAAGATTTTCAGATCACTACGTTTCGGCGCAGTACCCTTTAGGGTAAAAATCAAGGCTCATTAAAGCGTAAGTCGTAGTGACATTCGCTGAAAATGAGTGTAACGAAATTTGAAGCGCAAATGAAATTATCCAATCCCGATAAATCGGGATTGGGAACTATCCCCAAAGCGGAGTACCCTAAATAACCTAAAGGACACCATGGGGCATTTACGACGGCGCAGGATGAAGGTTTTAAAAGAAACATTACAAAAAAAGAGCAGAAGGCTGTTTATTTACAATCTTCTGCTTTTTGTTTTTATTTATCTATAAGGAGATGATTGTGACTTCTGTTGGTGATAACATTGATGCTTATTGTCTGAAATGCAAGTTAGTTCTGTCTCATGTGATAATGTACAAAGTGGATGGTGTGGTCAACCGCGTAAAATGTAAAACCTGCGGAGCGGAACATAAATATCGGGGAACAATGCCGACCGTAAAAAAGACTGCCGCTGTTCGCACGCCAGGCGCTATACGGGCTAAAAGGCCCGTCGCGGCAAAGGTGACGGTCAACGACGCGCCTCTAAAGTGGGCTCTCAAAAACAGCAATATGACGCCATCAAAACCCATAAAGAATTATTCAATAAAAGAAATCTACAAGGTCAATGATGTCATCAATCATCCTGTATTCGGGGTAGGCTTTGTCGAGAAAACTATTTGGGACAAAAGCATGTCTGTGTTGTTTAATGATTCCGTGAGATTGATGGCAATGAATATAAATGAAACTCAAGACCGAAGAAGTGAAGAGTAGGGATAGTGTTTCTTACGGATTGAAAGGCAGTATAATTTTCAATATTGACGTTGTGTGGATTACCGGAAGCAGTCAATACAAAATTCGACATTCATTATCAGCTTAAATTCTATTCGGGATAATTCACGCGCATCATAAAAGTCAAATTTTTCTTAGCAGATAAAGAATGAGAGAAAAACGTATCAATTTATTATTTTGATTCGGTTTTTTTCACCAAAGTTTCAATCTTTTTGTCTTTCTCTGACCAGAGTTCCTGTACCCATTTGTGCATGGCTTCGCGAAAAGCAGGATCTCCCTCATAATCGCCGTGCATTAAATGCTTGGGAATTTCTATGGTCCTCATTCGCACGGTGATCCGTTTGACTTTCCCGCAAAGAAATTCTCCAAAACCGGGAATACCATCCGGATACACGATCGTAATGTCCAGGATGGAATTAAACTTTTCGCCCAGTACATTTAAAGCCAGCGCCAGTCCTCCGGATTTGGGACGGAGTAGATATTGGTACTCGCTTTTTTGCTTTTCGTGTTTTGCAGGGGTAAAACGCGTGCCTTCCAGAAAATTCATCACGCTGGTTGGCACGGTGCCGAATTTTTCACAG
>Ga0116153_10001406_pt1 | contig 22446 bp, 27 predicted proteins | sample AD_UKC028_MetaG_FD_89896 | JGI IMG/M metagenome (GOLD analysis project Ga0116153, IMG submission 89896) | Active sludge microbial communities of municipal wastewater-treating anaerobic digesters from USA - AD_UKC028_MetaG | ecosystem: Engineered > Bioreactor > Anaerobic > Digestate | place: USA...
GAAGCGGGACCGAAGGGCCGTGCCCCCGGGCGGCACCGACACCATCCCCTACCACATCCTGCTCCCCAGAACGATCAACCGCACCTGGCACCTGGACCTGACCGTGGTCACCGTCCTCTGGTTTCGCTTCCACATCGCCGCCCTGATGGACGGCTTCTCCAGGAAGCTCCTGACGCTGCACGTCTTCGCCCGAACGCCCACTTGGAATATGATGGCGGCGCTGGTCCGTCAAACCGTGGAGACCCACGGCAAGCCGCGCTTCCTGGTCACCGACCGCGGCTGCCAGTTCCGGGACCGCTTCCACGACTACGTGGAAACTGTCCTGGGCATCAGTCACGTGCGGGGAAAGGTCCGAAGCTGGACCTTCAACGGCAAGGTCGAGCGCTTCTTCCGGACGCTGAAGCTCTGGTGGAGACTCAGCCTGTTCGGATGGGCGTTGAACAAGGCCGGCATCGCCGTCCGGATGCAGGCGCGGCTCGATGGCTTCCAGGATTGGTACAACACCCGGCGCGTCCACCAAGCCCTCGGAGGCTCGACGCCCGAGCAGGCCTGGACCGAGTCAGGCCCGCCGACGGCCGTGACCCTCCGCGCCGGCGACCCGCAGCCGGAGATCCGCATCCTGCGTCACCGCTACCGAGGCGATCCGCACCTGCCCGATCTGGAGATCGAGATCGACTGGAGCAACGTGGCCTGACGGGGAGAGTCCTGGCTGATAGCTTATCGTTCACGCCCGCGTGGGGAGAAGGACTGCCCGGGCTGCAGATTGCCACGCGATCTTACCGTTTCAGATCGTCCGCCGGCTCATTTTCGGGTTTCCCCGAGCCCTCGGTCCCCGGTACAGTCGGGTGGGCCACTACACCGGGCACGAGCCCAGTGGGATGTCGTTCGAGAAGCTCAACGCCTTGGATATGCCGGCGCTCTGGACCGACCAACGGAAGGAGCTGGGGTTCAGCCTGGAGGACTGAACGCTTCGGCCGCGCCCGCGCGGGGAGAAGGTCTGCCCTGGCTGCAGATTGCCACGCGATCTTACCGTTTCAGATCGTCCGCCGGGCCATTTTCGGGCTTTCCCGAACCCTCGGCCCCCGGTACAGTCGGGTGGGCCACTACAGCCGCGCCATTTTCGGGCTTCTTTTCGGTCTCCGACCCCACCACAGTTCCCGGGGCCACTACACGAGTACCCGACAACAGCGCCTTAGCCCTTTCCGAAATAGATGCGTCCCAGTCTTTGACAGCAATCTCTAAGACCGCTTTGCGACGGGCAGCCCATTCAGGTAACTTGTCCCACGCGAGCCCTTCGCTGACTATGATCTTCCTGGTTTCAACATCGGGTTCGACACGATACCAATCCTCTATACTAGCTCCCACATACTCCTCACCGAGCATGATCACGAGATCAAAACTGTCATTCTTGAGGCCACGCACCTCGGAGTAGTGCTGGGCGTTCTTGCGTAGGCGCACCTGGCTCAGGTTGTGCAGTACCCGCTGTCCAACAAGCTTGCGATTAGGCTTGTCTACGAGGTCGGTTATCACAACTCCTGTGGCACCCTTAGAGTTAAGCCATACTTTATTGCACATTGCTAACGAGGGAATAAGCAAATCGAGCGATGGCGGGCACACCTCCCCTTTGAGGGTTGTCTTGAGAGACAGTCTTATCTTGTCCTCTGCTTCGTTCCCAGGGTAGGGCACCATCTCAAAGCACAGCGCTAACAACGGTACACGTTCAGAGAGCGGCCGATCCTCGCTCAAGTAAGGAACAGCAGCGTCAAACGGGATTTGACTAATGCTATCCAAGGCGTCAAGTGCGATCTTTCGGATAGCCGGATTCTCCGAGTTCAAGAACTGTAGGATGGGCGCTGCCAGATTGGAGCGACTTAGGGGATCGAGTTTCCCTGGCTGGTTAGCAGCGGCCAATATCTTGTCGCGCTTGGCCTTGGCTTCTTCCACAGTCTTGGGAGCCCCGGTTTCTGCACCGAAGGTTCCCCATTCGAATGCGACAAGCATGGTCGCAATCAGAATGCAGCTGTATGTCCGCGTCGCCATCGCCTCCCCCCTCCTATTCGATGACCAGAATCACGTCAGCTCCATCCCACGCATCATCAGGAGACGAAGCCGTACGAGCAAGAACGCCGACGGGAACTTTCAAGTTCCCATTTGCGTCGGCAGTAACGTTTTCCGTCCGGTAGTAGTTTCCGCCGTCCCAAGTGTTGTACCACTGAACCTTGTAAGTCCGGTTTGCCGTTGCCCCAACGATGTTCACAGTATGATCCTTCTTATTGTCAGCCTGATCGTTGGCATAGGTGCGGGGGCAGTTTTGGGCCGGTTGCCCCCAGTTCGCATCCTGGGTCTTGCTGAAATCGTCATCGAAGAGCCACGCCACTATTTTGTCCGTCGCTGCCGACTTGAGTGCCCAGCAACACACTGGACTGGGCCCGCCTCCCGGAGCCGTGACGCTGTAGGAATGGCCACGGGCTCAGAGGTGTTCGCGGCCTGTGGGGTGTCTATGAGCCGCTTGGTCAAGACCGGATCGACTGGGGGCAGCTTCTCTTGCTCCCGGACCAAGTACGAGGGTGCGGGCGTGGGTGCCTTGGTTTCTACCTTCGGCTGAGGCTCCGGCTTCTTGCCAAACCAGTTCTTCTTGACGCCATAGATGCCGACAGTCGCGCCGGCAGTCACAGCCACCACCAATACCGTAAGGAGCACCTTCTTCATGAGTATCTCCTCTGCGCTAACTACGCCTGCATCCTATTCGGGTGCAGCCCGAGGGTCAAAGGTCTTTTCAAGACGCTGAATTCCGTTCCCGATTTCGACCCCGGTTTCATTCTCTACTCCTCTCCGGAATCGAACCCGGCAGATTTTGCCGGTGCGCAAGTCGCACCTTTCAGCCACTTGAAAAGTGGGACTGAAAGCCTGCAGTCCCGAGAAAACGGAGAAAGAGAACGCCTGAGGGCCTATTTTCGGCCCAAACTTGGCCTCCCCGGGCGTCTCCAGTCCCACTTTCCGGCGGTTGGCCGACGGCCGATGCGCGCGCAGATGTCCGCAAGACAACGGGATATACGCGTGCTGTGCCGGCAGGCCGGGATGGGCGCGGAAACGGAGAGAGAAGGTTCGATACGTTGAGGTTGGTGGAGGCGGGGGGAATCGAACCCCACCCGCAATATTGTAAGAGAAGAACACAGGCCGGTCAATGCACGACAGAAATCGGCCTAAGCTCGGCCAACTCGCCTAGTTATGACCCATGTCGGTCAGGGCCTCCGGGCAAGACCCGGCCAGCAACATGCCAACTTAGGGCGTAGCCCGGCCACGAGTCCGCCCCAACGGCGCCCTAACCTGGCAGACATGCCGAGCCGGTGTACCACCTCTGGAACGAATCAATGTCAACGGCTCCCTGCGCCGGTTGCAGGCCGGTCTTCGCGGATTTCCGCAGAAGAGCCTTGAGGGCGCCGGCGAGGGCGGTAAGGTGCTGCCCTGCTCACGACGTGCGACCACGTCTGCGGCCCATGTTTGAGGAGAAGGTAATGAGCAGACTCAGACTTCCGGATGATTCCAGCGGCACCATAATGACAAGCCTGGCCAATCTACCGAAGGCGACCTTCCTCGATGAATTCGCGCTGGCCGGAGCATTGAAAGTGTCCCAGCGCACAGTGCGCCGGATGGTAGTTCGCCGAGAGATCCCGCCATCGCTTCGTCTTGGGGGCCGTTCGGTTTGGCAGGTCGGCCGAGTGCTGGCTTGGCTCAATGCGAGATGCGAACAGGCTGAGCGGATGTCGGGCGTCACCTTCCTTGCTCTCACAGGGCGCCGAGAGAACGAGCAGGAAGATGTCTCGGCGCCAGGAGACGGACGACTCGATGACCATGGATCGCGGCCAATGCCGGCTTAGATTTCTGTGTCCTCTGTTAACCAGTAGGTTTCTGGTTCGCGTCCGAGATGGGGAGCCATCTCAAAAACAACCGACCAGGACGGTCGAATCCGTTAACGCAAGGCCCCGCGGCGAGAGTCCGGGGCCTTTTCGTATCCCTCTCTACGAAGGGCGCTACCGACACAGCCCGGAAGGCCGATTTCTCTGGTTCGAAAGAGAGCGCCCGGGGTGCGGGTGAAACCATCATGGTTGCGCCCGGTGCCCAAGAAATCGCTCTCGAACTCTCTGAATCTCTGTTCAACACACCCCTCTTTTTTAACGACCGCGTTACGCCCGCGGGCCGAGTGTAACCGGTGAGAACTGGCAGCTGATCTACCGCGGTGATCCAGTCAAAGGGGAAGGGCGGAGCGGCCTGCGCCGCTCCGCCCCTGGATGCGATGCCCTGTTGTCGTACTTCCCCTGACTTTCCTTATCTTGTGTACCGATCTTGCCTCAGCGCTCTGCCAAGGCATCAGGAGGACGGCGCCCTGATGGCTCCTGCGGTTTCAAGGCGCTCCTTACCGGGAACGGGCTGCATATCGTAAGCCCGAACGGCGAGACCTTGGACTCCACCATCCCGAAGCTTGGTCAATGCATCCAGGCAAAGAGAAGATGCTGCTGAATCGGAAACAACCCAATTCACCGCGTGATCCAGCTTTCCCTTGCGCCAAGCTTCGGCAATGCCAGATCTCACCGCTGTCGGCAACTGGCTGTAGTTGTCCACAATGATCGTGGTGAAGTGCACATGACGGATCAGGTCCGGCCCTAATATGCGTCCGACTTCCGCAGAGAGCCCCTCGCCCACGGAGGAAGCCGCCAATAGGCTCGAAATGTGCTCCAACGCTATCGCCCTGACCCTATAGACCGCGACAGCCCATACACAAAAGCATAGCAGGGCAGTTCCACCGACTATGACTGGAACAGGAGTGAGGGCAGACTGGGCTTGGGCGGCCAACCAGACGAAGGCGCCTGTCGCCACCACCGATGCGATCAGAAGAACCGCAGCCAGGATGCGCATCGTGTCCAGTCGCGGCATGCCCATCCCAGATGACTTGAGCAAGCCATACACTGCTCTCCATCCGGACGATGCTAACATGACCCGTAGAGCTCTGTTTCTATCGAGTGCGGTGATGAGCCTGTCGGTTGGCTCCGACTTCCGGGCCTCATCAAGAGCCTCCTGGGCCACCCAGGATAAGGCATGTGGTGTCTGCCCATGTATGACGCAGATATCCTGGTCCTGAAACGCACCTCCTCCACCGGAGTGGGCGGTGTTCATGATTGACTTGATCGTCACTACGCGATCTTTGCTGTCTTGCCTGCTGCGCGGAACACAGCGCAGGGGTCCATGGGAAGCCGCAAGTTCCTTCATCTCGCTGTCAGCGAGCAATCTGTTCGACTGCATTTCTCTCTCCTGCAAAAGTCGTGGGATGCGAGACCCATCCGCCCCTGTAGGTGGGCGGAAGCACAAACACTCAGCTTCAGCAGGAGATCAAACTAGGAGGTGAAATGTCCTCGGCATGCCCATGCAGGCGGCGAGCAGCGCTTGCCCACCATACGAAACGGACGTTGTTTCACGAGCTCTGGCGCTGAGCGTCCACTGGACCACCATTGATGGCGGATTGGGTCGCCACGCAGCATGTGCCGCGGCGGGGAGTTGCGAGGGTCTCTCGGTTATCGCATACGGGCAGACCGGAGTACTCAGCGACTTCAGCATCGGAGCAGAGGATTTCGCAGGGGCGTCTATGCTTTGCTCCGTGAGGCTATACGTGGGCACTGCCATTGCAGCGATCAGCAAGGCGACCAAGTAGGCTGGCATCGCGGCGCCCTCTTTACTCCAGGAAGAATACCAGCGCCCTTGCACGCAGTCAACTCTCCGGAAGCTATGGCGCGATGCCGTTTGGCGGGCCATCGGGGTTTGACGGGCCGTTCAGGGGCACGGCCAGTTCAGCGCGAACCCGCTCAGTCTCGGCGGCGATAGCCCCCGGCTTGGCCCCCATCTCCGTGAGCATGGTGGCAGCCAGCGCAACAGCCGCTTCGGCCTCTTCGTAGCACACCGCGTCTGTGCCCAATTCCCCCAGCATGGCACGTTCATTGATGTAACGCGCCCGCGCGATGATCCGGATCTTCGAGTTCAGGAGTCGTGCGGTGGCGACTATCGGTATCCTGCCGGTCAGGTCGGGGACAGTCACGATCAGGTATCTGGCGCTTCTGATCCCGGCCGCTTCAAGGACCTCCCGGCGGCTTGCGTCGCCGTAGATGGCGCGCTCGCCGGCGGCCACCAAGTTGGACACGGTGTCGGCATTAAGCTCTAGAATGACGGGCGTGATCCTAAAGTCTTTGAGTATCCTGGCCACAGTCCGGCCGACGGGCCCGTATCCGACCACCAGCGCCTCCGTGGCCTGGCTGGGCGAGTGTGAAGCCATACTGACCTCTCGAGCATGCTCTTCCGAGGGACGGTTGAGCAATCGCCAGAGGCGGGGGTGGCGCCGCAGCCAGTATTCCAGAGGTGCGATTGAGCGGGCCAGGAAGGGGTTCAGGGTGATGGACAGCAGCGCCGCAGCTACCAGGGCACTGTAGCCCTCGCCGGGCACAATGCCCAGCGCCTTGGCTGCTTCACCCAATATGAAGGTGAACTCGCCTACCTGCGATAGGCATATGGCCACGGTTATGGCGGTACGAATCGAATACCTGAGGATCATGACCACGAAGAGGGCAACTATCGACTTGCCGACCAGCACCAGAGCAAGAATAGCCGCCACCAAGCCGGGATTGTCGATCACGAAGCGAGGGTCGAAGAGCATGCCGACCGATACGAAAAAGAGCACGGCGAAGGCGTCGCGCATGGGGAGGATGTCAGCGGCAGCCTGCAGGTTAAGCCTGGACTGGCCAACAACGATGCCCCCCAGGAAGGCGCCCAGGGCCAGGGAGACCCCGAAGAAGTGAGCCGAGGCGGCGGCAAATCCGAGAGCCAGGACCAGAACGCCTAAAGTAAACAGCTCGGCAGACCTGGTCTTGGCGACCTGCAGCATCAGCCACGGTACGATCCTGCCGCCAACCACGAATAGCAGGGCGGCCATGATGCCGACCTTGGCCAGGGCCCATCCCACAGCTCCCAGCGCCCGCAGGACAGTGGACTGACCATCGGGCGTCTCCACGGCAAAGACAGGCAGTACCACCAGAACAACGACGGTGAAGATGTCCTCCACGATGGTCCAGCCAATGGCCGCATGCCCATGTGGTGTGTCGAGCAGGTTGGCATCCTGCAATGCTCGACTCATAACCACCGTGCTGGCAACAGATATGGCCAGTCCGAGCACCAGCCCGGCGCTCCATCCCCAGTCAAAGAGCCTGCAGACAAACATCCCAGCCAGTGTGGTCACTGCGCTTTGGATTATGGCGCCCGGGATAGCTATGCGGCGGACTTGCCAAAGATCCTTGAGGCTGAAGTGCATGCCCACGCCGAACATCAGAAGAACTACGCCGATCTCGGCCAAGTCCGTGGCGAATTTCTGGTCAGCTACGAACCCCGGGGTGTGGGGCCCGACAAGAATGCCCGCCAGCAAGTAGCCGACGATGGGGCATATGCCCATGCGCTGCACCATAAAGCCCAGGGCGAAGGCTACCGCCAGAGCCGTAGCAAGGGTGATCAAGAAGACGGGTTGTTCGTTCACCGGAAGCTGTCCCCCGCTACGCCTGGACCGGCAATTCCCTCATGCCGATCCGCGTCGCATTGTAATGAAGCTTCCGCGAGCCGCAAGGCTTGCCGCGGCCTGAATCGTTAGGCGTGCGGGCGCGGGCCGCCTGTCCTTTCAGAGCCGCATCCCCTCTCGTGAAGTCGTCGACTGAGGGGTCTACACCAAAGGCCGCTCGGCCGCTTCGATCCCGCGCAGGATCTCATCCCGAGTCTTGGCTGCACGGGTTGCACGTATCAGCCGTTCATCCCGGAACAACCGGACCACTTGGGCCAGCGCCCGCAGATAATCCAGCGAAGATCTTCGGTTGCTGAGGACCATGAGCACGATGTGGACCGGCGCTTCATCCAGGGATTCGCATTCGATGCCTTGATTCGATCTGCCAAGCGCTACAAGGGTATGGGGCACCAGATCATGCCTGGCACAGGGGAAAGCCATGCCGCGGCCTATCCCCGTAGTCCCCAGTAGCTCGCGGGCCATGACCGCGTCAGCTATCGCCTGCAACCCATCCCGCGGCACACGGCCTGCGCCGACCAACGCGGCCAGCAGTTCGTTCAGTGCCGAGCCCTTCGTTCGAGAGGACAACTCGGGAACCAGCGTCCCTCGTCGGATCAGTTCTGAAACCGCCATCGCTCAGTGCCGCAACACTGTTCCATCGCCTTTGTTGTGACCCCGTCATTGCCTCTTCAGGATCGTGCGCCAGCCGGTGGTGGACCCGTGCGCCCGGGCAGCAGCGGTGCTGTGCACGTCCTCCACCGTGTAGTAGCAGTCCGGATCGAGCTTTCGGACTTCCTGAAGCAGCTTGGCAACGGCCATGCGCTCGGTCACCACCATGAGCATGGTAGTGGAACCGTCACGGCCGGCCCCCTCGAAAGTGGTGAGGGGTACGCCCTGGCCGCGAAGCGCTGCCGCCAAGGGCTTCCCCTGGCGGGAGAACACCTGCACAACTTGTTTGCCGAGCGCCAGTTTGTTGTCCAGGGTAACGCCCACGTAATTGCCGGCCGCAAAGCCCAGCGCGTAGCTCACGCCGTAGAACAGGTTCTCGCTGAGCCCCTGGATCACGCCTGCGACCACGAAGATCCAAATGATTATCTCGAAGAAGCCGAGCACGGAGGCCCAACTGCGGTATCCGCGCACCACCATGATCGTGCGGATCGTGCCGAGGGTGACGTCGGCAATCCTTCCGAGCACGATCAGCAGGCAAACGCCCAGCGTATGGAGGTCAAGCATTCGCATGTCCTCACATCAAGTGCCCACGAGTGCGCCACGGTTTCACGGGTAGAGTCCTCGGCGCATGATCTTCTCGCCGATCCGCGTCAGCGACACGATGTACGCCGCGGTTCGCCAATCGGTCTTGTGCTTCTTCGCCGTCTCGGAGATTGCCCGGTAGTTGCGCTCGTAACGCTCGGATAAGAAGCTGGCAACGTATTGGAGGTCGAAGGTGTGTGTCCCGTGGTTGACAAGCCACTCCAGGTAGCTGACGGCCACGCCGCCGGCGTTGGCGAAGATGTCCGGCAGGACGTCTATGCCGCGCTCGGCGAGGACCCGGTCGCCCTCCAGGGTGGTGGGGCAGTTGGCGCCTTCGGCCACCACACGGCACTTGAGCAAGCCGGCAGTGCGACGGGTGATGGAGTTCTCGAGTGCGGCCGGGATGAAGATCTCGGCATCCGCCGAGAAGAACTCGTCGTTGGCAAGCGGTGACGAGCCGGGGAAGCCAACCACCGATCCGGTCTTCTTGACGTATTCGGCAAGTTGACGCGCGTCCAGACCATTGGGGCTGGCAATGGCTCCGAAGACGTCGGCAGCCGCCACAAGTCGGCAACCGGCATTGTGCAGGAATGTAGCCGCGTAGGAGCCGACCTTGCCAAAGCCCTGGACTGCGCAGCGCATGTCGCTCAACGGCTTCTTATGGTCCTTGGCCCATTCACGGATGGCCATGTAGAGGCCCTGCCCCGTAGCTGGAGCCCGGCCATCCAGCCCGCCACACACTACGGACTTGCCGGTGACCACCGCGGCGTTGGCGATGGTGAACTTGTCGGAGGCGTGCATGCAGTAGGTATCGTAAATCCAGTCCATGATCTGCGCATTGGTGTTCACGTCCGGGGCCGGGATGTCCTGGTCCGGGCCGATATCCGCGAGCATTTCGTAGGTGAAGCGGCGGGTGAGCGCCTCGATATCAGTAGGACCGTATTGCGTTGGGTCGATGGCCACGCCGCCCTTGGCGCCTCCGAAAGGAATCTCCAGGAGCGGGCATTTCCAGGTCATGGCTGCGGCCAGGGCCTTGACCTCATCGAGCGACACCTGGGGATGGAACCGAATTCCGCCCTTGTACGGGCCGTAGGTGTTGCTGTACTGAACGCGGTAGGCCAGAAAGCTTCTGGCACGCCCGTTCTCGCCGGCGACCTTGCTCTGGCTTATCATCACGGGCACGTTGTAGATGATCTCGCGACGCGGCTCGTTCAATAGCGCGCGTGGGCGATCATCCAGACCCATTAGGTCGGCGGCTTTGTTGAATCGTGCCTTGTCGGCAGCGTAGAGGCTGCCTTCCTCGCAGCTCGCGGTCATGTCCGGATTGGGTGTGCAGTCCATGTCATTCGTACTCCTCACAGAACCAGATGCCGCCTGCGGTCTTGGCTGACCTGCAGGTGGATCTTGCCAGGCAGTCAACACAAAGCCCCATGATCATGGGGTCTTCCTCGGGAGTGACTGCGGGGCTCCCGGTTTTCTCCGGCGTTGGCGCAGCGCGAACAACGCCGGCATCAACAGCGTTCTCGAACTCTTCGCAGTGCAGAACCTCGGCCTTTTCGCGTCCAGGCAGGGAACAGCTGTCTGAGCAACGACACGTCTGGCACAGGCCCGGTTTCTTTGGGTTTGCTCCCACGCTCGTCATGGCTCCCCTCCACTTCGCGACCCTCGAAGTCGGACCGGCGCAGCGCCACTCACGCCAAAACGCAGATTGCCGTGTTCACGGATCATGTCCAACGGCATGTGGTTCGGGGATCGGGTTGGGCTGCCGTCGACGCTTGTGGAGCAGGAAGGTCTCGAACTGCCAAGCGTCCCCATGGGCAGAGCGCGGCAGGTCATCGGCGGCACGAGCATCCCGATGCTCGGTCGGTGACCATTTGACCTGTTGGGAGATGAACTTGCCCAGGTACGGCTTGGCATCGGTTAGGATCTCTTCGTGCGGCAAGTCGTCGGGGAAACATACGCCCCGATCCCGATTGCGCATGACCCAACGGCACGCGGCCATCAATGAAGACGCCACCTGCAGGGTGGTGGCATTCTGGTGAGGGGCGAGCTTTCGGGCTTCCTCAATGTCCAAGACCGAACCCGTCCACCAAGTGCGATAGTCGTGGCCCATGAGCAGCACGCCCAACTCGTCGCGCCCGGCTACGATCTCGTCAGTGATCACACGCGGCCGGAATCCAGTCCCATCGTCGCGTGTGCTCAACTCGAGGATGCTGGCCAACGCCGAATCGCAGGGCCTGTAGGCAAAGAGCACCGTCGGTCGGTACAACGTTCGGCTGCCCTCACGCACTGTCAGATAGTCCGATATGGTAAATGCCTCGCTGTGCGGGATCACGAAACCGACGATCTCGCCCGAGGGCACCCAGGTGCGCACACGAGTGGATATCCCCGCCGCGTCCAGATAGATCTGGTTGCGCGGCCCCCGACGATACTTGAAGGCGCCGGACGGCAGACGTCTCTCGTGCGTTCCCCACCCCATCTCCACCGGAGCGTGGCAGGTCTCGGCATAGAACGCTTCGGCCGACCAAGTGTTGTGGAGCTCCCAAGCCTCCTTGGGGGCATCAACCACTTGAGTGTCCCGCTCGCTGATGTGGATAACTCGCACCCCGAGCTGCATCGCCAAACGGTTCCAGGCGCGATGGTCGAGAGATTCCCTTATGCGTTCGCGGCGCTCTCCGCTTGGGTGCTCAGCCAGCCAGTGATTGGCGATGTCCTGAAGGGCGACCTTGGCGAAATGCGAGACAAGCCCAGGGTTGGCCCCGTGGTCAAGCACCGCAGTCGGCCCCAGGTGCGTTCCCCATCCAGCGATCATCTGCCGGAAGGCCATGTGCACCGCATAGAGAGTCCTCTGGGCGGGAGGCTTCCTGGGGGCGTCTGCTGATTCAGGCCATGTCTCCACGGATGTATTGGCATACAAGATGCCAGTATCGTGGCAGAACCGGGCCATGGCAGCGCTTCCGACGTTGACGGAAACGTCCACGACCAGGTCCCCCGGCTTGACATGATTCGCCAGCACCTGGGGCACATTCCCAGGCGTGATCTCTTCCCTTAGGAACGTCGCCCCCGATTCATGAACGCGGCGAGCAGCATCCGCTACGATATCGCTTTCAGCCCGGTCGACCACCGTGTAACGGCGGGGCGGCACTCCCAGGTGCCTGAAGAGCAGTGGCAAGGCACAGCGGGAAACCGCCCCCAGGCCGACCACCAGTATCTTGCCATCGAAGCTCATGATCACGCTCTCGCCATGAAGGTCGTGAACTGCCAAACATCGCCTGGCTGTGGTTTTGCTCTTCCTCCGGCCGCTTGGGACGGCTTCCAGTTGTCCAGCGGAGTCCAGTTGGCCGGTTCCGACACGAACCGCCCCAGATATGGTTCTGCAGCCAGAAGTATCTGGTCGTGTGGCAAGTCGTCCGGCAGGCACACGCCCATCTCGGGATTGCGAATCATCCATTGGCAAGCGGCTATCACCGAGCAGGCTACCTGGAGGGTGGTCGCGTTCTGATGCGGCGCCAGCTTGCGAGCATCGTCGATGTCCAGAATGGAACCGGTCCACCAGCTCCGATAGTCGTGGCCCATGAGCAACGCGCCCAGCTCGTCACGGCCTTCAGTGATGTCGTCGCCAAGAATGCGGAGCTTCTCCTGCATCTTGTAGTTGCGCATTCCCAGTTCGTGCAGGCTCGCCATGGCGGCATCGCACAGGCAGTAGACGTAGTGGACCGTGGGCCTGTAAATGGCCTGCTTCCCCTTCCAGACGGTAAGGTGGTCAGATATCGAGAAGGCTTCGCCGTGACGAATGACAAACCCTACGATTTCGCCGCAAGGCACCCACGAACGAAGGCGGGTCTTCAGCCCCCAAGTCTCCAGGCAGATCTGATTCCTGGGGCCGGTCTTGTGCTGCCAGGCACGGGGCGGCAACCTCTTCTCATGGGTGCCCCAGCCCATCTCGGCAGGCGAGGTGCCCTCCTCATAGAGCCCTTCGATGGACCAGGTGTTTACGAACTCGTTCTCTTTCTTGGGCGCGTTGGTGAGCTGCGTATCGCGCTCGCTGATGTGGATAGTCTTCACTCCGAGATGCCAGGCGAGCTCGTTCCAAGCCTTGCGGTCAAGTGCATCCACGAGCTTTTCGCGGCGCGCGCCCTTTGCCCGATGCTCGTCTAGGACCTTCCCAGCAATGTCTTCGAGGGCCTGCTTCGTGAAGTGCGAGACCAACCCGGGGTTGGCACCGTGATCCAAGACGGCGGTCGGCCCCTGTGGGTTTTTCCATCCGCCGATCATTTTGCGCAGCGCCATCTGCCGAACATAAAGAGTCCGTTCCGGAGGCGTCTTCTTGGCAGCGCCCTCGTAGGGGTCCCATGCTTCCACGGAGGTGTTGATATACAGGACGCCGTGATCGCGGCACCATTGGACTATGTCGTTACACCCGATGTTCCAACCCAAGTCCACGCAGAGGTCGCCTCGCCGCAGGTACTTGCCGAGTTGCTGCCCGAGGTTCGCCCTTGTTATCCGTGCTTTGACAAAGTGCGCTCCAGACTCGCGCAATTGGCGCGCCGCCTTGACGACCACTTCGTCGTCGCTGAAATCCATAATCGTGCACTTCCCATGTGGCAGTTCCAGGTGCCTGAAAAGGAGTGGGATGGCGCAGCGCGACACGCCCCCCAAACCGATGACCAGGACTCGCCCTTGGAAACGCATTCGACCTTCTCCCTTCGTCTGCCCGCTAGTGAAGACCATGGGGCAACTTGGTTGCCGTCCGTCATGCCCTCGTTCGCCTTCTGGGCTCAAAGGCGCTGGGCAGCCTAAGCACGTTCATGCCGGGTGCAGATGCCCTCTCGCATGCTTCCCGCGATTTCAGAAAACCCGGGACCACGCCCAGTCTGGAATATCTGCGTTGCAGAGCCTTGGGCAGCCGCGAGAAGTTCTCGACCCGTCTGCGACAACATCTCTCACCACATCTGCATGTCATCGTCCACCCCCAGTTCTGGCCGATGTAAGTGGAATAGTCGATGGTTATTTCATTCCCCGGCTCGATGTTTCTCAATGCGACCAGGTGCTCCACTGCACCCTTAACGCTTATGCCAGCGTTGGGCTGGCACGAGTGATTGAGATAGTCCCAGGTCGCCAATTTGGCCGGCGCGGTGAACGTATCCTCCCCGATCTGGATGGCCCATTTCCACATCCTGGGCGGCAGGGTCGACAGGGAGTATAGCAAATTCCTGATCGTGGCTATCTCAGATCCTGCCCTGAAGCGCCTCTGGGCAAACACGCCGCTCCCTGCAATCGGCGATCTCTTGACTACCACATCCGCGCGCGCACGATCCACGGCTCCGCTCCTTTCACGATGCTTGTGCCGCCAGCTCCGCCTCTTCGATGACATGCAGCATCCCTTCCGCCGAGGTCGCTTGCTGGACAGCGCGGATCAGCCTCTCGTCGCCAAAGAGGCGGGCGGCTGATGCCAGCGCCCGCAAATGCCCTTCGGATGACTGTCGATTGCTCAGGATCATGAGCAGGAGATGCACCGGCTCCCCGTCCAGGGATGCGAAGTCTATCCCGCAAGTGGATCTGCCGAGAACGGCCACGGTCCCGGGGATTGCGTTGTGCTTAGCATGCGGCACGGCGATGCCTCGGCCGATGCCGGTCGTCCCAAGCCTTTCCCGCGCAAGGAGGGCCGTCGCTGCTTCCGGCAGCTCTTCCTGAGCGATTCCCCCGACGTTCAGGAGAGCGGCCAGGAGTTCAGCCAAGGCTGGCACCTTGGTTCGCGCAGAGAGATCGGGGACAATGGCTCCCCGTCGCACCATTTCAGAAACGGTCATGGCGTAGCACTTTCTCTGGGCGGACCGGTCAGAGCCACAAGCCACTCGGGGAATGTCTTGTCCTGAATCATCGCCGCCCGCAGTTCGCCCGCGTCGAGATTGTGGGAGCGCGCCCTATAGGCCAAGTGGTCCGCGCAGAACTCCCGGATGCCATGAACCTGCCATAGGGCGCCCCCTACGATGCTCCCCGTCATCCCGACCAGGACCAGCACGAAGAACGCCATGCTGCCCCATTCCGAGCTATGGTAGCCCAACCCGTCCGATACCAAACTGAAGAGCCCCAGGATGCCAAGCCCGATCACGCCCCCCGCTCCAAGGCCGATCATGAGCCCGGCGTTCAGCAAGCCATGCCGCCGCTCCGCAGTGCGAAGCATTACCTTCAGCATGGCCGCAATGGCCTCTCTATGCTTGACTTGTCTACCCACCGTCCCGAGATGCGGCGCGGTGGCATCGACCAGCTTCTGGATATGCAGTCCGGGCATCCACAGGTGGTTGGTGACTACCGGACTGATTGCCGGAGTCTGACTTAGCCCGCAAAATTCGCACGTGATCGTCTCGGCCGTCTTCCGCTCGGATACGGCCACGCCGCAATAGAGAGCCTTCTCCACGTGCTCTTCGGCCAGAAAAGCCTCGACCGTGCCGCACAACGGGCACTGTGCTGCCGTCCAGCCGCGTCGGCGGGTCGAATAGTTCTTGAGCTGCAATGCTGGGTACATCTGACACCTCCTATTCGCCGAGAACGTAGGCGAATATGAGCGGCGCAACGATGGTCGCGTCCGAGTTGATCATGAACTGCGGAGTGTCCTCGCCGATCTTGTCCCAGGTGATCTTCTCGCTAGGCGCGGCCCCGCTGTAGGAACCGTAAGAAGTGGTGCTGTCTCCGATCTGCGCGAAGTACGCCCAGCGAGGGACTGCCATCCCCAGGTCCAGTTTGAGCATGGGCACCACGCAGATCGCGAAGTCGCCAGCAATGCCCCCGCCTATCTGGAAGAAGCCGATGGGGGTCCCATCCTTCGTGTTCTCCACGTACCAATTGGCCAATCGTTGAAGCAGGGCGGTGCCGGGATGCACGGCCTGATGGCTCTTGATCTTCCCGCTCATGACCCCGGCGGTGAACACGTTCCCAAGCGTGCTGTCCTCCCATCCGGGAGTGAATATCGGGATCTTCTTCTCGGCCGCCTTCAACACCCAGGAATCTTCGCCGGGGATCTGGTAATAGCGCTCCATGGACTTATCGGCCAGAAGGCGGAAGACGAATTCGTCCGGGAAACCGGGCTTGCCGGTCTCCGCGGCCTCGGCCCACATCCGGAGCAGCACGGCTTCGATACGGCGCATGACGGTTTCCGGAATGCAGGTGTCCGTGACGCGGTTGAAGCCGGAGTCGCGAAGGAATGCCTCGTCTTGGCGGGACAAGTGGCGGTAGTCGCGGACAGCTTTGTAGTCGTGGTGCGCAAACAGGTTGAACACGTCTTCTTCAAGGTTGGCCGCCGTACAGCAGATTGCATGCACCTTGTCCCAATGGATCATCTTCGAGAGAGAGCGCCCCAACTCCGCGGTGCTCATGGCGCCAGCCATCGACAAGAACATCTTGCCGTCACGGGCCAGCACGTCGCGCCAGCCTTCAGCCGCAGCGAGCGTCTCGCGCGCGTTGAAGTGCCGGAAATGCGTGTGCATAAAATCGCTGATGCGAGGCATGATGGGCGTCTCCCTTCGCGCCGCACGGCGGCATGACGACCTATTTCTTGAGTCTGATCGTTTCCTTGAGGCCGTCGCCTGACGTGATCACCTTGTCTTCGCGGGCCAGCCAGCCTATCGCGCGATCCATTGCCGCCTTTGGCGTACTGGTCGCGCGCTGCAAGTCGGCGGTCCGAACCTCGCCCTTGGTGGACAGGTGCCGCCACACGACACCTGCCGTCTCTCCGATCTGCTTTTCCATCCCGCAATCCTTCCCTTCTACCTTTGGACGCACATCGCTCGGAGTCACGCGCTCCCACGCGACGTTAAGCCCAATTATCAGTTCTCATTGCCGTCGAGGATGCTCAGCGCCGCCTTCGCGGAAGAGCAGGCGAGCAGGTCCTTTCTGACTCCCGGCAAGACCATCAGCCGTGCGATCTTCGCCATCACAGCGAGGAGATCGCCGTAGTAGTCGGATGAGGAGATGAGCAGGAAGACAAACCTTGTCGTTTCGCTGTCGCCATCCCTGATAGGACTGCCCCAATCCATCCCCTGTGGACAGATGCCCAGGCAACCAATCACGCCGGGGAATCCTTCCACGGCAATGTGCGGGAAAGCAGTATCGCATCCCACCGCGGTGGAGAGCTCCGCTTCCCGCTCCATGGCCACAGTCAAGAGAGCCCCTCTGGCAGATTCTGGAATCTGATTGTGTTGCACAAGCGTATCCAAGAGGCATGTGATGACATCGTTCTTGTTCGAGGAAGCCAGCCGCAGACGGACATTGTCTTCCCAGAACACGTCCCGGAGCTGCACGCGCGTGGGGCGCCTCGCCAGAAGCATGGCCAGGGGATTCGGGAAGCGTTGTGCTATCAAATAGGGGGTGGAGGATTCGAAATGTTCCGCGGCCCGCCAGTAATTGGGGGCGCCGATCACGAGCATGTCCTCGGCCGTCCTGCGAGCCGCAATGCCTGAGACTACATCATCTGCGGCGCTAAGGGCTACGGGGCCGTTCATCCCGATGATGCGCGATTCAAGGCGAGCCAGTTCGCCCGCCGCGTCAATGTAGCCAGGTTCAATATCGTTCCCGCCCTGATCAGCGGGGGTCACGATCCGAAGGGCAAGCGTCGATGCTCCCATACTGGAAGCCAGCTCCTTGGCAACCCAAAGCTGCTGCAGCGTATGTGGCCCCCCGTGCATCGGAATAAGCATTCTGCGCACATGGATCTGCGTGCCCGAACGCAGGAACACGGCAGACAGGCCCATGTCGACGGCCATCTTCAGGATAGGCTGAAATTCCTCGACCGGGTCAATCCAGTCGGTCACCAACGTGCCGAGCCGGGCGGTACGCGCCAGACCATTGGCAAACTGGACGACGTCTTTGCGCGGCGGATAGTGGAATATGTGCTCTCTTGCCGCATATCGGAGATAGGGCGCGTTCCGAGAGAAAGCACCGATGTTGTTGAAGCTGTGCCGTGCGGCGCTCCGCACAACATGTATGAAGCCATCCCGCTTCCCCAGGAGCAGTTCGGCGCACTGCACCAGCTGAGGACCATTCGCAGAGTCGGAAATAACGACAAGAATGCCTGGATCACGCACCTGGCTCATGGCAAGCCTCCTCTCCCAACCAGCCGCCGGAGACCTGGAGGCTGATCAGCAATGCTGAGTCGTGATGTTTCGCGCAGCGCCTCACACTCATGACCCGCTCCCAACGGCTGCCTTGTGGCTTGCCGTGACGATCTTCAGCCTGCGAACGCCTGCCGGCACCGGCCACTCAACGACCTGCCCGGCTCGGTAACCCAGCAAGGCCATGCCCAGCGGCGCAAGCACCGATATGCCTTGATGCTCAGCCGCGACCTCTCCCGGCCAAGTTATCTCGTAGGCCAGCTTCTCGCCGGAGTCCAAGTCGCGGACGACGACGCGCGAGTTCATGGCCACAGTGTCCGTCGGCAAGTCGCCGACGCTCACAATACGCGCCCGTTCGAGCTCTTTCTCCAGCAGTTCCAGACATCGCGACGATTCCACGGATGCGCCAGTTCGATCCAGCTGCAGGCGTAGAGTCTCGACCAATTCGCTCAGGCGCGCGTGATCGCGATCTGTAAGGATGATCTCGTTGCCGTTGGTTCCCATGGTGACCTCGTTCCTGTGCTGGCGCGGGTGGCCTTGTCTGGTTTGCTCAGCGATGGTAATCGCCGGCAGACTCAGGCTGGTAGAGGATCTCCAGGATCTTGTACGACCTGGTGCCGCTGGGACTGCGCGCCTCTACAGTGTCGCCCACGCGCCGTCCAAGCAGGGCCGTCCCCAGCGGGTCCAGGATCGAGATGTTCGCAGGGTCCTTGTCCGCGTCCACGGGGAACACCAGGCAGAGCACGCTGGCCTCGGCGCCGGCGCCACTCAAACGGAATCGGGAGTTCATGGTCAAAACGTCGTGCGGCACAAGCGTGGGGTCCACAATCTTGCCGCACGACAACCTGCCCCCGAGTTCATTGAGGTGGACGGCATTGTCCGCGCCCCCAAACCCTCGGGCCACAGTGATGAGCTCCTTCAGGCGCACAAGGTCGAAGCTCGTAATGTAGATGTCGCGCTGCTTGCTTGCCTTCGCTTCAGTCTCCGCGTCGTAGCCCGTTCGCCGCAGTTCGACCATCCGCATGACGGCGTCCTTTATGTATCGCGCTTGCGCCTTGACGGGCTGCTTCTGCGCTCCGGGGGCACTCCAGTAACCGACAAATGCGTTCAGTACCCCCTCGAAGCTGAGAGCCAAGTGAAGCGCACGCTTTGTCTTGGACGCATCCCCATGCGGGCTGCGCTCAAAGATGCTCGCGACACAGTCCAAGTAGCTGTAATACTGCGCCTTGATCTTCGCCGAGAGCGTTTCCGGATCCGGATAGGCGCCGGAAGACCGCTCACACGAAAACAGGACGAGGAACAATCTCTGCCGCTCAAAGTTCGCCAGCCGGAATGAGACAAGGCGCTCGATGGCAAGCGCCGAGTCTTCAATGGGCAGGAGGCTGTCTTTCACGTAGTCGAGCATCTGCTGAGCGATCCGGCTGACTATGCTGGCGTAGATCTTCTCCTTGCTCCCGAACAGGTTGTAGATCGTGCCCACGGACACGCCGGCGCTCGACGCGATCTTCTCCGCGGTGGCCGCCTGATATCCATCTGCCTGGAAGACCTTCTCGGCGGCGTCAAGAACGGCCGCATGCCGCGACTCGTCTTCCTGTTTCCTGCGGGCCTTGGTGGCTGGCTTGCTTATTCGTGGCATGGCGTCCTCGCGAATCCTTCCTCAGACAATGAATCTCTATTCAGTCTATCGCACAAGCATGTTTCGTCAAGCAAATTCCGATGCAAAACGATACTCCCGCTACCTGCAAGATACTTTGCCCGATCTGAGCGAGAACCATCCGATCATCCTACCTCTTTCCTCCTACATTTCGCCCTTCTGCCTGGTGAGTGGGCCTGCCCTAAGTGATGCTCTTCGGAGAAAGTGTCACTCCATCGGCATGGATGTAACTCAGGACAAGCTGTCAATATGGCTTCGACCGGGATGTCTGTCGGCTGCTACACCGGCAGCGCTTGGCCGGAAGGCCCCGGTTGTGCTTGCAGTGCAATCATGAAAGCAATATCCTGTTTGCGAAGACATTCATGTCAGGCAGCATGTGCCAAGTGGGACTAGGAGGAAACAGCCAATGATGCCCATCGGTCCGCTGATGATAGAGCACCGGCTCATTGAGCGCATGATCCGGCTACTTGATGCCCACGGCAAACGCATTTGCGCCGGTTCGCCGCCGGACCTGAGCTTCCTTTCCGATGCGGTCGATTTCATTCGAACGTATGCGGACCGCTGTCATCATGGCAAAGAGGAGGACATCCTCTTCCGTGACCTGGGGCGCAAGGCGCTGGTGCCAGCCGACGCCGCAGCTATGAGCGGGCTGACCAAGGATCACGTCTGGGCGCGCGACCGAGTTAAGGAACTGGTCGATGCCGCGGCTGCCTGGCGTTCGGGTGCCACAGATGCGGCCGGTCGCATCGGTAAGGCCCTGGAGGAATTGGCCAGTTTCTACCCCGAACACATCCGCAGGGAAGACAGGGAGTTCTTTCCAATATCCATGAAATACTTCTCCGGCGACGAGCAGAAGCGGATGCTCGCCGAAATGGCCGAGTTCGACCAAAAGCTGATTCACGAACATTACCGGGCGGTCGTCAGTCGCTTCGAGCCGGCGAAGGCAACGTAAGTTGCCGCACGGCTTGGCAGGCTCACCTTGATTTAGCATCGAGGTGCCGCTAGGCAGAATTCGGTGGTGGGTGAGGAGACACCAGGGTGCTGATGTTGGGCGACCGAAATGAGCTCCCCGGATGGGGATATAGCTTCTATATCCTCCTAGGTGGAATAGCGCTCTTCATGCTGGGGCTGCACTTTCTAACCGACGGGCTGCGGCGCGCCTTGGGTGGGCGACTGCGCTGGGCATTCACGATAGTATCCCGCAACCGCTTCGCTGCCGCAACCACGGGTTTCGCCATCACCGGGCCAATGCAGAGTTCAGGTTCCACCACAGTTCTACTCATGGGTCTGGCAGACGCGGAGATGATCTCGCCCACGCAGTGCCCACCCATCATCTTAGGAGCGATGGCTGGCAGCACGGTCATCCCGCAGTTGCTAGCATTCCCCATTGCCCAATACGGGCTGCTCGCGGTAATCACCGGCATCCCTTTCCTTTTCTTCGGACGCAGACAGGCGTGGAAGAGCACCGGATGGGCGTTGGCCGGCTTTGGCTTGATGTTCTATGGTATCAGCGTCATGACGGAGGGGGCGCGGCCCATTAAGGATAGCCAAACGGCCGCGCACGTCCTTGCCCATCTCACCGGACACCCGCTGATGGCCATGGCCAGCGGTCTGGTGCTAACCTCCATTATCCAGTCAGGTGGCGCTGCCGTGGCCCTCGTAATGAGCTTGGCAGCAGCGGGTGCGGTGGTACCCGAGGCCTGTCTGCCGCTCCTGATCGGCATCAATGTTGGGAGTTGCACGCCTGCGGTTCTTGCGGCGTTCGGTGCTGGATACGCAGGCCGGCGCGTTGTTGCAACGTACTTGGGGTTCAAGTCGCTCGGCGCCTTGCTGGCTCTGCCAGTCGCAGGCATCGCCGGGCCGCTCCTGGCGGAGATACTAGCCAATGCGGGTGCCGGACCAGCACGGGCGGTGGCCAGTCTATACATGGCATATAACCTGCTGCTTGCGGCTATCTTCCTCTTCCCTGCCGAGAAGTTGGCGGTCTTGTTCGGAAAGTGTGTCCCGAAGCGAGAGCGGCCAGTCGAGCGAATCTCACGGCAACTCAACAAGCTACTGGGAGAGGCTCCGTCATTGGCCCTAAAGGCGGCCGAACAGGAGCTGGTCGTTGCTGGCCGGAAGGCGTCGGCTCTGATTCGTGAAGGATTGACCGCCATGGCTGAGGGCGGCTCGGGACGAATTGAGAACCTCAAGCACCTCGATGACGAAATAGACGCCAGCTACGTTGCGCTGAACGACTATATTTCCCGTCTATCTGCACGAGGGCTGACGATCAAGGAGACGGAGCATGCGCAACGCATTCAGTATTGCGCCAAACTCCTTGAAGAGATAGGAGACTTGGTCAGCCGCGACTTAGCTCGGTTAGCTGCCAAGCGGTCGGACAAGGCTGCCGTGTTCACTATGGGGGGAGAGGCATCGCTCCGACAGGTAGGGGCTGCCGCGGCGGATGACTTGGAGCGACTATGTGACGCTATTGCTGGCGAGGACTTGCCGGCATTGAGAGACCTTGGCGCATCTAGCCAGGACATCGGTGAGGAGTTCAAACACCTGATCGCAGAGCATTTCCACCTTCTGGGCAAAGGACTGGCTGCAGCCAGGGAGACGCATGCCATATATCCTGATACACTGGCAGTCCTGCGCCATGTCCGATGCGCGAGCGCAGAGATAGCCCGCACCTTTTCATCTAGCGTATAGGAGACGAAGAGGTAGCTCGGAATTTCCTCCTCCCCTCCGACATTTCGCCCTTCCGCCGGGTAAGTAAGCATATGGAAGGTTGTTAACCCGCCAGACGGCGTGCCGGAGGCCAGGCCAAGGGCGTCGTGGGCTGCAAGGAGCCGCCCGTGGACGAC
>Ga0116153_10001409_pt1 | contig 22408 bp, 22 predicted proteins | sample AD_UKC028_MetaG_FD_89896 | JGI IMG/M metagenome (GOLD analysis project Ga0116153, IMG submission 89896) | Active sludge microbial communities of municipal wastewater-treating anaerobic digesters from USA - AD_UKC028_MetaG | ecosystem: Engineered > Bioreactor > Anaerobic > Digestate | place: USA...
CAAGTACGACACCAAGAAACTCATCGAAGACCTGATGAAGGTCGAACGCATACCCCGGGACCGCGCCGAGGAGCAGCTGAAGGCCCTTCAGCTGCAGAAGACGGCCTGGCAGGACGTCAACCGTAGTATAGTCCGGGCCCGGGAGACCTCCCGAGCCCTGTTCTCCTTCCAGAACCCCTTCAACGAGCGTATCGCCAAGTCCTCGGACGAGGGCGTCCTGACGGCCGCGGCCACCCGGGAAGCCCTGGAGGACGAGCACACCATCGTCGTCAAGCAGACCGCCTCCGCGGACCGATTCCTCTCCGGCCGCCTGGCCTCGGACTACAGGGTACCGGCGGGCGACTACGCCTTCACCGTGGGCGACCGGACCGTCAGCCTCAAATTCTCGGGCGGGACCCTCAAGGAGTTCGCCGACGCCCTCACCCGCAAGGGCGGGGACATCCTCCGCGCCCGGGTGATCCCGGTATCCAAGTCCGAACAGTCCATCGTAATCGAGTCCCTGAAGACGGGCTCCAAGAATCGCCTGGGATTCGAAGGCGCGGCCCGCGACTGGGCCCTGGCCTCGGGCCTGGTGGAGGAAGCCCGCTCGAGCCGCCGGGATCTGGCCACCGGGTCGGCCCAGCCCTTCGAGAAACCCCTGGATCGCAGCCTGGTGCGGGCCGAGCCGGGCTCCCTGGCGGTCGGCCCGGGCGGGGAGGCCAAGCTTCCCGTCTCCCCCTCCCTTTCAACGAAGGGTCTCGTGCTGGAGATGGAGGTACGGGTGACCCGCCGGACGGAGCCTCCCGCCCCGGCGGGCCCTCCCCCGGGACCCTCCATTTCGGCCCCGGGCTCCATCACCTACGAGGGGATCACGATCACCGCGGATCCCTCGGATCCCCAGGTGCCCGCCTGGACCCCCCCGCCGCCTCCGACGCGGACGGACGATCCGGTCGTGCTCTTCCTGTCCGACGGGGCGGGCCGATCGGTGCCCCTCCCCGCCCAGCCGGATTCCGAGGAGTTCCGCACGGTTTCGGTGACCTTGTCGGACTACCTGGCGGACTTTTCCGGTCTTGGGATCCGCAACCGCAACACCCATAGGGACGTGGAAGTCCGTAACGTCCGGGTCTACGATCCCACGGAAACCGGGGGCCTGCGGCCTCGGGATCCCGTGGACACCTCCCGGGACGCGATCGTCTCCCTGGAGGGGATCGAGGTGGTCCGGGACACCAATTCCATCTCCGACCTGATCCCCGGGGTGACCCTGAACCTCCAGGAGGCTTCGGACAAGAAGATACGCCTCAAGGTGGAGCCGGACCGGGAAAAATCCAAGGAAGCCATCATCGAGATGGTGGGGAACTATAACCGCCTGATGGCGGACATCAACATCCTCTCCCGGAACGACGAGCGCCTGGTACAGGAAATCTCGTACTACACCGAGGAGGAGCGGAAGACCGCCACGGCGCGCCTGGGTCTCCTGCAGGGCGATTCCACCCTGAACCTGCTCCGGACCTCCATGCAGAGGATCACCACGAATCCCCAGCCGGTCGGGGAGACCAGCGAGGTCCTGGGCCGCATCGGGATATCCACGAACGCCGCCCGAGGCGGAGCGGGAGGCTACGACGCGTCCCGCCTCCGGGGTTACCTGGAGATCGACGAGGAAGCCCTCGGGAAGGCCCTCAGGGACGACTTCGAGACCGTCCGCCGGCTGTTCGGATACGACACGGACGGGGACCTGCTTGTGGACTCCGGCGTCGCCTTCGGACTGGACGCCCTCTACCGGCCCTACGTCGAGACCGGGGGCATACTGGCCGTGAAGACCCGGACCTTCGATACCCAGATTTCCAGCCAACAGACCCGGATCGAGACCCTGGACCGCCAGCTCGTGGCCAAGGAGGCGGAGCTCCGGCGGAAGTACGGCATGATGGAAGGAGCCCTCCAGGGCATGGAGCGCTCTTCCCAGGATATCAGCAATTTTATGAAACAGAACGATAATTAGAAGTGTGAATAGGTGAATGGGTGAATACGTGAATAGATCGCTGCAAGTATCCTATTCACCTATTCACATATTCACCCATTCACCTCCTCAGGAGACGGCATGACGATTACGGTGAACGGCAACGAGTTCGACATGGATACCGCCGGGGCCAGCCTGGGCGAGGTACTCGCGAGCGCGGACGACATCCTGGAACGGGCGGGGTCCGTGATCCTGGGTCTCCGCCTGGACGGAACGGAGATCGGAGCCGACGACCTGCCCGGTCTCCGGGACAAGCCCGCCTCGGAATACCGGCTCCTGGAGATCGACAGCGCCCCCGCCTCCGAGCTGCGCGGCCGGGCGTACGGGAGCCTCCTGGAGTTCCTGGGCGTCCTCCGGGAATGGTCCGCCGGCACGGGACCGTCGGAACCCCTCCGGGAGGCCTGGGAGACCTACGGACGCACATACTCCGGCCTGCTCTCCTCGGACGAGCATTCCTTCCTGGACCTCCTGGGACGGGACCTGGAATCCGCCGATGTCGGCGGAGAGGGGCGCCGGCGTCTGGCCCGGCACGCGGACAGCCTGGAGCCGATCTTCCGGGAGCGCCTGGAGGAACTCCGGGATCCCGCGGCCGCCCTGCGATCCGCCTCCCGGCTCTACGAGGCGGAGAGACAGAACCTCATGGACGTCTCCGTGCGCCTCCAGACCGGCAAGGACGCCCAGGCCATGCGCAGCATCCTGCTTTTCGTGGAAATCTTCAACAAGGCCAACCGCATCCTTCCGGAGCTGGCCCGGATCGGAATGGACACCTCGAGCCTCCGGATCGACGGTAATTCCATCCCGGAGTTCTACGAGTCCTTCAACGGCATCCTGCGCCAGCTCATGGAAGCCTTCGAGGCGAAGGACGCCGTGCTGATCGGCGACCTGGCGGAGTACGAGATCGTGCCCCGGATGAACGCCTTCTTCGAGACGATGACGGGAGCCCTGGTCCCATGAGCGTCTACCTTCCGGTCCTGCAGCCCTATTGGAAGCAGGAGGATCCGACCCAGAACATCGTCGTCTTCGGAGTCCTCGGGGCCCTGATCCTGTTCGCCGTCGTCTCCTCCCTGCTGAGCCGGGGCAAGGCGGGTTCCCGGAGATCCTCCCTCACCGGAGGGCTTCCCTCCTTTTCCCGGGGGGCCTTCCGCAAGGCCGCCGCGGAGGCCGGGCTCTCGGACGCGGACGCGCATTTCCTGGAGGAGTTCGCCCGGGCTTCCCGGGCCTCCAATCCCGAATTCGTGTTCAAGAATCCCGGCCGCCTGGACTCCTTCTTCAAGGACGCCCTCCGACATATCGACAAGACCGCGGAGGCGGAGGCTTCCGCGGAGGAACGCCGCTCTAACCTGCTCCGGATCCGGGAGTCCCTGGAGGTCCGCCGCACCCTGGGCCCCCAGGTCAGCTCGACCCGGCAGCTCCGGCCCCGTACGACCCTGTCCTTCATAGCCTCCGACGAGACCAACTACCCTTCCGTGGTGGTGGCCGTGGAGGCGGGAGGCTTGGCCGTGGAGCCCCCGCCCGACGCCCTGGGGCGGCCCGTCCATTTCCGCAGGGGCACCAAGCTGACGGTCTACTTCTACGGCACCGGACACCAGGGATACAACTTCCGCACCCGGGTCCGGGGATACGAGGAACTCCGGGGCAAGCTGGTCCTCGTGCTCAAGCACTCGGACTCGATCACCCCCCTGCCCTCCCGCAAGCACCAGCGTAGGGACCTCCGGGAAGCCTGCACCTTCCGGCGGGTGCGGGTGGAGGTCCGGAAGGAACGGGGCAAGACCCTGAAGGACGTCTTCGTGGAGAACCTCCCCTTCCCGGGCACCGCGGTCGACATCTCCGCCGGCGGAATCTCCGTGCAGACCGCGAATCCCCTGGACGCCCAGGAATACGTCAAGATCGATTTCGACGTCGGGGAGGGGGCCTTCTCGGCCTTCGGGATCGTGGTCCGGACCAACCGTCTCCGGGGCGGCGGAGTCATGCACGTCCGCTGGGTCAAGATCTCCCGGAAGGCCCTGAACTCGGTGCTGTCCTACGTGTACGGGTACACGGACTAGGGTTCAGCGCTCGGTCCCGGGCCGGGGCCCAACCTTGACGGGCCCCTCGGCGGTGCCGTACACTTTTCGATCATGCGAATCGTGGATCTGCTGAACATCTCCCGCAAGGAGACTCCCCTCTTCTACCGCCGCGTCTACACGGCCCAGGCCGTCTTCGAATCCCCCCGGGGGCGGGCGGAGAAGGACGTGCAGTTCACGGTCGAGCACCTCCCCGTGGGCGGGGTGGAAATCCAGGTGGACCGGATCGAGAACCTGGACTACCCGCTCATACCCGTGGTTCGGGAACTCAAGACCTATATCGCGGCCCTGGACAAGAAGGGTTCCCTGCCCTGAAGCGAGTGCGAACCCGTTCCCCCCGGGAAACCCGGGACCTCGGCGAACTGATCGGCCGGTCCGTGCCCCCGGGGACTGTCATAGCCTTCCGGGGAGGTCTGGGGGCGGGCAAGACCACCCTGGCCAAGGGCATAGCCCGGGGGCTGGGGGTCGAGGACGAGGTCACCAGCCCCACGTACACCCTGGTGTTCGAATATCGGGGCCGGATGCCCCTGCGCCACGTGGACGCCTACCGCCTGTCCTCGCCGGCGGAGTTCGAGGAGATCGGGGCCTCGGAACTGATGGGGACGGACGGCCTTTGCCTGATCGAATGGAGCGAGAACGTGGCCGCCGCCCTGCCCGCCGAGGCCGTGGTCGTGGAGATCCTTCCGGGTGACGGGCCCGAGGCGCGCATCGTGGAAATCTCGGGTTCACCCCTGGAGGAACTCCTGCCATGAACGTCCTGGGACTGGATTGCTCCGCCGACACCCTGTGCGCCGCCGTACGCCGTTCCGGCAGTCCTTCGGGCAGCCCCTCGGGCGATGGTTCGGCCGCCCAGGGCAAGCCGGGAATTCCCAAACATCCCTTCCGAGAGCCCCGGGGACACGAGACCCGGGACGGCACGATCGTCCTGGAAATCGCCGCGGGCCTCCGTCACGCCCAGAGGATCCTGCCCGCCGTCGACCTCTGCCTGCGGGAGGCGGGCCTTGAACTACGGGACCTGGATCTCCTGGCCTGCGCCGCGGGGCCCGGGTCCTTCACGGGGCTGCGGATCGCCCTATCCACGGTCAAGGGGCTTTCGTCCGCACTGGGTATCCCCTTCGTAACGGTGCCCACCCCGGACTGTCTGGCCGCGGAATGGGAAGGGGCCTGTCCCGTGGTCATCCCCGTCCTGGACGCCCAAAGGGGGCGATTCTACGCGGCCGTCTACGAGCGAGGACGGAGGACCTCAGGCTACCTGGACCTGCCGCTCACCGAGCTGTTGCGGTACGCGGACGCCTTTCCGGAGGTCCTCTTCACGGGGCCCGCGGCGGACCTCCTGGTCGGTTCCGAGGAAGGCCGGCCGGGTCTCAGGATCGTCCGCTACGGCCGAGGATCCCCGGCCCGGGGCCTGCTAGATCTCGCGGTCGAACGGTTCCGGACCGAGGGCCCCTCGGATCCCGAGTGCGGCCCCCTTTATGTCCGCAAGAGCGACGCCGAGACCGCCAAAGAATGAAAACAAAGATTCCAGGATTCACCACGGAGCTCACGGAGGGCACGGAGAAAGAGACCGCGAGCCAAAGGAAAGACAAGATAGACAAGGACAAAATCGGATAAACTCGATGAATCGAGGATGGGACATTGCCATACCTCCATCCTGTCGATCCGCTCAAAATCTTGTAGATCCTGTCGAATCTCTGCGAATATTTTTTCCTTATGATCTCTCCGTGAGTTCCGTGCCCTCCGTGATGAGTCGTGAAAACTCGCGCCGGAAATCCCCCGCTAGAGCGCCTTCCGGAAGGCCCGGCGGCGCTTGTGCTGGCGGCGGTCGAAATCCTTCCAGATGCTCTGGACCTCGACGTTGGTCTCGAGCTCGGGGTTCGTCTCGTTCGTCTGGACCCCCGCCCGGATGCAGCTTTCCGCCAGGGAGGTCATCAGGAAGGCCACGGCCCCCCGGTTGGCCCAGTCCGAGCGGACGGCGACCAGGTACATGTCCACGGTCCGGGGATTCCGCAGGGCCCGCAGGAGGTGGAACCAGCCGAAGGGAAGCAAGGCCCCCCGGGCCTTCTGGAGGGCCCGGGACAGGCTGGGCATGCAGATGGCGAAGCACACGAGCTTGTCCTCGGAATCCACGACGACCTTGAGGAACCGGGGATCCACGAAGCCGAGGTACTGGTCGATGTAAGCCTGGATCTGGGCCCGCGTGAGGACGAAGGTACCGTAGAGCTTGGCGTAGGACTCGTTGATCAGGTCGAAGATGGCCGGGGCGTAGCGGCGGATGAGGTCCTTCTTGGACTTCCATTCGTACAGGCGGATTCCGCTGCGTTTACTGATGAGCTCCTGTACCCTCAGGGCCTTTTCCGGGATGCTCTTGGGAGTCTTGACCTCGTACTCGACCCAATCCACTTCCTTGGCGTACCCCAGCCTGGAAAGGTATTCGGGATAGTAGGGGTGGTTATAGATCGTAGCCAGGGTGCCCAGCTCCCCGAAGCCCTCCACCAGCATCCCCTCCCGGTCTAGGTCCGTGAAGCCCAGGGGCCCCGCCAGACCTTCCATGCCCTTGGATCGGGCCCAGGCCTCCACCGTACCGACCAGGGCCTTGGCCACCTCGAAGTCCTCGATGAAGTCGATCCAGCCGAACCGGGCATCCTTGTTGCCCCACTTTTCCATGGCCCGCCGGTTCACGATCCCGGCGATCCGCCCGACCGGGACGCCGTCCTTGTAGGCTATCCAGTACTCCGCGTCGCTGAATTCGAAGGCGGGATTCTTGTCCTTCCGAAGGGAGTTGAGCTCGTCGAAGACCAGAGGGGGAACCCAGAAGGGGCTGTCCTTGTAGATGGAGAACGGCACCTGGATGAAGGTCCGGAGATCCTTCGGGGTTTGGACGAGCCTCACTTCGATGGACATAGGCACTCCTTATGTACGGATTGCGGGCTCCGAGGCCCAGTCGGACAGGAAGCGCTCGTAGGCGGCGATGGAAGCCTCGATCTGGATGTCCTGGACCTCGCCCCGGCCCGTCCAGTCGTTCCCTTCCTGGATGTACAGGTGCTCCAGGACCCCCCGGGCGGTATCGACCGTGAAGGAAGGGTCCGTCCGTCTCTGCCGTTCCAGGCTGGCCAGGCAGGCGCGGTACACCTCGTCGAATTTCCGTTCTTTCCAGTCCGATAGCGGCATCCTGCCTCCGGCGGGCCGCCTGGGGCGGCGGATCGGTGGGATTATATAGGAGGCCCCGTGGTTTTGGAAGGGAGGCCGGCGTGTCCAATAAGTCGGTTACTTATTGGACACCCTTGCAGTTTCTAACGTTCTCTCAAGAACGTTAGAAACTGCCGCCCTAAAACCAGTTGTCCAAAAAGCCGACTGAGCTTTATGGACAGCCCGGGGGCCGGGCTGCCGGATGCTTCGGCTATGTTTCGCTCGGCCAGTAAAAAAACCGCGCCCGAAGCCCGGGGGCTTGAGGCGCGGTCCGGATAGCGGCGGGGGGACTCGAACCCTCGGCACAACGGATATGAGCCGTTTGCTCTACCGTCTGAGCTACGCCGCCAAGCGCGTCGCGGGACGCGAAGGAATATATAACCGGAACGACCGGAGGGTGTCAAGCGCGGGACGGACGGCTCGGCCTCCTACTCCTCCCGCGGGAGGGCCTTCTCGATGACCCCGCCGCCCAGCACGAATCCGGCCTCGTCGTAGAAGACCGCGGACTGCCCCGGGGCCACCGCCCGCTGGGGGGTGCGGAAGAGGACCCGGGCGGATCCCTTCCGGACCGTGACCCGAGCTTCCGCGGGGGCGTGGTTCTGCCGTATCCGGACCCGGCACTCGAAGGGGGCGTCCTCCAGGGAGGGGTCCGACAGGACCGCGTCTTCCGCCTCGAGACCCTCCGAGAAAAGTCCCTCCCCGGGACCCACGACCACGTGGTTCCGGTCGGGATCCAGCCGCAGGACGTACAGGGGGTCGGGTCCGGAGCTGACCCCCAGGCCCCGCCTCTGGCCTATGGTGTAGAGGTGGATTCCCCGATGGCGCCCCAGGACCCGGCCCTCGGTGTCCACGATGTCCCCGGGCGGGCTCTCCCGCCCGCTGAATACCGAAGAATAGTCGCCGCCGGAGACGAAATCCTGGCTCTCGGGCTTTTCGGACACCTCCAGTCCCAGGGATCGGGCGATGTCCCGGACCTCGGGCTTGGTCTTCTCCCCAAGGGGGAAGAGCACCTTTCCCAGGACCTCGGGTTTCAGTCGATGGAGGAAATAGCTCTGGTCCTTGGAGGGATCCGCGGCGGTCCGGAGGCAGGGCCGGCCGTTCCTCTCCTGGACGCGGGCGTAGTGCCCCGTGGCGAAGAGGTCGAAGCGGAGACCTTCGATCCGGGCCCGGTCCAGGAGGAACCCGAACTTCATGACGTGGTTGCACAGCACGCAGGGGTTGGGGGTCCTGCCGCGCAGGTACTCGGTGCGGAAGTACTCTAGGACGGTGCGTTCGTACTCCCGGGAAAGGTCCACGACCGTGTACGGTATGCCCAGGCGGGAGCACAGGGCCTCGCAGGCCGCTACGTCCTCCTCCTCCCCGGGGCCGTAGCAGCCCTGACGGCAGCCCGGCTGCCCGGTCTCGGGACCGTCCCAGATGCGCATAGTCAGGCCCGAAACCCGATACCCGGCCTGGACCAAAAGGGCCGCGGCCACGGAGGAATCGACTCCTCCCGAGAGGCCCACGGCCACGGAGGGCATATCGTTCATGCTCTCATCCCCGGCGGCCCTACGCCAGGGCCAGCATGCGTTCGATGGGTAACCTTGCACGGTCCATGAGCCCCGGATCCAGGTCGACGACGGGTTTCCCGCCTTCCAGGGCCCGGACTACGTCGGCAAACCGGGTCTTCTTCATGTTGAGGCAGTGCTGGGCCGCCCCTACGGTGTAGAACTCCCGGTCCGGGTGGTCCTTCCGGAGCCGCCACACGACCTCGGCCTCCGTGGCGATCAGGAAGCGCCGGGCCGGGGACCGGGCCGCGAAGGCCAGCATCTGGCTGGTGGAGAGCACGTGGTCCGCCAGGTCGAGGACCTCGGGTTCGCATTCCGGGTGGGCCAGGAGGAGGGCATCCGGGTACTTCGCCTTCCCGGCCCGGGCATCCTCGGGGGTGATCCGGACATGGACCATGCAGAAACCGTCCCACCAGATGAGCTTCTTCTTGGTGTTCCGCTGGCACCACCGGGCCAGGTTCCGGCCCGGGACGCACAGGATCTCCGGGGCATCCACGGCCTCGATGACCTTGAGGGCGTTGGCGCTGGTGCAGCACCAGTCGCTCTCGGCCTTCACTTCCGCGGTGGAGTTCACGTACGTGACCACGGGACGGCCGGGATGGCGGGACTTGAAGGCCCGGAGATCCTCCGCGGTGATGGAATCCGCCATGGGACAACCCGCGGACTCCACGGGCAGGAGGACCGTGCGGTCCGGGGCCAGGATCTTGGCCGTCTCGGCCATGAACCGCACACCGCAGAACACGATGACCCGGGCGTCCGTCCGGGCCGCGGCCCGGGAGAGCTCCAGGGAGTCCCCCACCAGGTCCGCCGCGGCCTGGACCTCGGGAAGCTGATAGGTGTGGGCCAGGACGAGGGCTCCCCGCTCCTTTTTCAGGCGGGCGAGGTCCGCAAGGGCGGTCTCGTCGGGCACGGAAAGCGCCGAAGGGCCGGCGCTGGAATCCTCGATCATGATGCGATAGAGTACCATGGACCGCGGAGGAATGATAAGCGCTGCCGGGCCGTCTATCCTTCGGGTCCGTCGTATAGTATACTCGCATACCCTCAAGACACCGGAGCGGAACCGATGAAGCCAGTCCTTGCCCTGCTTTGCCTCCTATCCCTGATGCCCGTCCCGTTCCACGGGCAGGTCCCGGCAAGGGCCGATTTCTCGTCCCTGGCGGACACCCACGAGGCAAGGACGCGGTATCTGACCTCCGTCATCACCGCCAACTGGAACTCCGCCGTACGGTTCCCGGAAACCTTCCTGACCGGGGCCGCGGGCCGGGTCCAGGTGAGCGTGGACCGCCAGGAGGACTTCTTCTACGTCCGGTTCCTTCGGGAGCGCTCGGGCGCCTTCCCCCTGGTGTCCCAGGGAAACACGATCGTCCAGCGCAATTACCAGCGGAACGGGGACCTGATCCAGGCCAAGATATTCCTGTCCGACGATCCCTCCTGCTACCTCCGGCTCTACCCCCAGGCGGAACGGACCCGTGCCGACATCGTCCTCTTCGGGGCCGTGGTCCGGCAGAACATACTCCTGGGCCAGATCTTCTACTACCAGCTTCGGGACCATGTCGGGAAAATGCTCACCGCCGCGGAAGGATCCCTGGATTGGAGCATATTCATCCGGTCCCCCGGCGGCGCCCCCTCCGGCGCCGTCCGCTTCGGCCAGGCCCTTTCCGCCGGGCGGCTGACCCCCGGGGGGCCCGGCTTCCGCCTGATCTCCAGCCTGGCTTACGACGACTCGGTCGAGGAATTCCTCTCCGGTTCCGGCCGGGTCCTGGGCGCCGGGGAGCTCGCCTCCGTCCCGTCCCATCCCTTCGCGGACGACCGGGATCCCCGGCGGACGGCGGCCTACAGGTCCTTCCCCCGCTACGAACCCGGCAAGGGACTTCCCGCCGCTGCCGCCGCCGCGCTGGTCCACTCCCATTCCCTGGAACACCCCGACGACCTGTACGCCGCCTTCCTGCAGGACGGTCCCCGTCCCCGGAGAATCCTCCTCGTCCCGGGCTTCGGACCGGACGGGATCTTCGGCATCCAAGGGTATGATCCCGAAACGCGGCAAAACCTTTCCTGGCCCGAGTTCGCCGCGGAGCATCGGGAACTCCCCGTCCGCCTGGTGCGGGTTCCCGCTCCCCAACTCTAGGCGCCGGGCGGGGGTAGAAGGGTGAGCCGGGCCTTCGTGGACGAGGCCTCCGCGGATTCCCGGGACGAGGACGCCCCGGAGTTCAAGATCCCCCTGCCCCCGGGAGCCCGCAACTACGTAACCCCCGAGGGAGCCGAGCGGCTCTACTCGGAACTCAAGACCCTGGAAGCTACGGAACGCCCGGACCTGGCCGCGGAGATCCTCCGGCTGTCCCGGGATCCTACGAACTCGGACGCCCTCGCCACGGCCCGGCGGCGCCTGGCCCGGCTGGACCGGCGCATCGAGTACCTGGCCCGCATGGCGGGCCTCGCGGAGGTGGTGAACCGTCCGGCCGGGGGATACGATCGGGTGCGGTTCGGGGCCCGGGTCACCGTCCGGTACGGGGACGGGGCCACCTCGACCTTCCGGATCGTGGGGGTGGACGAGTCCGATCCCGAAGCCGGGCTCGTGGGCTGGACGGCCCCCCTGGCCCGGGCCCTGATGGGCAGGGCCCCCGGGGAGAACTCCGTGGTCCTCCTTCCGGGCGGGGAGAAGACTGTGACCGTCCTGGCCGTGGAATAGCCGCGACCGGGGCGCCCTGCCCCGGCGGACCGCCCTGTTTTCCTTGACAGCCCGCCGGGCCGCCCTTAGAGTGAAATCCCATGAAGCTGACGTATTCCGTCTGCAATGAGCTTTTCGGGGACCTTCCCCTGCCTCGGGCGGCCCGAATCATCCGGGAGTCCGGGTATACCGGCATCGAGTTCGCGCCCTTCACGATCTTCGGGGACTTCTCACCAGGGTCCGTCCGGGACGGATTGGCCGAGGCTCGAGACGTCCTGGACGGGGAGGGACTGTCCTTCGCGGGCTTCCACTGGCTCCTGGCCAAGCCCGAGGGGCTCCACCTGGCCTCCCCGGATCCCGCGGTCCGCAGTCGGAGCGTGGACCATCTCAGGTTCCTGGCGGACTGCGCGGGAAGGCTCGGCGGAGGCCCCCTGATCCTGGGCTCCCCCCGACAGCGGGGCAGCCTGCCCGAGGTTCCGAAGGCCGAGGCGGAGGCCGCCCTGGACCGGGCCCTCCGGGAGGCGGCCCCCGCGGTCGAGGCCGCGGGGTGCTCCCTGCTCCTGGAATCCCTGTCCCCGGAGCAGACCGACGTGGTGAACTCCCTGGCCGAGGCCGTGCGGCGGGCCCGGGCGGCGGGAAGCCCCGCGGTGAGCTCCATGTTCGACTTCCGGAACGTCTCCGGCGAGGCCGAGGGCTGGCAGGCCCTGCTGGACCGGCATTTCGGGGACATCCGGCACGTCCACGCCAACGAAGTCGACGGCCGGGCCCCGGGGACCGGGAGTTCCGACTACCTCCCGGCCTTTCGGACCCTCCTGGCCCGGGGCTACCGGGGCTGGGTCAGCGTGGAAATCTTCGAGGTTCCCCCGGACCCGGGCGCGATCCTGAGAGGCTCGATGGACCTGTTCAAACGGCTGGAGGAGGAGGGATCCCGATGAAGTTCGGCATAGTCGGCACGGGGATGATCGCGGAGTTCCACGCCCGGGCGATCGGGGAAATTCCGGGGGCGTCGGTGGCGGCCTGCCTGGACACGGTGCCCGAGCGGGCTCGCTCCTTCGCGGAGAAGCACAAGTGCCGGGCCTACGGTGACCTCAAGTCCTTCCTGTCCGATCCGGAGATGGAGGTGGTCAACGTCTGTTCCCCCTCGGGGGCCCACCTGGATTCCGCCGTACCGGCCGCGGAGTCGGGCCGCCACCTGATCGTCGAGAAGCCCCTTGAGATCACCGTGGAGCGCTGCCTGCGCATCGTGGAAGCCTGCTCCCGCTCGGGGGTCGTCCTTTCGGGGATCTTCCCCTCCCGCTTCTTCGAGGCCGCCCGGGCGGTCAAGGAGGCGGTGGACCAAGGCAGGTTCGGAAGGCTCTCCATGGGCAGCGCCTACGTGAAGTGGTGGCGGGAACAGGCCTATTACTCCGGCAGCGGATGGAAGGGCACCAAGGCGATGGACGGGGGCGGGGCGCTCATGAACCAGTCCATCCACGCCGTCGACCTCCTGCTCTGGTACATGGGTCCCGTCCGCCGGGTCAGCGCCTTCACGGGGGTGGCGGGCCACACGGGGCTGGAGATCGAGGACAACGCCTCCGCGGCCCTGGAGTTCGAGAACGGGGCCCTCGGGGCGATCCAGGGCTCCACCGCGGTCTGGCCGGGCTTCCTGAAGCGGGTCGAGGTCCTGGGCACCTCCGGGAGCGCCATCCTGGAGGAGGAGAGCCTGGCGTTCTGGCGCTTCGCCTCCGAGACCCCCGCGGACGAGGAGGCCAGGTCGCGGTTCGCGTCCCTGACCTCGACGGGGGGCGGGGCCTCGGACCCCTCGGCCATCGGGCACCGGGGACACCGGCTCCAGATAGAGGACGTCCTGCGGGCCATCGGGGAGAAGGGAAAGCCCCTGGTGGACGGAATCGAGGCGACCCGCCCGGTCGCGCTGATCCGGGCGATCTACGAGAGCGCCGCGTCCGGGCGGCCCGTGACGCCCGCGGATCCCGCCTGAGCGGCCTGCGGATGGAGGTTGAAGTGAAGGACGGAACCATGCGTCTTGCGGGTTTCGCGGACGAGGCGGCGGACGAGGTCGAAGGCCAGGTCCGGGTCACGAAGGCCCTGGGCTGGAAGTGGATCGAGGCGCGCAACTCGGGCGGTGTGAACGTCCATGACCTGCCGGACCGGGACTTCGAGTCCTTCCGGGCGGCCCTGGAGAAGGCCGGGATCGGGGTCTGCTGCCTGGGCTCCAGCATCGCCAACTGGGGCAAGAGCCCGGACGAGGACTTCGCCGCGTCCCTGGCGGCCGCCCGGCGGGCCGCGGACCGGATGGAGGTCCTGGGAACCCGGCTGGTGCGGATCATGAGCTATGCCGTGCTGGTCGACCCGGAGGGGAATCCCCTTCCGGACCAGAAGAAGCGCCAGCGGTTCCAGCGGCTCCGGGAACTCTGCGGGGTCTTCACGGAACGGGGCATGACCCCGGTGCACGAGAACTGCTTCAACTACGGCGGCATGGGCGTGGAGAACACCCGGGAACTCCTCTCCGAGGTGCCCGGCCTCAAGCTCGTCTTCGACACGGGCAACCCTTCCCTGACCCCGGACTTCACCCGGCCCCCGCCCCGGCCCAACCAGGATTCCTGGGAGTCCTGGACGGCCCTGCGGGATCACGTGGTCCACATCCACGTCAAGGACGGATGGAGGGATCCCGGGACGGGGGCGGAGACCTACGTCTTTCCGGGGGAGGGACCGTCCCGGGTCAAGGACATCCTGGCGGACTGCGCGGCCCGGGGCTATTCCGGCTGGCTCACCATCGAGCCCCACATGGCCGTGGTGTACCACGATCCGACTGTCAGCTCCCCGGCCGCCGCCCGGGAGGCCGTGTACCTGGAGTACGGCCGCCGCCTGCAAACCCTTCTGGCCTCCCTGGGCTTAGAAGTACGGGACGGCGAGGCCCGGCGACCTTGAGCGGGGAGGATGCCATGGATACCTGGAAGCTGCCGTCCTTCAAGACCGAGGAGGAATTGGAATCCCGCATGTCCGAGCCGACGGCCGCGGTCGTGGAGGAGTTCCGGAAGAATCCCGGAGACCTGGCCATCCTGGGGATCGGCGGCAAGATCGGGGTGACCCTGGGGATGATGGCCGCCCGGGCCCGGGACGCCGCGGGGGTCCGATCCCGGATTCTCGGAGTCTCGCGCTTTTCCGACAAGGCGGCCCGGGCCAGACTTGAAAAGGCCGGAGTGGAGTGCCTGGAGTGCGACCTGTTGGACCGCTCGTCCGTGGACAAGCTCCCCGACGCTCCCCGGGTCGTGTTCATGGCGGGCAAGAAGTTCGGCACCTCGGGCTCCGAGGAGACGACCTGGGCCATGAACACCGTGGTGCCCGCCTACGTGGCGGGGCGGTACCGGGACTCCGCGATCGTCGCCTACTCCACGGGCTGCGTGTACGATGTCGTGACCCCCTACTCCGGGGGCTCCTCGGAATCCGACCCCCCCCGGGCCGTCGGGGACTACGCCCAGTCCGCCCTGGGGCGGGAGCGGGTCTTCCAGCACTTCAGCAGGGCGGAGGGAACCCGGGTCTGCATACTTAGGCTCAACTACGCCATCGACCCCCGGTACGGGGTGCTCCACGACATAGCCCGGAAGGTCGCCGCGGGGGAGGGCGTGGAGCTCGCGGTGGAGAACTTCAACTGCATCTGGCAGGGGGACGTCCTGGAGCGCACCCTCCTGGCTTTCCGGCACGCCGCGAGTCCCGCCTTCGTCCTGAACCTCACGGGACCGGAGACGGCTTCGGTGCGCAGGACCGCCGAGGAATTCGGCCGCCTCCTGGGCAAGCCCCCGGTCTTCCGGGGCGGCGGCGAGGGCGGCCGGGCCTACCTGAACGACGCGGCCCTCTCCTTCCGGCTCTTCGGCTATCCCCGGGTACCCCTGGCAGAGATGATCCGCATGCAGGCGGACTGGATCGCCTCCGGGGGCGGGTCCCTGGGCAAGCCGACCCATTTCGAGACCACCGACGGAACCTACTAGACGGAGGCGCGCATCGTGAAAAGATCGGACATCCCGACGGGACTCCTGGAAACCCTGCGGCGGGGGACCGTGATCCCCGCCATCCCCCTGGCCCTGGACGCGGACCGCCGTTTCGACCCCCGGAGGCAGAAGGCCCTGGTGCGGTACTACATCGACGCCGGAGCCGGGGGCATCGCGGCGGGGGTCCACACGACCCAGTTCGAGATCCGGGATCCCCGGCACGGACTCTTCCGGCCGGTGCTCTCCGCAGTCTCCGCAGCCATAGACGAGTGGTGCGGCCGCCGCGGCACGAGGGTGCTCAAGGTGGGCGGGGTCTGCGGCCCCACCCACCAGGCGTGCCAGGAGGCGGACTTCCTGGTCTCCGCGGGATACCACGCGGGGCTTTTGAGCCTGGCGGGCCACGGGGAGGACTCGATCGAGGACCTCCTGGCCCATGTCCGGAAGGTGGCCGGACGGATCCCCGTAATCGGCTTCTACCTCCAGCCCGCCGTGGGGGGCCGGGTCCTGCCCTACGAGTTCTGGCGGGGCCTCTGCGAGATCGAGAACGTCATCGCGATCAAGATGGCCCCCTTCAACCGCTACCGCACCTTCGACGTGGTGCGCGCCGTGGCGGAATCCGGCCGGGCGGGCGAAATCGCCCTGTACACGGGGAACGACGACAACATCGTGGTCGACCTGCTCACGGAGTACGCCGTCCGGACCGCGGGGGAGACACGGCGCCTCCGGATCGCCGGGGGCCTCCTGGGACACTGGAGCGTCTGGACCCGCCGGGCCGTCGAACTTTTACGCTCGGCCCGGGACCTCTCGGACGCGGGTGCCCCGATACCCCAATCCCTGCTGACCCTGGCCCAGGAGGTGACGGACGCCAACGCGGCGGTCTTCGACGCGGCCAACGGCTTTGCGGGCTGCATCCCCGGGATCCACGAGGTGCTCCGGCGCCAGGGCCTCCTTTCGGGCACCTGGTGCCTGAATCCCCAGGAGGGGTTGTCACCCGGGCAGGCGGAGGAGATCGACCGGGTCTGCCGGTCCTACCCCCACCTCACGGACGACGAGTTCGTGACCGCTCACCTGCCGGAGTGGCTGGCGGACTAGCCGGATAAGAACGATCAGGACTCACCACTGAGAACGCGTCCGGATGGCTGCGCCATCCGGACGGCGCCGAAGCTCGCTTCGGCGATCTATTTGAGCCGCAATCGACGAAGACCGAAGGGCTTCGTCGCCGCGAGCCGGACGAACGTCCGGCTCGCGCGTCTCCGTGGTGAGTCCAGAAATTCAAACAGCCGCTTTCTTCCGGAACATCTGCGCCATCAGGGCCCGGAACCACTTTGCCCGGCCCAGGACGATGATCAGGGTCAAAAGGCCCAGGACCACGCAGATGGGCCGGGTGAAGAACGGGGCTACGCTTCCGTCCGAGAGGATCAGGGCGCGGCGGAGGTTCTTGTCCAGGATGTCCCCCAGGATGATCCCCAGGACCAGGGGGGCCATGGGATAGTCCATCTCCCGCAGGATGAAGCCCAGGGCGCCGAACACGATCATGATCCCCACGTCGAAGAGCCGGGCCTGGAGGGCGAAGGAACCCACCACGCAGAGGATGAAGATGACGGGCATCAGCTTCTGGCGCGGGACCTGGAGGACCTTGACCAGGGGCCGGACCATGGACAGGCCCAGGACGAACATCATGATGGTGGCCAGGAGGACCATGGCCACGACCTCGTAGATGAAGGTCGGGAACTCCAGCATGATGAGGGGTCCGGGCCGCACCCCGTGGATCAGCATGGCCCCCAGGAGTACCGCCGCGGGGGCGGAGCCCGGGATGGCCAGGGTCAGGACCGGGATGATGGCCCCGGGCACGCAGGCGTTGTTCCCCGTCTCCGAGGCCAGGAGCCCCTCGACCGAACCCTTGCCGAACTTCTCCCTCTCCTCGGGCTTGGCGCCCCGCTTGGCCATGTCGTAGGAGACCCAGGCCGCGATGTCCTCCCCCACCCCGGGGATGGCCCCGATGAAGGTTCCGATCAGGCCGGATCGTATGATCGTCTTCCAGTACTTGAAGACCTCGGACAGCCTGGGGATGACCCGGTCGATGGCCGTCTTCACTACCTCGTACTTTTCCACCCGCATCACGGAGATGATCTCCGCGAACCCGAAGGCCCCGACCATGGCTGGTATGAGGGAGATGCCTCCGGAGAGGTTGGTTGAGCCGAAGGAGAAGCGCACGTAGGCGTGGATCCCCTCCATGCCGATCATGGCCACGAAGAGTCCCAGGAAGCCCGAGATCCAGCCCTTCAGGGGGTCCTTGGGAGCCGTCAGGTTCCCGCAGATGATGATCCCGAAGATGGAGAACCACACGAACTCGTAGGACTGGAAGCTCAGGGCGACCGTACCGATCATGGGGGTGAAGACCAGCATGGCCAGCATGCCGATCATGGACCCCAGGAAGGATCCCGTCGTGGCGATGCCGATGGCCTTGCCCGCCTTTCCCTGCAGGGCCAGGGGGTAGCCGTCCACGGTGGTGGCGGCGTTGGCGGGGGTGCCCGGTATGTTGAGGAGGATGGCGCTGCGGCTGCCTCCGTAGATGGCCCCGATGTACATACAGATCAGGATCAGGATGGCGTTGCCGGGTGCCATGTTGAACGTGAGGGTCGTCAGCAGGGCCACCCCCATGGTGGCCGTGAGGCCCGGAAGCATGCCTATGATGATTCCCAACTGGGTAGCCCAGAGAGAATCGAACAGGGCCCGGAAGGTGAAGACCGTGCCCATCGCCTCGCCGAAAAGTTTCAAGCCTTCGAACATCCCGGACTCCTTAGGGAAGGTTGACGAGGAAGAGGTACTGGAATACCAGGAAGACCGAAGCCGCCGCCACGGCCGCCAGGATCGCCGCGAAGAGGGGCTTCTTCCATTGCGCAGTCAGGGGAACCTTCGTGTCGTACTCGAAGGTGAGGATGAACAGGAACACGAACAGGAAGGTGAGCAGGGGAAACCAGATCCTGCCCAGCAGGATCACGTAGCCGATGCAGAGCACGAGGGTCCGGGCTATCCGGACCCAGGAAGACCGGTCGCCGGTTCCGGTCCCGGCCCGGTCCTCCGCGAAAAGCCTGGGCGCGCCCTTCCGCAGGGATCGGATCAGCATGGAAAGGCTGAGCAGGAACAGCACGGCTCCCACGAAGGCCGGGACCACCCCGGGCCCGGAGAAGGGGCTGGCGTTGCGGTCCGCCATGGTCGGCATCCGCAGGGACATGAGGAGGATCGCCGCGGAGAACACGATCAGAAGCATCGAAGTGACGAGGTCGGCCTTCGTCATGGTCCGTTCGGTCATGGTTCGCTCCAGGGTCGGCGTTCGGTTCCGGGGCGGAGCCCCTTCACGGGAAAAGCCCGCCGGCGCGGGGCCGGCGGGCTCGTACGAAGCGGGGGAGTCAGGACAGGGGCCGCGTCACGGCTTGGGGATGCCCACCGTGTCCGGGGAGACCTTGGCCTTGCCGGCGTCCCAGTAGAGCCAGGCCACGGGCTGGTAGTAGCTGAAGGCCCGGTCCTGGGCTTCCTTGCCGAAGGAGGGTGCGAACATGGCGCCCCGGCTCTTGGCGTACTCCTGGACCTTGGTGGACTTCATGATCACGTTCTTCCAGGCCTTCTCCACGGTGTCGACGACGTTCTTGGGAACCCCCACGGGGATGAAGATCCCGAAGTAGTTCGGGCCGGTCTTGAAGTCCTTGACCCACTTGGTGATGGGCGGGATCTCCCCGAAGCCTTCCAGGTTCAGGGGCTTGTCGGACATGACCGCCAGGGGACGGATCTTCTTGCCGCGGATCATGTCCGCCTGCTCCACCGCCAGCTGGGTGGTCATTTCGGTCTCGCCGGACACGCAGGCGATGACCGCGGGGTTGCCGCCGTCGTAGGTGACGTGCTTGTACTCGATCCCCGTGTACTTGCGGATCAGCTCGATTCCGATGTGTCCCGCGGAGCTCTGGCCGGCGGTGGCCACGGTGATCTGGCCGGGCTTGCTCTTGAACGCGGCCAGGAGCTCGCTGAAGTCCTTGTAGGGGGTCATGGCGTTGACACCCACCACGGAGACGTTCGCCACCGAGAGGAAGACGTGCCAATCCTTGCGGATGTCCGTGTCCAGCATGCCCTGCACCTTGTAGGTGGCCAGGTCCGCGGCGGCGCCGGCGGTCCAGGTGTAGCCGTCCTTCGGGGCGTCCAGGGCGTTCTTGGTGCCCACGGAGCCCGAGGCTCCGGGCTGGTTCACGATCACGATCTTCGTACCCAGGGCGGCCTCGAGTTCGGCCGCGCAGACCCGGGTCACCTGGTCCGTGGACCCGCCGGCTCCCCAGGGCACGATGATGGTGATCGGCTTGTTCGGCTTCCAGTTGGCCTGGGCCGACACGGCGCCGACGGCCAGGATCAGGACGAGGGCGACCGCGAGAATTCGAGCGCTTAGTTTCATGTCGTGAGCCTCCTTACGGAAACGTTCGCTTTCCGAAAGTATGGAATACCTTTCCGGCGGCGTCAAGAAAACAATCCATGGTTCCTGGAATTTTTCCGGCTTGACATGGGCCGAGGGCGCCCCGCATGCTTTAGCCATGACACCCTCCGCATCACCCCGGACGGAGCCCGAACCGGCCCGCCGCTGCCCCATAGCCCTCGTGACCGGGTCCAGCCGCGGCCTGGGGCGGGGAATAGCCCTGGAGCTCGCGGCGGCCGGGTTTTCCGTGGCCGTCCACTACGCGGGCAACGAGGAGGCCGCACGGGAAACCCTCCGCCTGTGCGCGGACGCCGCCGAGCGGTTCCGGCCGGACCGGGCCCCGGAGCCCCGCTTCGAGGCCTTCCGGGCGGACCTCTCCGACCCCGCCGCCCGAGCCGCCCTGGCCCGGGACGTCTTCTCGGCCTTCGGGACCCTGGACGCCCTGGTGAACAACGCGGGGATGGCCCCCCGGATCCGGGCGGACATCCTGGATGCCTCGGAGGAGTCCTTCGACGAGCTTATCGCGACGAACGTCCGGGGACCCTACTTCCTGACCCGGGACGTGGCCCGGCTCTGGCTGGCCGGACCCCGGGACACCCCCCTTCCCGGGGGGCGGAAGGTCGTCTTCGTCACCTCCATCTCCGCGGTGACCGCCTCGGTGAACCGGGGGGACTACTGCATGTCCAAGGCGGCTCTGTCCATGGCGGCCAAGCTCTGGGCTGCCCGCCTGGCACCGGAGGGCATCCCCGTCTACGAGGTGCGTCCGGGGATCATGCTGACCGACATGACCAGCGGAGTGAAGGAGAAATACGACGCCCTCCTGGCCCAGGGCCTGGTGCCCCAGGGGCGCTGGGGCACCCCCGAGGACACGGGCAAGGCCGTACGGGCCCTTTTGGAAGGGGCCTTCCCCTTCTCCGCCGGAGGCATCTTCGACGTGGACGGAGGATTCCACGTCTCGCGGCTCTGAGCGGCCGCGGATCGGAGAGGTAGGATGATCGATCTTCGCAACGCGCCGAATCCCCCGGCACTCGCCGACGCCTGCGGACGGGCCTTTTCGGCCGCGGACGCCAAGATCCGGGCCCTGGCCGCCCGCTGGAAGGCGGGATCCGGAGCCCCGGTGTTCACGGACGCGGGCCGCTACACTGCCCGGGGCTGGACCGAGTGGACCCAGGGCTTCCAGTTCGGGATGCCCCTCCTGGTCCACGAGGCTTCCGGGGATCCCTGGCACCTGGAGTACGGGCGTTCCAAGACCCTCCGCCGCATGGCCCCCCACCTGACCCACACGGGGGTCCACGACCACGGGTTCAACAACGTCAGCACCTACGGGACCCTCCTGCGCCACGCCCACGAGGGCGTATTCCCCGCGGAGACCTGGGAGCGGCGGTACTACGCCCTGGCCCTCAAGGCTTCCGGGGCCGTGCAGGCGGCCCGCTGGACGTCCCTGCCCGAGAGCCTGGGCTTCATCCGGTCCTTCAACGGTCCCCACAGCCTCTTCGCGGACACCATCCGCTCCCTGCGGAGCCTGGCCCTGGGCCACCGCCTGGGCCACGTCCTTTTGGGGGAGCAGGACGCCAAGGCGAACCTCCTGGGCCGGCTCCTGGCCCACGCGGAAACCACCGCCCGGTACAACGTCTACTTCGGGACGGGACGGGACCGCTGGGACGTGCGCGGCCGGGTGGCCCACGAGTCCGTGTTCAACACCGTCAACGGAAGCTACCGCTGCGCCTCCAGCCAGCAGGGCTACTCCCCCTTCACGACCTGGACCCGGGGCCTGGCCTGGATCATCCTGGGCTACGCGGAGGAACTGGAGTTCGCGGCGGGCCTTTCGGACGCGGAGGTCGCGGCCTGCGGCCTAGCCTACTTCCCGGACGCGGCTTCCGTGCGCGCCCGGTTCCTCGAGACCGCCCGGGCGGTCTCGGACTTCTACATCGAGAATACACCCCCGGACGGGATCCCCTACTGGGACACCGGGGGGCCCCGCCTCCGGGAGATCCCGGGCGCCCTGGACAGGCCCGCGGACCCGGAGAATCCATTCGAGCCCGTGGACTCCTCCGCCGCCGCCATCGCGGCCCAGGGGCTCCTGCGCCTGGGAGCCTTCCTCACGGCCGCCGGAGACCCCGACGGGGCCCGGTACACCGCCGCGGGGCTCCGGACGGCGGCCTCGGTCCTCTCGGCCCCCTATCTTTCGGAGAACCCGAAGCACGAGGGGCTGCTTCTGCACGCGGTGTACCACTACCCCAACGCCTGGGACCGGTCCGCGGACGGGAGCCCCGTCCCCCACGGCGAGTCCTGCCTCTGGGGGGACTACCACCTCCTGGAGCTGGCTCTGTGGATCTCCCGCACGGCCCGGGGCCGGGGCGGCCAGCGCTTCTTCGACATCGGCCTCGACCCGGACGGGGGCGGATCATGAACGACCTCTCCCGCCTGGCGATCCACACCGCCACCACCAAGCCCTGGGACCTGGAAACCGCCGTCCGCAAGTACGCGGACGCGGGGGTCTCGGGCATCTCGG
>Ga0116153_10001419_pt1 | contig 22296 bp, 24 predicted proteins | sample AD_UKC028_MetaG_FD_89896 | JGI IMG/M metagenome (GOLD analysis project Ga0116153, IMG submission 89896) | Active sludge microbial communities of municipal wastewater-treating anaerobic digesters from USA - AD_UKC028_MetaG | ecosystem: Engineered > Bioreactor > Anaerobic > Digestate | place: USA...
CCGCGCCCGCGCGCTGCGCCGCCACACGAACCGGCAGCTCGCCGAGCTCTGGGACGTCTACCTTGGCGACCTCCTGGTCCTCTGCCGCACGCGCACCCCCCTCAGCCAGAAGGTGTTTTCCCTCGGCGAGTTCCTGCGGCGCCACCAGGAGATGATCATCGAGCAGGTGGATTTCTGGCACGGGAACATCGATACGAAGGCCGCGCGCAAGGTGCTGGGCAATCTCCATTTCGTGGCCGACACCTACGGGCTCGTCATTCACGCCGAGCAGGAAAAGCGGGCCATCGCGGGCATCACCACGATCCTGGCCCTCTGGGCGGCGGCTTCGCACGGCGTCAAGCCGGTGTACGGTCCCCGCCCGCGGAGGCGCTGACCGCGGAGGACCCCGACCGACTGGTTTGATCCGAAAGAGCCGCCGGGATCCCTGGATCCTGGCGGCTCTCTCGCTTGCGCTACGTTACGGTCAGAGGGTCAGATCCTCCGACCCCGCGGGAACAGGATGCTGGCCGTGACCGCCGCGTGGTCGGAGGGCCAGATCCACTCGCCCGCGCTGTTTCGGATCCGGTCCGATGGCACGTTGCCGAACAAGTCCACCCGGCCCTGCAACGAACGCGGACCGCGTGCGTTGCCGAGCCCGCGGGTCCACACGTAGTCGATCCGTTCGTGGAGTTGCGGGTTGTGGTTGGACAGGTCGGCGGCCTGGCAGCAGGTATAGCCGCGCACGCCGGGACGCAGCGCGCCCCAGACGTCCGTGAAGCCGGCGTCCACCATCACCTGGTAGGCAGGGGAGCCGGGCTGGGCGTTGAAGTCACCGATCACCACGGCCGGCGAGGCCGTGCCCAGCGAAGCAACCATCTCCCCGACCTGCAGCGCGTGCAGCTGCAGCAGCAGCTCGTCGGGCCCCGTGCCTTCGGTGTGCAGGCTCACGAAGGTGTAGGGCGTCCCGTCCACCACCGCTTCCATCGTGACCCAGCCCCGCTGCAGGTCCACGCCGGGGGCCACGACGCCGAGGTTGGCGGCGAAGGTGTGGCCGGCGGCGGAGAGCACCTGCACCCGGCTCGCGTCCACCAGGATCGCTTCGGCGTCGGTCAGGCTGATGCCGGGGGCCGGCGACGCGGTGAAGTTTTCATGCTCGATGTCGACGACGTAGTTCAGCCCCTCGGCCGTGAGCGCGTCGAGCAGGATCGGGAGAAAGTCCACATGGAGGCTGACGCCGAGCGGCGGGATATCCACGCCGATGGTGGAGACTTCCTGCAGGCCCACGACCGCCGGGTGCGTCGGGCCGATCTCGTCCGCAATCGCGGCGGCGCGGACTGCGAAGTCGGTGCGCTCGATGGTGGCCACCGCGTCGAGCAGCGCGGGGATGTCGTCGTTGGGGTCGGGGGTGGCCAGCGCGGTGATGACCGCGTCCACGTCGGCGCCGACGTAGAGATTCTGGGTCATGACCGTGATGGCGTCGGACTCGCCGCGGCCGTGACGCAACTCGAGGCCAGCCTCGTCGGAGAGCGCCGGGCCGGTGGGCGCCTCGTCCGTGCACGCCTGGCCGAAGAGTACGACCAGCACGGCGAAATACCGCAATGGTGACTTCATGGAACCCTCCTTGGGTGGGGATCAGCCGCTCCTCCGGGAACGGGCTGACGTGACGGGTCACCGCCTGGTGACCGGAACGACCCCGGCACGATGGTCCACCCCCGTCAAGGATTCGTCAAGACCGGCCCAAACGCAGAAACCCCCGCCGAACCGAAGGGTTCGACGGGGGCATCCGGCGTGTCACGGAGAGCGGGCGACCGGGCTCGAACCGGCGACGTCCAGCTTGGGAATGTTCGCGAGGCTCTTGGCGTAGGTGAGGGGAAGTTGGCGGAAGTTACGCCCTGCAGTAGGGTTGGGCCGCGCGCCGCACCAATCCACGCGGCCCAACTTGGCGGCTGTTTGGTGGGGTTACAGCGAGTTTCGACCACTACTTGGGCCACTAGAGTGGACTGGAGCCTGCTCGGCTTCGACCACGACCCTACACTGCCAGGGCCGCAGTCAGCAGTGCGGGGAGCGAAGTGTCCTCGCGATCCAGCCAAGCACCAGCAGAGTGGCGGGGCGGCAATGCTAGGTGCTCAACAAGGACGTCCGAGAAAATGGACTGGAGATACATGTTTACCGCATCGGGGAGGTCGGGAGTCCGACCGCGGTGGACAATCCGGCTCCGTAATCCGAACAGTCGCCCGACCAGGAAGCGATCTCGGGCTTCGACGCCCGTGAGTCCGTACGCCCGGCCAAGCGACTCACAAATCGGCGTGATATCGGTGGTGTCGTCCATTGCAAGCACCTCAAGGGCGATCCAAGCCTTCAGGAACCCTTCGACGCCATCCTCTTGGATAGCCTGAGCGTGCCAATGGAGGGCAAGGCTGATGCGATTGCGTTCTGAAACTCCGAACCGCTGTATGCTCTCGACCGCTGCCCTGGTGGTCGTGCGTGCCTCACGCGAGAGGTTAGGGCGTGGCAAAGCATGCGGGCTCCGGAACACGGGGCCGAAACTCGAGATTCTTAGATCCTTGAGCTGGACCACACCCTCCGTCAGGGGCGAATAGGCGATGTTGTCCCCGTGCATGACCGACAGGAGCCCCGCGGCGGCCGCGAGCCGGCGCCGAGTTGTGGGTTCGTGCCCTTTCACCCCGTCAATGTCATGAGGTGAAATGAGCGCTAGCCACGCGCCGACGACGCTTTCTCTGTCCTCAGCTGCTGTTTCGTTCAGGTTCAGTGAATAGTCTGCCTCGAGTTTGATGTAGGCCCGCGAGGCGTCGGTGTATCGCACCGTTCCCCAGTGCACGAGTGCGAGTGTGTCGCCCAGGGGAATAACAACTGGCCGCGCTGGCAACTCGTGCTGCCTGATCATTGCCATCCGATGAACCGCAACCCAAACGCTGCTTGCGTCTCGGTCGGAGAACCATTCGGGTGGGCTCGCCTTTGCAAAATCGATGAGCTTTGGACGGAAATGCTGAGGCTTGGGGGTGGTCATGGCATTCTCTCCCATCCCAGGGGACGGTGCGGCGAGGAGAGCGCTCCAGTTCCAATACGACGGGGCGCTGGGGTCACCGACACCCTCACGAATCTCCAGCTACTGCTACCGCCGCTCGCGCCAGGGCGCTTGGGCGGTCCAGGCGAATAAGTTCCGCGCGAATCGAAGCACTCAAGTAGCCGGCGAGCAATCCACGCCGGTCGAGCTCTTCCAACTGCAGCGACACGCCTGATTCGTCGAGCCGCACGAAGCGGAGGAGTGTCGTCGGGGCTTCCTCTGGGCCATCGAGTGTCACCAACTCCTCCCGCAGCGCGGCAACAGCATCTGGCGGGAGCAGTGGCGCCAGGATCCGGGCTTGCGCTAGGGCGAGCTCGGCGAACATCTCAGGTGAGTACCGACCCCACCGGCGCTGCAGCCCCAGCCGGAGGGCGTGCCAATGCCCGGCGTATTTCCCCTTCCACGAGACGCGGATCGCCGCCAACAACGCTTCGCCGAGCGCATTGACCGGCAAGAGCTCGAGTCCCGCCTCCTGGTACGCCTGAGCGGGCGACATCTTGGTTGGATTCGGCTTCCATTTCCCTTCCAGTATGAGCTTCAGGCGGATGGGCCCCACTCTCCTGCCCCATTCAGGGTGCGCCTCGAACAGAGCTGGATACCGTTCAGGGTGAGTGAACACCTCGGCGAGATTCGGGAGCCAGATGCCGAATTGCTTGAGCGCTCGATCCATGTAGTCCGCATACGCCAGAAGCCTCGGCACCGTCTCGCGCCCGACAAAGGCTTCACGCGCGGCTTCCGGGGGTAGTTCCCGGACGAGGGCCATGAACACCGGCTCGCGGACGCCCACCGCCCTTCCCCGGCGCATTCGCCACAGTCTCGTCCGATCGACCTTCAGAGCCGCCGCGACGGCAGTGGCGCCCCGATCCTGAACCAGTACGGCGAGCGCCCGTGCAAGGGCGCCTGGGTCGCACACCCTCACGAGGTGCCGAGCCGATTCTTTGGTCCGCCGTGTTGTGTTGCTTTTCTTCGGCATAGTCCGCCCTCCTAAAGCAACACCATAGCACGGCATACTCTACCGTGCAAGTAGATAGCGGCCGCAACTAGAGAGGGGATTGAGATGGCTGACCAGGAGCTCATGACAGCCGCTGAGGTCGCAGAGATGCTCCGCGTCTCAGTATGGCTCGTGTGGCGCTGGACTAGGGAGGGCGTGCTTCCGAGCATCCAGCTCGGCCGGAACTACCGGTTCCGCCGTTCGGAGGTCGAACGCTGGGTCACAGCCGGCGCGCGGAAGGTGACTGGGCGGATCGTGGCCGACCCACAGCCGGCAGCCTGAGGCCAGAAAGCAAACCGGCCCGGGCCGTCGAGCCTCAATGCAGTCGCGTCTGGGGGACGCTCCATGCAACGAAACACGGCTCCGATCAGGCGCACCATCCAGTTCACCCGCGCGCTGCAAGCGCGCCTTGCGCCGCGGAACGGCAAGTCCTGAAGACACGAAGCCCCCGGCTGCCGGCCAGGGGCTCCGCTCACCACCTACGCAGAAGGCGCTGCGCACGTGAAATCTAGCACTCGACCTACACACATCAAGCGCCAGTCTGCGCTGTGACTGATGCGATCAAGCGGCCCGATGGGACGGGCAAGCCGCTCCCGGAGCGTAGCCAAGTCCCGATGTGGCCACTGGAGAGGTATTCGCTCAGCATCGCCGCAAAGCTCACGCTCCTGGCGCTCTGCCGGCATACCGCGGCGGACGGCCGAGCCTATCCGAGTGAGAGTCGGATGGCTTCCAACGTGAAGGTCTCCGAGACCACAATCCGCAAGGGGCTCAAGGAGCTCACTCGCCTGGGAGTGATCTCCTGCCAGCGGAACAAGCGCGGCGAGGGATGGGCTCGTAACTCCTATCGTGTCAAGCTGAAAGCCCCCGAAGTGGGTCAGGACGTGACCCACGGTGGGGTGGGTGGGTCAGGAGGTGACCCACGGTGGGCCAGCACGCGACGGCAGGTGGGTCACGTCGTGATGGAGGGTGGGTCACCACGTGTTGGTGAACGTAGCAGTGAACGTTCCATAGAACGTACCACCGACGGCCCTCGTGTTACTCACGAGGAGAAAAACACCAACAGCGCAGCCCAGGAACCTGGTGTCGTCTCCGGCGAGGCCCCTCTGGCCACGGTTCGTCGACTCACAGAGCACCTCACCCCACCCTCGCGCGTGGGGAGAGGCGGCAAGTGATCAACCAGCCTGCCCTCAAGTCCAGAGACGTCCCCTTGGGCTCAGACGCCCTGCTCAGGATCACGGCCGTTTGCGACCCCACCGGTGTCAGGCTCGAGCTCCGGGTCTGGCGCGCCTCGCCGGCGGACCGCAGCGACGATCGCTTCCGCCCGACCGGTGAAGCCATCACCCTGCCGATCGCGGCGCTGAAGCCGTTCCAGCTCGCGCTCGCCAAGGTGGGGGTCGCCGCCCTCGAGCTTGAATTCCGCCGCCCCTGGCCTCGGGAGGACACCCCATGATCGACGGACAAGACTGGCTGACCACAGTGCGCGTGACGGACCCCGCGGCCTGGTCACGGAAGGCCACAGCCCGGGAGCTCCGGGAAGAGGTCGCCCGGCTCGAGGCGAAGCAGCGGGAGGCTCTCGCGAACGGCGAACGGGTCACCGCCCGGGGGCTGTCCTGGCGGGCTGAGATCCTCCGCGGCGAGCTCGCGCACCGCATGCATGACACCGGACCCCAGGAGGCTGCATGACCTGCATCGACCCCACTCAGCTCCCACCAGAGGCCCGCGCCGCCTTGGACGCACTCACCGAAAGCGCCAGGCTCCATGCCGCGGCTGCCCGTCGCGAGATGGCGCTGGAGCGCGTGCGCCCGGTCTTGAAGCACCAGGCCATCGTCAGGATCATGGCGACGGGCCTCAATCCCACCACGGGCAAGGCATTCAGCTACACATCTGCCGAGGCACTGTCTGAGTCGGACCCCGAGTATGCCCAGCACCTGGCCCAGCTCCGGGAGGCCGTCGCCGAGCGGATCCTCGCGTCCGCTGAGCAACGGGCCGCCGAGCTCCTCGCGGAGTACCTGGTCTATGCCCCGCGGCGGGCCGCGTGACGCGGAGAGCGCAGCGGATCTGTGCCACCCCGGGATGCCCGGAGATCACGGCGGAGCCCTACTGCGCGCGGTGCCAGGCCGCCAGGCCCAAGCGGGTAGACACGCGTCCTGGGTCGACGGCTCGAGGGTATGGCCCCCGTTGGCAGCGGTACAGTCGCGACTATCGCCAGCGGCACCCTTGGTGCCAACTGTGCGAGCGCGAGGGGCGGCGCTCGGCGTCCCACGTGGTCGATCACATCCGCCCCGTGACAGGACCGAACGACCCGGGATTCTGGGATGCCTCAAATCACGCTGCCATATGTCTCTCCCACCATTCAAGGAAGACGAGGGCAGAGGGTCGTACGGCGACTGGCGCGCCCGAGGACGAGCCGCCACCACCGCGGTCAGGATGGCGGTTCGCATGAGGTGGGAGGAAAGTGAAAACGTTTTGGTAGGGGGGCCTCTAGCCCGATGCCCCAGAAGGACTTTTCTCCGTGAGCTGGCGAACTCAAATCAGAAATCGGAGCATCCGTGACAGCTGCACACGCGAAGCAACCGAAACCACCGACGCACTTGAGCGCCGCCTCTCGCGCGTGGTGGACGCACGTCGTGTCGTGCTGGGAAGGTGTCGAGGAGCATCACCTTCGACTCCTAACCTTGGCGTGCCAGGCATGGGACCGGGCCGAGGAGGCCCGCCGGATCATCGCGAAGGAAGGCCCGACCTACCTCGATCGGTTCGGGGCGCCGCGGCGTCATCCCGGCTGCGCGATTGAGGCTGAGTCCCGGGCCGCCTTCGGTCGGCTGGTGCGGCAACTGAACCTCGATGAAGCCGAGCCAGGGCCACCGCGCAATCAGTGGCGACGCCCGCCGAAGCGGAGGTAGCCAGTGCCACGGAAACGATCACGAGGGCCGCGCGAGCTCACGTCAGCCATCCGAATGGCTGTCTGGGACCTGGGGCTCTGGGAAACACACTTTGGCGGGCCCGCCGAAGGGCGCGCCGCGTGGCGGGCGCTCGAGTCGCAGCTCGTCGACTCCAATGGCCGGCGCCCCGAGCCGTGGTGGGCGTACACCCAGGGTGTGCCGCAAGAGCTCCGAGAAGCGCCGGCACGCCCAGATCCCCGGGAGGTGTTGAGCGGGCCGCCTTCCGCGCGGTACCTCGAGGCCGCTCGCCTGGCGAACGCTCACGATCGCGCCCGGCTCGAGTGGCTGATGCGGTCAGGGCACCTGAGCCTCGAGGAGTTCGGGCTCGCGCAGGCACGCCTGACGGCCATGGAAGGGTCGGAGTAGCTCGGTGCCCCCACGCCGGCCGCCCGATGCCTCGCTCGCCTTGGCTGCCTTGGAGCCAGTGGACCAAAAGATCGTGCGCCGGTGGCTCAAGCTGCTCGGGTTCGACCCCGATGCGCTCGATGCGGTTCCGCCCCTCCGCCGGCTCGTCGGGACGCTCGCGTGCTTGCGGCTCGCGGCCGAACGACGCGACATGGGGCGGGAGCCCGCCTTCCGGGAAGCCGCGCGCCAGCTCGGCCAGGGGGACCTCTATCGCAGCTGGCTCCGATGGCAGAAAGAGGCCGTCCGACAATTTGTCGGGCAGGATGATGGGGGTGTTTAGCGTGGAGAGGAACCTGCGAGGAGGAGTCGTGGCGGAAACCAAGAGTGTGGGTGCCCTGCAGATCAAGAATGCGGACCGCGGGGAAGTGGAAGCGGTGGTGGCCACGCTAAACGTCGTGGACCATGAGCTGGACGTGATTCTGCCCGGTGCCATCCCGGACCAGTCGCGGGTGAAGCTGAGCTTCTACGGCCATGGCGCGATGTTCGGCGATGCGCCGGTCGGCAAGGGCCTCGTGCGGGAAGTCGGCAACCGGGCAGTGCTTACGGGCCAGTTCTTCATGGGCACCGAGCGCGGACGCGAGGCATTCGAGACGATAAAGGCCCTGGGAGCGGACAGCGAGTGGTCAATCGGCTACCGGCCGGAGACAGTTGCCGAGCTCACGCCCGAGTGGCGGGCCAAGGGGGCCCGTCGGCTCCTCCAGCGGATCGCGCTGTTCGAGGTGAGCCCGGTCCTGCGGGGTGCCTCGCGCGACACCATGACGCTGGCAGTCAAGCACGGGTCGGAGTCGTCCGAGATCGCTGCGATCTTCGCCCAGCATCTTGCCCGCGAGGTGCGCGCGAAGGAGTTGAATCGCCGAGAGGAGTTCCACCGCATCCGCACCCAGATCGCCGAACGCGAGTTCACCCACGCGCAAAACGCGAAGGAGTATGAGCTGCGCCTTCGATACCGGGGCTCGCCGCCGCCGGTGGGACTCACGCTGTTCCTCGCCCTCGCGAAGGCGCGCCTCGGCATCACCGCAAGGACCAGCCCGCACATCGTGATGGTGAAGGAGTTCGAGGGGGCACCGAACCGGCTGGGCGTCTACACGCCTTCGGAACACTTGGTGCGGGTCCGGGACGACCTAACCGGCCTCGAGCTGCATCGGACACTCGCCCATGAACTGGCCCACAGCAAGGAAGCGATCGAGGGACGGGAGCACTCCGAGGACTTCGCCGAAGCCGCGGCGGAGGACGTCCTGGTCGCGTGGAATCGGTTCTCCTACCCATGAAGACCGCGCGGGTGGCACCACGAACCGCCGAGCATCTGTGGGCCCGAGCCCGCGAGCTCGTCCGGCGCGGGGCCCCCTTCAGTCCGGCGGAGGCCGATGAGCTCCGGGCGGTCCACCCGCAGATCTACGGGCGCGCGATTCGTGACGGGCTCGACGTGGTGACGATCCAGACGGTGGCGGCGTTCCGTCGCTTCATCCGTGACGTTGAGTGAGAGGGTGCGTGGGAGGCGCGGCGATCCTCCATCGTCGCTTGCTCTTTGCGCGGAGACTCCCCGCATTCCTCTCTCCCTGAACTCGAAGCAGCTTGAGGACCCATGATCCGGATCCTGCCCAACGGCCTGAAAGGCGCCACCGTCCAAGTCAACCGCAAGCTCGAGCGGACACTCAACGAGCTGGGCGGCGTGCGGAGCCCCGAGATGCGGGCGGCCGGGAACACCCTGGCCAAGAGCATCCGGAAGACGCTGAGCACCCGGGCTGGGGGACAGCCCAGCGCGCCGGGGCAGCCGCCCCGTCGGCAGACCGGCGCCCTGGCCAAGAGCGTGAAGGCCGCTCCGCTCGGCGACGTGGTCCGAGTGGGGCCGCTCCGGTTCACGGCGTCCTTCATGGAGGAGGGCGTGCAGGCGGTCAAGGGCGAGACGCGTCGCAGCCGGGGCCGACGGAACCGGAGTCGAGTGACCAAGAAGAAGCGGTCGCTCACCATCGCGCCCCGCCCCTTCATGGCGCGGGCGCTCGAGGCGGTGAAGGGCCAGCTGCTGGATGTGTTCGTGCGGGAAGGCCGGAAGCACCTGGAACGATCCTAAGCGAGGGGAGAGTCGACATGCTGCATGTCACTTGGGGAGCCAGCGTCACGGTGCCGTCCGGCGAGCTGGTGCCGGAGTCCTTCGACGGCGAGTTGCGTGCGGGGCTCCTCCTCGGGATCGAGCCGAAGGACGAGGAGCGGCTCCGGGTGGACGCCTACGGGAGCCGCGACGAACTGGCGCGTCTGGTGGCCGCGGCGATCTGCCTGGCCCACGAACACGGCTACCTGCCGGCCGCGCTGGGCTACGCCGCGAGGATGAACCCTGGCGCCGCGGCCTACGTGCTCCGCGGACAGGTGGAGGACACGTCGGTGAACGCGGGAGGTTCCCTTGGGTAGGGCCGTTTCCGTGGGGAAGATCTTCTACGAGCTCACAGCCAACACCCAGGGCCTTGAGCGAGAGCTCAAGGGCGCTGAGAAATCGCTCGGACGATTCTCAGCCTACGTCAAGGCGAACCCGGCGGCCGCCGCCGGCGCGCTCGGGGTCGCCCTGCTCGGCATCGCCGCCAAGGCCACAGAGATGGCGGAGGGCGTAGACAAGGCGTTTCGGAAAGTCGGCGCGCTGGTGCCCGACCTGGCTAACAACCTCAAGCGTGCGCAGCGCGGCGTCGCCGAGCTCGCCGTGGTCACGGGCAAGAGCCAGGAGCAGCTCCTCCAGGAAGCCGAGGCGATCGCCAAGGGTGGCGTGGAAGGGACCGACGACCTGCTCCGGCGGCTCCGGGTGCTGCAGGACCTGGCGGACGCCACCGGCGGCGACGTGGCCACGCTGGCGAACGGCCTTGATCAGGCCCTCGATGTCTTCGGCCTGGCCGCCGACAAGGCCGGTGAAGTCACGGCGAAGCTCTTCACGATCAGCCAGGGCAAGGCGCCGATCGAGGACCTGTTCGCCGCGCTCCAGGCCGCGGCGCCCGGCATCCGGCAACTCGGGCTCGACTTCGACACCGCTGCGGCGGCGCTCGGCACCCTGCTCAACCAGGGCCTCAACGCGAAGCAGGCGGGCGCGGCCCTCAAGGAGATGGCCGGCCAGGGCGAGCGGGGGGCCGCGAAGCTCCGGGAGCTGGCCGGGGCCGGCATCGACACGGCGGCGGCGCTCCGGCAGATGGCGGAGGCGGACCGGCTGGTCCGGGAGAGCGCCAGCCGGACTGCGGCCAGCACCTTTCAGAGGTACAACAACGAGCTCATCGAGCTGGGCACCCGGATCTTGCCGATGGTGACGACGGGACTACAGGCGCTTCTCGGTCTGATTGATCAGGTCACCGGCAAGTCCCGGCAGATCGGGGAGCAGGCGCAGATTGTCACCGCATCTGTCCTGGGCCAGGCGATGGCGTCTGGGCGCATTGACCCCCGCTCCGAACTCGACGCCGAGAAAGTGAAGCGGTTCGCCGACGCGATTCGGGAGGTGCGGCTCGGCATCCGGGCCGGGCGTCTGGATCTCGCCGCGCTCTCGAGGGAAGAGCTCACCCAACTCCAACAGGCGTTTGATCAGTTCGCCCGGCTCAGCGCCACGCAGGCGCGCGGTACCCTGCCCGATCTCTTCGCCGTGCGGAAGCAGGTCGCCGAGACCAGCACGGACATCGGGAAACTGCAGGCACAGATCGCAGCCCTCCTTGCGGGAAAGGGGGCGGCGGGTAGCGGGGGAACTCCAGGGGATGGTTTGGCGGGCGCCGTCGGACAAACCGCTGCCGACCTCCGGGCGGACCTAGAGAAACAGCTGGCTGGCTTCACGGAGACGCTCGTGGACGACGCGGTGGCCGCCACGGAGCGCTTCCGCGACGAGATGGGCGTCAAGCTGGCCGCGCTCTCCGGCGACGAGCGCGCGGCCCTCCAGCAGCTGGTGGACCAAGTCCTGGCCGCGATGGAGGCGCGCACGCTCCTCCTGCGGGCGGCCGAAGGGATCCGGACCACACCGCGGGTCGTGGGTGGCAAGGACGGCTCCATCCCGCTTCGGACCGACTACTCAGCGGCCGACAAGCGGATGGTCGAGCGGACCAAGGAATTGAAGGAGGCCGAAGAGGAGCTGGCCGACGCGCGGCGGGAGGCCATCCAAGAGGCCGCGCGACAAGCCCAGGCGATCGAGGAGGCGGGCCGCGGGGCGTTGCAGCTCGCGGAGTCGATGGGCCTCCTCTCCGACCAGGCAGCCGAGGCGGCCGAGGCGGTGCTCCAGATCGCCAGCAGCGCCAAGCAGCTCTCCGAGCTGAGCAAGCTCGAGGGGGGCGCCAGCCTCACGGAGATGCTCCCTGGCATCCTGAGCATCGCCGGCGGGGTTGCCTCCCTCATCTCGGGCCTCTTCGGCGAGAGCCCGGAAGAGCGACGCCGGCGCGAGATCCAGGAGCAGAACACCGAGGCCATCCTCGAGCTGAGCCGGTCGATCGGGGCCTTCGGCGGCCGGCTGGCCGGCACGGCCGGCAGCACGACGCTGGGCGTCCAGTCCGCTGTGACCTCGGCGCTGGGCAGCGGTGGCCAGATCGGTGTCCCGTTCCGGCTGCGGGAAGCGCTGGCGAACCTCGGCCTCTCGATGACCGACCTCAAGGACGTGGCGGCGAGCCTCGGGATCTCGTTTGCCGGCGCCCTGCCCTCGGTCACGGAGATGAACCAACTCCTCCAGGCCATCGCCGCCAACCAGCTCGCGGCCCGGACGGGCACGTTCGCCGGCCAGCTGGGACAGCTGCAGGACATCTTCGACGTCTTCGACATCACGGACCCGCTGGAGCAGCTCCGGAAGCTGGTGGATCTCTTCGACGACCCGAAGTTCGGGAGCCCGGCGCTGCGGCAGGCGCTGGCCGGCCTCGACCTCTCGACGCCGGAAGGCCGGGCGGCGGCCGAGAAGGCCATCCAGGAACTGGTCAAGCGGCTGGGGCTGGCACCCGACCAGGGTGGGATCTCGCTCGGCGACCTGGGCGCCATGACGCCGGAGGAGTTTCGGCAGGCGCTGCTCGACCTGGAGCGACGGCTGGACGAGCTGGGGCAGACCGGTGGGCCGCAAGGGGAGACCCAGGGTTTCGCGGTCTCGCGGACCATCACCGAGGCGCAGGGCAGCCTGGTCATCAGTCAGCTCACCACCGTGGCGTACTGGCAGGAGCGGCTCTACCACCTCCTCGACATGCGGATGCTGCAGCCGCCGAGCATCATCCCCGGCGTGCCCCAAGGCGTGGCGGCGGTCGACGTGACGATCTACCAGAACTTCCCCGCCGGAGCGGACCCGGCCCGGGCCACGGAGATGGGCTCTGCGGCAGGGGATGCTTTGGTCGCGAAACTCGACGCCGCGCTGGGAGTGCGCTACCGGACCAAGAAGTTGCTCTCGGGCAACGTGATCACGGTGTAGGGGCGTGTCCATCCAGAGCGAAGTCCAGTACGCGGTAGTGGACCACGCGATGAGCGGCGACAACACGCTCGTCGCGGCGGTCACCGGGAAGAAGATCCGCGTCGTGGCGTTCCTCCTCGTGGCGGCGGGCACCGTCACCGCCCGCTTCGAGTCTGGCGCGGGCGGGACGGCGCTCACCGGTCAAATGTCGATGGGATCCGGTTCCTGGATTTCCGCCCCGTACAACCCGGCCGGGTGGCTCGAGACGGTCGCCGGGCAGCTGCTCAACCTCGAGCTGTCAGGCGCCGTTTCGGTCGACGGGATGCTGGGGTACGTGCTGGTGGAGTGATCCGGGACCGCTCGAGTTTGGAAAAGTCCCGTTAGTGGCCGAGGTCATAGGTGGTGATCACTGGAGGTAGCGCGCTGGCGCCTCGCTTCTTCCGCACGAGTCCCTTGAATCGGTCGGGCTCGGGCAGTTCAATCGTGCCGAGCTCAAGCTCCCTGTGAACGGTCCCGGAGAGCCAGAAGTCCCCACATCTCGGGCAGCGGAACCCTGCATGCCCCTCGAGAGGGGACAACGACCCGGCTGGTGAATCGCACGCTTTGCAATGATGCTCTGCCACGGCCTCCTCCTCCACGACGGTCAGTCTCCGCGCCGGCGCTTGGGCTCGCGGACGATCAGCTCGCCAGGCTCGCAATCGAGCGCCTGGCAGAGCTTGTCGATGAGGGCGAGGGTGTCCTGGCGGGAGTGGCCGTTCTCGATGTCGTTGATCGTGGCTTGCCGAACCCCGACTCGCGCGGCGAGCGCCGCCTGGGTCAACCCAGCCGCCTCGCGAAGCGCCTTCAGTCTGAAGTGTGCCGGTGCCATGGTGTCAACGATACGCAAAAGCGGAGTATTGCGCCACTACGGATATGCGTATAGCTTGGGATCATTCCCCAACGTGCGGCCCGTCCGCCAGGAGGCACAGATGACCCGACCCGTTGCATCCCCCAAGGTCGCCGCCGCGGTCCGGCGCGCTGGCAAGCAGCTGCTGCAGGCGTGCCGGGACGCCGGAGCGCCAGTTGCGGAACATTCGGAGGTGTGGCCTTTCGATGAGGCAGCGACGATTGCCAAGCACCTCCGGCCAGGCGACGTCTTGGCTGCCCAGGCGGCGTACCGAATGTTGGTTGATGCCATCGCGGGCGACATCCGCGACCACGGTTGCACCTATGCGGAGGCCCCGAAGCTGGAGCGCGCCCTGGCGGAGTTCGTGGAGTCGCATGGCTACGGCTACTCCAAGGGCAAGTTCACGGATGACCACGCGAGGTTTCTCGAGGTGCAGCAACAGGAAACCGCTCGACGCGAAGCCAAGGTGCGGGAGCACAAACAGATCATGGCAAGGCTGGAGCACAACTTCCTCGAGGGCGATCCCGAGCTGAAGCAGCTCCTCGCGGGGGCGCGGCCGTGAGCCCGGCTGCGCAGGAGCCTGCCGTGCTCATCGCAGAGCGCGCGGTGCCGGAGCTGGGCATCCAGGCGGGGGAGCGGGTGGTGGTTCGGCCCGGCACCCAGTACCCCGTCGTCATCCAGCGCGACGTGCCCCCGAACTACACGTCGCTACGCTCCGCATTGGAAGCTGGGGAGCTGCGCCCTCTCACCGCCAATGCGGCGGCCCTGCTGCGCTCAGCGCAGGGCGGGCCGCACCTCGAGCTGGTCCGGCGCTCCCCAGCGAGCCCGGAGCCAGAAGGCGACGCCGCATGACGACCGCCCCTGCCTGGCCCGCCGAGTGGTGCGCGGGCCCGCCGTCCGCGGAGCCCCCTCCGAAGCGTTCCGAAGCGTTCCCGCTGGCGATCTGTGGGCGGGCGGGGTGCAGCCGCCCCCTCCCGGCAGCACGGCGCCACGGGAGCGCCAGGCGATTCTGCTCCCCGCGATGCCGGCGCCTGGCCTGGCAAGCAAGGAGGGCCGCATGACCCAATCACGCCGCCGCGGCACGATCGAGCCCCGGGGGGATGGCTGGCTGGTGCGGGTCACCCTCGGCATGGACCCCGTGACCGGGAAGCGGGCCCGGATCAGCCAGACAGTCCGCGGGAAGCGGACCGACGCCCAGCGAGTCCTCACCGAGCTCCTGGGCAAGCAGGACCGGGGCGTCCCCCTCCCCCGCTCCCGCATGACCCTCGGCGATTGGCTGGATGAGTTCGATCGAGTCTGGAGCGGCCCCCTGGCGCCGCAGACCCGCGAGAACGCTGCCCAGGCGATTCGCTGCTACGTCTCACCTGCCCTGCGTTCTGTGCGCCTGGTGGCGCTCCGGGCCGGCCATGTCCAGGCGGTCTACAACGGCATGGCTCAGCGTGGGCTCGCGCCGGCGACGATCAGCAACCTCCACCGGATCCTGAGCTCCCGGCTCGCGAAGGCGGTCGAGCTGGGGCACCTCGCCCAACATCCCCTGGCGGGCGCCGCCCCACCGGCCGAGCGCCGGCGGGAGTACCGAGTCCTGAGCCAGGCCGAGGCGCGAGTCTTCCTCGAGGAGGTCGAACGTGATGACCTAGCGGCGCTCTGGACTCTGTTGCTCCTGACCGGACTGCGGCCGGCGGAGGCCCTGGGGCTCAAGTGGGAGGATCTGGACGGGGAGCGGCTGACGGTCCGGCGGGCGCTGGTTCGCTTGGCGAAGGGTCAATGGGAGCTGGCGGAGACCAAGACTCGTCGTGGGCGCACACTGACCCTCCCTGGGCCCGTCTCGCGGGCCTTGGTGCGTCACCGCGCTCGCCAGAGCCAGGTGCGGCTGCAGCTGGGCTCCGAGTACGCGACCCACGGGCTGATCTTCGCTTCCAGCTTCGGGCGGCCGCTCCGGTGGGACAACGCCGTTCGCCGGCATTTCGCGCCGATCCTGGCGCGCACCTCGGTCCGCCTGGCGGGCCTGACTGCGCCGGAAGCCCCCCTGAAGGAAGATGGCCGGGCGGCGTGGCGGGAGTGGGCTGCGCACAGGGGCAAGGTGGAGGAACGGGCCCTGGAGGTCACCGGTCTCGCGCGGATGCGACCCTACGACCTCAGGCACAGCGCGGCTACTCTGCTCCTGGCCTCAGGGGAGCACCCCAAGATCGTGGCCGAGCTCCTGGGCCACGCCAAGGTCACTCTCACGCTCGATACCTACAGCCACGTCAGCCCGGCGATGATGGACCAGGCGGCCAAGCGGATGGAGGAGCTGGTCTCGGGGCCGGCGACTCCACGGCCCCGCATCGGCTTGGGGCCCCGGTAGTCGATCGCGCACGGCCGGCGCACTCTTCCGAACCCTCCCTGGGCGGTGTATGGTAGGGTCGACATGGCTTAGAGCGATCAACACTCAACTCCCCGAGGCGTGCCGTGCTCTCAGCCAGGTGGGTTCCCGCGCCCTTCTTCACGGCACTCCTCCTCGTCGCGATGCCACTCGAGGCTCAACAACAGGAGTGGAGCTCGCTTCAACAAGAGCAGTGGAATTTGCTTGACAGCTTACGCCCTGCCGTGCGATCGGCCGCCGACAGCGCGGAGCTCGCCGCGAAGGAGGTCTGGGTGAGCGGGCTGACCGGACTCTCCTATGAGACCGGGCACCACCTTGAAGTACTAGTCAGGTCACTCCTAAGTGACGTTGCCGCCACCCGCGCACTCGACGACCAGCTCGCAGAGAAAAAATGGCTATCCACCGCCGTCGACTTGTTGAATAGCCTCCGTGAGCTCGAGTTTGAATTGGTCCTCCTGGATATCGCCCTGCTCGACGACAAGCTGTGGTCTGAGGCTAACGCGCCCCTGCTCAGCGCCTGGGTCCGCCCGGTGAGGAATGCGCGCCGCAGCGTCACGACCGCCCGGATGAGCTATTATGGGCGCCTCAACAGCCTGCTCCTCTCGGTGGACGTAATACGGGCGAGCTCTCCCGTGGGTAGGTGAGGTGTTTAGGGTTGCCGCTAGGAAGAGGTGCTAAGAGCACAACACTGGAGTGGCCATGCTCGACCAGGTCGCGCGGCGGATGGAGGAGAACATCGCATTGGCAGGTGGGCGAGGTTCGGCGAGCCTCTAACACGATCTCAACAGGCCGGAGCGTCCGGATCGTGGTCCCGTCAGCGGATGGGGTTGCTGGCACAATGAGGAGCCGATGGGCCTACCGGCTCTAGGAGGAAACGAAGCGGGGCCCCCAAAGGGGCCCCGCTCGTGATGTGGTGCGCGGATTAACCATCCGCTCGGCTGCTACCCCGTGAGTTGAACGTACCGGACAGGGTGTCCTACCGCAAGATGTTGCGGAAAGGCAGCACTTGGGAGCGCCAGCTAGGTTTTGGTATTTCTTCGGGTGGGAGGGTTTGCGCCCGCCGGGAATTGAACCCGGTCCGCCGGGGTAGCAGCCACGGCATGCATCCGTTACACCACAGACGCTCCGACTGGTCTCGGGACTCCGAGGGCGCGACCCCTCCCCACCAGCCACCCTTCCCTGCAACAAAGTTAGCGGTCCTTCGTCCCCCTCCAAGCAGCAGAATGGAACTCGATTGAGAATTCGATGTAGCGACTCCTCCGTGGCCACGCACAAAGCATCTGCCGAGGTTGATCGTTACTCTTTCGCGCCTCGGGAGCTCGGGGGATCGCCACCCTTCCACCCCTCCTCGGCCAGGACAGCGGTCATATTCAGGGGGTCGAGACGAATCGGCCCGAACGGCGCGTCCGTTGTGACGGCTGAGACGAGTGACCGAACGTACGGCCACAAGATCACGGGTGCCGCCTTCTTGCAAAATGTCTCGAACTCGGCGCTTTCGGTTCCCTCGGGTGCGACGAAGACCCCAGAGAGCGAAACCCGAAGCGAGTACGGCTGCCTTGTGGGATCGGGTGTGAGCGTTGCATCGACCACAACCTCGGACATGTTGGGGAGCGATTCGTCGGGCCTAGTGATCGACACGACCAACTGAAGTCCAAGCTTGGTACGAACCCCGATCTCAGCTGGGACCAACTCCTCAGGTCGAAAAGGCAATACCGAGAAATGCACCATCCGCGTGATCAGTCTCGCGAATGACACCCCAACAGCTGGCGAAGGACGTGCGCTTGCAGCAGTGGACTGCTGCTTCCGCGTCTTTGATTTTGGCACTACTTCACCGCCTTCTTCGGTGCAGGCCCTGGCAGAACCGAGGTGAGCTCAGCGGTCAAATCGAAGTCGTTGGAGAAGAGTGAGTCTTGACCTGCCCCCAGTCTGTAACTGGAGACCTCGGTCGCGATGGCCTCACCACTCCACGCCATGCCGACAATTGGGTTCTTCGCCCCTGGCGGCGTTGTCCGGATTTCGCACTGGCCCCAAATGGCACCCACAGGGATGTCCAAGAACTGCACAACATTCCACCACGTCGGAGCCTGAGGGAGATTGAGCTCCGATGGCTCGATTGAAAACCTAAGTCGCCCATCCAACGCCTCGGCATAGCGGACCAACGTGCGAAGGGTCAGGTTGGCAGCACCGCTTTCGGCCAAAGCGACCTTGGGTTGGGTCGTCCCCGCCGCGTCGGCCAGCTCCGCTTGTGTCAGCCCTCGGTGACGCCGGAGCTCCTGGAGGTTCCGGGCGACATGAAAACCGAGATCGTTGTCCCACTCGAGGCGGAAACCAGGGTCCCGGAAGAGCTCCCTAATCCGAGAGCCGGAACCGACGGACGTCTGCGGTCCCTCGACGGATACGGAGGAGGCGGGTACGAGCTGTCTCTGAGTCGCCATCGTCGCGTTTGCCCTTCGTCTTGTAAACGGCATGCAGGTATATGAAGCGTCGGGTCGAAGCATCAGCCCAAAAGTAGAGTCGCCAAGGTCCAGGTTTGCACTTCAATCGGTAGATCCGGGGCGTCAGCTTGTCGGCTAGCTCGTAAACGAGCCCCCGACTGGACCCCGGGAATCCTCCGCGCTCATGCAGCAGCATCTTCCTCAACGGCAGGCCGAGGGAGCGGGGATCCCCGGCGAAAAAGACCTTTGAAAAAGGAGATCGGCTCTCGAGCACGTCCGACGTGGCCTCTGGCGATCCAGGGGCCAACATCACAACCTCCCACGAGGTCCAAGGCGCATCGTCCGCCGCCCGGCCACCTGCCGATTGTTGGCGTTGCAAGGGCTATACCGTAAAAGGAATAATGGCACAGCAGAATAGATACTTCGCGTGCTGAAACCGCGCAACCCCCTAACACCTGCCGATCTGGTGCTTGCCCAGGCCACTGGGTGAACATCCCGCCGGGGGGGGGGCTCCTTCCGCTCGGGGCAATCGACAGAAAGCCACAACGAATTCGGCCTGTGGCGGTATTGGGCCACTACTGGGCCATTAGGAGCCCCCTCCGACGCGTAACGGCCACCCGTGAGGATGGCCGTTGACGTTGTGGGACATAGAGTTAACTCAGAGCGGGCGACCGGGCTCGAACCGGCGACGTCCAGCTTGGGAAGCTGGCATTCTACCAACTGAATTACGCCCGCGTGTCATCGAAAATCGCCCCGGGACGGGGGCTGTGTCAATCGCGAGGAACGGGGCCCGAAGGCCCCGCCCCCCCGCCGAATCACCTACTTCTTGACGCTGTACCGCCAGCCCACGATGCCGGTGCCGAGTCCCTCGGCCTCGACCACCTGGGTCTGCCCCAGGCTGAGGGCGGGCACGGTCCGTTCGCTCGAGGCCACCACCTCCATCTTGTCGTTGACGAACTCGAAGATGAGGGTGACGGGATGCGGCGCGATCGGCTTGGTGTCGATCGTCTTGGCCGCCCGGCCGGTGGCCGTGCCGATGACCTTGGCGCCCCCGCTCTGCAGGATCAGCTGCTCGACCTCGAGGCTGAACGCGAGCCCCTCCACCTCGGTGAAGTACTTCACGATCATGTCCTGCTTCTTCTCGAGCTGGTAGCCCTGCGCCAGCAGCTTGACACTGTTCTCGTTCATCGGCTCGATCGCGTAGAGCGCCGCGCCCGCCTTCACGACCTCGGGGCCGTTGAGCGCGCCGAGGTAGGCGTTGCCCATGTTGAAGAGCGCGTCGCGGTTCCACGGCTGCCGCTTCACCACCCGGGCGAACGTCGCCGCGGCCTCGGGGTAGTTCTTGTCGTTGAAGAAGTTCACGCCGGCGGCCATCAGGTCGGCGATCGGCACGTCGGCCCCCGAGCCCGAGATCATCTCCCGCTCGATTTCCGCCGCCGCGTCGGGCTGCCCGTTGGCCCGGAGCGCGCGCGCGTAGGCCTTCTTCCCGTCGAGGTCGTCGGGCTTCCATGTCAGGTACTGCTGCCAGGCGGCGACCGCCTCCGGCCACCGGCGCTCGTTGCTGAGCAGCGCCGACAAGTTGTACTGCGACTGGTCCCTGGCCTCGGCCGACTTCGGGTCGCTCCCCGCCGAGGTGACCGCCAGCCGGAAGTACACGATGGCGCTGTCCGCCTGCCCCGTCGTGTTGAACATGACCGCCATGCTGCTGTACGAGTTCGGCTCGCCCTGGTAGATCTCGTTCGCCTGGCGGAACAGTACCGCGGCGGAATCGGTGTTCTTGTCCTTCAGGAAGCCGTTGCCGGCGTTCACCAGCGCCACCCAGGTGTTCCGGCGGAGCAGCTGGATGTCCTTGGCGCATGAGGGGGCCAGCTGCTCGGCCCGGGTCAGCGCCGAGTCCGCGCCAGCGAGGTCACCGAGCTGCAAGTAGGCCCGCCCGAGGTAGTACCACGCCCCGCTCGCGCCCGCCTGGCCCTTCTGGATTCCCTCGATCGTGACGTTGCGCGCGTTCGTGAAGAGGCGCTCCTTCTTTTCCGGATCGCTCGTCTCGAGCCCGCTCTTGATGTACGTGGCGCCGCTGCCGATGAGGAAGTTGCCCTTGTCGAGGCCGCAATCGGGCACTTCCCACTTGCCGGGTTGTGCCTGCTGCACCCGCAGGTTCACCTGCGGCGCCGCCTCCTGGGCGGCGAGCCCCGTCGCCGTGGCGGCCACCGCCGCCACCATCATGAACAGCTTCCGCATCGTCGCTCCTTAGTGATCGGTCACGGGGGCCGCGACCTCGCGGGCCACCCTTGCTTCGGCCTGTTGCTGCACTTCCCGCACGATGTCGGCGGTCGGGCGCCCGGCCCGTCGCGCCGCGGCCACCACGTCGTCGTATTCCGGCTTCACTCGCGCCCCGCCCGGCGCCTCGAGCACCTTGACCCGCACGGCGGACCCTTCGCGGGTCGTCACCTCGAATTCGCGGCGCGCCAGCGTCGAGCGGCTCGCGACCCACCGCCGGACCCCGCCGGTGGTCGTGTGCCGGAACAGCACCTCCGCCATGGCGTCCGCACGGCTCACGTCGCTCAGGACCTCGATCCGCAGGCTCGGGCGCCCCTTCTTGCCCATCGTGCTCCACACTTGCACGTCGAGCGCCCCCGCCGCAAACAACTCCGCGCGCACCGGCTCCAGGTACTCCGGCGTGAAGTCGTCGAGGTCGGTGGCCGTGACCACCACCTCGCCCGCCTCGGCCGCCGGCTCCGCGAGCATGACCCGGAGCACGTTCGGGTACCCGGCCGGATTCCGGCCGCCGGCCCCCCAGCCAGTTGCGCCGGCCCGCCAGCGCTCAGGAGGCGGCCCCTCGGCAAGCACCCGAAGCAGGACGGCGCCTGTCGGCGTGGTCGCCTCGCCCGTGACTGGACCGTTCGGCCCGATCTCGAGCCCCTCGAGCAGCAATCCGGTGGCAGGAGCCGGCACCGACAGGGTGCCATGGGCCGCCCTCACCCAGCCCGAGCCGACCGACACCGGACGGCAGTAGATGCAGCTGACCCCCAGCCGTTCGAATCCCTCGATGGCCCCCACGATGTCCACGAGCGCGTCCAAGGCCCCAACCTCGTGGAGGGCGACGTCGTCCGCGGGTACGCCGTGAACCCGGCCCTCAGCCTCTCCCAGGAGGCGGAAGGCGCGGAGCGCGCGTTCCCGGACCCATCCCGAGAGGGGCGCCCGCTCGATCAGCCCCAGGAGCTCCCCGACATGCCGGTGCGGCGCGTGTGCGTGCGGGGCGGCGTGGTCGTCATGGTGATGCCCGGCTGCATGCTCGTGCGACACCGGCACCGCCGGAAGCTCCGAGGAGCCGTCCCCCAGCCGGACCGTGACATGTGTCGCAGCGATACCCGCCCGATCCACCTTGGCCAACTCGACCTGCACCTCGGCAACACCCAGGCGTGCGGGCAGCGCGCGAATCCACTCCTCGCCGGCGCCGAGGTCGATCAGCGCGCCCAGGAGCATGTCGCCGCTGATGCCCGACGACGGGTCGATGATCGCAAAATGGCTGTCAGGCATAGACTTGGAAATATCGCCCCCTAGCGCTCTGCCCGCAAATCCCCCGGCTGCCGGTACAGCCACCCCGCCCCGGTGTTGAACACCACGATCGTTTCCCCGCGATCCACCTGTCCGCGACCGACCAGCCACTCGAGTGCCGCCAGCGCGGCCCCGCCCTCGGGGGAGACGTCCACCCCTTCCTCCCGCGACACCGTGTCGGCGGCCTCGGTCAGCGCCGCATCCTCGACCGCCACCGCCCCACCGTTCGTCTCCCGGAGCGCCCTGAGCATCAGCCGGTCGCCCAACGGCCCGGGGACGCGCAACCCGCTGGCC
>Ga0116153_10001423_pt1 | contig 22263 bp, 15 predicted proteins | sample AD_UKC028_MetaG_FD_89896 | JGI IMG/M metagenome (GOLD analysis project Ga0116153, IMG submission 89896) | Active sludge microbial communities of municipal wastewater-treating anaerobic digesters from USA - AD_UKC028_MetaG | ecosystem: Engineered > Bioreactor > Anaerobic > Digestate | place: USA...
ACCCCGCTGTAGGTGGTGATAACGGAGATGTAGGGGTAATCCATATCGGGCAGCATGTCCAAGCCCAGTTTTGTGAACGAAATCATGCCCAGGATGACGATGACCAGGACGACCATGGACATCGTCACCCGTTTCTTGAGCGAAAAGTCGACGATCTTCATTTTATTTCTCTCCGGCCACGACGATGGCCGTCCCGTCCTTCAGGTCGTAGCTGCCCTCGACCAGCACGAGGTCGCCGGCGCTCACCCCCGAGAGGACCTCGAAGCGGGTGTGGTTCCTTTCGCCGACGGTGACGGCGCGCTTGCGGGCCACGCCGTTGTCGTAGACCATCACCTCGCGGTCGCCGGCCAGCAGGGCGCTGAGGGGCAGCAGGACGACGTTGTCCTTGCGCACGTACTCGATGGCGATGTCGGCGTAGACGCCGGCCTTGATCTTCATGCCGGGGTTGTCGACCTTCACCTCGACCTTGAAGGTCTTGGAGAGGGGGTCGGCGGCCAGGTTCTTGGAATAGACCTCGCCGGCGAAGGTCTCGCCCGGGCGCGAGGCGATGGCGACCCGGCACTTCTGGCCGATGCGGATGCGCTCGATCTCCTCGGCCGGCGCGTCGACCGCCACCTTGACCTTGGAGAGGTCCATCAGCGTCAGGATCGACTGGCCCATGCCCATCATGGGGTTGATCATGTCGCCCTCCTCCATGTTCTTGGCGGCGATGATGCCGGCGAACGGGGCGCGCATGTTGGACATCTTGACGGTGTAGTCGGCCAGGTCGAGGGTGGCCCTGGCGCTCTTGAGCTGCGTGTCGGCGGCGTCGCGGGCCAGCTTGGCGTTCTCGTACTGCATGGAGGAGACGGCCTTGCTTTCAAAAAGCTTGCGCATGCGCTCCTCGTTGAGCCGCGCGTTCTGGAACGCGGTGTCGGCCACGGCGACGGCGGCGCGCGCCTGCTTCTGCTGCAGCTCCAGCGAGGTCAGGTCCAGGGTGGCCAGCAGCTCGCCGACGGCGACCAGGTCGCCCTGCTTCTTCAGGATGCGGCCCACGCGGCCCGAGGCCTCGGGGACGATGTTGGCCGTCTTCCAGGCGCTGACGGTCCCGTTATAGTTGAAATAATTCGTCAGCGTCCCCTTCGCGGGCGCCTGCACCTTGACCAGCAGCGGCTTCTGCCGCAGGTCGGCCTTTTCCTGCTTCTTGGCGCAGAAGGAAAATCCCAGGGCGATAACCAGCAGCAACGCGATCGATGTCTTTTTCATGCGACTCCTCCGTTCAGCACGACGCCGGTCAGCTTCTCCAGCTCGGCGATGGCGATGTTATAGTTGTACAGGGCCTGCAGGTAGTTGACCTTGGCCCGCGTCAGCTCGTTGTAGGACGAGTTCAGCTCCAGGATGGTGATCATCCCCTCCTTGTAGCTCAGTTCGGCGATGCGCGCCCCCTCGCGGGCGCTCTCCACGTTCTTCTCGCCCATCAGGATGTTCTCGTACTCCTGGTGGACGGTGCGGTACTGGCTCTCCACCTCGAGGCGGGTGGCGTCGTTCAGCTGGCGGACGTTGAGGTCCATGATCCGGCGCAGCACGTGCATCTCGCCCACCTGGGCGCTGCGCTTCAGGCCGGTGAAGATGGGCCAGCTCATGCCCAGCGAGATCGAATAATAGTCCTGCCAGTTGTCCTTGCGCAGCTTGAACAGGTCTGACTGGTAGCTGTAGCTGGCGATCAGCGAGAAGTTCGGCACGTACTGGGCCCAGGTGATCTTCAGCAGGTTGTCGACCTTCTGCTTCTCCATGCGCAACTGCTTCAGCTCCGAGCGGTTCTGCAGCGAGCCCTGCAGCAGGGCGGCCAGCTCCGGCTGCACCGCCTTGTAGCCCAGCTCCCCCTGCAGGCGCACCTCCTGCTCGTCGGGCAGGCCGAGCATCAGGTTCAGCCCCAGCCGCGAGGTCTGCAGCAGGTTGTCCACCCGCAGCACGTCGGGCTTGGCGGCGCGCATGGCCAGCTCGGCGCGCAGCAGGTCGTACTGCGAGGCCATGCCCAGGTCGAAGCTGCTCTTGACGTTGGCGTAGTTGCCCTCGGCCAGGGAGAGGGCCTCCTGGTGGGCCTGGAGCAGCTCCTGCAGGATCTGGATGTTATAGAAGGCCTTGCGCACGTTCAGCACGGTGTCGGCGCGCGACTCCTTCTCCCGCTCCTTGGCCAGGCGCAGGTCGATCTCGGCGTTCTTGTAGTTCCAGAAGATCTTGCCGCCGGTGAAGACGGGCTGGGTGATCTGGAAGGAAAACGAATAGTCCAGCTGGAAGCGCAGCGAGGCCTTGGTCGGTTCGCCGCCGGGGACGAACGAGGGGATCTCGATGGTCATCAGCTTCTGGTCGAGGATCTTGGCCCCGGTCAGCGTCGCCTCGGGCAGGAAGCCGAACGCCTGCATGAGCCGGTAGCGGTACTGGCGCACCTCCTGCTGGCTGGCCTGGTGGGCGGGATTGTTGGCCAGCGCCAGCTGGATGGCCTGGTCGACGGTCAGCTCCATGGGCGGCTCGGCGGCGAACCCCAGCGTGCCCAGCAATAGCAAGACAAATAGTGCTCGTTTCATCATGCCTCCTATGCCAAGATGCCGTTCTTCAATAATCTCATGATCAGCTTCTTCATCTTTTCATGGTCGTTGACCTCGCCCTTGATCGAGTCCCAGAAAGCCCCCTCCAGGAGGGTGGTCAGCGCCATGCCGATCAACTCCACCGGGAAATCTTTCAGGATCTCCGGGCGCACGATGTCCTTCATGAACTCACCGAGTTCCCTGGCGGTCTCCTGTCTTTTACGGATTTCCGCATGGATATGTTCTTCGATATCCTCGCATTCATTGACGACCAAGTGGTGCTCCCTGAGCATCATCTTCAGGAAATCACGCTTCTCCTGCATGTATTCGATGGATAGGTCGATGAACTCCTCGATGACCTGGTACTTGTCCCTCTTCTGGCCCATGATGAGCTTGCCTTTTTCAGAGATCTCGTTCTGGAACCTGGTGAAAAGCCCCAGGAACAGGGAAGCCTTGCTCGGGAAATAATTGTAAAGCGTGGGCTTGGAGATCTGGCATTTCTCGGCGATCTTGTCCATGGAAGTGTTTTTATAGCCCGATTGGGTGAACAAGGATTCGGCACAATCCAATATGAAATTGCGTATAATTCCCTCTTTGCTCTTCGCCAATTTAACCTCCGGTTAATTTTCTTTACTTGGAGATCAGTTAATTAACTTAACGTTAATTATTTTAACTCAGAGTTAATTTTTTGTCAACTAATTTTTTTATTTTTCGTTGTCGTGTTAAATGTTTGTCTCTCTTTCTGCTCAACGCCTTTTTCTTGATTTGGAACAGCAACAGATCGACGCGACTGCATTCATCGCATTTTTTTACGTGAAACGTGGTATCCCACTCGGAGGAGACGCCTCGGATATGTCGCTCCTGGCTAGGTCGGCAGCGTGTTACCTAGAAGTTCTGTAATCAGGCAAGTTGGGCGACTTCCCGATAGCGGAAGCATCCGGTCAGGTGGTCGTTCACCATGCCGGTCGCCTGCATGTGGGCATAGACGATGGTCGAGCCGACGAACTTGAAGCCTCGGCGCCGCAGGTCGGCGCTGATGGCGTCGGACAATCCGCTCCGCGCCGGGATGTCGCTGTCGCGGCGCCAGCGGTTGCGCAGCGGCTTGCCGGCCAGGAATGACCACATGTAGCGGTCAAAGGAGCCGAATTCCTCCTGCACCTTGAGAAAACACCGGGCATTGGCCAATGAGGCGGCGATCTTGGCCCGGTTGCGGATCAATCCCGGGTCGGCCAGCAGCGCGGCGATCTTCCTTTCGCCGTAGCGGGCCACCTTGGCGGGATCGAAGCCGTCGTAGGCCCGGCGGTAGTTCTCCCTCTTCTTCAGCACCAGCAGCCAGTTCAGCCCGGCCTGCGCCCCTTCCAGGAGCAGGAACTCGAACCATTTGCGGTCGTCATGCACCGGGATGCCCCATTCCCGATCATGGTATTCAATATATATGGGGTCCCCCAGGCACCACGGGCAGCGGTTTTTGTCCATTTTGGGCATATTTTCCCTCTCGCTTGTCATTTTTACCCTGGATGAGGGGGTTTTTCAAGTAGATGCCCAGGTCCAAGTGGTAGTGATAGTGGTAGTGGTAGCAGCAGCAATAACTATAACAATCGTGACGCGTAACGCGTGACGCGTAACGAGAAACAGCATTCAGCAGCCCTACGATATACGTTATGCGTTATGCGTGATGAGTGATGAGAAGCCGCATAGAGATTGACATTCCTTCCTCATCTGAAACAGAGATCAGCACCTGCTTAGAGATCGTAAAAAGCATCCAAACGAACAGGCTTTGTCTTCAACGTCGGACGTCGAACCTCGAACGTCGAACCTTACAGCATGGTTAGATCTTTTTCTTTATCCCTGAGCTCTTAAAGCCCTGTTGACTTCCCCTCCCCCAGGGAGTACATTCCGAGGATGGTAGGGCAACAGGGCAATCTGGAGCTGATCGGATCGATCCTCAAGGAGAAGAAGCTCCACATCCCCAAAAAACGCATCGCCTCCTACCTAACGCTCTTTGAGCGCGCCCAGGAAATCTTCCCCCAGCCGCAGCAGCAGGCGCTTCTGGTTCATCTGCTTCATTCCTGGGAAAGCTCAAAGAAGAAGGTGGTCGCGCAGCTGGAGGAGCTCGGCGAGCGTCAGCTGCCCCTGACCGTGGTCATGGGCGTGCTGGCCGAGGACTGGAGCGGGATGGGCAACTCGATCCTGGGCATCATCCACCAGAAGCACGGCAACGTCCTGTTCATGAAGGGGTTCACGCTCACCCTCCATGAGCGCATGCTGGGCATCGTCCTGCTCTCTTTCCTGATCTCCACCCCCGAGGAATACGGCCGCTTCCTCAAGGACAAGCACAACCTGCTGGCCGCCCTGCGCGACGCCTCGCAGGGGACGGCGGACAAGACCCTGCTGCTGGAGGACGAGACCATCAAGTTCGAGCTCTACAGCCAGGTCATCAAGGCCATCCGCCGCGTCTACCGCGGCCCCGACCTGGCGCGCATCATCGGCGAGAACGGCGAGGCGCTCAAGTTCTTCTCCTCGCGTTCGCGCGAGTACCTGCAGGAGCGCAAGCTGTCCGACCTGGCGGCCCTGATCATCGACAACCACAACTTCCAGAAGCAGGTCCGCGAGGGCCGCGCCGACAAGCGCATCCGCATCAAGAACTTCGAGACGCTCGACGAGCGCCTGACCGGCATCACCTTCGTCTGCTGGGAGGAGAACTTCTCGGTCGAGAGCTTCCTCAAGACCCTGGACTTCATCGTTCCCGGCCACATCATCAAGCACCACAAGAGCTTCGTGTCGGCCGACAAGCTGCTCGTCTACCGCATCGAGATCGTCGACCGCCAGGGCCAGCCGCTGAACCCTGAGGCCATCCGCTCGATCGAGGTGTCGCTGGACAAGCTGATCAGCACGGCGGTGGACGAGACGTTCGCCCAGATCAAGTCGGTCGGCGGCTACGAGCACTACGCCCGGGCCATCATCCCCTTTCTCATGGGCGAGCTGAAGGCGACCGGCGTCAGCCAGGTCTTCATGAGCGTGGAGAAGAAGACCGAGTTCGTGCTGCAGCTGAAGCTCATCGTCGTCGCCCGCAGCGCCCCGCGCCGGGGCTTGCAGCAGCTGGTGCGCCGGCTGGAGTGCAGCCGCGGCATCGAGATCCTGTCGGTCGTCCCGCCGCGCCTCTACCAGAAGCAGACCGAGGTCAGCATCCTGAACCTCAGGGCGACGCTGGCCGATTTCCCCTCCCTCGCCGCCATCTTCCAGTCCCTCAAGAACGCGCTCAAGAAGCTCTACGGCCAGGTGCGCGACTTCAACGAGGGGCTGCGCGACAGCGACATGCGCTCGCTGATGGACCTGACCGAGCAGGTGCGCACGCTGAATCCGCTGCTGATCAAGGAGATCTACTACAATCTCGACGAGATCTACCGCCTGGAGACGCCCCCGCAGGTGCTGGCCGAGATCATGCGCCTGGTGTGCGCTACCATCCGCGCCGCGCGGGCGGCGGCCCGCGGCCGGGTGGTCGTGCTGTACAAGGGGATCCGCCATCCCTACCAGAACGAGGCGGCCAAGACGATCTTCGTCGTCTCCTACGCCGGCGAGAAGAGGGTGCTGAGCTCCTTCATCCGCAACCTGCCGGCCATCGACGTCTATTTCACGCGCATCGAGTGGGAGCAGCGCAACTACCTGATCCTCATCCTGAAGAAGGACGGCCAGGGGCTGGATGACGAGGAGATCGCCCGCATCCGTTCGCGGGTCCTGGACCGCTTTTTCGAGCGGGCGCTGATCATCGACGCCTCCGCGCAGGCGCTCGAAGAGGAGTGCTGACCCCGCCGGCATGTTCGAACTGAGCTCCCCCTTCCCCGTTACCCCCGCCCAGCAGCGGGCGGTGGATGAGATCGTCGCCGGCTTCCGCGCCGGCCGCCGCCGCCAGGTGCTGCTGGGCGTGACCGGCTCGGGCAAGACCTACACCATGGCGCGCGTCATCGCCGCCCTGAACGTCCCCGCCCTCGTGCTGTCGCACAACAAGACGCTGGCCGCCCAGCTGTACCAGGAGTTCCGCGGCTTCTTCCCCGGCGGCCGGGTCGGCTATTTCATCAGCTACTACGACTACTACCAGCCCGAGGCCTTCCTGCCGCAGCGCAACCTCTACATCGCCAAGGAGGTCTCGATCAATCCCGAGCTCGAGCGCCTGCGCCTGGACGCCACGCGCCACCTGCTGGAGGCGCGCGAGACGATCGTGGTGGCCTCGGTCTCGGCCATCTACAGCATCGGCGCCCCCGAGGACTTCCGCGAGCAGCGCCTGGCGCTGGCCGCCGGCGAGGCGCTGGACCGCGACGAGCTCCTGGCGCGCTTCGTCGCCCTGGGCTACCGGCGCAGCCACGGGCTGCTGGCGAGCGGCGAGTTCCGCGTGCGCGGCGCCGCCGTCGAGATCTTCCCCACCAGCGAGGAGAACCCGCTGCGCTTCGTTCTCGACGACGGGCGCCTGGAGCGCATCGAGTTCTTCGACGCCCTCACGGCGGCACCGCTGTCCGAAAGGGTCCAGGCCGTCGTCTACCCGGTGAACTATTTCTTCTATCGCGGCGAGCGCATCGCCCGCGCCGTCGCCGCCATCCGCGCCGAGCTGTCCGGCCGGCTCGAGTTCTTCCGCCGCCAGGGCAAGCCCGACCTGGCCGAGCGCCTGGAGCAGCGCACGCGCTACGACCTGGAGATGCTCGAACAGTTCGGCCACTGCCCGGGCATCGAGAACTATTCCCTGTACCTCACCGGCCGTCGCCCCGGCGAGGCCCCCTACACCCTGCTCGACTTCTTCCCGCGCGACTTCCTGGCCATCATCGACGAATCGCACGTGTCGGTGCCCCAGCTCAACGGCATGTACGGCGGCGACCGCTCGCGCAAGGAAAAGCTGGTGGAGTTCGGCTTCCGCCTGCCCTCGGCGCTGGACAACCGGCCGCTGAACTTCAGCGAGGTCTCCCAGCGCCTGGGCAATGTCCTCTATGTCTCCGCCACGCCGGCCCCCTTCGAGATCGCCGAGGCCGGGGGACAGGTGACCTCGCTGCTGGTCCGTCCCACCGGCCTGGTCGATCCCGAGATCGAGGTCCGGACCGTCGCCGACCCGGTCCGGGACATGCTGCAGGAGATCCGCGCCGTCACTGCGCCGCAGGCCGGCTTCGCGGCCCCGGCGGGGAAAGGGGCGCCGCGCCGCCGCTCCCCCGCCCCGACCCGCGGTTCATCCGCTCCCCCTCCGCCAGGATCCTCCGGGCGGGTGCTGGTCACCACCCTGACCAAGAAGATGGCGGAGAAGCTCGCCGACTTCCTGACGCTGCAGGGAGTGCGCTGCGCCTACATGCACGCCGAGGTCAAGGCCCTCGACCGGGTGAAGCTGATCCAGAAACTGCGCCGGGGCGAGTTCGACGTGCTGATCGGCATCAACCTGCTGCGCGAGGGGCTCGACCTCCCCGAGGTGTCGCGGGTGATCATCCTCGACGCCGACAAGGAGGGGTTCCTGCGCTCGGAGACGGCGCTGATCCAGACCTTCGGCCGCGCCGCCCGCCACATCGACGGCAAAGTCATCCTCTACGTCGACGCCATGGTCGACTCGGTGCGCCGGGCCATCGCCGAGTCGGAGCGGCGGCGGAGCTACCAGCTCGCCTACAACAAGGAGCACGGCATCCGCCCGGCCTCGGTGCGCTCCCCCATCCGCGGTTTCAACGACGACGACTACCGGCTGCGCCGGGACGAGGAGCCGGTCGCCAAGGAGTTCCGCAGCCGCGAGGCGCTGGAGAAGGAGATCGCCGGGCTGGAGGCGGCCATGCGCAAGCGGGCCGAGGCCCTGGACTTCAAGAAGGCCGCCGTCCTGCGCGACCAGGTCAAGGAACTCAAGAACCTTTTGATCGAAATGTTCTGAGCGAAGCCTTTTCTCGGCGTACGGCAGACGGCGGACGGCGTACGGTTAGGAAAAAGCCTTACCCTGCAATGAGGTTCGACGTTCGAGGTTCGACGTCCGACGTTAACCGCAATTGATGCTTGGATGCTTTTTACGATCTCTAAGCAGGTTCTAATTGCTGTTCCTAACACAAACACTAACACGAACACAAAGTGCTGGTGATGCTGTTGCCGTATGCCGTCCGCCAAGTTCCTCTCATCGCTGCGGCTACCACTGCCGCTATCGCTACCACTTATTTGTGTTTTGTCTTCTCGCTGATCCAGCTCGAGATCGTTTCCAGGAATCCGGGGACGAACGCTTTTTCGAGCGCGGCGTATTCGGAAGGGCTGCCCGTGCCCGCCTTCTGGAACAGGTGGTTGGCTCCGGGGAAGACCCGGAAGGTCACGTCGCGGTTGCCCCCTTTGCGCAGCGCCTTCTCCATGGGCGGCCGGTTCTGCGCGGGGATGACCTGGATATCCTTCTCTCCGAACAGGGCCAGGACCGGGCACGCCAGCGCCTCAAGGGCCGGGACCGGGTCGTAGGCCAGGAAGTAGCGGTACCAGGGAGAGCGGAGCGACAGCAGCTGCGCCTTGGCCATGGTCTGGACATAGGACTCGGCATCGGTGATCGCCCGGCGCTGCTCCGGGGACAATTGTTCCAGCCCCAGCCGCGCTTGGGCCAGGATGATCTCCCCGAGCTCCCGCTCCCCCCGTGGATCGCCCAATAGGGAGAAAATCCGTTTCTGCAGGGCCACGTCGCGCCGGATCTCCTTCTCGGCGGCGCCGTCGGCGCGGGCGATGCGGGCCATCTGCTCGAGGATGACGTCCTCTCCCTTGACCGAAGTTCCGGCCATGAGCACCATGAACGCGAAATGCCCCTCGCGCTGCGCCAGGGGCGCGATCAGGCCGCCCTCGCTATGGCCAAGGAGACCGACCCGTTGCGGGTCGATCTCGGGACGCTCCCGCAGATAGCGGGCTTGGGCGTTCACGTCGGCGGCGAAATCGGCCGAGGTGGCGTCTCCCGCCGGCCCCGACGCGCCGAAAGCGCGGTCATCGCAGCGCAGCACGGCGATCCCCTGGCGGGTGAAATGGTCGGCAATGACCCGGAACAGCTTGAAGCCGAAGATCTCCTCGTCGCGGTTCTGCGTGCCGCTGCCGGTGATCAGGATCACCGCCGGGAACGGCCCCGGTCCCTCGGGGATGGTCAGGGTGCCGGACAGCTTGACCTCGCCATGGGCCACCGCCACTTCCTCCTCGCGGTACGGCAGGGGCGCTGCCGGCGCGGGCGCCGGGGCAGCGGCATTCTCCCCGCGGGGCGCGAGGCGGAACGTTCCCTTGATCCCGGCCTGCAGGAAGTCGCCCGCGATGGCGCCGGCGGCCATGACGCCGTCGAAGACGGCGACCCCCGGCCCGGCCACGAGCTCGAAATGGACCCTGTCGCCGTCGCGCCGCACCTGCGTGAGCGGCAGTCCCATCGCTCCCTGTTGGGGAATGTCCATGGCCGCCTTCAACGTCCCCTCGGACTCGCTGAAATGGACGGCGAACTTCAACTCCTGGCCCATGATCGAGATCGCCCCTTCCCAGGAGCCGTTCAGCGCGGCCGCGGGGGCAGGAGCGCCCCGCAGGGCGATCCATGCGCAGGGAATCAGCATCAGGACGGTCAAGCGTTTCATTCATGCCTCCATTTCGGCGCGGGACGCGCCACGGATCCATTATACGCGATTCCGCGCCCAGGGTTCCGCTCGCAATTTTTTTGGCCGAACCACTTGCTATTTCATTTGTTCGTTCCTATAATATCTGGGCTTTTTTTAGGCAGGTGCCCATGTTCGCCAAGAATCCCCTGAAACGTTTCGCCTTCGTGCTGTCGGCCCTGGCCGGCCTCGCCGCCCTGTCCCTGCTGGCGCAGCTGGCCGAGACCAACCGTAATTACGAGCGCAGCCTTTCCCATTTGCGCTACCTGGAAGCGCGCCTGGAGGATGCCCACGAGCGCGTCTTGCAGCTGAACGCCGAAAAGCTGGCCAACCAGGAACGGGAGGAGAACCTTGACCTGCTGGAGTTCAAGAATGCCACTTTCCGGAAGAAGTTCCCCGAGTTCTCGCGCATCGTCGAGGTCGCCTTCCGCAAGGCGCGGCGCTATGGTTTCCACCCCAACCTGGTGCTTTCGGTGATCCAGGTGGAGAGCGCTTTCAACCCCCTGGCCGTCTCGGCGGCCGGCGCCTACGGGCTGATGCAGGTGCGCTACTCGGTGTGGCGCGACGCGCTGGCGATCGACAAGGCGCGCATCTTCGACGTCGACTACAACATCGACCTGGGGCTGCGCATCCTGAGGCAGTACTGCGACGCCTCCGGCGGCAATGTGCGCCGCGCCCTCTTCCTCTACAACAACGGCTATTTGTACAACAACACCCGCTACCTGGCCCGGGTCAGCTCCTCGATCTACAATCAGGATCCCCGGGAGACGGTCGCGGGCGTCGGCCATTAGGAACATAGCGAACGATCGTGACGCGTGACGAGAAACAAGTAGCTGCTGCCCGGAACTAGACAGCGGCTTTCAGAACGACGGTCCATCAAGGTACCACGTGCCACGTACCATGTACCATGTTAGAAGAAGAGCTGGGAGAGGAGATATGATCTAAAGTTGTGTGCGGGTATGAAAGAGGTGTGTCGTATGCTATTAAATCAAGTTCAACCACAAACTAAATTTAAGGGAGCATACGACACATGAGCGATTGTATCAGAGAGAGCTTTCGCAGTCTATGGCAGATGCCTTTGCACGAGATCCTGAAGGAAGGGGAGAGATTGTGTTTTCAACGTGGTACTTGGTACGTGGTACCTCGACGGACTGATAGTCTTCCTGCTTAGGTGGCGGGTGGTATCCCACTCGGAGCTAACGCTCCTCGGGGACGCCGCCCCTGGCGGGGCCGGCAGCGTGGAACCTCGACGGACTGTCAGGTTTTGCGGTTATGCGGCAGTTGACTCTTGTGTTCCGTTCGGAACTGTTCCCTGAGGCGGTTGAAAAAATCGAGATAGGGCTCCGACTTGAAGTCGGGATAGGTCCAGGGCAGGAACTGCAGGCGGCCGTCCTTCAGCACGTATTCCAGGTGGGCGTAGACGCCGTCGCGGAGCGGCACCCGGTGATAGTGGTTCTTGGCGGTGGCGATGACGACATTGGCCGCGGACAGGTAGCCGGGATCGATGTTCACCGTGCGCCGCGAGCCGGCGGCAAGGCGCGCCTCGACCCCCATGGCGGCGACCTTGACCTCCGGCAGCAGTTCGGGCGGCTGCCATTCGCGGAAGGCGACGAAACGCCGCAGGAGCGGCGCGCCCATTTCGCCTTGGTAGTAGTCTGTTGCGGTGAAGGGTACGGCCGGGGAGCGGAGGCCGGCCTCGCCGAGAACCGCGCTCATGCCGGCGCACGCCGCCCCGGCCTGCGCTTCCTCGCGGTAAATGAGGCCGACGAAGAACTTCACGGCCTGGAAGCCGCTGCGGGTCGACATGGCATGCCGGGCCGCCCGGGCGCCCCTACTCCTGCCAGTCGAGGACGTACAGGCGGCCGTTGATGAAGGCGGCGGCCCGGCGCCGGTCGGGAGCGACCTGGTGCAGCGCCCCGGCCAGCGCGACCTGGCGGCCGGAAAAGTTCCCCTCCTCGTCCAGCTTCAGCAACTCGCCGTTGAAGGTGGCGACATAGACGGCGGCCGGATCGCTGGCGTCGACGATGGCGGCCAGGTCGCGCCGGGAATCGAAGCGGCGGCGGCTGAAGGGCGACAGGATGACGCGCTCCAGCGAGGCCTCGCTGAAGTACAGCGAGCGGTCCCGCTCGTTCAGAAGGTAGAGCGTCTTGCCGTCGGGAGCGGGCAGAGCGGCCAGGGCGCTGCTGGCGATCTTCTTGTACAGCAGGGAGCGGTAGTTGAACTGGAAGAGGTTGCGCAGCTTGTCGCGGGTGACGACCAGGATCTCATCGCGCTCGGGATGAAAGGCGATCAGGTCCAGGGGGGCATAGTACTTGTCGCCCAGGAACATGCTCTCGTCGAAGCGCGTCAGGAGGTCGCGGCGGCCGTCGTAGGCCCAAGCCTGGAAGGCGTTCTTCAGGTCGGAGAGGACGAGGAGAAACGCGTCCCCGGCCGCGGAGAACTGGATGGACATCTCCACCGACGACGTGACGTCGAGCCCGCTCCCGCGCTCCAGCAGCTTGGCCATCTCGGCGTGGCGCCGGCTGGCCTCGGCAACGGTCCGGTAGCGGCGCACGGCGGGGATGGGAACGGCGTCCAGCGCTGACCGCGTCCGCAGCTGCGTCCAGCGCCCGTCGGCGTAGCTGTAGGCGTACACCGGGAACGGGTAGTCGGGATAAATGGGTTTCCTGCGCCCGTAGGCCCCGGGCAGCGAGAAGGGGGCGGTGAAGGCCAGCTCGGGGAGGCTGCCGTCGGTGACGTAGGCCGTCGTGCCGGAGCCGTTGAAGCCGACCAGCACGCTCGCCATGTCCAGCGCGTAGCCGACGACCGGGCTCAGCCGGTAGGCGTCGCGCTCGGCGTTCAGGGTGTACAGGTAGACCTTCTCGTTCTCCACGGCGCTGGTGGCCAGTACGACCTTGTCCAGGCGCGGGGACGGGTAGAACGCCTGGATGGCGCCTTCGTATTCAAAGGAGCGGATCGTGCGCAATGTGTCGGCGTCCAGCACCAGCAGCCGCTCTTTCTCGCCGCTGCGCAGGGCGCCGGCCGCCAGCAGGCGGCGCGAGCCCAGCCATTGCAGCTTCTTGATGGCGAAGGCCGGGGCTGACGGCGGCGCCACGGGAGCGGAACCGGGAAACGCCGCCCGCAGTTCCGCCGCGGGCATGCCGGCCAGCAGGGCGCGGCGGATCCAATTCTGGACGCTGGCGTCCTTGCGCCGCAGGTGCAAAAGCCCCAGCAGCTTGTTGGCGGCGGCGTTCCAGGGGTCCTGCGCGAAGACCTCGTACAGGTATCGCTCGGCATCGCGGTCCTTCAGCCCCAGCAGCACCTCGGCGAAGGTCAGGCTGTATTCCGGATTGTAGGCGCTGAACTTGAGCTTGGCCAGCAGCGCCTTGGCCGGACGCAGCTCGCCGGCGCGCAGCAGCTGCTGCCCTTTGAGCAGCTGCGCCTCGCGCGAGCCGGGGCGGGCGCGCAGCGCCTGCTCGATGTATGCCGCGGGGGCGCAGCCTTCCAGCTTCAGGCAGGCACGGGCGGCGGTCAAGGCGAAGAAATAGTTCCCCGGCGCGGCGTCGGCCTCGGGCCGGATCAGGTCGAGGGCCTTCTGCGCTTCGCCGGCACGCAGGTACAGGTCGGCCAGCAGGACCTTGAACTCCGGCACCGCGGCGTACTTCAGGCTCCGGGTGTAGTACTCCTCGGCGGCGGGAAAGTCGCCGCGCCGGGCATACTCATGCCCCAGGCACAGGTAGGCCGGGGCGTAGCCCGGGTCCAGGCGCAGCACCTTGTTCAGGTTGTCGATGGCCAGGGAGTTCCCGACGTCGGCATTGGCCAGGCTGATGCCGGTCAGCGCCTCCAGGTTGCGCCGGTCGCTTTCCAGGTAGTCGGCGAACTTCTTGGTCGCTTCCCATTTGTCGTCCTTCAGCAGCAGGATGAACGCGAGGCGGACGGTCGGCTGGCGCCGGCGGGCGAAGTGCTCGTCCATGTGCTTCTGGGCCAGGTCGACGTCGCCGATCAGGTAATAGGCGATGGCCCGGGAGAACTCGTTGCCGGCGGGGGCCGCGGCCAAGAAGCGGGCTGCCAACGCCAGCACGGCGAAGCAGACGGCTTTTTTCATGCAACACCTCGCAGGCGATTATAGCACACGGGGTGGCGGTTGGCGAAGCCCCCGTCGGCGACGCTGCCACCCCGGCCAGCGGGGGGCCTTCCCCCGCTGTCGGGGATTGAATAGCCTCCGGGGCATTGCCCCGTCGGCGACGCTGCCGCCCCGGCCAGCGGGGGGCCTTCCCCCGCTGTCGGGGATTGAATAGCCGCCGGGGCTTCCCCGGCGGCGATGATGCCGCCCAGATCCGCGAGGCTTTGCCTGCCTCGCGATCTGGGATTGAATGGCCGCCGGGGCTTCGCCCCCAACGGCGGCGCGCTCCTTGCCAGGCCGTTGTTTTTCGCTATAATCAGGGATACGAGGTGGCCCGATGGCGCCGAAACGCTTGCTCGCGCTGCTGCTGTTGGCCGGCACGGCCCTGACGGGCCGGGCCGCGGGAGAGCCACCCCTGCGCCTGGGCATCTACGACAATCCGCCGATGACCTCCGGCGGCCGCGCGCCCTCCGGCTTCATCGTCGACGTCATCCGCGACTTCGCCCGCGAGCGCGGCCTGCGGCTGCGCTTCGTCCAGGCCCCGTTCCACGAGCTCTTCGACATGCTGAAGCGCGACGAGGTGGACATGATCGCCCCCATCGCCTTCAGCGAGGAACGCCTGGGGTTCCTGAAGTTCAACTCCGAGTCGGTGCTGATCGACTGGTCCAACGTCATCATCGGCGCCGCGGCCAAGTTCACCCTGCCGGCCGACCTTCACGGCCGCCGCATCGGCGTCGTGCGCAGCGACTACTACGCCCGGCTCTTCGCCGAGGACCTGCGGCGCCAGGGCGTGACCCCCGTGTTCCGCGAGTTCGACGGCTTCGAGGCCATCGTCCGCGACGTCGCCGCCGGCCGCGTCGACGCCGGCTTCATCGGCCGATTCAGCCTGTCGCACATCCTGAAGGGCATGCCCTCCCTGCCGCGCGTCAAGGTGATGCCCGGCTCCTATTATCACGAGCCGCTGTTCTTCGGCATCAACCCCCGCCGGGCGGGCCTGGCCGCTCAGCTGGACGACTACCTGCGCCGCGCCAAGCGCAGCCCCGGGGGGAAGTTGAACCGCTTCTACGAGAAGTGGCTGGGGCCGACCTTCTTCCAGCGCCGCCTGCTCTTCCTCAACCGCAACATCTGGTGGATCCTGCTGGTGATCGCCGCCGTCCTGGCCCTGTTCCTCGTCTTCAACCTGCTCCTGCGCTCCCAGGTGCGCCGCAGCGTCCGCGAGATCCACCGCCAGAAGTCCTATTTCGAGAACCTGTTCAAGACCATGCCCGCCGGCATCGTCATCCTGGACGGCGACTACCGGGTGACGGACATGAACCGCGAATTCGAGAGGCTGTTCGGCTACACCCTGGACGAGGCCCGCGGCCGTGACCTCGGCGATCTGATCAATACCCCCGAGTCGCAGGCGCAGGCGGCCTCCCTGCGCCAGGAGGCGCGGCGCGGCGAGCGGGCCGCGGCCGAGGGCCGGCGGCGCCACCGCGACGGCACCCTGCTCGACGTGCACATCATCGCCTCGCCCATCGTCTTTGACGACCGGGTGCAGGGGATCCTCGGCATCTTCCTGGACATCACCGAACGCAAGCGCATGGAAGAGGAGATCATCAAGTCCAAGAACATCGAGTCGGTCGGCGTCCTGGCCGGCGGCATCGCCCACGATTTCAACAACATGCTGACCGGCATCCTGGGCAACATCTCGGTGGCCCGCAAACTGGCCGCCGGCGGCGCGGTGGACGAGATCCTGGAGAAGGCCGAGCGCTCGGCGCTGAAGGCCAGCGGCCTGACCCGCCAGCTGCTCACATTCTCCAAGGGCGGCTATCCGGTCAAGAAGTCGGTCGACCTGCTCGAGCTCGTGCGCGACGCCATCGACCTGGTCGCCAGCGGCGGCAACGTCCGCGCCCGCCTCCAGGCCGACGGCCCGCTGCCCCCCTGCGAGGTGGATGTCACCCAGGCCATGCAGGTGATCAACAACCTGCTGCTCAACGCCCGCGAGGCCATGCCCGCCGGCGGCGAGATCGACATCACCGTCGCCCGGCACCGCCAGGAGAAAGCCGGCATCCTGGCTCCCGGCGACTACCTGGCGCTGACGGTGCGCGACCACGGCCCGGGTATTCCCGAGGGCGACCGGCAACGGATCTTCATCCCCTACTTCACCACCAAGAAGACCGGCACCGGCCTCGGCCTGGCCATCGCCTATTCCATTGTCACCAAGCACGGCGGCGCCATCCAGGTGCGTTCGCAGAAGGGGCAGGGGGCGGCTTTCACGGTGTATTTCCCCGTTTCGCGCCAGCCCATCGGCGCGCCTCCGCCGCCGCGCGAGACCGCTGCCCGCCAGGCGCGCCTCCTGTTCATGGACGACGAGGAGGTCGTACGCGAGGTCTTCGCCGACATGCTGCGCGCCACCCCCTACCAGGTCGACCTGGCCGCCGACAGCCGCGAGGCGCTGGCCAGGTTCGACTCCGCCCGGCGGGCAGGCCTCCCCTATGACCTGGTCTTCCTCGACCTGACCGGCCCCGGCGACATCGGCGGCATCAAGACCCTGGAGCGGATCCGCGCCATCGATCCCCGCGCCCTGGCCGTCGCCGTCAGCGGCTACAGCGTCAGCGAGGTGTCCAGCCACCCCGGCCGCTACCATTTCAACGACTTCCTGGCCAAGCCGTTCCAGACCGACGAGCTGCTGGAGATCATCGCCCGCAATCTTCCCAGAGCGAACCAGAATACTTAGTGTTAGTGTTAGTGTTAGTGTTTGTGTTAGCAACAGCATGATCCGGAACTTGGTCCATGGTTCACGGTGTACGGCAGCAGCAACATAATGAGCAATCGTGACGCGTGACGAGTAACAGCGATTCGGAACCAGCCAGCGGCTGCCAGTCACGACGGTCCTTCGAAATTCCACGAAAAGAACACAAAGACTCGAAACTGTTCGGTGGCTTTCAGCACGTCGGTCCTTCAATGTACCACGTGCCATGTACCACGTTCCAAGTTAAAGCACTTTTGTATTTCTGGCTTTCAACGTGGTACTTGGTACATGGTACGTGGAACCTCGACGGACTGGGAGGTTTTTTCCAGGCATATGGTACGTGAAGCCTTGTCTTCGAGCTAGAGCCCCCAGTTGAGTTTTTCGTAGAGCAGGTGGTAATAGTTCGTGCCCGGCGCGACCAGCATGAGCAGCGGCCGGGGATGAATGCGCACGCGCAGGGTCTCCTCGTACTGGAACGGCAGGGCCGTTTGGCCGTCGATGGTGACGATGGTGTCCATCTGCGGCGTGAGCAGCCGCACGGACACCTCGGCGTCATCGGGGACAACGAGGGGGCGGAAAGTCAGCGAGTGCGGGCAGATAGGGGTGATGACGATGCCGTTGACGGCGGGGCTCACGATCGGCCCGCCCGCCGCCAGCGAGTAGGCGGTGGAGCCGGTCGGCGTGGCCAGGATGACGCCGTCGCCCTTCATCTCGGCCATGGTGTCGCCGTCGACGGCCAGCAGCAGCTTGACGATGCGGGCGATCGTTCCCTTGTTGACCACCACGTCGTTGAGGGCCGTGTAGGTCTCCTGGCGGAAATCAACCTGCAGCAGCTTGCGCCGGGAAACGGCGGCCCGGCCGTCCAGGATCCGCCCCAGCCCATCGGCCAACGCCTCCTTTTTCATCGCCGTCAGGAAGCCCAGCGTGCCCAGGTTGAAGCCGGCCACCGGCACCTGGGCCTCGACCGCCCGGCGGGCGATGGAGAGGAAGGTGCCGTCGCCGCCCAGGACGACGACCAGGTCGGCCCCCGGCGGCAGCTCGTCGCGGCGGCAGCATTCGCTCGCGCCCAGCAGCTCGGCGGCGGTCTTTTCCAGGATGTGTTCCACGCCCTTCCCCTCCAGGATGGCGATGGCCTGGCGCAGGTAATGGACCACGTCCTGGTGGGGCTTGGCCACGATCACGGCACGCTTATACTTCGCAGGCATCGGCGATCATTGTATCATCAAGAGAATTTTTTTTCCCCCGCAGCAGCAGGAAGAAATATTCCTGGTTGCCGCGGCGGCCGCGGACGCCGGCGCGGCACCCGCCGCAGACGCCGTAATCCAGCTCCTCGATGCGGCGCTTGAGCCCCAGCAGGATGCGGCGGCGCGCCTCGGCGTCGCGGACCACGCCACCGCGGCCCACGCCGCCGCGCGGGGCCTCGAACTGCGGCTTGACCAGGGCCAGGATCCGCGCCTGCGGGAACGCCGCCAGCGCCGGCAGCACGGCGGCGATGGAGATGAACGAGAGGTCCATGAGCACCAGGTCGGGGGCGAAGGGGATGTCCTCGGGGCGCAGGAAACGGGCGTTCTTGCGCAGCAGGGCCAGGCGCGGGTCGGCGCGCAGGCGGGCATCGACCTGGGAGACGGTGACGTCGACGCCCAGCACCCGGGCGGCGCCGTGCTGGAGGAAAAAATCGCTGAAGCCGCCGGTGGAGATGCCGATGTCCAGCACGTTCAGCCCTGCCGGCGCGATGCCCAGCTCGCGGACCGCCTTCTCGATCTTGAGCGCCCCGCGCGATACGTAGGGGCAGCGCTCGCGCAGGGTGATGCCGTCGTTGCCCAAGACCAGGCGGTCGGGCTTGTCGGCCCTCTGGCCGTTGACCAGGACCTCGCCGGCCATGACCAGGGCCCGGGCCTCCTTCAGGTCGGGCGCCAGGCCCCGCGCCAACAGCGCCTGGTCGAGACGGATCTTCTTGTTGCTTGCCATGCGCTTGATCCGGCCATCATAGACCAAAGGCCGACGGCAGGCAAGCCGGTCTCCTTGACACCTTGCCGAAGCGGGGTTTACCATGGCCGCGCGCCCCGGAACGCGGGGCCGAGGAGGGTCCATGCGCCTGTTCGCCGTTCTGCTGACCGTTCTTCTCCCCGCCCTGACGCCGCTTCCCGGCGCTGATCCCCTGACCGTCGATCTCCTGGCCCCGCTGGGGCTGCAGGTCAATGCCGCCGGCCCGCTGCTGGTGCGCCTGGACCCGGCGCGCAACCGCCTGGTGGTGGCCAACACCCTCAGCTCGTCGGTGACGCTGATCGACTGCCGCACGCGCGCGCCGCGCAACATCGCCGTCGCCAGTCGCGTGCCCCAGCACCTGAAAGCGGAGGCGCTGGCGATCGACCCGCGCAGCGGCAACGTCTACGTCATCGGCGACCGAACCCTGGAGGTGGTCTTCCCCGACCGCGGCACATCCCGTTCGTTCGCCACCGCTGGCCAGTTCGAGATGGTGACCGTGGACGAGCGCAGCGGCGCCGCCTACCTGGCCGGCCGCGAAAACCGGCGCATCGCCCGGATCGACCTGAGGCGCGGCGCCGTCTCGTACCTGCCTTTCGCTGAAGAGGAGGATCGGGCGCGGAACCTCAACCAGACCCCGCCGCCGCCTCTGCGCAAGGTGGTCTGCGACGCCGCCGCCCGCCGGCTGCTGGCCGTGGACGGCTACAGTTCCACCCTGCACGTCTACGACGCGGACACGCTCCAGCGCCGGGAGATCCGGCCCCTCGGCCTGGAAGCGGGAGGGCGCTGGCACTACGCCGGCTACTCCCGCCGCGAAAAGGCCATGGTCCTGGTGGTGGAAACGGCCGGCCGCAAGGTCATCCAGGCGGCCAAGGTCTCGGCCGCTGCCGGCCGCGACCGCATCATCCCCCTGCCCGGCCTCACCGAGGCGGTCGGCGTCCGCTACAGCGAGGAACGGGACGAGTTGTATATCCCCTACGACAACCACCCCGTCCTGCACGTGGTGGGCTTCAAGGAGCGGGGCCCGGCCGGGACGCCCGTGAGCGAGGTCATGCTGCCCGCCTACGGCAACGACGCCACCGCCCTGGATGCCGCCAGGGGGCTGCTGTACGTGGCCAGCTGGGCCTACGGCGAGATCGACCAGGTCGACCTCGACGCGCGCAAGCTGCGCCGGCGCTTCCCGCAGGTGCCGGTCCTGCCGCACATGTTCAACATGGAGTTCAACCCCGGCGACGGCCGGCTCTACGTCCCGCTGGGCGCCACCGCGGTCAACGGCGCCTTCGGGGCGGCGATCACCGTCTTTGACCCCGCTTCCGGCACAGTGGGGAAGATCCGCAGCGGCTGGGCGCCGCAGGAGCTCCTGCGCCGGCCCGGCAGCGACTCCTTCCTGGCCTTCAGCAGCGAGGACCAGCTGGCGCGCATCGAGCCCGACGGCCGCTTTGCCGTGCTCGACCTGCCGGTCCTCTACCCCCACCGGGCGCTGCCCACCCCGGCCGGGAACGTCTACCTGGCCTACGGGCCGCACCAGTCCTACTGGCCGGTGGTCTACATCTGGGCCGCGCGCAACGGCATCCTGGGCATCGACGGCGGCGACCTTTCCTTCTACGACCGCCGCATCCCGCGGCTGGCCCAGGCCATGGCCCTCTCCCCCGGCGGCGCGCTCTTCGCCCTGCAGAACAACTGGGGCGACGAAAAGCAGTTCTACGTCCGCCTGGACGACGAGGTGCGCGCCCCCAACCAGGGCGACATGCGCGTGGAACTGGAGGACACGGTCAGCCGCGAGACGACGCAGCGCCTGCTGGCCTATGACGCCGGGCGCGACTGGCTGCTCGCCGCCCGCTGCGGCGAGCAGGACGGGGACAACGGCATCCTGCAGGTGATCGACGCCCGGGCGGGAAAGGTCCTGCACCGCCTCGAGGTGGGAACGACCCCGGCCGACCTGGCCGTGGGAAGCGGGCACGCCTATGTCGCCAACTTCGACAGCCACACGGTCTCCGTGGTCCGCCTGGACGACTTTTCCCGGCGTGACGTTTCCTGCGGCCGCCAGCCGCTGAAGGTCGCTCTGGCCGGGGAGACCCTCTACGCGATCTGCCACGGCGACAACACCCTGTTCTCGCTCCCGGCGGACGGCTCCGGCGGGGCGTCGCGATCGCTCCCCATCCCCTTTCCCGGAGCTCCCGACCAGCTGGCATTCTGCCGCGGGCTCCTGTGGATCGCCAGCCACTCCGCCGTCGAGCTCGCGGTCGGCACCTTCGACCCGGCGACGGGGAAATTCGAACTGCGCCTGCGCCGCCGCTACCCGTACGGGCAGCCGGGATTCGCGGGCAGCAACAGCTCCTTCTTTCTCCGCGGCCAGTTCGGCGACTGCGTCTACGACCTCTGCCGGGTGCGCGCCGGGGGGGGCGACAGCGTATGGGTCAGCGATTTCCTGGCGGGGAAGGTTTTTATTTTTAGCGCAGGGAAATAGGGCCCGTTTCCTCCAGCGGCTCTTTCCAGGAATAGCCCGCATGCCGTTTCCGTCCCACCCAGGCGAAGACAGCCAGGGTCAGAACCGTCGCCCCCCAATGGCAGGCGAAGAGGACCCAGAAGCGGCTCTGGAATGCCCGCAGCCACTCCACCAGCCCCCAGGCGATGAAGAGGAGGCCCCATGTCCGCAGTTTGAGGAAGAGCAGCCAGCGATCGTGCCTGAGCCAGCGCCCGGCCAGGCGATCGGCGATGAAGAGGCAGGCGCCGAAGGTGGAGAGGACGATGCCGATGTTGTCGGCGCCGGAGGCTCCCGGCGGGGCGATGGCCACGTACCAGGCGCCGAGGATCGCCCACAGCCCCAGGCCGGCCAGGGATACCGGTATCGTCCAGGCATCGAAACGCAAGCGCATGATGGTCCGGGGCGACCCGCCCCTCTTCTCCTTGCCCCACAGGATAGCGCGCGGCGCCGGGTCAGGCAATCGGGGAAATCCTGACCGCGTCAATGAAACTCGGCACACGGCGGACGGCGGACGGCATACGGCAACAGCATAACAACAAACCATCATAACGCGTGATGAGTAAGGGCAAACGGCTTACTCTGGATATCCGTGATTGGTGATCCGCAGATCTGTCCAAGATAACTTTAAAAAAGCCTGTGACAGGCATGAGAGCCCGCGAACAAGCTAGGGCTAGATCGGGCAAGTTGCCCTTCGTTCACTCGGGGACTCCGCCTTACCCGCCGAGGGGCGCGGGCTTCGTTATGCGGCGGGTTCGAATATGAACATCGGGGAACCCGCCGCATTTCCCTTCGGGAACCACTCG
>Ga0116153_10001425_pt1 | contig 22206 bp, 24 predicted proteins | sample AD_UKC028_MetaG_FD_89896 | JGI IMG/M metagenome (GOLD analysis project Ga0116153, IMG submission 89896) | Active sludge microbial communities of municipal wastewater-treating anaerobic digesters from USA - AD_UKC028_MetaG | ecosystem: Engineered > Bioreactor > Anaerobic > Digestate | place: USA...
AGTACATCCAGATCACGGAGATCAAGCCGGGATCAAAGCGCATTGATCCGTGGAACCTGTTCCCGGACCCCTCGTGCGGCGAGTCGATCCACTACGGCAGCTATGTATGGGAGCGTGAGTACGTCAGCGCCCGTCAGGTGCGTGACCTGATCGACATGCCGGGATACGACCGCGCCGAAGTCATGGCGGCGATGAAGGAAGGTCCGAGCAAGGCGCAAAGTGGCATCGCTCAGGCGGGCATGCCGACCAATCGCGGGGATGAGCAGTTCGAGCTGTGGATTTTCCACGGCACCGTCGATGCAGACGATCTCGCAGAGTATGGCGTAGAGACGGAAGACGAGACGCCGAAAGCGCAGGCGATGGCCGTCATGATTAATGACCGGCTCATCAAGGTCGCGCTCACGCCGGTCGATACCGATGGCTTCCCCTACGACGTGCTCGCATGGCAGCGTCGCCCCGGTCTGCCGTGGGGCACGGGTGTTAGCCGTCAGATGCGCACCGTGCAGCGCATGATCAACGGTGCCTGCCGCGCGATGATGGACAACTCGGGACTCACGGCGAGTCCTCAGATCATCCTCGGTAACGGCGTCGTCCCGGCTGACGGTCAATGGACGATCCGGGGCGGCAAGATTTGGCGCGCAGAGCCGGACGTGACCGACGTTCGCGCCGCGTTCCATGCGTTCGTGCCGCCCTCTGTGCAAGCCGAGATGATGAACATCATCCAGTTCGCGCAGAAGATGGCCGAAGACGTGACCGGCATGCCGGCCATGCTGCAAGGTATTCGAGGCGACGCGCCGGAAACATTGGGCGGCATGCAGATGCAGAACAACAACGCAACGTCTGTACTGCGCCGCCTCGCCAAACGCTTTGACGACTACATGACGCGCCCGCACATCCAACGCTACTTTGATTGGATGATGCAGCACTCCGAGCGCGAGGAAATCAAGGGCGACTTCCAGATTGACGTTCGGGCGTCGAGCGCACTGGTCGAGCGCGATGCACAGCAGCAGTTCCTGATGACGCTGTTGCAGGCGAGCGCGAACCCGATCTACGGGCTGGACCCGGTGAAACTGGCGGGCGAACTGCTGAAGGGGCAGAGGCTTGATCCGAAGACGATCCAGTATTCGCCCGAAAAGCTCGCACAACTGACGCAGCCGCAAGCCAATCCGGTCGATGAGGCGAAGGTCAGTCTGATCCAGGCGCAGACGCGCAAGACCGATGCCGAAGCGACGAACAAGGCGGTCGAGTCGCAGTTCAGCGCAACGCAGGCCGCGCAGAACATCGCTATCCAACCGGCTGTTGCACCTTTGGCCGATGCGCTGCTGAAGTCCGCAGGCTACACCGACCAAGACCTGCCGCCGATTGTGCCGGAAGTCCCGCAAGGTCTGGACGTGATGCCGCCCGAGCGCAATACCAATCCGCTCACGCCCGCTAATCCGGCTGTCGGGATGGAGGCGGGGATCGAGGGCGGTGAAGAACCGGGCTTCGCTCAGTGATGGCAAAGCTGCACATCGAGCGCGAGTCCCAAACGTGGCGCTACATCGTGGAGCGCACCGAAGAACGACTAGCAGAGCTTCGCCAGCGCAATGACGGCGAACTCGATCCGATTGCGACCGCAAAACTTCGTGGTCGCATCGCGGAACTCAAAGAATTTGTGCTGGCGATGGGCAAAGACCCATCCCCGGCGTTTGAGATGGACGAGAGCTACTAGCTCCCCTCTGTCACGCAAGAACCGGCCCGCCTCGTGCGGGCTTTTTTATTGGAGTAACCCATGAGCCAGGAAGAACAGCAGACCGAACAGCAAGCCCACGACGAGTTTGAGGCCGGTTTCAACGCCGTCCGCAGCGGTTCCGACGAGCAAACGCCCGAACCGAAAGAACAAATTCCCGTTGAGCCGCAATCGGAAGTCGCTGAACAGCCTGAGACACCGAAAGCCGACGCCGAACCGGAAGCAGAAAAGCCGGTGCTGGCAGGGCTGACGGAAAGCCAGATCAAAACGCTGCTGGAACGCGCAGCCCGTGTGGACGACATCGAGAAGCAACTTCGTCAAGCGCACGGCAAGATCGGCGAACTTAATGGGACGCTGAAGGAACTCAAAACACCGAAAGCACAGCCGACGCACGATGCGCCCGCTGAAGACGGTGATGTTGAAGATGACTTCGAGCGCGATTTCCCGGAAGTCGCCCGCATCGCGCGCAAGGTCGCAGCCGACGCAGCCAAGGCAAGTGCCCCTGCCGTCGCGCCTGCCGATTACCAGCGCGAAATCCAAATGGCGCTCATGGACACGTTGCATGACGGATGGCGCGAAACCGTCACGTCACAGGACTTCGCTCTGTGGCTGGCAACGCAGCCCGAAGACGTGCAGCAGACCTACCACACGACCGAAAGCGCAAAGGTCTTGGGTTCCGTGATCGGCGGATTCAAGGACTGGCAAAAGTCATCCCAAAGCCGCAGCGCGAAAAGCCAAAAGCGCTTGGAAGCAGCACTAACCCCCGATGGAGTGCCATCCAGGGTGACGACTGCGCCGAGCGCCGACGATGAATTTGCTGCCGGTTTCTATAGCGTCCGGCAGCGGTAAAAATCAGGAGCTTCAGAAATGAGCCAATTTACTTACTCGAATCCGCAAGGGCGGATTAACAAGATCAAGGGCGAAATCCTCGCCCACGCCATCGCCGTCGAAGTCCTCGGCATCACCGGCCAGCAGCGCCAAGCGCCCAAAAATCAGGGCAAGACGGTCGTCTATCGTCGCTACCTGCCCTTCGGTGCTGCGGCGACCAACTACAACACCATCAACCGCCCGCTTGTGGATGTCAATTCGCACGAGCTGACCGAAGGTGTGACCCCGAGCGCCGATAGCCTTGTCCCGCAGGACATCACGGTGACGCTCAAGCAATATGGCTGCTTGTATGAGCTGACCGACCAGGTTGTCGACACCTACGAGGACGATGTAGCCTCGGAGATGAAGCAACTGTGCGGCGAGCGCGTCGGCCTGCTGCGCGAGATGATCCGCTACGGCACCTTCAAGGCCGGTTCGAACGCCTACTACGCGGGCGGTTCTTCGCGTGGCACCGTGGCTGACAAGCTGACGCTGAACCTGATCCGTAAGATCAGCCGCAACCTGCAAGCCAACCACGCCAAGCGCATCACCTCGATCCTCGCTCCGTCGCCGAACATCAGCACGAAGCCTGTCGAAGCGGGCTATCTCGTCTTCTGCCATTCGGACGTTGAAAGCGACATCCGTAACATCGCCGGCTTCACGTCGGTCGCGCAGTACGGTTCGCGCAAGCCGATGCACGAGCAGGAAATCGGCAGCGTTGAAAACTACCGCTTCATCGTGTCGCCGGAACTCGCGCCGTACCTGAACTCCGGTGCTGCCGTGGGTTCGACGGGTCTGGTCGCTTCGACCACTAACGTTGATGTCTATCCGGTGATCGTGTGCGGTGAAAACGCCTGGGGCCAAGTGGCGCTGCGCGGTTCGGATTCGCTCGACCCGACCTACATCCCGCCGAACCAGAAGGACAAGAGCGACCCGCTCGGCCAGCGCGGTTTCATCGGTGCCAAGTTCTACATGAACGCCACCATCTTGAACGACGGTTGGATGGCGATTGCCGAAGTCGGCGTGACCGCACTGTAACGAATCTGACGGGGGCTACGGCCCCCGCTTCCATTCAGGAGAAAGCAAATGGCTGACAACACTGCGGGCCAAACCCGCGCCCAATCCGCTGACCAGGGCACCGCGCAATTCGGTGCTGGTTCGGTTGTCTATGACGCGACCGCTATCGTCGCCGCAGACTCGACCCGCATCGAGACCGGCTTCAAGCCGCGCTACGTCGTGTGGATCAACGCCACCGACCGTACTCGCATTGAGTGGTTCGAGGGCATGGCGGCGAACAACTGTATCAAGACCGCTGCGGCGGGCGCAGTGACGCTCGAAACCACCAACGGCGGCATCACCGTTGATGAACGTGGCTTCCGTGTCCTTCAAAACGCCACGCTGGCCGCGATCCTCGCCAGCAAAACCTGCTACTGGCAGGCGCGCGGTTAAGTCTCAACAACTTCAACCCACAACCCCGCTTCGGCGGGGTTTTTCATTTCTGGAGCCGTAAAGATGGCACGACGCCCTATGGTCGACACGACCAACGAATACCTTGGCAAAGAGAGCCAGTTCAACATCGACGAGATCGGCTCCGGTTCGCCTGACATCGAAGTGGTGGATCGCGTCTTGTCCGACGACAAGTTCGCTGAAGAAGCCTTCATGCGCGAGATGGTCAATATCACCGTACATGACTCGACCGAAGAAATCGAAGAACCGCTGGTGCAAGTCTCGGTGAATGGCATCAACCAGTTCATTCGCCGGGGTTATCCGCAGGACGTGCGCCGCTGCTATGTCGAGCGCTTGGCGCGGATGAAGAAAACCACGTTCAACCAGACGCTGGATGAGCGCAAGGGCGAAGCCGAGTTCAACCGGCTGCGTAGCCACCATGCGCTGCGCTATCCGTTCTCGGTCAATCACGACCCGAACCCGAAGGGTCCGGCGTGGCTGCGTAACATTCTTGCCGAGCGCACCTAATCATGACGCTCGCGGAACTGATCGCGGCGTATCGGGCGGAATCGTTCGATAGCGTCAAACCCTACTTTGTGCCGGATGGGTTGGCGACACTCTACGCCAACGAGGCACAGGTTGAAGCGGTGCGCCGGTCGGTTCCGCTGCGTGACTCGTCGCTTACCGCCTCTGTGTCGGCAGGGGAGCCGGTTGTTCTGCTGGACAAGAAGGTGCTGCGCATCATCCGCGCCCGCCTGAAAAGCCAAGCGCGCCCCCTTGAGTTCTTGACGATCTATGAACTGGACCGGGGCACCTCCGCATGGGAAACCATGACCGGCATTCCTCGGGTACTCGTGACGGACTACCAGCACGGCGCGGTGCGGCTGTGGCCGAAGCCGATCCGCGACGAGGAATTGCTGCTTACCGTCGAGCGCCTGCCGGTGAAGATGGAAGCGGACACCGACGAGCCGGAAATTCGAGAAGAACACCATCGCTCGTTGGTGAATTGGATGCTCTACCGGGCGTATTCGCGGCAGGACGCCGATATGTTTGACCCGAACAAGGCCGCGATTGCGCTGCGTCAGTTTGAGTCTGAGTTCGGTGCTCGGGTCAGTGCCCGCAACGAAGAATGGATGCGGCAGCGTCATGTCACCGACGCCGCCCCGCTTGGATGATGAATTCGTCCGAGTTAATCGAGGCCGCTGTTGCGACAGCAGGCGGATTAGGCGCGCTTGTCCTCATTGGTAAGTGGATTCTGCGGCAAGCCATCGAGGCAAAAGGCGATGTCGCACGCAACAGCATCATCACTGACCTTCGGGAAGACATCGACCGCCTGAGAGAAAACGAGCGGCGCATGGAGTCTCGTATCGAGGCGATGGAATCCAAGCTCACCCATCTGGTGAATCGCCTGGTCACGGTGCGAGGGCATGCGCTATTTGCGCATCAAGTCGCCACGAAGTTTGACCCGATCACCGGCGAGCCTCGTCAGCACGTGATCGACACGCTGACTCTGATTATCAAGGACGAGTGAGATGACCGAAACTGAAATTCTGGCACGCACGATCTACGGTGAGGCGAAAGCCAACGACATCGAAGATGCTACGGCAATTGCCTGCGTAATCCTCAACCGGGTCAATTACCGCAACTGGCCGGGAAACGTCGCTGATGTATGCCTGCAGCCGCTGCAGTTCTCCGTGTGGAACGAAGGCGATCTAGGCCGTCCGCGCATGCTCCGCGCGCAGCGAGGCGATGCGTGGTTCGACAAATGTTGGGCAGTCGCAGAACAGGCGCTGACCAGTGCTTTGGTCGATAAGACCCGTACCGCCACGCACTACCACACGCGCGCCGTCAAGCCGCGATGGTCGAAGGGCAAGCTGCCCTGCTACGAAACGCCGGGGCATCTGTACTTCAACAACATCGACACGCCTGCACCGAAGAACGCCGCCGAGGCGCTGGCAATTGAACGCCCGCTGGCGACTACCCGCTCTGTTATCGGTGGCGTGGTGGCAGGCGCGGCAACTGTGGCTGGTGTTGTGGTTTCCCCAGACTCTCCCGTCACCGCGCAGGACGTACAGACAATCTCTCAAGTCGCATCGGCTTTTGGTCTGACCGCGCTCTCCACCTTGCTCCCGCACGTTGTTGCCTTGGCGGGCGTGGCGTACTCGATCTGGGCGCGCATCGACGACCGTAACAAGGGGCTGAGATGAGCCCGCATCGCGTCATCGACATGGACAAGTGGAGGCAAATCCACCTGCGCCCGGTGAGCTGGTACGGCGTGTTCTACGCATTTCATTCGGCCAATTGGCGAATCCTGCGTGCCTGGATGGAGTTGTGGCGATGAACTGCTTTTCGTACGCGCTCGACCGCTGGCACAAGGAAGGTGGTGCGCTGGAGTTCGTCCTCTCGAAGCACTGGGGCATGCCCCACGTGCTGCACCGCGCGCAGGACGGGACGGTGACTCACTACGTGCCGCCGCGTCGTCTGGATAAGCCCGCAAAAAGCGTCTTCGGCTTTGAGGGCGAGGTTCATGTCGGGGACAGTGTAAAGCGAGGTCCGATGCCGATCCGTGGGATCGCCATTGGCGGGCTGATCCTCGCCGCGAGCGTCATTGCATGGGCGATTCACCGCTCAATTTTCGGGGTGAAGTCGTGATTCTCCAAAAATTAAACCTCGTGATCCGCAAAGGTGCGACCGTCCGCATCCCGATTCGTATTGAGTCAGGCGAGTGGGACTACGCGCAAATCACGACCATTGAGAACACTGCGCCGGTTCGCATCACTGCGCCAAGTCACGGCATCCCTGATGGATGGCGCGCAGCGGTGATGAACGCGAAAGGGCTGGTCGATCTGAACGCGGAGAACAACCCGCCGAAAGATGCCGAGCTTCGCAAGATCACACGCATCGACGGCAATACGGTCGAGATTAACGACATCAACGCAGCCGGCTTCAAGGCTCACGTCGAGAACACCGGGCAACTGGCGTTTCGCAAACCGTTGATCCTGTCGAGCTACGTGTCCGCGCGCATGGATGTGAAAGACAAAATCGACGGCACCGTGATTGCGACGTTCAAGACGCAGGACGGCACGCTCGAAATCGACCTCGCAAGCGATGCGATCTGGCTGAGTCTCACGCCTGTTCAATCGACCCTCCCCGTCAAAGCCTACGTCGCCGACATCGAACTGATGACGGCTGACGGCAAGACCTTCCCCATCTGCAAAGCAGACTCGGCCTTCGTGGTCGAGCCAGAAACCACCACGACCACGGAATGACCATGCTTATTCACACCACCAAAGGCGACCTTCCTGAAAGCGATCTTGTGAAGTCCATCATCGAGCAGGACTACGAAGACGCGAAGGTGATCGCCACCGAATATCGCTACGGCGATGAACTCGTGCGGCGTGATGTTGAAGTCGCACTCAAACCCAAAGCCCTCGAAATTCATCAGCAAGGATTCTAATCATGGCGAACACGCAAGCAGTCTCGGTGCAATTCAAACAGGACGCCATGACGGCGATTCTTCCGGGCGGCATCTCGACCCTCAAGGCGGCGCTGTATCTAGCCTCGGCAACAACCAACGGCAGCAATACCGCCTATACCGCGACCGGCGAAGTATCAGGAACGAACTATTCCGCTGGCGGCGTGGCGGTGACTGCTGCAAATGCCCCTGCCGTGACAGGTACGACGGTCTATTGGACCCCGAGCGCAAACATTGTCTATACGACCGTCACGCTTTCGACCTTGTTTGACGCGGTGATGATTTACGACACCGCCCGCACGAACAAGGCAATCGGCGTTTGGACGTTCGGCGCTCAGACCGTTACGGCTGGAACGCTAACCCTGACCATGCCGACGAACGATTCGACCAACGCGCTGCTGCGCATGTGATCGTGAAACTCGCCCTCTACAAAGGCAAGGGCCAGATCGGCAACGCCATCATCCGCTGGTGGACGCGCTCGCCCTACAGCCACTGCGAGCTTGTCATCGACGGCTGGTGCTACTCGTCCAGCATTCGGGATGGGGGCGTGCGGCGCAAGCAGATCGATCTGACGCAGCCGCATTGGACCGTGATCGACATCGACGCGGACGAGGCGAAAGTCCTGGCGCTGTACGAGCGTACGAAAGGTGAGCCGTATGGCTGGCTCGATCTGCTCACCCAGCAAGTGCTGCGCCTACCTGTGTCGAGTGCCGGATGGTTCTGCTCGGAGTGGGTCGCGAAGGCTCTTGGACTGACGGACCCTGAAATCTGGTCGCCGGGAATGCTCGCGCGACACTATGGAGTAATCTGACAATGCCGATTGGTGTCGAAATTCAATTGTTCGACGGGGCTTCTCCATTAGCGAACCTAACTGGAGTTCAGGCGTTGTGGTGGGATGTCGAGTCCCCTCTGGGGATGCAGCGTCCAATCGGTAAAACCGCTGGCGCCAACACTGACGCGAACGGCTTCTTGCGCCTAGATTTGAGTAAGGTGACCGGGCTGAATGTAGGCGCTTCGGGCTACCTTATCCTTTATAAGCCCAATGTATCCGACCATAAAGCCAGTCCTACATTTCAGGGGAAAGTCGCCACATCCAACGTCGCATCCGGCGTTGATATGTATTATTACGATTCTGAGTGGGTGCGTCCCGCAGATTGGCTGCCGCTGCCGATTATAGGGGAGTCCGATCAAAAGTTTGTTGGGTTACATGCAGTTTATCCAGAAAACGCAAACTTTGTAGCACTGTCTGCTAACGGCGCATATACCGTCGATTGGGGCGATGGAACGATTACTAATTATGCTGCGGGCGTTGTTGCCGAGCGTAATATTAATTACAACACTGCTGCATTAGTAGGCTCGGAGTGCAGTCGAGGGTATCGGCAGGCAATAATCACAGTAACGCCACAGTCTGCGCAGTCGCTCACAAGTATGTCGTTAGCTGTGAAACATAGCCAGACCGGACTGCAAACATATTCGACAGGCTGGCTTGATTGCACAGCATCATTGCATGCGACAGGTACGTTTTCTCTGTATTTATCTACAATAAGCCACAGCAAACTCGAGCAGTTCCAGTTGCTGACAAACTCCACTGTAGCCTTCAATAGCATGTTTAGTAATTGCTATTCTCTTCAAAGTGTTCCGCTGCTTAATACTGCGGCTGGGACAAACTTTAGTAACATGTTTAGTGCTTGTGTTTCTCTTCAAAGTGTTCCGCTGCTTAATACTGCGGCCGGGACAAACTTTAGTAGCATGTTTAGTAGTTGCTCTTCTCTTAAAAGTGTTCCGCTGTTTAATACTGCGGCTGGGACAGCCTTTAGTAGCATGTTTAGTAATTGCTATTCTCTTAAAAGTGTTCCGCTGTTTAATACTGCGGCTGTGGCAACCTTTAGTAGCATGTTTAGTAATTGCTCTTCTCTTCAAAGTGTTCCGCTGTTTAATACTGCGGCTGGGACAAACTTTAGTAGCATGTTTAGTAATTGCTATTCTCTTAAAAGTGTTCCGCTGTTTAATACTGCGGCTGGGACAAACTTTAGCAACATGTTTAGTAATTGCTTTTCTCTTCAAAGTGTTCCGCTGCTTAATACTGCGGCTGGGACAAACTTTAGTAGCATGTTCAACGGTTGCTCTTCTCTTGAGAAGGGGGCACTGTCAGGGACAGGTGTGAATATTAGCTACAGTGGAGCAAAATTATCTGACACTGAGCTTAATTCCGTATACACAAATTTGGGAACTGTAGTTGGTAAAACAATTACAGTAACTAACAACTGGGGTACTGCCACAGATAATCCTTCAATTGCAACAGACAAAGGCTGGACTGTCACGGGGTAACAAAAATGCCGTTTTTTAAGCGATTAGGTGATGAACTACTGACAGCCCCGAGCTTTGTTTACGGTCCGGGGTTTGAATTACAGGCAGAATTCAAAGACGAATATATATACCCTGTCGACGGGTGGGTGTGGGCCGACTCACTGGATGCAGCGATGAACCATCCGCAGCTTCGACAGCAAGTGACGACCATCACCATGCGACAAGCTCGTCTTGCTTTGCTGCAAGCCGGCTTGTTGGGAGAGGTCGAGGCTGCTATTGCGGCGCTGCCCGAACCAAAAAGATCTGCGGCACAAATTGAATGGGAATACTCAAATGAAGTGCAGCGCCATAATGGCTTCGTGTCCGAACTTGCGCCTTTGCTTGGGTTGAGCGAGCCCGCACTAGACACTCTCTTTATGTCAGCGGCGACACTTTAATGCTTGCACAGTTTGTCCGCTCCTTCGATACGGGTGGTAATGGACAACTGCGCCCCGCGTGGACTACTACTGGTGTTTCAATCACCGCCGTCACCGCGTCCAACATCACGCAGACTGGCGTAACGATCACGGTCTCGCGCAGTAACCCGGCAGCGGGCACGCTGCGCCTCGCTATCTATCCCGCAGGCTCCGCGACTCCGACCTACACGATTGGCTCTGGCTGGTCAGGATCGCCGGTCTATACCGACTCGGATGTCGATCCGGGTACGGGCAGCACGTATCAGTTTGTCCCTGACGCAAGCGGACTCACTCCGAGCACGGACTACGTAGCCTATGTCGTTTGGGACGATGGGGCGACGACTGTTGGACCGGTCAGCACGACGCTGACGACGACGAGCGCGGGCGTCACCGTAAGCCTGACAGGGCAGGCGAGCGCTACGGCGCAAGGCACGCTCTCCACCTCGATTGGTGGAAACGTCACGGTATCGCTATCGGGCCAGTCGGTCGCCGTCGATCAAGGCGCGGTCGGCAGCACAAGGCTGCTGGCCGTCACATCGCAGACGATCACGGTATCGACCGGAACGCTGTCGAACTCGACCGATACCCCGGTCACGGTTTCGCTCTCAGGCCAGTCGATTACCCCAACGCAGGGTGGATTGGCGTATTCGTCATCCCGAATCCTTTCCGGCAGTGCGCTGACCTTCCAATACGGGCGCGTTGGTCTGGAGGGCGTTCGCATCGAAGGCTTGAACCGCTCCGTGTTCGTGACGGTGCAGCAACAATCCCCCTTCCTGCTGGTTCAAGACCAGCGACCTTTCCTCACGGTTCAATAAGGATTCAACATGGCTGGCAAAGGCAATACCTTCGAGAACGACTTTCTCAAGCTGATCTTTCACGGCACGGCGATTACCTACATCGCACAGAACAACAGCACGGCCCCGCTGACGAACCTGTATTGCGCGCTGCACACGGCTGATCCGGGCGAAGCGGGCGCGCAGAACACGAACGAAACCGTCTATGGCGCGTATGCTCGGGTGGCGGTAGCGCGCAGTGCGGCGGGCTGGACGATCACGGATAACGTAGTGAATCCGGTCGCCGAAATCCAGTTTGCGACATGCACGAGCGGCACGGCGTCTATCACGCATTGGTCGGTCGGCACCGATGCTTCGGGCGTCGGGAAGATTCTGTATTCCGGCCCGATCAGCCCCGCTATCTCCGTCGCAACGGGCGTTACCCCGCGCCTTAGCACCGCGACCGCGATTCAAGAAGACTGAGCATGACTGCCACGATTCCCGATTACAGCAAAGTCTCGCTGTTGCTGCCTCTCAGCGGGGCGAATAACGGGACGGTTTTCACTGACTATTCAGCCTTGCCAAAGACGGTTACGCGCTATGGTGACACAAAAACAGTCACGGCAAAATTCCAGTACTACGGATCGAGCGCCTATTTTGATGGTGCAGGTGACTATCTTGCCGTTCCAACCGGGACAGATTTTGCATTTGGCACTGGCGACTTTACTGTTGCTGCGTGGGTCAATTTCGATCGGACAAACACGCTTCAATATGTTGTATCAAAGTATAACAGTGGGTCAAACACCAGAGCATGGAGCATTGCTCTTAAATCAGACGGCAAGCCCGTTGCTTATTGCTCAACAGTTGGAACGTCTGACGATATTGTCGTTACCGGCGCGACTACGGTCCTATCCGGCCAGTGGTATCACGTCGCCTTGACGCGAAGCGGATCGATGTTCAGGCTGTTCTTGAACGGCGTGCTTGATGGCTATACAACGAACGCCGGGGCGATTTTCTCAGAAATAAACCAAGTTCTCGTTGGGAATGTTTTAAAAGGTTACGTTCAGGATGTGCTTGTTGTTAAAGGGTCGGCACTCTGGACGGAAGACTTTACGCCGCCTGCAAAGCTGATCGGCAGCATTTCTACATCCGCTGCATCCCCAATTCTCGATGACACAAACGCGCCCGCATCAAGGCTGATTGTCGCGTTCCCGCGCACGTATTATCAGCGGATTGTTTCAACAACGAGTGCAGCCGATGGCAGTTTTGCGCTCAACAACCTTCCGGCAGCAGAGCATACCGTCGTCTATCTCGATGATGACGCGGGCACGCTCTACAACGACAAGGTGAACAGGGTCATCCCAGGATGAGCTATACACGCCCTTCGCCTTCTGCTGCGTCTGCATCGTGGAGCGGTGACGAAGGATATGTGCGTCCGGTTCCAAGTCAGTCTAGCGTGGATTGGCTGGAATCCGAGATTCGACGCCCCCGGATCACCTCGACAAGTTACGCAAATGCCGTTTCGCTTGTCACGGCGGTATCGGTGGGTTCCGCCAATAGCGCCTCGACGGCAGACGCCACCCATTCTTACAGAACCCCGGATGTCATCTATGGAACCTCGTTCGTTGTCGGAACGGGGAATGCGGCAGGCGTCACCAAGGGCAACGTTTTTTCTTCTGCTGTCGTGCAGGGCTATGGGGACGTGCTTGCGGTTATTGTCGGGTCGTCGCAAGGCTCGTCAAGTGCGTTTGCACCCTCTCTGATTTCGCTCATCTCGACGGGCACATCGGCGGGAACGTCCCTTGCAGACGGGCGCGGCGTTTTTAACAAAGACTTTGCTGGCAAGTGCAGCGCATCCAGTGCCGTTCAGGGGCGCAGCCTTGTTACGGCAACCGCGACGGGCCTGTGCTTCGGAAGATCGTTGGTTCTGAGCAACTACCGGCCTCGCGCTCGAGTTCAGCGGATTCCTGTTCCGACATTCTCTACCGATGGTCGCGCGACTGGAACCAGCCTCGGGCGGGCAACGGTAGGGAGGCGTCCAAAATGGCGAAAAGTGCCCGTCATCATTCCTCAGTTTGGCAATCCAGCCATCGGAACCATTCAAGGCAGTAGCCTAGTAAGCGGGGTGCCATCGCATGGCTGACGATTTCGACAAGTTCCTTCCGGCTCGCTTTGGAACAGCTCAAGGCAAGTCCATTGAGCGGACGATGTTCGAGCAGGTCGGCGATCCGCTGTCGCAACAAACCGTCGAACAGCTTCATGCGGATGGGTCCATTACCCGGCTTCGCACGCACGGCGGCATGCTGCGGTTCGTGCATTACGGAGTGGATGAGGAAGAAGACGAAGAAGTTGTTAGCCGACTGCCCGATATGATGTCGGGCGTGGTGATCGGCGGGTTCTATGATTCTGAAAAGCCGACCTTGGCGGGGGTGCTGAGAACAACCCCGTATAGCGCCATCCAGACCGGCATGAACCTTGGCGCATTGTGGAAGACAGACCGGCTTGCGGTCACGCTGTCGAGTCGAATCACAAAGCCGACGGACATTGCAAGTTCTGTTGCCGTCACGCAATACAGCGTTGTCCAGCCGTACAAATACACCGGCAAAATGCGCTCGCTGGTTCAGTGGCTGCTTGGGGTAGGGAAGATTCCCGCGTCGTCCCGTTACGACACGCGAATAACCCTGCCTGTATCGTGCATTCCGACACAAGAAAGCGGAACGAACGTTCAAATCAGTTACAACTACCGATTTGATGAATCGCACGGACTGACCATTGGGGCAGATGGGCATCCGTGGGTGATCCTGATCGACCAAGCGTTAGGGGTATGGGCGTTTCTGCTGCCACGGATTCATGGCAGCGATCTTCCCGCGTTCTATGAGTCGATGACGGATGCCGAGTTGTCCGCGCTGGATGAGTTCATGGTGGGGTGGCCTCAGTTCAAAGGCATCCCGACCGGCGAGAACATCACGCCTCAAACAATTGCTGCATGGGAAAGGTCGGGCTGCGCGATCAAGTTGCTCGACGTGTCTCAGATGGGGGTTTATCCGTCATCTCAGGGCGTTGCCACACAGCTCGGATGGGCGTTTAACTACAGCGGGACCGAGGCGCGTGTCATTGCCGTTCAGAGCGTTACCGGCCCGGGCACTGACTACAAGACTGCGCACTATCTGAAGACCAACTTTTCTGTTGGGTCTGTTCGGGCTCCCGTCTATACAAGTGCTGTCGATGCAATCCGCGCCAAGTACATCGTGCCTGGAGCGCCTGCCCACGTTCGGCTCAAGGCGCATTACATGCGCGATGTAGATGCCTACAACGTGCTGAATGGGCACGTGAGTTTTGACGACCTTGTTTCACCTCCGATTGCGTCCACTAGCGGCTCTTTTTCTGAACTGGAAACCAGCGTTTTTTATGCGCCGCCAAAGCAGGCCAAGGTTTGGGACGATATGTACGGTTTTTGCATGTCCCTCGGGCTGGAAGAACGCACAAACGCCCCGCCAGGAGTGTCATCAACACCGCTGCACGTATTTTTCGACAAGACGGGCGCGCTGAGAGAATTGCGCATCAAAGACCCATCTGGAGACACAAGCGGCGGCCCGTACATGGTGGGCGTGTTCGATACGACAGGTCCGAGCAACGGGTCGACATCCGTAAAAAACAACAGCGACTTGCGTTTCACTGCTGTTTCGAGAGTTGTAATTCTCTCCAATACGAACGATTACCCAGAAGCATGGGCTCGGAACTGGTGGAGCACAACAACAACAACAGTTGAGACAACACCAAATAACGTCACTGAGGGTGTTGCGATCATTCCTGGCGGTGATCGTGAAAGCGTTATTTTCGGTAAAAAGCACACGCACGGCGCAGGCACCAAATCGTACTCATATACCTTCTACGAGTTCAACCCAGACAAGATTGTTTATAACCTGTTCGATAACTACATTATCAACGAGACACGTAACGGGGCCGTGCGCGAGCTGAGCGGATGCATGTTGAGCAACACGGATTTTGGCGCATTTATCAATGCGCTTGATCCAGTGGACGAGTACGCATACCCCGGAGCTGTTGCGGGCGGTGATCCGTGGGCAACGCCTTGTGCCAAGGCGTATAACCAGTACCACCCGAACCCGGAAGCGCACTTGACCGCTCACGTGGACATTGTCCCGTCGAATGGCTCAATGGTCGCAAGCGCATTCATTGATGGCGAGATGCGCGAAATCCTGACGGACTCGGGTGAGCCGGGTGTGATTGACGGTGAGTACGCTACATGGTTTGAGTCGTCTACACCGCTCCCTGAAAAGCAGCAAACCATGAAAGCTACATCGAATTGCCTCGGGTCTTCGTCTTTTGTGCAGTGTTACGAGGATATAAACTCTGGGAATTACAAAATCTTTGGAACCCTGCCCATGACTGAAGCGGAGTCAAGCAGCTATCAACTGAACTATATCGGGGCGGTGCAGTGAAACCTGTTCAAATGGGTCCGTTTCTCGGGCTGAATACGCGCCTTGAAGACTTTGCGTTGAGCACGAATGAGGGCGCTTATCTCTCTGCCGCGTCGAACGTGTATCTCGACAAGGCGGGTAGAGTGCATCGCAGGCCGGGGCTGACGCTGATTCAAGCGATGACGGGCGCGCATTCGCTGTTCAAGAACTACCTTGTTCGTGGGTCTGCGCTCTACCGCATCACGCTGCCGACCTATTCCGAAACGCTGGTCAAGGTGCTTGCCAGTGATGACCCGATGAGCTACGCGGAGCATGACGGGTCCATCTACTACAGCAACGGCACGGACTCGGGGCGCATCGTATCGGATGGCACTGTGTATCCGTGGGCACTACCTACCCCGTCCGCGCCCGCCACATCGAACATCGCGGGCACGCTGACTGCGGGAAAGTATCTGGTGGCGGTCGGGTACGCCAACGCCACGACGGGCGAGGAAGGCGGCTTGTCGGCCTCGACGGTGGTTACGCTCTCAGCGGCAGGCGCAATCCGCGTCACCCTGCCGGGCGCGACGACGGGCGCGACACACGTCAAGGTGTATGTCTCGAAGCTCAACGGCACCGCGCTAGGGCTGTATTCGACCGTCGCAACGGGAACGGCATCGGTCGATATTACGACCACGACGACCGGCAAGACGGGGCAAGACAAGTACATTGAATCGATGCCTGCCTGCACAAACCTGTTCGTCCACATGGGGCGACTGTGCGGTATCAAGGGCGACACGCTCTACTACAGCGAACCTTACCGCATGGGCTACTACCGGGCAGACAAAGGATTCATCCGCTTCGAGTCCGCTATCTCGGTCACGGCGCCCAATCAGTCCGGCGTGTATGTCGTCACCGACAAGACGCAGTGGATTCCGGGTGATCTGGAAAAGTCCGAGATGATCCGGGATGTGCGCAACTATGGCGCGGTGCCGGGAACGGCATTCAGCTTCCCGACGATAACGCTTGTGGGGTGGGTAGGGGATAAGGGGTTTGTGATCGGTGACGATCAGGGGCAAGTCACTTCGCCCACGGAAGATGTCATTGACTTCGATCCGCCTGCCTCCGGTACGGCCTACGTCATGGAGCTGGCAAAAGAGCGGCTTGTCGTCTCGTGCGGGTACTGCATGAATCTCGAAACCAAGTCCATCACGAAATGGGACGGATACGCGCTCAACTCCCTGTCTGAAGGCTACGGCATTGCGCCGGTTGGTGTGCTGTCGCTTTCCGGGGAGACGGACAACGGCAGCGAGATTGCCAGCACCATCGGGCTTGGCAGGCTGAACTTCCAGACCGAAGAACTCAAGCACCTGATCGCCTGTTATGTGGGCGTGGCCTCGCCGGAAAAGATGGCGCTCACCGTCACCATCCCCGATGAGCGGGAATACACCTATACCACACGCAGCAGCGATGCCGCGCTGAAGATGCAGCGATTCGATCTGGGGCGCGGGCTTCGTGCGAACTGGTTCGGCCTGACGTTAAGCAATACGAACGGCGCGGACTTCACCCTTGCCTCAGCCAGCATCGAAGCCAAAGCCTCGACCCGGAGAATCTGAACCATGAGCATCATCACGCCCCCCCCTGATACGGTGGCCTATGTCTATAAGGTCCTGGCCGAACTCATCAATGCTTCGTGGCAGAAAGCCGACACCAAGCAGAGCGAGTTTGAAACCAAGATTGCCAACGCCCAATCGAGCTTTCTGGACACGACGACCGCACCGACGATCAGCGCAGACCTGATCGTTGCGCCCGTGGTTTCAGAGCCGGAAGTCGCCATTCCGACCGAAGTCGACGGCGATGCGTTCAACACATTCGACACCAAGTACATCGAACTCGGGGAATGGCTGGCCGGGAAGTTCACGGACTTCAAGGCCACGCACTTTCCTGACGAGAGCACGAGCTATGCCGCTGCTGAAGCGTGGCTAGAGGCGGCGATTGCAAACCCCGACGCAGGACTTCCGCCTTCCGTGGCGGCGCAGATTTGGGAAAGCGATCGTTCTCGCATCGCACTGGAAGCACAGCGGGCGACCGATGACGTGCTCGCGGAGTTCGCTATGCGACGGTTCGCGGTGCCTCCGGGTGCGGCGACTGCGGCAGCGGTGGAAATTCAGAAGAAAGCCCAAGCGGAAACCGCAGCATCCAGCCATCGCGTTGCAGAAATGTCGGTTGATATGCAGAAATTCTCCGTGTCCGCATTGATGCAACTGAGGCAGAGCGCAATGGGTGCGTGCCTGGATTACATCAAGTCGCTCGCATCCGGTCCCGATGTGGCCTCGCGCGTGGTCGGCATTGGCTACGACGCGCAGAGCAAGCTGATTTCTGCGGTGTCGGACTTCTACCGGGCACGGATCAGCGCACAGGAACTGAGCACGAAGGCGAGTCAGTTCAACGTACAGATGGGGCTTGAGGCGGCATCGAAGAATCAAGCCGCCGAACTAACGCTCATCGAAGACAAGCTGAAAGCCTTGTTGGCCGAGGCGCAAACCATCGGACAGGCGGCAGTGTCCCTTTACAACAACTTGCACGCACAAGCTCAAGCGACAGGTTCGGATTCTGTACAGACTCGGGTTTAAGGAGATTCAAAAATGGCATTGGTTGATGAACTGAAGAAAACCGCGAACAAAGTCGCCGCAAACACCCTCACTGTTACGCAGAACGCGCTTAATACGGCAGCGCAAGACGCACAGGGTAGGTTTAACAAAGGCGACTACGCAGGGGCCGCTGGCCGAGTTGTTCGCGGTGCGCTTGAAACTGCCGGATCAATCCCGCTTGATGCTTACGAGTACGGAAGGCAAGCTGTTGAGGCTGTAGCGCCCGCAGCGGGTCGCTTCATGAGCGGCCTTGCTGGTGCGGCATTCAGCAGCCCGGCGCAAGCAGCGCAAACCCCGCAGCCGGCAAATCCCAACCCGGCCCCCGACGCCTACCGCGACGAAGCCGGGCGCGGCGCAGCGAAAACCGCACTCTATCAACTGGCGAACTCGTCGGCGGCAGGCGGGCAGAACTTCGCGGACTGGCAGCAAGGCGCTTCGCAGATGCAGCGCGACACCGCAGCGGATGCGTATCGTGATGCGTGGCAAGCACGCACACCAAAAGGCATGAAGGGTGCAGACACAAACGCGCTCGCGCTCTACAACGCGGAACAAGCTACGCGCGGAACGGGCATCACGGCGCAGCGCCAGAAAAACGGCGTGATGGAGTTTTCCGGCGATGGCGCGAATGCGCTGCCGCAGAGCTTCACCCAAGGCGTCGATCTACAGCTTGCCAACGAGCGCAACGCCCGTGCAAACGCGATCAGGGAACAGTACCTCAACGAGAACCAGGGCACGAAAGGTCTTGGGCTTCGCAACCCGGTCGAGGACACGAACGCGCAATTCCGCGCCTCGCGCGAACGGGAAGCCCTGAAGAACATGGGGCGTGACGAAATGAATGCCTTTGTTCGGATGCGCGAAGCTGACATGCAGCGCGACAAGTCGAATGCAGAGCTTGCATTGCGCGGACAGGAAATGGAAGGCACAAACGCCTACCGTCAAGGTTCGCTCGCACAGCAGGCCGCACATACCGATGTGCAGCGGCAGCGTCTGGGCATCGACCAGCAAGAGGCCGGAACCCGCGCACTCACTGCAGGATTGCAGGGCGAGATGACGCGCTCGCAACTGGCCGAGCAGCAGCGCATCGGAAAGCTGCGCGATGCGTACATGGCCGAGCAAGACCCGGCGAAGAAAGAGCAGATGGGGCGGGCTTTGCTGACGCTGCAAGGTAAGGAGCCGCGCCAAGAACGCGATGAGGAAACGAAAGCGCGTTATGGCCTTATTAGCGAACTTGCCAAGAGTTACGGCACGATGCCGCCGATGGGACCGGACGGGAAGCCGGTTCCTTTTGAGCAATACGCGGAACCGGCACTGCGGATGGCGGGCGGGAATCGCGGCGGCAACGGCCAGCAAGCCCCGAGCTATGAGCAGTACGCAGCACAAATGAAGGCGCGTAATCCGGGCGCTGACGACAAGACCATTTCGCAAGAGTATATGAAGCGGTACGGCGGTTGAAAATGAAATTTTCCCCCGTTTAAAGTACCATCCGGTTACACATTGGATTAGTACGCACACGACAGAAGAACCCGCCTTGATGGCGGGTTTTTGCGTTTACGCCGGAGCAGCGCATGGCATCAAACTTTGATTACGATCCCGCTTGGAAGCCTGAAGGGCAGGGCTCGTCCAGCTTCGACTTTGACCCGAACTGGACGCCCCCAAAGAAGCCTGAAGGGGGTCTAGTTGCCTCGCTCAAGCAAACGGGCGGGCAGATGGTCAAGAGCGCGGGCCAGCTTGCCGCCGACGTGCTCCCCGGCGTGGATCGTGACAACGCACTGACACGGAGCGGGCAAGGCATCATTGACGCAAACCCGACAGCGGTTCATTCGCTCGCGGACGTAGCTGACAGCCCTTGGACGGCAACGAAGGAAGCGGTCGGTAATGCTGCGGCTTCAGTAGGTGGTGTGGTCGGTGCGCGACTTCTCGGTCAAGGCATCACTGCTGCTGCTCCGCTTGCCGGTCCTGCTGCGCCGCTGGTGGCCGGTATCGGTCAGGGTATCTCGTGGCTTGGACCCACGGCAATGGCGGCGCTGCCGTCCTATGGCGGAATCCGTGAGCAGCAGATTGCAGCCGATCCGAACAACGAAGGATCGCTCGCATCGAAGGCGCTTGCCGGTGCGGGTGCTGCAACGGTCGGCTTGATCGAAAACCGCTTCGGCCCGCAAGAGTGGGCACTGAAGGCACTCAGTCAGGGTGGGCGGGATGCACTGGCGAAGCAGTTCGCTGCAAACTCGCTCGCGGGCGCGATTGGCAAGGGCGCGGTGAAGGGCGCAGCCATCGAAGGTGCGGAAGAACTCGTACAGAACCCCATCGAGCAGTTGGCGTCGTACCAAGACCCGACGACAGCCGCAAACCTGCAAGACACCGCTTTCGGTGGTGTCATGGGCGCGTTGGGTGGTGGTGTATTGGGTGGTGGTGCCGGTGGCTTTTCGCGCACGATTACGCCGTCGCAGGCGCAACAACCTGCCCAACCCCCTCAACCTGCCATCGACCCGAACGCAGGCCCGCTATCGAAGGCGGCGAGCATGGCGACGCAGACGCCGGAGTTGAACCCGCTCGCCTTCACGCCAATGCAGCCGACCGGCCCCGAACTGGAAACCGACGCACAGACGCAGGAGCGTTTGCGCGCGGCGCAGTTCCAGGCTGACGCAATGCCGTTTGAGCCGTCGCTATCTTTCGAGCAGGGACCGCAGCCGGTTCGTGCAATGAATCAAGAAGGCGTGCCGTTCGAGCGCATCAGCCACGAAGATTACGACACGCTCAATCCGATTCGTGCGGGCGAAGGCGAATTGCTGGATGCCGAACGTCCCACGGCGGGACGGACTCGCGCACCGGATGCCATCGAAGGGCAGGCGCAGCGACGCATCGGTGTGGCAGATGACGGGCAGCAGGGCAATCAATCCCCCGTGCGTACCCTTGGCGAGCGCGTACAGCCCGCGCAAGGCGAGAACGCGCCGACGCTGGCGCTACCCTACTTCACGGATCAGAAAGCCGAGCAGAGCGCGCGTAAAGCCTTGCCGTTCGCCAACGAACCCGCAGCGCAGAAGAAAGCCGCCGAACTCTCGAAGAAGCGCAACGAGCCCTTTACCGTGATCCCGCATCCGGCTTTGGCTGATCGCTTTGCCGTGGTGCCGTTCCGTAACTTGAGGACGCCGAATGAACAGGGGCAAGCAGCACAACTCGCAGCGCGGGCGCAGGCTGGACAGTCGGGAACAATGCCTCATGTGGAGCAAGGTGCTCAACAATCCGCGCCTGATGGACTCGCGGCGCCTGCACCGGCAACCGCTGTTCAAACTCAACCTACTACGGAGAGCGTAACCAATGGCCTGCCCCAGGCTCAAAAATTGGCTCAAGAAGCAGAAGCGGCGCGCGGACAGGAAGGCGCGAAGGAAACTACCCGTCGCGTAACTCGTGACACCTCAATCAACGACGGCGCGACTGTTTTTGATCGTGACGGCAAGCCGTACCGCGTGCATTACCAGCGCAACGACCTTGTTGTTGCACACCCAATCATCAATGGGAAACCTCAGGTTAGCGCAGATACGACTGTCCGATTCTGGACAAACAAGGATGTTCCGCCTTCTGGCGAACGTGATCGCACCGACCCGATCTATCCCGCCAGCACGGACATTTCAACGGACACGATTACGCCGAATCCCACGCCAGCAAAGGCGAAGGCAGCGGACACGCAGTTCGACGTATCCGCCCGCACTGATGACCAGCTCCGCTACCTAACCGTCAGCGGCAAGCCGGGATGGAAGGAAGCCGCACAGTCTGAACTCGCCCGCAGGCAGGGTGCCCCTCAACCCCAAGCGCCACAATCCGACCAATTTGGTAACGCTAACAAAATGGTCGAGCAGCCGAGCACGCAGCAAGAAGGGCGGCGGGAAGAAGTAGCGCCGAAGCCGAAGAACCTACTGCAACTCGTCCGTAAAGCAGGCGGCGTATCCATGAACCGTCTGTCGGATGTGACCGGCGACAACAACCCGCGCCGAGCGGGTGCGGTGGGCGTCTTCACGAAGAAGGGAATGGACCTCGATAGCCTTGCTGAGTTGCTTCAGCAAAACGGGTTCATGACCGAAGCGGAAGTG
>Ga0116153_10001435_pt1 | contig 22085 bp, 19 predicted proteins | sample AD_UKC028_MetaG_FD_89896 | JGI IMG/M metagenome (GOLD analysis project Ga0116153, IMG submission 89896) | Active sludge microbial communities of municipal wastewater-treating anaerobic digesters from USA - AD_UKC028_MetaG | ecosystem: Engineered > Bioreactor > Anaerobic > Digestate | place: USA...
GGCAAGATCCCCTTCGCGGCCAGCTTCGGCTGCTTCGCCTCGCGCCGGGTCTTCGACCAGTTCTTCGTCTCCTGCGCCTACGCTCGATTGGGGGTCAAGCTCGTGGGCACCGACCCCGGCGTGACCGCGGCCTACAACGGGGGCACCCACATGCCCTTCGAGGACCTGGGCCTCATGCGCGAGGTCCCCGGCCTGGACATCGTCGAGCCCTCGGACCCCCTCTCCCTCGCGGCCCTGATCCGCGAGCTCGCCGCGCGGCCGGGCCCGGCCTACCTGCGCCTCCACCGCAAGGCCGTCGAGCCGCTCTACGCCGAGGGCGAGAGCTTCGAGGTCGGGAAGGCCAAGCTCCTCCGCGAGGGCGGGGACCTCTGCATCGTGGCCCTCGGGGCCCTCATGGTCCGGAACTCCCTCCGCGCCGCCGAGCTCCTCGCGGCCGAAGGCATCGCCGCCTCGGTGATCGACGCCCTCTCCCTGAAGCCCCTCGACGCCGCCCTCGTCCTCGCCGAGGCGCGGAGGAGCGGGGCCGTCCTGAGCGCCGAGAACCACCAAGTCGCCGGAGGCCTCGGCTCGGCCCTCGCCGAGCTCCTCGCCGAGACGGGCGCGGCGCGGCTGGCCCGGGTCGGCGTGCGCGACGAGTTCGGCGAGGTCGGAACCCAGGAGTACCTAGTCGAGCGCTTCGGCCTCCGGGCCGAGGACATAGCGCAGGCCGCGCGCCGGCTTCTCGCGGCCAAGGTCAAGGAGAACGCATGAAACTCGCCATCGCATCGGACCTCTCCGGCTTCCCCCTCAAGAGCGAGATCGCCAAGCATCTCGCCGAGAAGCACCCCGAGATCGAGCTCCTCGACTTCGGCATAGCCGATCCCGAGCATCCCGAGCCCTACTTCGTCCAGGCCCCCAAGGTGGCCGAGGCCATCCGCCGCGGCGAGGCCGAGCGGGGCATCCTCGTCTGCGGCACGGGCCAGGGCATGGCCATCGTGGCCAACAAGCACAAGGGCGTCTACGCCTGCGTGGTCGACGACATCTTCTCGGGCGAGCGGGCCAAGATCGTCAACGACGCCAACGTGATCACCCTGGGCGGCTGGATCACCGCCCCCTTCCTCGGCTGCCAGATCGTCGAGGCCTGGCTCGCGATGTCCTTCGCCCAGAAGATGGAGTTCAAGCGCGACTTCCTCGCCAATGCCCTCAAAGAGGTGGCCGCCATCGAAGCGCGGAACCTCCGCTAGGGGCCGGGGATGCTGAGCTCCCTCCTCTGCCCGACCCGGGTACTCTCCTTCGAGGACCTCTCCCCCGCCGACTTCGCCCAGGCCGTCGCCTACCTCGGCCGCGGCCCGGCCAAGGTCGCCGTTCTCGTCGACGGGCGGCCCTTCCCCGAGCGGGAGCGCCTCGTCGCGGGCCTGCGGCGGGCCTACGAGACGGTCCTCCTCGACCGCGTGAGCCCCGATCCCCTGGCCTCGGACATCGACGCGATGCTCGGCTCCGGGGCCCTCGCGGGCGCCGAGCTCCTGGTCGGGATCGGGGGCGGCTCGGTCCTCGACTCGGCCAAGGCCCTCGCGGCCCTGGCCCCCGCGCCGGGCGCCCGCCTCGCGGACTGCCTCGGCCCCGCCCCCTCCCGCCGCCTCGAGGCCAAGGGCCTGCCCCTCCTCCTGGTGCCGACCACGGCCGGCACCGGGGCCGAGGTCACGAAGGTGGGGGTCTACCGCGACGGCACGGGGCGCAAGCATACCCTCGGCTCCCCTTTCCTCCAGGCCGACGCCGCCCTCCTCGTGGGCGCCCTCGCCGCGGCCATGCCGCCCGAGCTCGCCGCCTCGACGGGCTTCGACGCCCTCGACCACGCCCTCGAGTCCCTGTGGAACCGCAACGCCGCGCCGGCGACTATCGAGGCCGCGACCGAGGCCGCCGTCGCCGTCCTCGGCCGCCTGCCGCGCTCCTACGAGGCGGCCCGGGCCCTCGCCGCGGGCGGCCGGCCCGACCCGGCCGCCGCCCTCGCCATGCTCGAGGCCTCGGCCATGGCCGGCTTCGCCTTCGGGATCACCGGCACGGCCATGGGCCACGCCCTCTCCTTCGTGCTGACGGAGGAGTGGCGGGTCCCCCACGGGGCGGCCTGCGCCTTCAGCATCGAGGACTGCCTCCGCTGGGCCCGGCGCGATCCCGCGATAGAGGCGCGCCTCGGCCGGGTCGGCGCCGCGGCCCTCGGCGTCCCGCCCGGAAGGGGGGCCGAGGCCCTCCTCGGCCGGATCCTCGAGCTGAAGGCGGCGATGGGCCTTCCCTCGAGCTTCCGCGAGCTCGGCGTCGAGCTCGGGCCCGGCGAGCTGCGCCGCCGCTTCGCCCGGGCCTTCGAGGATCCGAAGATGGCCAACACCAGGCCCGCGGCCGAGCCCGAGGCGGTCTACGCCTTCCTCGAGGCCAAGGCTTGAGCTCCATCCTCCTCGCGGGCCTCGTCGTCCTCGCGACCCACGCCCTCGAGGCGGTCACGGGCTTCGGCTGCACGGTCCTCGCCCTGCCCTTCGTGACCGCACTCCTCGGCCTGCGGGAGGGGGTCCTCGTCCTCACGGTCCTCGCCTTTATCATCTCTAGTTACATCGCGATCGCCAAGCGGCGCGACATCGACTTCAAACGTTATGCGATCATCCTCGGCTTCGTCCTCGCCGGCCTGCCCGTCGGCATGCTCCTCTTCCGCAGCGTCGATCCCGCTCCGGCCAAGAAGGCCCTGGCCGCCTTCATCGTCCTCGCTTCGGCGGCCCAGCTCGCCAAGCTCCTCCTCCCCCGCCTGGCCGGGGGCCGCCTGCCCCGGGCGGCGGCCTACGCCCTCCTCGTCGCGGGCGGGATCGTCCACGGCATGTTCTCCTCGGGCGGTCCCCTCGTCGTCCTCTACGCCTCCCGGGAGCTGCCCGAGAAGGGGGCCTTCCGGGCGACCCTCTGCCTCCTGTGGACCAGCCTGAACGCCATCATCATCGGCTCCTACCTCGCCTCGGGGGAGCTCGGCGCGGGGAGCCTCAGGACCATCGGCCTCCTCCTGCCCTTCCTCGTTGCGGGGATCTTTGTCGGCGAGCGCCTCCACGACCGCGTGGATCAGCGCTCCTTCTCCATCGTGGTCTTCTCCGCCCTCCTTCTGTCGGGGGCGGTCATGCTCGCTTCGTGAAAGGCGGCGCCATGGACATAGGCAGGCTCCGGGCGGCCAACCCCGGCCTCGAGATCTTCGGTCCCGGCGAAGAGCCCTTCGCGGCCTACGGCCGGCCCCTCGCGCTGCGCGGCATCGGCGCCCTCCTCGCCGCCGCCGACGGCCTCGTGCCCCGGGGCCTCGAGGCCAACCGCTACCAGGCCTCGGAGCCCGCGCTCGAGTCCCTCCCCGCGGCCCGAGAGCTCGAGGCCGCCTTCGGCCTCTCGCCCGTCCAGGTCGGCTGGTGCTCGGGCCCCAACAGCCGCCTGAACGGCCTGGAGTGGCACAAGTCTCCCGAGGTTGTCGTCGCGTTGAGCGACCTCGCCCTCCTCGTCGGCCTGCGCAAGGATATCGCGGCCTGGTCCTCCTACGACGCCTCCCTCCTCGGCTGCCTCTTCCTGCGGCGGGGCGAGGCGGTCGAGCTCGACCCGGGGGTCCTCCACCTCTCCGCCTGCAGGGTGGAGGAGGGGGGCTTCCGCAACCTCTGCGTCCTGCCCCGGGGCACGAACGCGGCCCTTTCCGAGGCCGAGCTCGCCGCGGCGAGGGCCGCGGGCGGGGAGGCGCGGCTCCTGTTCATGCGGAACAAGTGGATCCTGGCACATCCCGAGCGGGCCGTCCTGGTGGAGCGGGGAGCCTGGCCGGGCATCGCGGGGGAGAACATCGAGATCAAGTACTGATTCAATAATCACGGGAGGCATGACATGGCGAACGAGCGGAAGGTGGGCGCGGCGGCCCTCCTCTCCTACGGCTGCGGGGACCTCTACGGCGGGGGCTCCTTCCTCATCATCAGCACCCTCTTCATTTTTTTCCTCACCGACCTGGTCGGCCTCAAGCCCGCCATGGCCGGCCTCGTCGTCTTCGCGGGCAAGGCCTGGGACGCGGTCTCCGATCCCCTCATGGGCTGCATCTCCGACCGCACCCGGTCTCGCCTGGGTCGCAGGCGCGTGTACTTCCTCGCCGGCATCGTGCCGGTCTTCGCGAGCTTCGCCCTCCTCTGGCTGAGCGTGCGCACGGGGAATCCGACCCTCGATTTCCTCTACTACCTCGGGGCCTACATGCTCTTCGCCACGGTCTCGACCATGGTGATGATCCCCTACTCGACCCTGCCCACGGAGATGACTCATGACTACCGCGAGCGCACCCGGCTCTCGGGCTCCCGCATGATCTTCTCCCAGCTCTCCTCCATCCTCGCGGGGACGCTGCCGGGCTACCTGGTCAAGAACCTCTACCGCGAGGATCCGGGCCGGGGCTTCCTCGTCATGGGCCTCGGCTTCGGCCTCTTCTTCGCCCTGCCCTGGCTCCTCGTGTACCGCGGCACCTGGGAGCTCCCCGAGTCCGAGCGCCGGATGCCGAGCGCGAGCCTCGCCGCCTCCTTCCGCGACACGGGCAGCCTCCTTCGCTGCAGATCCTTCCGCCTCCACGTCGGGCTCTACCTCGCGGGCTACTCGGCCATCGACATCCTCTCCGCCCTCTTCATCTACTTCCTCAGCTACTACGTCGGCCGGAGCGAGGCTTATACCCTCTGCTTGGGCTCGATGCTCATCGCCCAGCTCCTCGCCCTCCCGGCCTACCTGGCCTTCGCGAACCGCTTCGGCAAGGGGAGGGCCTACGCCCTGGGCGCCCTCGTCTTCCTCCTCGGCTCGGCGGCCTTCGCGGCCGTCGGGCCCGGGGCCTCCTCGGCCCTCCTCCTCGGCCTCTCGGCCGCCCTCGGCCTCGGCCTCTCGGCCGTCGCGGCCATGCCCTGGGCCATGCTCCCCGAGTCGGCCGACGCCGACGAGCTCGCGCGGGGGATCCAGCGCTCCGGCGCGGTCTCGGGGGCCTTCACCCTCGCGCGCAAGCTCGTCCAGGCCGCCATGCTCTGGCTCGTCGGCATCCTCCTCCAGGCCATCGGCTACGTCCCCGGGGCGGCCCAGCCGCCCGGGACCCTCCTCGGCCTCCGCCTCCTGTTCACCCTCGCCCCGGTGGCCCTCGTCGCCCTGGGCGGCCTCCTCGCCCTCCGCTACCCGGTCAGCCCGGCGAGCTTCGCGGCCCTTCGGGCCGAGCTCGAGCGCCGGAGGGCGGGATCCTCGGGCCAGACCCCCGAGGCCGAGCGCGTAGAGCTCGAGCGCATAACGGGCCAGCCCTACGCCCAGATGGGGGCCGGGCGGTGATCGAGCTCGAGCGCCTGCCCGGGGGCTTCCTCCTCTCCTGGGAGGGGGCGCCGGTTCTCCGCCACACGAGGGCCAGCCCCGCCCTCCGCGCGGGCGAGCCGAGGCTGCGCTTCCGCCTCTGGAAGGGCCGCTTCCGCATCCGCGACCGCACGAGGCTCGCGGCCCTCGAGCTCGCGGGCTTCGAGCGCCGGGGGGACTCGGCCTGGGAGCTGTCCTTCCGGCTGGCCCGCCCGAGCAAAAGGCCCGGAGCCCGGTCCGCGGAGCCCGGGCCCGAGCTCGGCCTCCGGGTCGAGGAGGAGGGGGGACTTCTGGTCCTCCGCCCCCGCTCCGAGCGCCGCGGCCTCGCCTTTTCCCTCGAGCTCGCGGCCGGGCCCGAGGAGCGGATCTTCGGCTGCGGCGAGCACTTCACCAAGCTCGATCTCCGCGGCGAGCTCGTGCGGATCTGGGTCGAGGAGCACGTGGGCACCCTCGAGGCGATACGGAAGGTCCTCCTCCTCGCCCTCGGAATAAGGCCGAGGACCAGGGCCTTCCGCCGCTACGCGACCTACTTTCCCCAGCCGAGCTTCGTCTCCTCGGCCGGCTACTTCTGCCACGTCGACTGCGGCTCCTACGGGAGCCTCGACTTCCGCCGGCCGGATCGGCACGGTATACGATTCTCGAGCCTCCCGGAGCGGATCCTCCTCGGCCGCGGCCCCGGCTATCCGGAGCTCGTCGGCAGGCTCAGCTCCCTCCTCGGCCGCCAGGGCCCCCTGCCTTCCTGGGCCTACGGGGGCATGATCCTCGGCATCCAGGGCGGGACCGCGGCCTGCGAGGCCAAGGCCCGCGCCCTCGAGGAGGCCGGGGCCGCCGTCTGCGGCATCTGGGCCCAGGACTGGCAGGGCGAGCGGCTGACCTACTTCGGCAAGCAGCTGCGCTGGGACTGGCGCTGGGACCAGGGGCTCTACCCGGGCCTCCCCGCGAAGATACGCGAATGGCAGGAGCGGGGCCTGGCCTTCCTCGGCTACGCCAATCCCTACCTCTGCGAGGACGGCCGGCTCTTCGCCGAGGCGGCCGAGCGGGGCTACCTCGCCCTCTCCCCCGCGGGCGGGCCCTACCTCACGAAGTCGACGAGCTTCCCCTTCGGCATCGTGGACCTGACGAACCCTGAGGCCTACGCCTGGCTCAAGGGCCTGCTCAAGGAGAACCTCCTCGGCCTCGGCCTCCGGGGCTGGATGGCCGATTTCGGCGAGTACCTCCCCGCCGACGCCATCCTCGCCGGCGGCTCAGGGGAGGAGTGGCACAACCGCTGGCCCCTCCTTTGGGCCCGCCTCAACCGCGAGGCCGTCGAGGAGGCCGGGGCCTCGGGCGAGGCCCTCTTCTTCACGCGCAGCGGCTATTCAGGCTGTACGCGTTATGCGACCTTGTTATGGAACGGCGACCAGCACGTCGACTGGAGCGATGACTACGGCCTGGGCTCGGTCGTGCGGGCCTGCCTCTCCCTGGCCATGTCCGGGGCCGGCATCGTCCACGCGGACATAGGCGGCTATACGACCCTGCCGGGCATCCGCCGCGGCAAGGAGCTCTTCCTGCGCTGGCTCGAGCTCGGCGCCTTCATGCCGGTGATGCGGAGCCACGAGGGGAACCGGCCCTGGGACAACTGGCAGTTCGACTCGGACGCGGAGACCGTCGCGGCGGTCGCCCGCCTGAGCCGGCTCCACGCCGCCCTCGCCCCCTACCTCGAGTTCGCGCAACGCGAGCATCTCGAGCGGGGGCTGCCGATGATGCGCCCCCTCTTTTTCCATTACGGCGAGGGCTTCGGCCCCGACGAGGAGCGCGCCTACCTCCTCGGCCGCGACCTCGCCGTCTACCCGGTCCTCGCGGAGGGGGCCCGGGCGCGGAGGCTGCGCCTGCCAAAGGACTCCTGGATCGGCCTCTTCGACGGCGCGGCCTACGGCGGGGGCGAGCTCGAGCTCCCGGCCCCGATCGGGCGGCCCCCGGTCTTCTACCGCGCGGTTAGCCCCTTCGCGCCCCTCTTCGCCTCCCTCGTCGAGCTCTTCGCCCGCCCCTGAGGCGCGCCGCCCCGCGCGGCGGCCTCGGCCCGGAGCCTCCCGGGCCGGTTGACGGCGGCGCTCGGTGCGCGCTAGATGGAGGCTGCCGCAAGGGGGAAGCGATGGAAGCTTGCATCTGCATCGAGATGCTCCACGAGGAGCTGCCCTACGAAGAGAGGATCGCCGCCGTCGCCTCCGCCGGCTTCGGCGCCGTCGAGTTCTGGTCCTGGAAGGACAAGGACATCCCCGCCATCGCAGCCGCGGCCCGTTCGGCCGGAGTCCGGGTGGCCAACTTCTCCGGCCACCGCGAGGGCGACCTCCTGGACCCCGCGCAGCGGGGCCTGGTCGCCGCCGACTTCGACTCGGCCATGGAGGCGCGCTCCCTCCTCGATTGCCCGAACCTGATGCTCCTCGCCCAGTCCTTGGGCGAGGGAGGCAGGGTCCTCCGTCCTCGGCCCGGGGAGGCCGGCCCCTCCGAGATCGCCGCCATGGCCGCCTGCGTCCGGGCCCTCCTCGGGCGCATACCGGCCGGGGTCGAGGTCTCGCTCTGCATCGAGGCCCTCAACACCGCCCTGGACCACCCGGGCTACGCCGTCTCGAAGCTCTCCTCCGCGGCCGCCCTCGTCTCCGAGGTCGGCGACCCGCGCTTCGGCCTCCTCCTCGACTTCTACCACCAGGCCATGATGGGCGACGACCTGCTCTCCCTCGTCGCGGGCTACGCGCGGATCGTCAAGCACGTCCACGTCGCGGACGCCCCCGGGCGCCACGAGCCGGGCACGGGCGCGATCGACTGGCATGCCGTCCTTTCGGCCCTCGGCGAGGCGGGCTACGAGGGCTACGTAGGCTTCGAGTGCTCCCCCTCCGCCTCCTCCGAGGCCGCCCTGGAGGCGATCGCCCGGCTCTGGCGCGGCCTGTAGCTACTCCGGGTACTCGATCGCGACGACGACGAGCTCGCGGCCGCCCTCGGGCAGCTTGACCAGGGCGCGGTCCCCGACCCGCTTGCCCATGAGGGCCCGGGCCACGGGCGAGGGCCAGCCGATGCGGCCTTCCTCGGGCTCGGCCTCGTCGATGCCGACGATCCGGTACGCGATCTCCGGGCCGGCCGAGCCGAAGCCCGAGGCCTCCCGCACCCGCACGGCCGCGCCGAACTTCACCCGGTCGCGGGCTCCTTCGGGGGGCCTGGCCACGACCTCGGCGAGGCCCGACATCGCGTCGAGGTAGGCGATGCGGCGGTCGATGGAGCCGGCCCGCCTTTTGGCGGCGGCCAGCTCGTCGGGATCGGGGCCGGCGCCCGCGGCCGTGAGGGCGGCCAGCGCGGCTTGGGCCCGCGGGCGCTCCTCGGCCGTGAGCTCGTGGAGCTCCCGCGCGAGCGACTCCGCTCCGGCGGGGGTCAGGTAGTTGCGGGAGCCCGGGGGCACCGGGATCTTGATCTCGGGCGCCTCGGCCTCGTTCGAGGCGGAGGAGTCCTCGTTCACGAAGGCCCGGCTCATTAGTCGGCCACCTGTGCCCTGGCCCCGCCCGTGGCGGCCAGCAGCGCCTCGAAGCTTGTGGGGACCCCCGTGGAGTCCGTCCCGGCGGCCGGGTAGACCGTTTCCCAGGCCGCGAGGCTCTCGTCGATCCAGATCGCCACGCCCGAGAGCCCGAAGGGGCAGACCCCGCCCGGGGGGAAGCCGGTGACGCGGAGGGTCTCCTCGGCGTCGGCCATGCTCGCCTTCGAGCCGACGAGGGCCTTGAGCTTGGAGGAGCTCACGCGCCGGTCCCCCGCGCAGACGACGAGGTGGTAGGAGCCGTCCTTGGCGCGGAAGAGGAGGGACTTCGCGATCTGCCCCACCTCGACCCCGATGCGCGCCGCGGCGAGGGGGGCGGTGGGGGTCGAGCCCGGCTCGAACTCGAGGGCCTCGAGGCCGGCCGCCTCGAGGGCGCGCCGCACTTTCTCCGGTATCATGAGGCAAGGGTGCCGCCCGAGGGCCGGGCCCGTCAAGCGCCGCGCCGCCGCCGGGGCGCCCCGGCGCCTTGACCGGGCCGGCCGCCCCGGGTAGCTTGGAGCAGCTTCCAGGAGGAACCATGGACAGGACGGCCCAGCCCGCCGCGAAGAGAGCCCGCCGCCGCCTCGGCGACCGCTACGACGGCCGGCGCCTGCGCTCGCTCAGCCCCTTCTACCAGATCACGCCCTACATCATGCGGACCCGCGTCGACGCCCACGACTACTACGAGGACCGCTTCGACATAGGGAGGGCGGAGGCCTGGCTCAAGTCCCTCCGGGGCCGCTCCGACCAGGAGATCGGCTTCCTCCACCTCTTCATCGCGGTGCTCGTGCGCGCGATCTCGCAGAAGCCCCGCCTGAACCGCTTCGTGGCCGGCAAGCGGATCTACGCCCGCAACGAGATCCTCATCTCCCTGGCCATCATGAAAAGGATGAGCGAGGACTCGATCGAGACCACCCTCAAGATGCGCTTCGAGCCCGAGGACACGATCTTCGACGTGGCGCGCCGCGTCAACCAGGCCGTCGCCGCCAACAAGGAGCTGGAGGCCCGCAACGAGACGGACAAGACCGCGCGAGCGTTCATGCTCTGCCCGGGCTTCCTCGTCACGGGCCTCGTCGCGGCCCTGCGCCTCCTCGACCGCTTCGGCCTCATGCCCAGGGCCGTGCACCGCGCGAGCCCCTTCCACACGAGCGCCTTCGTCACCGACTTAGGCTCCCTCGGCATCAAGCCCATCTACCACCACCTCTACGACTTCGGCACGACCTCCTTCTTCCTCGCCTTCGGCGTCAAGGAGCGCGAGCGCCATATCGGGCCCGAGGGCCAGCTCGTCGAGCGGAAGTACATCTCCATCAAGGCCGTCAACGACGAGCGCATCTGCGACGGCTTCTACTACGCGAGCGCCTTCAAGTACATCAAAAGCCTCTTCCGCTCCCCCGAGCTCCTCGAGTCCCCCCCGCCCTCGGTGGTCGAGGACCAGGACTGAGGATCCCGAGCCGTGGCTCCCGGCTTCCTGTGGTACGACCTCGAGACCTTCGGCCTCGAGCCCCGGCACGACCGCATCGCCCAATTCGCCGCGCTTCGCACCGACGCCGACTTGGTCCCCACGGGCGAGCGGCTCCTCCTGTACTGCAAGCCCAGCCCCGACTACCTGCCCAGCCCCCAGTCCTGCCTGGTCCACGGCATCTCGCCCCAGCACGCCCTCGCCGAGGGCCTTCCCGAGTACGAGTTCGCCACGCGGATCCGCGCCGCCATGACCGTCCCCGGCACCGTCGTCGCCGGCTACAACTCCCTCAAGTTCGACGACGAGTTCATCCGCAACCTCCTGTACCGGAACCTCTACGATCCCTACGAGCGGGAGTGGCGCTCGGGCTCGAGCCGCTGGGACCTCATCGACCTTTTGCGCGCCGCCCGCGACCTCAGGCCCGAGGGCCTGGTCTGGCCCGAGGGCGAGGAGGGCCGCCCCATCTTCACCCTCGGCGCCCTGGCCAAGGCCAACGGCGTGGCCCTCGTCGCGGCCCACGACGCCATGCACGACGTCCAGGCTACCGTCGAGCTCGCCCGCCTCGTCCGCCAGCGCCAGCCCAAGCTCTACGAGTGGTACTTCACGCACCGCACGCGGGACTCCCTGCGGCCCCTCGTCGACCTCGTCTCGCGCGAGCCCCTGGTCCATACCTCGGTCGCCTACACCTCCGAGCGGGGCTGCACGACCCTGATCGCCCCCGTCGCACTCGACCCGGAGAACCGCAACCAGCTCCTCGCCCTCGACCTCCGCTTCGACCCCTCGCCCGTGGTGGGCCTCTCGGTCGAGGAGCTCCGGGCCCGGGTCTTCACCAAGGCCGAGCTCCTGGACGCCGAGCGTATCCCCCTCTCGCGGATCCGCCTCAACCGCTGCCCCTTCCTCGCCCCCCTGTCCACCTTGAGCGATGCGGCCGCGCGCCGCCTCGGCATCGACCTCCCGACCTGCCTCGAGCACCTCGCGGTCGTCAAGCGCGAGAGCGAGCTCCTCCAGAAGCTCGCCGCCGTCTTCGACGCCCCGAGCCCCGCCGAGGAGGCGGCCGACCCCGAGCTCATGCTCTACAGCCGGGGCTTCTTCCCCGACTGCGACCGCGCCGCCTTCGACACCCTCCACGCGGCCCTCGCGAGCCTGCCCCCGGCCGAGGCCCGCCGCCACGCCTACGCCCTCCGCTTCGAGGACGAGCGGCCCCCGACCCTGATCAGGCGCCTCTTCGCCCGCAACTGGCCCGAGACCCTGAGCCCCGCCGAGGCCAAGCGCTGGCGCGCCTTCTGCGCCGCCCGCCTCCAGATGCCCCCCCTCCCCGGCGCCGCCGACCTCGCCACCTACTCGAAGGCCGTCGCCCAGCGCCTCGAGGACCCCCTCCTCCCCGCCCGGGACAAGGGCATCCTCCTCGCCCTCCTCGACTACCGGGCCGGGCTCGAGCGGGAGGTCCTCGACTATCCGGGATGAGCGGGCCGGGACCGAGGGCGCCTAACGCGCCGGGAGCTGGCCTAGCGCGGGCCGACCGGGAAGGTGACCCGGCACTCGAAGCCCTCGCCGCGGCGGAACTCGGCCCTCCCCTCGACCTGGCGCGCGAGGTTCCGGACGAGCTGGAGCCCGAGGCTCGAGGTCGTCTCGGGGTCCACCTCCGAGGGGAGTCCCGAGCCGTCGTCGGAGACCGAGAGGAGGGCCTCGCCGGCCCCGGTCCTGCGGAGGGCCAGGACGAGGGTGCCCGCGCGGCCCCCCTGCGCGAAGGCGTACTTGAAGGCGTTGGTCAGCAGCTCGTTCGCCACGAGCCCGAGGGGGACGGCCACCTGCGCCTCGAGGGGAAGGCTCTCCGCCTCGACCCGGAGGCTCACGTTCGCGGCGGGCCCGAAGGAGAAGGCGATGCGCTCGGCGATCTTCGAGAGGTAGCGGCCGAAGTCCAGCGTGGAGAGGTCCCCGGAGCCGTAGAGCTCCTCGTGGACGAGGGCCATGGACTGGATGCGCGACTGGCACTCGTCGAAGGCCTTGAGCGCCCGCGGATCCTCGAGGGCCGAGGCCTCGAGGGAGAGGAGGGAGGCCACCGTCGTGAGGTTGTTCTTCACGCGGTGGTAGACCTCCTTGAGGAGGGCGTCCTTGGCCTCGAGGGCCGACGCGAGCCGAGCCTCGCGCTCAGCCTGGCTCGTCAGCTCGCGGAGGAGGCAGTAGGTGACCGGGCCGCCCTCGGCGGGGAGGGGGAAGGCGGCGACCCGGATGCGCCTGGTCCTCCCCTGCCGGTCGGGCATGACCAGCTCGGTCTCGGGGAGCTTCCCCTCGAGGGCGCGTTCGACATAGTCACGGAATGCGGGAGGAAAGTCCTGCCTGTTCACGATCGAGCTATTTTCCATGACGCTCCGACGCGGGGCGATGCTCGCCCGCTCTGTCCCGCTAAATCGGCCGCCCTGCGAAGCCCCGGCGCGGCCGCGATAATGCTACCCCCATCCGGGTGAGCGGTCAATAGACTTTTTGGGCCTATTGCAGATTTTTACGAGCGAGCGGGACCGTCAGGAGGCCGGCGGCCGAGAGCTCGGGGAAGCCTTCTCCCTCCCAGGCCGCGACGCCCAGCTCCCCCGCGACGGCCAGGGCGGTGAAGGCGGCGCCCTGCAGGGGCGGCTCGAGGGAGAGGGTGGCGAGGGGCGCTCCCGCCCGGGCCACCGCCAGCCTCCCCTCGCCTCGGAGGGCGATCGCCCGTCCCTCCTCGCGCCAGGCGAAGGCCGGCCTGGCCTCCCAGGCCTCGCCACCTGTGAGGTACCAGCCGTCCTCGCCCTTCGCGGAGCGCAGCCTGACCAGGAATTCCCCGGGCCCGAGTGCCGCGATGGCCGCCCTGAGCTCGGCCGCCCCCTCGCCCCGCAGGCTCGAGATCGGCCGGGGCCGCAGGGCCGCCTCGAACTCGGGCCGCCCGAGCTCGCGCAGCGCTGCGCCCGCGGCGCGGGGATCCTCCAGGGCGAAGAAGCGGAAGCGCACCCGCTCGGGCCCCTCCTCGCGGAGCTCGGCCAGCCACTGCCCGGCCGCGGGATAGAGGGCGAAGAGCTCGAAGCCCCGATCCGTGGCGAGGGCGAAGGGGTCGGGGGCGGCGAGGAGCCCCTCCCGATCCAGGTACAGGAGCCGGGCCGAGCCCGAGCCGGCGCCGCCCTCTCCCGAAGCCGCCTCCGGGCCCCCGGCGTAAGGATCGCGGTAGAAGTGGACGAGGAAACCGGTCCCCGCGCCCGCCCCCGCGCCCGCCCCGCCTCCCGGCGGCCCGCCGAGCGGCCAGGCCCCCGCCGTCGACAGCCCGGCGAAGGGCTCCGGGAAGGGGCTCCCCGCCACGCGGAAGGCCTCGCCCCCCGGCGAGCTCTCGAGCCGGGCGAGCCCCCAGCCGTTGACCGCGACGAGGACCGTCCGGCCGTCGGACGTGAGCACCGACGCGTTAGGCGCGACAGAAGCCCGTCGCGGCGCCCCCGCCGGGGGCCTCTCCGGCCCCTCGGCGAGCCCGCCCGCCGTCGCGTAGAAGAGCCGCCGCTCGGCCGCGGCGTAGGGATAGGCCGGCGCCGGGGGCGCGGAGCCCGCCGCCCCGCCCCGATCGGCCCGCGCGCAGCTCCCCGCCGCCATCGCCGCGGCCAGGCACAGGGTCCACAGGAAGGCCCCTGTGCGCGGCGAAGAGGCGAGCTGGGCCGCTTTCAGGGAGGGCGAGGGAGGGATCGCATCGCCTCTCCCCTCCCTTTTCCCTCTGCGCCTCCCCGCCTCCGCGGTCGTAGCTCTCTTCATCCCTTCCTAGTGGTTCCTCGCGCGACGGCGTGCCGCCGTCGCGGCGACGAAGCCGCGCTTCGTCGGTTGTCCGTGGGTCTCCGCGCGTCTCATCGCCGCAGAGCTCCCCTCAGTAATTCCTCGCGAAGACCGCCAGATGTTTCGCCGGCTTCCCGCAGAGGCAGCAGTTCCCGCCCACCCCCTCCTGCCGGTCCAAGGGCAGGCAGCGGATCGTCACCTTGGTCTCGGCCTTGAGCGCCGCCTCGCACGTCCCGTCCCCGCACCACCGGCCCTCGGCGAAGCCCCCCGTCGCGACGGCCGTGCCCGCCTCCTCGCCCTGGTCCTTCCCGTAGAAAGCCAGGAGCTCCTCGCGGCTCGCCACCGGCTTCGTGTTCTCGATCCGGAAGGCCTTCGCCTTCTCGTAGAGGTTCTTCTGGATCGCGGCCAGGAGCTCCACGGCCTTCGCGGGCAGCCCGGCGACCTCCAGAGGAGCCTTCTCCCCCGTGTCGCGCCGCGCCACCATGGCCTTCCCGGCCTCCATGTCGCGGGGCCCGATCTCGATGCGCAGGGGCACCCCGTTCATCTCGTGCTCCGCGAACTTCCAGCCCGGGCTCTTCGACTCGTCGCCGTCCAGGATCGCGCGCACGCCGGCCGTCTTGAGCTCCCCGAGGAGCTTCTCGCAGTAGGCCAGGACCGCGGCCTTGGTCTCCGTCTTGTAGATCGGCACGATGACCGCCTGCTCCGGGGCCAGCTCGGGAGGCAGGACCAGCCCCTTGTCGTCCGAGTGGGTCATGATCACCGCGCCGATGAGGCGCGTGGACACGCCCCAGCTCGTCGCCCAGGCGTAGTCGAGCTTCCCCTCCCGGGTCTGGAACTGCACGTCGAAGGCCTTCCCGAAGTTCTGCCCCAGGAAGTGCGAGGTCCCCGCCTGCAGCGCCTTCTTGTCCTGCATCATCGCCTCGATGCAGTAGGTCGCCACCGCGCCCGCGAACTTCTCCGACTCGCTCTTGCGCCCCGCGATCACCGGCAGGCAGAGCACCTGTTCAGCCACCTCGCGGTACACGTCGAGCATCCGCATCGTCTCCTCGACCGCGTCCTGCTCCGTCTCGTGGGCCGTGTGCCCCTCCTGCCAGAGGAACTCCGCCGTCCGCAGGAAGAGCCGCGTCCGCTTCTCCCAGCGCAGCACCGAGCACCACTGGTTGTACAAAAGCGGCAGGTCGCGGTAGGACTGGATCCAGTTCTTGTACATCGACCAGATGATCGTCTCCGAGGTCGGCCGCACGCACAAAGGCTCGTCGAGCTCCTCCCCGCCCCCGTGGGTCACCACCGCGAGCTCGGGCTTGAAGCCCTTCACGTGGTCCTTCTCCTTCTGGAGGAAGCTCATCGGGATCAGCATCGGGAAGTAGCAGTTCTGGTGCCCCGTCTCCTTGAAGCGCTTGTCGTAGGCCGCCTGGATCCGCTCCCAGATCGCGTAGCCCCGCGGCCGCACCACCATGCAGCCCTTGACCGGGCTGTAGTCCGCGAGCTTCGCGTTCAGGACGATATCGATGTACCACTGCGAGTAGTCGACCGAGCGGGGCGTGATCTTCTCTGCCATGGGGCTAACCTCTTGAGCTGACGAAAGTAGGCGATTCTAGCGCGAAAGCCCCAGGATCGTCAAAAGGGGGAGCGCCCGCACGGGATAGTCCTTCGCGCCTTCCAAGCGCCGCAGGTCGGGCATGCCGAGCGGGTCCCAGCTGCGCCGCAAACGGGGTTCGCTCGTCCATCGCGCCTCCGGCGCGAGATCCGCTCGATGCTGAACGCGGATACGCTCCCCACGGCCCGATGCGCTGCGGAATCGCTCGCCCCGTTTGCGTCTGCGTCCCGCTCGCCACGCCCGCCAGGCCGAATGGAGGCGCGAAGGGCTCAGCCTCCACCACCGTCGCCCCCGCGCGACGCGGCTCCCCCTCGCTGCGGCGTCCTCGCCCGGCCCTGCGGCCGGGCTCCGGTCGCCTCCGCTACCCCCACTCCTCCTCGCTTCCTCGGCCAAGCCGGACTCAGCCCGTCGCCGCGGCGATAGGCGATGCGCACGCAGACCCGAGCTTGTCATCAGGAGAGGGCCATGCTAGCCTGGCGCCCATGATGAATCGATTTCAAATGCTCCTGCCTCTCGCGATCTCGGTCAGTGTCCTGATGTCCTGCGCCACCTTCGATACCTACCTCGCCGAGGGCGACTACGAGGAAGCGCGGGCGGCAGCCAACCGGCTCGGCGATAATCCGAGCCGTGCGAGAGCCTATCTGGCACTGGCTCGGAAGGCAGCCGCCGACGACGAGCTCGGCGTGGCCTTCGATGCCTATTTGTCCGCCTTCGCCGTAGCTCCGCAGGGCACCCGAGGTACCTATGGCGATCCGGTCTCCAAGGAAGCCCACGACGGCCTTCTCGCCTGCGCCCCGCGGCTCAAGGGGGAGTATTTGGCCGAGAGCCTCGCCGGCGTCACCTGGCTGACGAGTCAGGACACCATCGTCCTCTGGGGGATCGCCCTCAAGAATTTCCGCGACGAAAAGCTCTCCTACATCACGACCCCGAACGCTCGCCAGGATCTCGATACCGTGTACAGGTCGGCGAGATTGTTTTTCGAGAATTCCAGGTCGCACCGCTACAACCTATCGAGCGATGCCCTCAAGCAAGCGCGCCTGGAGATCTTCTCGAACCTGGGCGACGCGTATTTCCTCAAGGGACGGAGGGATACGGCGCTCACTTGCTACGACGACGCCGGCCTGCCTTTCAGCGACGCCGAGAAGCGGATGACGGCGCTCCGCGAGCGGGAAAAGCGCGCGGCCGAGGAAGCCGGCGGCCTCAGCCCCACGGAGGGCGGAGCCGAGTGCCTCTTCGTCTTCGAGGAAAGCCTGAAGGCCGAGAATTGCATCTATCTGATAGGCCGCGACGGGAGGAACAAGCGGATCGCCATCCAGGTCGCGCAGTCGTACTTCTCCGCGTACGAGAGCGGAGGGGGCCTCAGAGTTGAATCGTACACCTACGAGGCCCTGGATCCGGCGAACAACAATCGGCCCGTCACGAGGACCGGGACCCGCACCGTCACCGTCCCCGTTGTCAAGCATCCAGCCTCGTCCTTCTCGAATACCGCCTTCATCGGCTTCGGGGCGAAGTACGACTTCGCTTACGGCCAGCCGCCGCAGCTGCCCGACTTCCGGCCCCAGGACGCGATGATCGTCAGCGGGTACCAGCTTACGAAGGTCAGCTACAAGGGCGAGGCGATCGACCTGCTCACCTGCGACCTGGTCCACGGCCTCCTTGCGATCAAGATCAGGAAGAAGTAGGGCCGCGTCGCGTCGAGCCGCCGCTCTTTCCAGCCGCCCGGCTCGGGGCCGTCCTCCCCGGCCCGAAGTACTTCTCGCTCCGGTAGCGGAGCCAGACCCGGAGCTCCTGGGGGATCCGGTCCCTCGCCTCCGGGCTCAAGGAAGCGTAGAGGGACAGGGCCCGCTCCCGCTCCGTACGGCAGGCCGCGTTGTTGTGCGCCTCCCACTTCGACCTCGCCAGGCGGATGAGCCTGCAGGTCTCCTTAACCGGATCGAGCGCCCCGTCCCCTTCCCCCGCCCTCTGCTTCATAGAGCCCATAGTAGCGGCGCGCCCGGCGTAGGGGAAGCGCCGCCGAGCCCCGCGGACCTCCCCTCGCTTCGCGCGCCGCGCGGTGCCAGCCAACGCGACCGCTATTCATTTGTTCCTTTCCGCTATTTGGTGTAGTATGGCCTTCGACTGTGCCTGGAGCATCGTGCGAGCATGTTTCGGCGGCCGCGCGATCATGACAAATACCTCAAAAACTGTCATTTTCTACAGACTTTTTCTGTCCTTTGCCCTCCTATTTTCCTTCGCTTCCCACTCGCCGTTGTTTATATTTCTTAACCGAGGTGCCGATAGCCATGACCGTCGAGATAGCCGGGGCTGCGCCCGGGTTCGTGTCGATCACCTTCCCCCACGACTGGGCTGTCGTCGAAGCCCTGCTCAAGCACCCGGCCTGTTCGCAAGATCCTGCGACCGCTTCCTGGCTCCTTCCCTCGAACCAGCAGAACCTCGACCAGCTGCTCGGCCTTCTGTATAGAACAGGCCGCTTCACCGCTCCTCCCCCTGAAGCCACGATTCCCGCCCCGGCCGAGCCTGCAGCCTCTCGCGCTCTCGCCCCTCGGCCGCGCCTCGCTCGGCCCCCCGCGGAGCTCGAGCCCCTCTTCGTCGATGCCCGTCCCGCCCGCGCCTCGGGCCCCTCGCCCGCGACCGAGGACCTCGTCCGCCGCCTCCGCGAGGCCCTCGAGGCCCGGCACTACAGTCCCCGCACCCAAGAAGCCTACGCGACCTGGCTGCTCCGCTTCGAGGCCTTCCACCGGGACGCCCCGCCCTCCCGCCTCGGCCAGGCCGGCATCAACGCCTTCCTGAGCCATCTCGCGACCGACTACGAGGTCAGCGCCTCGACCCAGAACCAAGCCCTCGCCGCCCTCCTCTTCCTCTACCGGAACGTCCTCGAGCTCCCCCTTGGCGACCTCGCCGAGGTCATCCGCGCCAAGAAGCCCCTGCGCCTCCCCGTCGTCCTCAGCCGCGAGGAGGTCCGCGTCGTCCTTTCCCACCTCAAGGGCGACAAGCAGCTCGCCGCCTCCCTCATGTACGGCACCGGCATGCGCCTCGCCGAGTGCCTCAACCTTCGCGTCCAGGATATCGACTTCAACCGCAGCTCGATCACCGTCCGCTCCGGCAAAGGCGCCAAGGACCGCGTCACCATGCTCCCGGCCACCCTTAAAGCGCCGCTCAAAGAACAGCTCGCCCGCGTCAAGACCATACACGACCTGGACCTCTCCGAGGGCTGGGGAGGCGCCCCCCTTCCCGGCTCCCTCGACCGCAAATACCCCAAGGCATCGAAAGAATGGAACTGGCAGTGGGTATTCCCCCAAGAACGCCGCTGGAAAGACCCCCAGAGCGGCGCCCAAGGCCGCTTCCACATGGACGAATCCATCCTCCAGCGCGCCGTCTACGAAGCCGTCCTCGCCTCCGGCATCTCCAAGCGCGCGAGTTGCCACACGTTCCGCCATTCCTTCGCCACCCATCTCCTGGAAAGCGGCTACGACATCCGCACCGTCCAAGAGCTCCTCGGCCATAGCGACGTGAAAACCACCATGGTCTACACCCACGTCCTCAACCGCGGCCCCTCCGGCGTCCGCAGCCCCATGGATGGCTTGCTCTAGTTGGAATCTTATACTGACCATTATAAAAATCCGATTCGCTCATATTTATTCCTCATTTTCTGACCATGGAAGATTTAGCTGCAGATAATGTCTAGTTTATACTGACCAACCGATCGTAAGCAAAAAAACAAAAGTGTTAAGTCTAGTTAATGTTAGGTTGACGCCTGCGGCGCACGAGGAATACTGAGACATACTCTCCATCGTAGTCGAGACGTGCCTGCCGAATTGTTTCTGGCGTAAGCCAGACGGTCTTGGCGATCTTGAAGCGCTTGAACTGATTAGCCACTTGTTCGTTTACGCCGATCTGGTGAAAAGGAAAACCTGCATACTATTCAATACCATCCTTGCGGATCACCTGCGCATGTTCTACTTCCTGCGCAAGGGGCAGCGGGAGAAAGCGCACCAGTGACTCGAACGATACAAGTGCATTGTCCTTGGCCATGCGGAAGATCCCCAATTCACAATTGAGTTGCCCTTCCTTGCGAGGATAAACGATTTCAGCGCTCTGGATATTCTTGACAGCTATGCCCCGTTCATCAGGAATCACATCAGGGACCACTTCAATCTGGCAAGGTAGGAGATGGAGGCTATCGGGTTCGGTCACTGATGCCGGCAAGGGTTCAATCCCATGAGGCATCCGGAAAAAGCCACAAATACAAGGATATGAGAAAGTGGGTAGAACTAAAAATCGATGAACCGGAATACCTCTTGACAAAGCATTATATTTAGTTAGACTAACTAATGTATAATAGGAGGCGGAAATTTGAGATTTAACAGCATCATAAGGACAACAAGCCAGATATTTTTCACCCTGGCTTTTCTCGCATTGCTCTTCTTGGGAAAACTCCAAATGTGGATGCTTTTGTTTGCATTAGGCATTCTTGTTTCATTTGTAGCGGGAAGATGGTATTGCGGCTGGGTCTGTCAAATGGGTTCATTGCTACGCGTACTTTCATTTATCAAACGGAAACTTCATATACCACAGGCTAAACTGCCTTTTTTTGCAAAGTTCGCTTGGTTTCGCTATCTTAGCTTGTTTTTGACTTTCGCCTTCATGTTCATCATGCAAAAGAACGGCCTGCAACACATTGCGGTAATCAGTCTCACTATAAGCGCTTTCTTGCTTACCTTGTTTTTCCATGAAAGTTTCTGGCACAACTCAATTTGCCCCTATGGCACGCTACTCTCCCTTACTACCCGTACAAGCAAGATTCGCGTTCAGATACCAGAGGATACATGCATCGCTTGCGGAAAATGCGAAAAAGTATGCCCTACACAAACAATTGTTAAGATGGAGAGCAAGAAAAGGAAGGTTCAGGCTGTTAATTGCCTGAATTGCGGCCAATGCATGGATGAATGCCCTGTACATATTATACAATATTCCAAATGACATATAGCGAACGCTTCATTCGCTTGATCCTTGCAATAAAGGGAATGAAGGATGATGATTCTCCGGCCATACAAAACCACCTGTCGGCAACGCACATAAATATTCTCGATTTATTATTGTCTGATTCCGGGCGCTGTACCGCGGAAAACTCGACAATCGGTCAGTTGGCCAGAATATTGCGCTTAACCGCCCCAACGGTGAGCGTCGCAATGGCTCAGCTGGAGAGAATGGGATTTGTCGGAAAAAGGAATGAACTGCAGGATGACTACAGGAAGGCACCAAGAATACTAACTGCAAATGGTAAAGAAATGATCATGAAAATTGCCTCTTACCGAAATGGAAAGGTTGATGCCCTTCTTTCTGTCCTGAGCGCTGATGAACAAAAAAGTGTTGTGGAATTATTGGAAAAGGTGATGAGCGCAAACAGTATATGATTTAAATACTTCTAACATCTAGTTCAACTTGACTTATTTGGCCGTCACGACCCTTGCAAAGCAAGGCTCGCGCCACCCAAAACGCAGGTCAACTAGGCGTTAGGTTGGCTAGGATGTTTGAATATGAGGAAAAGCATACATATATGTGTTTACCTTTTGCTGTTATCAGTGAATCTTTTTTGCCAAGGGCAAAATATCTACTGGAACCTAGGATCAATTGAACTAGGGCCAAACTTTGTATCAATAATAGATGATAAAAAGTACGATTTTAATAAAAACAGTGTATTTACTTTTTCCATATTAAACTTGGGATATTCTACGAGAAACGAGTTGTTAGCTATCTCTACCTCCCTAATTAAAGGAAAAGACAATGGTGAGAATGATATAGCATACTTGCTTCCACTTGATTTAACAATGAATATTTTAAGAAATAGTCCATGGTATTTAGGATGTTATGGGAAATACCAACATGGTAATTCTCAATTATCTGAAGAATCAAATTACTTTGAAACTGGAATTAAAGGATATCTAAAAACGCCAGCGAGTATTAATACTCTATACTATTCTATGATTAACGAAATTGTATTTGGAATAAACAATAGAAATGAGATATTTCTAAACCTGAAAATAGATTTTGGATTACTTGGTTTATTTGTTTTGTGGACAAAAAGTAATAATACAAATAGGAATTATTAGTAGAAATGAAATAGCATTACTGTTGTTTCTTGAAAAGAGTAAGAGTTATAATACTATTAGGCAGCAACCTAACAATCGCTTAGACCTGATAATCCGGCCTGTCATGGTTTGTGCTAGTCGCTTCGCTCCTTACGCCCAAACCACGCCAGTCTCGGATTACAGGTCAAGCGTATGTTCGGCGGACGCGCTGACGCGCGCCCAGCCACACTCGACAGACGCGCGCGCCATCCTTGGCGCGGGCCTTTCATGCATTATCTACGAACTGACGAACTTGCCCAAAGA
>Ga0116153_10001456_pt1 | contig 21933 bp, 18 predicted proteins | sample AD_UKC028_MetaG_FD_89896 | JGI IMG/M metagenome (GOLD analysis project Ga0116153, IMG submission 89896) | Active sludge microbial communities of municipal wastewater-treating anaerobic digesters from USA - AD_UKC028_MetaG | ecosystem: Engineered > Bioreactor > Anaerobic > Digestate | place: USA...
AAGATTCGTGCACGTATAATTGACTGGCGTGCTAATCAAATATTGAACGTATTGCTGTTTGGTTATCATGTCGAGATTATACCAAAACAATCAACAACCTGGAACTCCAAGCGAAAGTCCTGCCAATAAAAGGGCTTGACCAATGAGAATTGCGGAACTCCGTCCACAACCCAATTGGGTGTTGTCCATCGTTGCAGACGATGGTCGTGTTGGCAGTTTTGATGTCAGGCCCTATCTGGAATATGAAGCGTTTGAATACCTTCGAAACCAAGACGAATTTATGAAGGTTATCAATGGTGGATACTTTATCGAATGGGATTGTGGTGCTGATTTGTCAGCGGACACCATTGAGGCGCGATGGCAGGTTGTTGGCAAAGCAACCCCGCAGACAACTGCCTAACCAATCGCTCCAGCGGACTGCCTATGGCGGCGGATGGCATCCGCCGCCCCGTTATGCAACCAGCAAGGTGAGCAAGGGGTTAATCAGGCTTTTACCCCGGTAGCGGACGTTATGCACAAGCTGAAAGAAGTCCAAATACAACGGTAGTTTCTCCTGCGAGAGGCCGCGATAGGGGCGTAACCATGAACGGAGCAGCGACCAGCAGCCTTCCTGGGCGTTCACAGGAATCTCATGGAAACCATCACCGTCTTCATCGCGGGCGTATTTGCCCCGACCGTCTTCAGCAAGTCTGAAATCCATATTGAGCCTTGGTTTTAAACATCAACAACTATCCTGCCTACGCCATTGCGCCAATTCGCGGCGCAGCACCTTGCCATTGGCAGTGCGCGGCAAGGCGTCGATGAAAATGATTTCACGCGGACACTTGTAAGCGGCCAGATGGGCGTGGGCGTAGGCCAGCAGCGGCGCGGCGTCCAGCCCGTCCGGTTCGTCGGGATCACGCGGCACGACAAAAGCTGCAATTACACAGACTTCATCGCGCACCCGCAACTCGGTGACAGCGACTTCCGCGACCGCTGGATGCTGGCTGAGGCAATGCTCAACTTCCAGCGGCGAGACCCGGTAGCCCATGGCGTTCATCACGTCGTCATTGCGCCCGTGGTAAATCAGATAGCCGTCAGCGTCGAAATGCGCCAGATCGCCGCCGATGAACCAGTCGCCCCGGTAGACCAATTCCTCCTCATCAGGCCGGTTCCAGTAACCGAGCATCAATCCTGGATCGCTGCGATGCACCGCCAGCAGACCCATTTCGCCGGGCGGCAGGGGTTCATCGCCCGCATCTCGATCCACCGGCAACGCGGCGACACAACGGCCTGCCTGCGCTTTGCCGGGACTGCCCGGTTTCACCGGAACCTGCGGCGATGAAGAGATATAGGTGGAACACTCGCTCATGCCCAGCGCTTCATACAGTTCCTTGCCAGTCACTGCCCGCCACTGTTCCAGCAAGGCCACGCTCAGCGCCTCGCCCGCCGTGAGTCCATGCCGCAGGCTGGACAGGTCGAAATCACGCAAGTCGTTGTATTTTAGCACCTGCCGATACAGGCCCGGCACCGCCGCAAACAGGGTGGCCCGGAACTTTTCCAGCAGCATCGGCCAGACGGTAACATCGCGCGGGCCGTTATACAGCACGGTCGTCGCTCCATTCGCCCAGGGATCGGTCAATCCGACGCCAAGAGTGTAGGTCCAGTTGAACGCGCCGGCGTGCAACATCACATCGTCTGGGTGAATACCATACCAATCATGATACATTGATCGCCGTCCCCAGGCCGAACGCTGGGCGTGCAATACCCCCTTGGGCCGACCTGTCGTGCCGGAGGTGTAGACCAAAAAGGCCGGATCGTCAGCGGCAGTGTCGATGTAATCGGCTGGTTCGGCGACCCGCAACGCCGCCATGTCCGCCGGCCCCAATATCTGAACCCCCGGCGGTGGCGCAATGGCGAGATCATCGGACATCGCCAGCAACTGCGCGCCGGAGTCCACCAGCAGGAAATCGGCTTCCTCCTCGGTCAATTGCGCCGAGGACGGCAACGGGACAGCGCCGGCGGCGATGGCGCCGAAAAACATCAGCGCGTAGTCGCTGGTATTGCCCATACGGATCATCAGTCGTGCGCCGGGTTGCAAACCGAGTTGACGCAATCCGGCTGCGGTACGTCGCACTGCTTCATCCAACTGCTGGTAGGTCCACTGTTCCGCTGCGGCAGCGGGCGCATGGGCGTCGGACACGACGATGAGGGCCACCTTATCCGGCGTCGCCCGCGCCGCTGCTTCCAGACAATACCGCGCCATATTGAATCGCGGTGGCGGCGGCTCACCGATATATGCCGATTTAGCGTTCATTTTTTACCTATCCCCTGATGTCTGATAATAGGCATCCCAGGGCGTTGCCCTAGGCTAAAGTTAGTACGCCCCTTTGGGGCTTAACCGCATGAAAATTCTCTTTTAGCCCTGAAAGGGCGGCTCAATGTTAGCCCAGGGCAACGCCCTAGGCGATCAGGGGCGGTCTGGACGATTACGGGTCTATTGCCGATGCCTGACGCCTTATTTCCAGAAATCCGGCAAAAACAGCAGCAGCAATGGGAATACCTCCAGCCGCCCCACCAACATGGCTAACGACATTAACCAAGTCGCGGCATCATTCAGCGGGCTGAATCCCACTGCCGTTTCGCCTAATCCAATTCCCATATTGTTTAAGCAGCCTGCCGTTGTGCCGAACGCGGTTACCATATCTACACCGGTCGCCGTCAACGCCAATGAAAAGAAGCAATAACTAAAAATATACAAATAATAGAATCCCCAAACTGCCTGCATGACTCGGTCGGGAATGGGTTGGTTGCCCAACTTGACCGCGATTTGCGCAGACGGACGAATTAGCAGTCGTGCCTCGCGCATACTCTGCTTATACAACAGTAGAAAGCGGATCGCCTTGATGCCACCGCAGGTCGAACCAACGCAGCCGCCGAAAAAACTGCCCAGTAGCAACAGCAGCGGCACAAAGATCGGCCAGTCGGCTGGATAACCGATCGTCCCCAGTCCGTTGTCGGTAATCACCGAAGCCGCCTGGAAAAAGCCGTGGTAAAAAGACTCCCACAATGGAAATTTGCCGCTGTAATACAGAAATACACAGGTTATGGCGATAATCCCACCCATCACCACCATGCAGAACTTGAATTCGGCATCATGAAAGATCGCCTTGAGGCTGCGGGAACGCCAGGCCAGGAAAAACAGCGCAAAATTAACTGCGGCTACCAGCGAGAAAAAACCCGCAACCAGTTCAATCATCGGGCTGTTAAAATAGCCGATGCTGGCGTCGTGAGTGGAGAAGCCACCGAGCGCTAATGTGGCGAAACTGTGGCAGAGCGCGTCAAAGAAATTCATCCCCGCCGCCCAGAATGACAGGGTGCAGATCACGTTCAGGCCGACGTAGATATACCAGAGATTTTTGGCGGTCTCGGTGATCCGGGGCGTGAGCTTTTCGTCTTTCATCGGCCCCGGTGTTTCCGCCTTGTAAAGTTGCATACCGCCAATGCCCAGCATGGGCAACAGTGCCACCGCCAGCACCACGATGCCCATGCCGCCGAGAAAATTGAGTTGCGCCCGGTAATACACAATCGCCTTGGGCATGACATCGAGGCCAGAAAGAACCGTGGCACCGGTGGTGGTCAGGCCGGACGCCGTCTCAAACACGGCGTCCACCAGCGGCATGTGCGGGTTATCCGACAGCATGAACGGCAAAGCACCGACCAACGACAACAAAAACCAGAACGCCACGACGACGACAAAACCATCCCGATTGCGCAGATCGGGCTTAAACCGGCAGACCGGCAACCAGCACAGCAGACCTAGCATCAGCATGGCCCCCATAGCCTCGGCAAACGGCGTGACCACATTATAACCGTCGTACCACCAGGCTACCCCGATCGGCGGCAGCAGGGTGACGCTGAACATCATCATCAACACCCCTACCATGTACAACGCTGTCTTGAGTGGCGACCGTTGCTGAACGACCAACCACGTTTTATCACGGGCCATTGTTTATATTCCCCCGATTTATTTCCAGAAATCCGGCAAAAACAGCAACAACAGCGGGAAGATTTCTAGTCGACCCACCAACATGGCCAACGACATCAACCAGGTCGCGGTGTCATTCAGCGTACTGAATCCCGCCACCGTATCGCCCAACCCCACTCCCATATTGTTCAAACAAGCCGCCGTCGTGCCGAACGCCGTGACCAGATCCACGCCGGTCGCCGCCAGCGCCAGCGAGAAGGCGCAATAGCAGAAAATGTAAAGGTAATAAAATCCCCAGACCGCCTGCATCACCCGGTCAGGAATGGGATGATCGCCCAACTTGACCGCAATTTGCGCGGTGGGGCGAACCAGCAGCCGGGTCTCGCGCACACTTTGCTTGTACAGCAACAGAAATCGGATCGCCTTGATGCCGCCACAGGTCGAACCGACGCAGCCGCCGAAGAAACTGCCCAGCAGAAACAGGAGCGGGATAAATGCTGGCCAGCTCTCGTGAGTCGGATAACCGGCTGTGACCAAACCGGTGCCGGTAATGATCGAAATCCCCTGAAAAGCCCCCAGATGAATGGAGTTCCACCATGATGTCCCATTCAGGTAGAGATGCAGGCCGGCTAGGGCGACGATGCCCGCGACCACCTGCATACAAAACCGGAATTCGGCGTCCTGAAACACCGCGCTGAGACTGCGGGCGCGCCACGCCAGAAAATACAGGGCAAAGTTGACCATGGCCACCAGCATGAAGAAGACCGTGATCCACTCGAAGACGGGATTCTGGAAATAGCCGATGCTGGCGTCATGAGGTGCGAAACCGCCCAGCGCGATCGTGGTAAAACTGTAGCAGATCGCATCGAACGGACTCATCCCCGCCAGCCAATAGGCCAGGAAGCAGGCAATACTCAGCCCGACATAGATGAACCACAGGTTCTTGGCCGTTTCAGTAATACGCGGCGTGAGTTTTTCGTCCTTCATCGGCCCCGGCGTGGACGCCCGGTAGAGCTGCATCCCGCCGATGCCCAGCATCGGCAACAGGGCCACCGCCAACACCACAATGCCGATTCCTCCCAGGAAATGCAGTTGCGCCCGGTAGTAGAGGATAGCTCTGGGCAGGTGGTCGAGGCCCGAGAGAACCGTTGCGCCAGTGGTCGTCAGGCCGGAAACGGTTTCGAATACCGCATCGACGAACCGCACTTGCGGCTGGTCGGACAGCAGGAACGGCAAAGCGCCCAGCAGCGACGACAAGACCCAGAACGCGACCACCAGGATGAAACCGTCGCGGTTGCGTAGATCGATTTTGAAGCGACGCACCGGGAACCAGCAGACCAGACCCAAGCCCAGCGATGCGCCGAGCGCCTCGACAAAAGGCAGGACGACATCATAACCATCGTAATGCCACGCCACGGCAATCGGGGGTAGCAGGGTAGCGCTGAACAGGATCAACAACAATCCGACCATGTACAGCCAGGTTTTGAACGGTGCCCGCCGGTAAACCAGCGGCGACGTTTTTCCGCCGGTTTTCACCGTTTGATCGCTCATAATGAAGTCCTGTGCGTGCTCCAGCACGGAGAAAACTTGCCTGTCGGCGCGGCGGATTGATTGTGTGATCGATGGATGGGCTATTATGATCGTACAGACTGACTCCGGGTCAATCCCTGATCCTTGCCACTGGGTCCGTGACCAGCGACCGGCGTCCCAAACAACGTCCATGCGCCTTGCTAAGGAGGAATTGCATGAAACTCACCAGCCCCGTCTTGCGCGACAGCCAACCGATTCCTGCTGAGTATGCCTTTGGCGTCGCCGATCCTGCACAGCATGTCGTCCTCGGTTCCAACACCAATCCACCGCTAGCCTGGAGCGAGCTGCCGCCGGAAACCCGCTCTTTGGCGCTGATCTGCTATGACCGGGACGTGCCGACCCGGGCGGATGATGTCAATCAGGAAGGCCGGCAGGTGCCAGCGGAGCTGCCGCGCACTGATTTCTATCACTGGATTCTCGTCGATCTGGCGCCAGAGCCGAATCACATCCTGACCGGTGAATTTTCCAAGGGCGTGACTCCCGGCGGTAAACCCGGACCGCAGGCCCCGCGTGGCGCACGCCAGGGCATCAACAATTATCGGGAGTGGTTTGCCAGCGATCCGGCGATGGTGGGCCGTTATTTCGGCTATGACGGACCCTGTCCGCCCTGGAACGACAGCATCGTTCACCACTATATCTTTACCCTGTACGCGCTGGATATCGAACGCTGCCCGGTGGCCGGCGACTTCACGGGGCCGGAAGTGTTGGCGGCGATTGCCGGCCATGTCCTCGATCAGGCCAGCCTGACGGTCACCTACAGCTTGAACCCGGCAGTACCGGCCTGAACGCGCTGTCCTGGCGGCTCCAAGGGGCAGCGCCGCCGATCTCCCGCTTTCACGTTCACCCAGAGGTTACCTATGAGTCCTGTCGAGTCTTCCGGTGCCGATCAGCGCAAATTCAAGCGTTGGTATCTCGTGATGTATCTGCGGGTCTACGATCAGGACACCCAGGAATTGCTGGGTCACATCGTGGACATCAATAAGGATGGCATCCGCCTGGTCAGTGACAAACCGATCGCGCTGAACCGGACGTTCCGGTTGGGGGTGAATGTGCCTAAGGAAAACAGTTCACCTCAGCGCATTTTCCTGGAAGCGGAAAGCCTGTGGTGTGGCCGGGATATCAATCCAGACTTCTACGATACCGGCTTCCGTATCCTGAATATCGGAGCGTCGGCGCTGCTGAAGCTGCAACTGTTGATCGAGGAATTCAAGTTCTGAAGATCAAACCACCCCCTCCTTATCCAGGGAGGGGATGATCGCATCGCCCGCTATTTGGCCAACCGGATACTGGCTGGCGATGTTTCTTCGAAGACTTCCCGATAGCTGGCGTAAATGGCGCAGACCGTCACTGGCCCCAGAATCAGGAAACCCAGTCCGAACGGAATCGTGGCGACGACCGCCAGCACAATGTAGATCAGTCCGAACACCAGAAAGGGCAGCATATTGATCCAGCAGGCGACGATACTGGCCTGCACGGCGGGCCAGGCGTTTTGCCGACCCAGCATCACCAGCGGGACGCCATAGAACAGCGCCATGGCGATCAGGAAGCCAATGACGATCAAGATCAACGCGACGATCAGACCCACGCCCGCCAGGACACCGCCCATCGCTTCAGGGGGAACGATGACCCCGGTGCTATCCAGCGTGGCTCCCATCACCAGGCCGCCGCCCATGAACACCATGACCACCAGCGCCATCAGCACATAGCCGGCCAGACTGATCGCGCCGAGCAGGACCAGCGGCCCCAGCCGCTCCTGATCGCGAAACCCTTGGAACAAATGGCCAATTTCCAGCGTTTCGCCGCGCGCCTGCGCCGCCGCCCCGTACAGCATTCCGCCCGCCAGCACTGGCGATAACAGCATGTAGGCCAGCCCGCCAATGAAAGGAATAAACGACAACACCACGCTGATGGCCAGATAAATCAACAGTATGACGACCCACACCCCTGGCGCTTTAGCGAACAGTTGCCAACCCTCGACGATCCAGCCCCAGCCGCGCCCGGCCTCCGCACGAATTGCAGTCATGAACGACTTCCTCCTGATTGACATAGAAAGGAATCAGGATAACGCAAAGCGATGATCCGGCAAGCCTGCCCGCAAAAAAGCCCGCCGACTTGCGCCGACGGGCTTTCTCTACACACATTCGACCTAAATTACAGCGCCTCAAAGACTCCCGCTGCGCCCATACCGGTGCCGATGCACATCGTCACCATGCCGTATTTCCCGCCGCGCCGGCGCAGGCCATGCGTCAGCGTCGCTACCCGAATCGCCCCGGTTGCGCCCAGCGGATGACCCAGGGCAATCGCGCCGCCCAGCGGGTTGACCTTGGCCGGGTCGAGATGCAACTCGCGCATCACCGCCAGACTCTGCGCGGCGAACGCCTCGTTCAACTCGAACCAGTCAATGTCTGCCGACTTCAACCCGGCGAGTTCCAGCGCTTTCGGAATCGCGGCAATCGGGCCGATGCCCATGATGTGCGCCGGTACGCCCGCGACGGCGTAACTGACAAAGCGCGCCAGTGGCTTCAGGTTCAATTGCTGGACCATCCGCTCGCTCATCAGCAGCACCGCCCCGGCCCCATCGCTCATCTGCGAGCTGTTGCCCGCCGTCACACTGCCTCTGGCCGCGAACACCGGCTTCAACTTGGCTAAACCGGCCAGGTTGCTGTCGGGACGCGGGCCTTCATCGTTTTCCAGCACTCGTTCCCGAATACGCACCTGCATGGTTTTCGTATCCGGCGAGCGATCCAGCACCGTGTAGGGCAGAATTTCCTGCTTGAATTCCCCGCTGGAAATCGCCGCCACCGCCCGGCGATGACTTTCCACGGCGAAAGCATCCTGATCCTCGCGGGAAATTTTCCACTGTTCCGCGACTTTCTCCGCAGTCAGGCCCATGCCGTAAGCAATTCCGACATTTTCGTCCTTGGCGAACACTTCGGGATTGAGAGCGATCTTGTTGCCACCCATCGGAATCATGGTCATGGTTTCCGCGCCGGCGGCCAGCATCACATCGGCCTCGCCCAAGCGAATGCGGTCAGCGGCCTGCGCCACCGCCTGCACCCCGGACGCGCAGAAGCGGTTAATCGTCATGCCCGGCACACTGTCGGGCAGCCCGGCCAGTAACAGACCGATGCGGGCCACGTTCATGCCTTGTTCGCCTTCCGGCATGGCGCAGCCGACGATCACGTCGCCGATCAGTCTCGGATCCAGCCCCGGGCATTGATTCACGACCCCGCGCAGCACATGCGCCAGCAGATCGTCCGGGCGGGTATTGCGAAAGACGCCGCGCGCTTTGCCCACCGGCGTGCGCGCTGCGGCCACGATGTAAGCGTCCTGGATTTGTTTGCTCATTGCAGAGTTCTCCTGGCAATCAGTTACGCAGCGGCTTGCCGGTCTTGAGCATCTGCTCAATCCGGGCCTGGGTGAGCGGGGTCTTGGCCAGTTCCACGAAGTTGCGGCGCTCCAGTCCCAGCAGCCACGCTTCATCGACCAGCGTGTTGGGATCGACATCACCGCCGCACAACGCCTCGGCAATACTTAGGCCCAGCCGGTAGTCATGGGGCGAGATAAACCCGCCATCGCGCATGTTGACCAGCGCCATTTGACAGGCAGCAACACCGGTACGGCCCGCGACGCGAATGGGACGCGGTTGTGGTGGCCGATAGCCGGTTTCCGCCAACGCCCGCGCCTGCGCCTTGGCGACGTAGAGCAACTCATTCGGGTTGAAGACGATGACATCGGACGCCTTGAGATGCCCGAGCTGCTTCGCTTCTTCCGCGCTGCGCGAGACCTTGGCCATGGCCATCGCCTCGAAATACGGCCGCAGAAACGGCAGCAAGTCGCCGCCTTTCGCCTCATTCATGGCGCGCAAGGCAAATTCCTTGCAGCCGCCGCCGGCGGGAATCAGGCCGACGCCCACTTCCACCAGGCCGATATAGCTTTCCAGCGCCGCCACCACCCGGTCGCAATGCATCAGGAACTCGCAGCCGCCGCCCAGCGCCAGCCCTTGCGCCGCCGCAACCACGGGGATCGCTGAATAGCGCAGCGCCGCCGTGGTTTGCTGAAACTTGGCGACGGTATTCTCGAAGGTCACTAAATCGCCGGCCATCAGCACCGGCACGGCCTGCGCCAAATTTGCCCCAGCGCTGAACGGCGCGGTGGTCTGCCACAGCACCAGTCCGCTAAAGCGCTGTTCGGCGATCTTCAACGCCTCCAGCACGCCGTCCAGCACATCATCGCCGATAACGTGCATCTTGCTCTTGAAGCTGAGGACGCCCAGGTCATCGCCGGTGGTCCACAGCCGCACCCCGGTATTTTCAAACACCGTCTCGCCGTAATGAGGCGGTGCTTCGCCCAGCACCGGTTCGGGATACAACTGGCGCTGATAGACCGGCAGTGTGGAACGCGGTTTGTAGGCATCTTCCGCCGCGGAATACGAACCTTCGGGCCGATGCACGCCGTCCACCTGCCTGACCCAGGCCGGCAACGGGGTTCGCGTCATCGCTTTCCCGGCGGCGATGTCTTCTTCAATCCATTCGGCGACCTGCTTCCAGCCCGCCGCCTGCCAGATTTCAAACGGCCCCATGCTCCAGCCGAAACCCCAGCGAATGGCGAAATCCACATCACGGGCGTTATCAGCAATGTCCGCCAGCAACGTCGCCGCGTAATGGAAGGCGTCGCGGTGAATCGCCCACAGGAATTGCGCCTGCGGATGGCTGCTGGCCCGCAGCGCCGCGAATTTCTCGGCGGGATGCTTGATCTTCAGAATGGCCTGCACCGCATCATCCGGCTTGGCCCCCGCGTCCCGATACTCACCGGTCGCCGGATCCAGCACCTGTTTGCCCTTGTTGGCGTAGATGCCGACTTTGGTTTTCTGGCCCAGCGCGCCCTTGTCAATCAGTGTGGTCAACCAGGCCGGTGGGTTGAAATACTGCCGCCAGGGATCGTCCTGCAAGGTCAGCGCTGAACCTTTGAACACATGGCCCATGGTGTCCAGGCCCACCACGTCAGCGGTGCGGTAAGTGGCGCTCTTGGGCCGGCCAATCGCCGGGCCGGTCAGCGCGTCCACCAGGTCCAGACTCAGCCCGAACGCCTGGGTGTGATGGATGGTCGCCGCCATGGAAAACACGCCGATGCGGTTGGCGACGAAATTCGGAGTGTCCTTGGCGCGCACCACACCCTTGCCCAAGGTGCTGACCAGGAAAGTTTCCAGTTGGTCGAGAATGGCCGGATCGGTGGTCTGGCAGGGAATCAGTTCGACCAGCGCCATGTAGCGCGGCGGGTTGAAGAAATGAATGCCGCAAAAGCGCGAACGCAGATTCTCCGGCACCGACTCGGCCAACTGGCTCAGGCGCAGACCGGAGGTATTGGTCGCCAGAATCGCCCGGTCGTTGAGATACGGCGTGATGCGTTGATAGAGGGCGGCTTTCCAGTCCGGGCGCTCAGCGATAGCCTCGATCAGCAGGTCGCAGTGGCGCAGTTCTTCCAGATGCTGGTCATAGTTGGCCGGTTGAATCAAGGCAGCCCGTTCCTTGACGGCGAACGGCACGGGACTCAGCTTGGCCATGCTGGCGATGGCTTTGGTCACGATCCCGTTGGGATCGCCATCCTTAGCCGGCAGGTCAAACAACACTACCGGCACTTCGGCATTGGCGAGATGAGCAGCGATTTGCGCTCCCATCACTCCCGCGCCCAGAACCGCCACCCGGCGGATGGATACTGCGTTATTCATGCGTGAATGTCCTCTCAGGCTGTCGAAACGCCGCCTCACCCCAATTTCTCTTCCCGCGAGGGGAGAGATCGGGGAACGATGACGCCAAAAATAAAGCCGGGGACCAGGCCCCGGCTTTCTCGATTTGGCTAATCGCCGATTTTTTAAGGCTTAAAACTTGTAGCTGGCCTGCAGGCCGATCAGATTCCCATAGCTCTCATAATTCAGCCGCAGGGTGTCAGTCATCAACCCGGGAGCCGTCGACAGCAAATTGACAGTGTTGTCGGTGCTGGAATCGTCAAACAGAAGGTACATATAGCCGAAGTCGACCGACCACTGCGGATTCGGGTGGTAGCTGAAGCCGACGGCAAAGGCGTTGCGGTCGCTGTCGGGAATGCGCGGGGTGCGGAATTCCGCCGATGGCACCGGGGTCTGGTCATAGACGTAACCGGCGCGGAAGGTCCACTCCGGATTGTAGTCGTAGCTGACCCCGATGTTGAACGACCAACTGTCTTCCCAATTCTCTTCGGTCAGGCTCTGCGAGCCGTCGCCGAACTCGATTTTCAGTTCCTTGAACAAACTCCAGTTGGTCCAGCGCACGCTGCCCATGATTGCCCACTGGTCGTTGAGCCGGTGATACGCCGCCAGCGCCAGCCAATCCGGCAAGGTAGGACTCGATTCAGCGGATACCACACCGTTAGCGCTCGGGACGTAGTTGCTGATGGTGCGGTCGCCATCCGCCGAATGCTTGATGCGCGAGCGGTAGCTGACGCCGAAGCGGGTGTTGGGATCCAGTTCGTAGGTCGCGCCCAAATTGTAGCCAAGCGCCCAACTATCGACTTCGACTTCGGCAAAGCCGTCCTGCGAGGGGCTGAGCGGGTTGAACAGCGCTTGGCTGAGCGTGACGTCGGCATACTGGGCGCTGACGCCAAAACCCAGCGACAGATTGTCGTTGACCCGGTAGGCGATTGAAGGATTGACATCGATGGTCGTTAGTTCCGAATCGACGGCGTGGTAGCGGCCCACCCAGTTCCTGCCATAGCTGGTGCTCACCGCGAACGGAGCGTTAAGGCTCACGCCGAACCGCATCCGGTCGTTGATATCCGTGATGTAGTAGCCGTTGGGCACGACGTTATCTTCACCGCCGTTGTCATTAGCGAGTCCCGAACTCGGAATGGTCACAAACACGGGCAAGGTGCCGGGCTTGGTGAGCACGTCCCCCAGATTGGCCGGCAACCGGGTGGTCGAGCCGGCGTTACTCGCATCCGTGGTGATCCCGATAAACGTAAACCCCGCCTGCGCCTGCGTACCCTTGCCAAGCATCATGTCGGCGGGATTGTAATAGGCGGCGGACGCATCATCGTTTGCTAAACTGCCCCCTGCAAACGCCCGGCCCAGGCCGGTGACGCTCTGCTCGGTGAGCTGCAAGCCCGAAGCATGGGCCTGACCGATCGCCGCCAGTGTCCCGGTGAACCCCAGAATGAAAACCCAGTGGTGTTGGTATGGCTTCATCATTTTTTTACTCAGGGTGATTATCGTTTTGCGTCAATAACAATGGCGCCAACCGCAACGGGGCGTTGGTCGCACACATTAGTGTTGTGAAGAGGATTCCTGCCAAAACTTTTCCTGGTTGTTAAGGATAACGAATTGCCGCCGAATTTGCCTTACTTAACCAACACTGAATGACCGCCGCATCGAAAGGCCAGTCCAGTTCGCCGCCGGTCTCCCGATGGCGCAGTACTGGAATGCGCACGCCATAGCGCTCCAGCAGCGCCTCGTCGTCAGCGATCTCCACGGTTTCGACCGGCGCGCCGACGCTCTGCAACAACGCCTCAGCCTGTTCGCACAGATGGCAACCGCTGGTGGTATACAGCAATAAAGTCAGCTTCATTTCTCGACCCCTGCGCCTCATGATCGTATGCCAGCTTGCCCGAAAACGATTATTATCACTCTATGTCTCTCACCGTTGACCTCTAATCCCGGAATCGCCCATGGCCCGACTGCTGCATGAACTCATTCTCGAACAGGCGGAGCGCCGTCCCGACGCTGCCGCTATCGTCCATCGGCAAACGACTCTGGATTACGCTCAACTGACGGACCTGGTGCAAAAGACGGCCCGTGGGCTGCTGGCGCTGGGTCTGAATCGGGCGGAACGGGTCGCCATGTACCTGCCCAAGCGGCCGGAAGCGGTCGCTGCCCTGTTTGGCGCAGCGCTCGCTGGCGGAGTCTTCGTACCGATTAACCCGTTGCTGAAACCGGAACAGGTCGCCTACATCCTGCGTGATTGCAACGTCCGCATCCTGATCACTGCCCGCGACCGGGCCGAGTTGCTGGAACCCTTGCTGGCCGATTGCCCCGATCTGCATAGCCTCGTGCTGGTCGATGAGGACGCTCCGCCCGTGGTTCATCCGCGCCATTGGCAGGTGCTTGGCTGGTCGAGCCTGCTGGCGGCGGACGATGGCCGTCTCCCCGCACGGGTCATCGACATCGACATGGCGGCGATTCTCTACACCTCGGGCAGCACGGGCAAACCCAAGGGCGTAGTACTCTCTCATCGGAATATGCTGGCCGGAGCTTATAGCGTCGCCGAATACCTGGATAACCGGCCGGAGGACCGCTTGCTGGCGGTGTTACCGTTCAGCTTCGACTACGGCCTCAGCCAGTTGACCACTGCTTTCGTCGCCGGGGCGCGAGCAGTGCTGATGGATTATCTGCTGCCCCGCGATGTCGTCGCTACGGTCGCCCGCGAGGGCATTACCGGCCTGGCGGCGGTGCCGCCGATGTGGGTGCAACTGGCGATGCTGGAATGGCCCACCGCGGCGGCGGACAGCCTGCGCTATATCACCAATTCCGGTGGAGCTATGCCCCGCGCAACCCTGGCGGCGTTGCGGCGCGCATTACCGAAAACGACGCCGTTTCTCATGTACGGGCTGACCGAGGCATTCCGCTCCACCTACCTGCCGCCTGCCGAGCTGGATCGCCGGCCCGACTCCATCGGCAAAGCCATTCCCAACGCCGAAATTCTGGTGGTGCGCGAAGACGGGACGCCCTGCGCGCCGGGCGAGCCGGGGGAACTGGTGCATCGCGGCGCACTGGTCGGGTTGGGTTACTGGAACGATCCGGCCAAGACTGCCGAACGCTACCGCCCGGCTCCCGGCCAGAATCCCGGTCTGCCCATCCCGGAACTGGCAGTCTGGTCGGGCGATACGGTGCGCAGCGATGAAGAGGGCTTCCTGTATTTCATTGGCCGCAAGGACGACATGATCAAAACCTCCGGCTATCGGGTTAGCCCGACGGAAATCGAGGAGGTGCTTTACAGCAGCGGTCAGGCGGCGGAGGCGGCGGCGCTGGGCATTCCCCATCCCGCGCTGGGCCAGGCGGTGGTCGCCGTCATCAAACCGTTGCGCGAGGCGTTCAGCGAAAACGCATTGATCACCTATTGCAAGCAGCATTTGCCGAACTTCATGGTTCCGCTGCAAATCATCGTCCACCTGACGGATCTGCCGCGTAATCCCAATGGCAAGATCGACCGGAAGAGTCTGGTTGAAGGATTGCGCGACCGGTTCCCGGAGAATGTCGCATGACCGCCGCCCGTCCCCGCCACTGGCCGATGAGCCAGTTTCCGGTCATCGACGACTGCTTGCAGATCGGCGGTCTGCCCCTGACGCAACTGGCGGCGCGGGTCGGCCAGACTCCGTTCTATGCCTATGACCGTCGCTTGCTGGATGAACGGGTCGCGTTGTTGCGCCGAATCTTGCCGCCGGCGATGGAGCTGCACTACGCAGTCAAGGCCAATCCGATGCTGGCGGTAGTTCAACAGTTGGCCGGACGGGTTGACGGTCTGGATGTCGCTTCGCTGGGGGAATTGACGGTCGCGCTGGACGCCGGTATGGACCCGGCGGAGATCAGCTTCGCCGGTCCTGGCAAGCGTCCGCCGGAACTGGCCACCGCCATTGCCGCAGGCGTCACCCTCAATCTGGAATCCGCCGGCGAGCTGGAAACCGTCGCCCGGCTGGGTCACGAACAAGGTCGGCAACCCCGAGTGGCGGTGCGGGTCAATCCCGATTTCGAGCTGAAAGCGTCCGGGATGAAAATGGGCGGCGGCCCCAAACCGTTTGGCGTCGACGCCGAGCAGGTTCCGGCCTTGCTGCGGCGCATCAGCGAACTGGAACTGGATTTTCGGGGTTTTCACATCTTCTGCGGTTCGCAGAATCTGCGCCATGAAGCCCTCATCGACGCCCATGACCGCACGTTTGAACTGGCGTTGCGGCTGGCGGCGGATGCGCCAGCCCCGGTGCGATTACTCAATATCGGCGGCGGCTTCGGCATTCCCTACTTCCCCGGCGATACGCCGCTGGAGCTGGAGCCGATCGCTGACAATCTGCGCCGCTGGTTGCCCCTCGTCAGTGAGCGGTTGCCGGAAGCCCATGTCGTTTTGGAACTGGGCCGCTATCTGGTCGGCGAAGCCGGGATTTATGTCGCCGAAGTCGTGGATCGCAAGGTTTCGCGCGGCTATACGTTCCTGGTCACGAACGGCGGTCTGCATCACCATCTGGCGGCTTCCGGCAACTTTGGTCAAGTGGTGCGCAAGAACTATCCGGTGGTGGTCGGTAACCGGGTGGCGGGAACCGAACGGGAAGTCGTATCGGTCGTAGGGCCGCTTTGCACCCCGCTGGATCTACTCGCCGACCGAATGGAACTGGCGAAAGCCGAAGTCGGCGATTTGATCGTGGTGTTTCAGTCTGGCGCTTACGGGCTGACCGCTAGCCCAGCCCGATTTCTCAGCCATCCAGCGTGTGTGGAGGTGCTGGTATGATGGGTCAAGCGATTACTCAGTCCGCCCGTTCAACAATCCGCCGGTAAGGTTTAGTCGGCAGCTTTTGCAAAGCCGCACTCAGATCCGCCCGCCGGGGACAACCGGGTGGGCATTTTGCGAGCTGGATTTGCGCTGCGGCGTACAGTGCGTTGCCCTTTTGTGTGGGATCGGTGAGTGCTGGATCGATCAATACCGCGGCTGCCCACGGATATAGGGGATCGTGATCAAATCCTGCGCCGAGTACATAGGCCAGCGCCAGATAGATCATGGCGCTGCGTTCCGCGGCGAGACCGTACTGCTTGGCGGCGGTATAACTGCGACGCACTAGGTTGCGTAGTGCTTCCTCGCCAAGCGCTTGATATTTCTGCGGAGCCAACGCTTGTAGCAGTAACAGCAAGCGATGACCGACACTGGGCGCTTCTGGCAGACTGTCGAACACCTGCGGTTGCCGCAATACGCTCAAGGTCTGCCGCTGATACTCGTTATCCGGCCCGATCATCCGGTCTAGCAAATTCATCGCCTGATCATAGATCGGTGTGATCCGCATCTGAGCGGTTTCTGGCGCTTCATCCTTGAGCAACTCCGCGACCCAAGGCCATTGAGGATCTTCGTCAAAATGACGGCCTAGCAGGAATCTCAAACTGAGATAGAGATACACATCGCGCTCGGAGATCAATGAGTGTTGCTCGGCCCACTGCAACCCCAAGTGAATGATCTCGCGCATCGGCTGCGCCCCTAAAACCTGATAGTGATCGGGGAAAAACGGCTCCAGATATTCATAAACCCGCCGCTCGAAATTACGGATAACCGCTTGTTCGAAAACCGCCATCTGTTCTTCACGGATCATTAACATATTGTGCTTCCTTGTAATCGTTTAAAGGGAGTCAACGACTACGCTAGGGCGACCGATTCGTTGCCCAGTTGTCTCCCACTTTCACGCCAGAACTTTAATAAAGTTGTTGGCTCATCTCCTTCCAAAAAATAGCGCACAACCGGACCAAATACAGTCTGTAATTCGAGCGAATTACAGGTCGGTAAATAGATACGTAATACCCGAGGATCGTAATAACGAAAGTTGAGCGGCTGAAGTTGGGGATCATAGACGGTTAGGAAGGAACGCAAATGATCACGCAGAGTGCGCAAATTGACCGGACTGATCGCAAAAATGCCCCAGTGCCGTCCCCAGCCTTCCTGTAGTGCCCATTCAGCGAAGGGTGCATCACGCTGAAGAACCGCTAGATAAGGTGCAACCTGCGCGATATCCGGTTCCAATTCACCGGGAGTCAGACAGACCCACTCAATGTTCATCCGCATTAACATTTGTGGTAAACCGGGAACCGAAGCGCCATCTAACACTGCGTAAACAGTCGTTTCGGGAATAGCGAAAAAATGCTTATATAACTTCGATAAAACCATATCAGACATGGCACACTCCGAATAACTAAAAGCTCACCGTTCACTATTTGTGAGGTGTTTGCTCTTGAGAACGCTGCTGTTCCTGAACGCGCTGCTGCTCCTGAATGCGCTGCTGCTCCTGAATGCGCTGCTGCTCCTGAATGCGCTGCTGCTCCTGAATGCGCTGCTGCTCCTGAATGCGCTGCTGTTCCTGAGTCGGCAATTCTTGAGTCCTATCAGTGGTTCCCTCGGTCTGGGTAAACGGGGTACCCGACTGCGCAGCGCTGGATTTAACTTTAGCTTGCGGGGCCTGATAATCGCCAACACTGACTGAATCCAGCGATTGCGGGCTAGGTGCCTGAACCGGCGTAGATTGGGCGCTGGTCACTGCCCCGGCTTGATCATCCGCGGCTTCCTGCGGTGCGGTCGGGTCGGTCGGGGCGTCTGGCGAACTGCCCGAACCCGAACCTGCCGAACCGCCGCTGTTGATCATCACGAAGGGCGTACCGCTGATGAAAATGCCTCCCGGATTGATGTCGATGAAATTGCTACCAGCCTTAATCGTCAACTGTATCCCGGCTTCAATCACTACCTTCATGCCGGCCTTGAGATGAATTTCCATGCCCGCATCTAGGGCGTGATTTTGCCCCACTTTCTCCTGTTGGTTCATGCCAACCTTTAGCGACAGGGTTCCACCCACTTTCTGATTATGATTGCCGCCGACCTGCTGGTGCTTTTCACCGGCGACCTTCTCTAATTGATCGCCACTGCCGCCATCGCCGGATTTGACGATCAGGTGTTTTTCACCCTCGACCTGCTCGAACTGCTTCTTTTTGACGATCAGATGCCGCTCGCTGCCGATCCACTCACGGGCGTCATTCTTGATCCGCACATCTTCGTCGCGCTCGGCATGCAGAAAGATTTGTTCCTTGCCCTTGTCGTCTTCAAAACGAAGCTCGTTAAACCCGCCCCCACCCTTGCTCGACAGGCTCTTAAGGGTGGACATGGTTTTCTTGTCCGGCAGGGTGTAAGGCGGCATATTGGCGCCGTTATAGACCCGGCCGGTGATGATCGGCTGATCGGGATCGCCTTCGAGAAAATCGACGATCACCTCCTGGCCAATGCGCGGCAGGTACAAAGTGCCCCACTTCTTGCCCGCCCAGCTCTGGGCGACGCGAATCCAGCAAGAGCTGTTCTCATCGGCGTTGTCGTATCGATCCCAGTGAAAGTGGCACTTGACCCGCCCGTATTGATCGGTGTCAATCTCTTCGCCAGCCTTGCCGACGACAATGGCGGTCTGTGGCCCCTGCACCACCGGCTTGGGCGTAACACGCGGCGCCCGGTAGGGTTGCTGGGCGTCGATGGCAGTGATGCGCAGTTGATAGGGTTTGATCGAGTCTGGCGCGGGTACGGATTCATAGGGATCCGCTTGCAATTCGTAGGTGGCGGAGACCACCAGGTATTGGCGGTCCTGATCCTGATTGCCACTGTTGGTCAGAGTGAATAGATAGCCGGTCGCCAGGCCATGCGCAACGCCTTCCGCCTGAATCATCTCATGCTGGGCCAGCAATTCCTGCAGACGAATCTTGGTGTAGTTTTCGCCATCGCCCGGTTCGGTGTACTGGCCTGGATAGTCATAAACCTCGAAGTTGGCCATGGCGTGGTTTTTCGGCTTGGAGAGTACTTTGCGCAGATTTTTGGCTGGTGCGATAAAATCGAAATCGTTGAGCGCATATTTACCAGGCTGCACCTGTTTCTCGACCACCCATTCATAAAGATGATCGCGCTCTTTCCATTGCATGGCGTCGGGTGGGTAATAGGGTATCTCGTCATAGTTTGGAAATGTGCTATGGGCGCTGAGGTCATCGGCCAGCACCAAGGTATGCTTGCCATTGTCATGCTTAAAATAGTAGTAGATGCCTTCCCGCTCCATCAGTCGACTGACAAAATTGAAATCCGTTTCCCGATATTGCACACAGTATTCCCAAGTTCTATATTGGCCGGTGAGCGACCTCTTGAAATCGGTAAACCCTTGTTGCCGAAATACCTCTTCGATGATGTCTGGAACAGTTTTCTTCTGGAAGATCCGGCAATCAGCGGTGCGGGTCAGAAACCACAGCCAGGGATTGAGAATCGCCCGATAAGCGCCGTAGCGCAGGCCACGCATCCCCAGATAGCTGAAGCGGGTCACGAAGCCATTAAAATAGCGCGTTCCCGCCCCGCGCACTTCCGGTAGCTGCATGCGAATCGTGATATTTTTGCCCAGGATATCCGTTAACTGAATAAAGGTTTTTTCGCTGAGCAATTCTACTTCGTATTCAAACAATCGCCCCAGTTGTTCGGTTCCGATCATACGATAGAAGACCAGGACATCTTCGCCCAGTGGGGTGTTGACCGCGAAGATCCGGTGTTTTTGCGTGATGGCCATGATCCAGACTCCCATCCTAACCGTTGCCCAGGAACAACATTGTTATTGAGTTTAGCAGAAAATTCCTATCGGAAAGTCCATCGCCAAACGGGTCAAAATCAGACTAGACTTCCAGTCGTGCTTTCTGTTTGGAGATCAAACGCCATGCCAAGCCGAATGGAATTTCAGTTGAATTTGCCTAAATCCGCGACGAATCCGGTGCGCCGCGATCCCACTGCGCCGTTGCGCTTCCTGATCATGGCCGATTTCAGCGGTCGCGCCGACCGGGAAACGCCCGGTCCGCTGGCCGATCTGGCCAGTCGGCCGTTACTGACGGTGGATGTGGACAGTCTGGATGCAGTGATGGCCCGGCTGACCCCGAAGCTGCGGCTGGCTGGCGCTGAATCTGGTTCAGCCCTGACTCTGAGCTTCAGTCAGCTCGATGACTTTCATCCTGACGCGCTATATCGGCGGGTGGAAGGGTTCCAGGCCCTGCGCCGCAGCCGCACCCGTCTGCTCAACCCGGCCAGTTTTGCCCAAGCCGCAGCCGAATTGGCCCCTTTACCTTCGCCTTCGCCGGTTCAAGCTGGTCCGGTGCCGACGGGAAACGATGCCGATCTGTTGGGGCGCTTGCTGGGTCAGCCGTCGACTCCTTCGCCCGCCGTGCGTCCCGTCGATCCGGGCGCTGCCGCAGTCCAGTCCTTCCTGCGGGTGGTGGTGCAACCCCACATTGTCCACACCGATCCGAATCAGTCCGCCTGGGTGGCGGCAGTGGACGCGGCGATCAGCGATCAGTTGCGGGCGATTCTCCACCAGCCGGCGTTCCAGGCGCTGGAAGCGGCCTACCGGAGTGTGCAGGGGCTGGTCGCCGCTTTTGACAGCGACACGGTGCAAGTTGCGCTGTTCGATGTCACCCGTCAGGAGTTGCTGGCGGATCTGCGCAGCGCGGGCGGCGATCCGACCGCGACCAGCCTGTATACACGGCTGATCGACCAGGGAGTGCAGATGCCGGATGGGCAGCCTTGGTCGCTGTTGATCGGGGACTATCGGTTCGGCAATGGGCCGGAGGATATCGCCCTGCTGGCCGCTTTGGGTGCGCTGGCCGCTCATGCCGGCGGACCGTTCCTGGCGGAAGCGGCGCCGGGACTGTTGGGAACCGTTTCGGCAGCAGCGTTGGCTGATCCGGGAAACTGGGCACCGCTGTCGGCGGCACAGGCCGAGCATTGGCAGGCTTTGCGTCAGTGCGCCATTGCGCCCTGGCTGGGACTGGCGTTGCCCCGGGTGCTGTTGCGGCTGCCTTATGGTCGCAAGACCGATCCGGTTGAGCAGATCGAGTTTGAGGAAATGCCGATGGGTCGCGATCCGGACGCTTATCTATGGGGCAATCCGGCCTTTGTCTGCGCCCGGTTGATCGCAGCAGCGTTCGTGGAGAATGGCGAGGGATTCAGTCCCGGCGATGTGTTGGAACTGGAGGATCTGTCGGCGCATGTGTATGAAGAAGCCGGCGAGCGGGTGATGCAGTCGGCGACTGAGGTGCTGCTGAGTGAGCAAGTGGTGCAGGCGGTTCTAGCCAGAGGATTGATGCCGTTGCTCGGTCATCGCCAGCGCCATGCGATCCGGCTGGCGCGGTTTCAGTCGCTGGCGGAACCGGCAATGGCGCTGGCGGGGGTTACTGCATCAGTCTAATCTATAGCAATCCTCAATGAGTCATGGAATCAGCGACTCGAACCACCCCGGCGCTGCGCACCACCCCTCCTTGTCCAAGGAGGGGAATTTCTATGATCTGGGTAAGGTTGCTGTATAAAAACCATTGATGTGGATCGGGTGACCCATTTTTGGAGGTGATCATGAACGCTGTCCTGCTGCCCCGTCCACCACTAGCTGATCCACCGGAGCCTTATGATGGAATGCCGGTTTCCGAGGCTGATCCTATAGGGGTGGGGTGAGTTGATTGATTGGGCAAAACAGCAGTTTAACTGCGTCATTGAAATCGTTAAGAGACCAGACACGGAGGAGCCAGGATTTCATGTGCTACCTCGGCGCTGGGTGGT
>Ga0116153_10001477_pt1 | contig 21746 bp, 21 predicted proteins | sample AD_UKC028_MetaG_FD_89896 | JGI IMG/M metagenome (GOLD analysis project Ga0116153, IMG submission 89896) | Active sludge microbial communities of municipal wastewater-treating anaerobic digesters from USA - AD_UKC028_MetaG | ecosystem: Engineered > Bioreactor > Anaerobic > Digestate | place: USA...
CGCTTCGCTCGCCACCTCGGCGGCGCCGGCCATCACCTCGCCCAGCAGGTCGAAGGGGAGCCCGGTGCGGGGCCACGCCACCAGGTTGAGGGCGAAGAGTGGGGTGCCGCCCATCGCGTACACGTCGCTGAGCGCGTTGGCGGCGGCGATGGCGCCCCAGCTCCGGGCGTCGTCCACGATCGGCGTGAAGAAGTCGGTGGTGGCGACCAGCGCGCGGTCGGGAGTGAGCAGGAACACCGCCGCGTCGTCGCGCGAGGCGGCGTCCACCAGCACCCGGGGGTCGGTTACGCCCGGCAGGTGGCGCAGGACCTCCGAGAGCTCGACGCTGCCGAGTTTGCAGGCGCAGCCGGCGCCGTGCGAGAGCGCCGTCAGCCGGATCCGGGGTGGGTGCGTGGCCTGCAGGTCGATCATTCGTCCATTCATCGAAACGGAGTTATCACGTGAGTCCAGCGGTCGCGCTTGCCACGGCGTTCCTCCTCGGGCTGGCCCACGCCATCGAGGTGGACCACATGATCGCCGTCACGGCGTTCGTGAGCACCCGGCCTGCCCTCCGCTCCGCCGCGGGGTTCGGGCTCCGCTGGGGGCTGGGGCACTCGATCGCGGTGTTCGTGGCCGGCGGCATCCTCATCGCCACCGGCCTGCGCTGGCCCGAGCGGTACGACGCGTGGGGGGAGGCGCTAGTGGGCGTGCTCCTCGTGACGGTCGGCGTCTGGGCCATGCGCCGGGCCCGCAAGTTACATCTCCACACCCCGGAGGGACACGGGGACCACGCCCACCTGCACGCGCATCGCGCGGCGGCGGCCGCGCACGCCCACCAGCACCACGACCACCCGGCCCATGTGCCGGCGCATTTTCCGGAGGGGCATCATCACCACGATCACGATCACGCCAAGCACGGCATCACCGCAGTGGGGCTGATGCACGGGTTGGCGGGCACCAGCGCCGTGGTGGCGCTGGTACCGGTGACGTTGATGAGCCAGTGGTACGTGGGGCTGGGTTACCTGGTGGCGTTCGGGCTGGGGACCATCATCGCGATGACGGCGTATGCGCTGGTGGCCGCGGCGGCGTTCCGGAAGGCGTCGGAGACGTCGCTCCGCTGGGGCCGCGCGATCGGGCGCTTCGCGGGTATCGGCAGCATCGTGGTGGGGGTGTGGTGGATCTGGAGGGCGGTGGGGTAGCTAGCTCGCAGCCCCACCCATCAGCGCCCTCACCCCGATCAACGCCCGCTCCTCCTGCGCCGTCGGCCCGAACGAGCCGTCCTTCCGCTGGAGCGCAATCAGGGCCGGCACCGCGCGCGCCACCGCCTTCCGGGCCGGCGGGGTGTTGGCGGCCAGCAGCGACTCCAGCGTGTGGAAGAGGTCGGCGTTGCTCCAGGTGCCGTCCTCCTGCTGGTTCTCCGCAATGAACGACGCGGCGCGGAGGGTGGCTCCGCGGTGCACCGGCGGCGCGATGGCCAGCGGGTGCAGCGCCGATGCGACCAGGTCGGGTGCGTAGTAGCCGCCCCAGTCGTTCCAGACCTCCGCCAGGAGGGACAGGCTGGTCAGGTGCTTCTTGACGCTCGCCCGGCCCGCGAGTCCCGCCATCAGCACCGCCCGGAGCCCCAGGCAGCTTACCGCGAACCGTGCCTGCGCCTCCGCCCGGAAGGTCTTGCCGCACGGCATCGTGATCGGCGCCAGCCGTTCGGTGGCGGGTGCCGGCGCGAAGAACCCCGCCAGGTAGTGCTCGCACGCCTTCTGCTCGTGCCGCGCCGGATGGCACCCCTCCCCGAACGCACCCGGCTGCCCCGCCAGCGCCAGGACCCACGCGATGAGTTTGCCGGTGGTCGCTTCCTGTCCGGAGTGCCCCAGCTCCATCAGCTCGATGGCCCGCCAGATCGTGGGGAGCGCGGCGCCCCCCACGCTGCCGTCGGGTCGGAGTCCTTTCTGGAGGCTCGCGATGACCGCCTCGCGGGCCGCGGCATCCCCCGGCGCGGGGTGGCCGAGCGCCTCGCGCGCCAGGATGGCCGCGCGGGAACTGCGAGGCGCGAAGAACTCCTCCAGCCGCTCGAGCGCCGCGGTGGCGGGAGGGTGCCTCATGCGAGGATGAGCGAGAGCACGCCGCCCGCGGCGGCTCCGCGGAGGCCGCCGAGGAGAACGTGGAGGAGGGGAGGGAAGGGGGTGTCGTCCATGTTGGCGATCCGCATCCATCCGGCCCACTCGACCAGCAGGCCGATCAGCCCGAAGAGCAGCCACCATCCACCATGGCCCAGGCTCGCGAACCAGAGTCCGGCGATCAACGCGAGGAATAGCGACTCGATGAAATAGGCGCCCGGCGCCCGGCGCAGGACCGTGCGCCCCGGTTCACGGGGCCCGCCAGCCACCTTGCCCTCCACCGCCTCCCACAGGAGGAAGAGCAGCCAGGTGGCCAGCCATCCGAGCACGATCCGGGTGAGTGCCATCCGCCGTTACCAGCGCCGGCGGATCGAGTCCGCAAGCACGAGCTGACCCCGGATCATCACGCGCGTCACCGAGCGGGTGTTCCGGATGTCCGCGAGCGGATCCTTGCTCAACACCACGAGGTCGGCCGCCTTGCCGGGCACCAGGGTGCCGAGTGAATCGGCGCCGAGCAGTTCGGCGGCGTCGCGCGTGGCGGCGCGGAGCGCCTGGGCGGGCGTCAGACCGGCGCCGACCAGCAACTCGAGCTCGGTGTGCTCGCTGGCGCCGGGCACGAGCATCTGGTTGGCGGCGTCCGTCCCCGTCACCACCTTCCCCCCCGCCTTCTGGAACGCCCGGACGAAGAGGTCCTGCATCGGACGCCCCCGACGGAACGCCTCGAAATCGGCCGTGGTCCAGCCGGCGCGCTCGATCATGCCGGGCACGTTCCACGCGGTCATCTGGTTCTGGGGAAGCGCGAGCAGGTCGGGGTTCGTCATGGCGGTCGAGTCGTCGAGCCGGCTGAACACCTCGTGCAGCACCAGCGTCGGGACCATCGTCACCCCCGTCTCCGCCAACTGCCCCGCCAGGCGGGTCAGGGTGACGGAATCGAGCGTGGCCCAGCTCTTCTCGAAGGCGGTCCACCCGGCGAAGAACCCGTCCTGCGCCGCTGCAAAGAGTGGATCAGCGCGGCCCGCCGCTTCCGGCACGCCGCTCAGGTGCTCGATGGACGTGACGCCCATCTTGCCCGCCGTCAGCGCGTCGGTAAGGCCGAGGTGGGCGGCCACCGGAATGCGGAAGGTCTTCGCCTCGTCGACGATGGCCTCCATCAGCGGGGGCGTGATCCGGGTATAGGCCTTGATGAGGTGCGCGCCCGACACGGAGAGTCGGTCCACCGCCTGCCGCGCCGAGCGGGTGTCGGTGACTTCGGTGGCGTTGGGGTAGGTGGCGGGGGCGCCGTCGATCATGGCGCCTGCGGCGTAGATGCGGGGGCTCAAGGCGGAGCCGAGGTCCGCGGCCTCCGACATCGCGAAGATGCTGTCGGGCTCGTTGTGCACGTCGCGCACGGCGGTGACCCCGTAGGCCACGTACCGCGGCAGGGCCCAGCGGGCCACGTGCGCGTGGGCGTCGATGAGGCCGGGGATGATCCAGCTCCCCGCCACGTCCACCTGCTTCGTCCCGCGAGGAAGCGGGATGTCCTCGCGCGCTCCGATCGCCTCGATGGTGCCTCCGCGAATCAGCACGACGCCGTTGCGAAGCGGCGTGCCGCCCCGTCCGTCGAGGATCGTGGCACCCATGAGGGCGGTGCGCGGCGGGCCCGGCTCGGCGCACGCGCCGAGGAGGAGGCCGAGCGCCGCGGTTCCCATCATCATCGTCGCGCGCAAGGTCATGAAGCTCAGGGGAGTGGAGGATGGAGGCAAAGCGCCCCGGGGGACCGGGGCGCTCGGGGAGGCTACTTCCCTCGCTTCTTGGCCGGCGCCTTCTTCTTCGCGGCCTTCTTCTTCGCGGCCTTCTTCACCGCCTTCTTCTTCGCCGGGGCCTTCTTCTTGGCGGCCTTCTTCACCGCCTTCTTCCTGGCGGGCGCCTTCTTCTTGGCGGCTTTCTTCTTGGCTGGCTTCTTGGCGGCCTTCTTCTTCGCAGGAGCCTTCTTCTTCGCTGGCTTCTTCGCGGCCTTCTTCTTGGCTGCGGGCGGCTTCGCCGCCATCGGAGCCGGGGCTGGGGGTGGCGGCGGAGGCGGTGCAGGCGTCGCTACCTTCTCGGGTGACATCGGCATGGGATCCATCCAGCCCGCCCCGGACCAGCCCATCTCCAGATCGCTCATCGAGTGTTCCTCCGCCTGCTGGTGCGACGCCCCCCGTCGCCGGACCGCGCTAGCCGCGCGGGCGTAGTTTCCTCCCTAATTACTCGCACTTATTCGCGGCTTCTGCAAGCGCGGACGAGCCAGGTGGGTGGATAGACCGGCGTTCCGGGTCGTAGTCCATGGTTGACCCCAGGCGCGATAGTCGCGCTAAGTCATTTAAATGCATCGTTTTACGCGTGTATGTCGTCAGTCTTGGTGCAGCTTCCTCAGTCCTTAGTCCGCAGTCCCCAGTCCTGAGTCTTGTTCCCCGTTCTCCTCGACAATCCCCCGACCTCTCCTTTACCTTCCCCCCGTGATCCATCCCCGGGCGTTGCTCCCGTCCTTCCTCGCCGCACTCCTGCTCGTGCCGTCCGCGCTCCTCCAGGCGCAGGCGGCGGTCGAGGTGCAGGTCACCCCGGCCCAGCTCCGGCTCAAGGTGGGACAGCAGGAGCGGCTCTTCCTCAGCGCGTACGACTCCGACGGCAATCTCCTCGGCGAGCCGGCGTTCAGCTTTACCGTATCGCAGGACGGCGTGGTGCGTGTAGATAAGGACGGCACCGTCGCGGGTCTGGCCGCGGGCAGCGTGCGCATCGAGGTCCGCTCCGGCACCGGCAAGGTGACGGTGCCCGTCACGGTGACCGGTGCGCCGGCACCAGTTCCGCCAGCGGAACCGGAGCCCGTCCCCGTCCTTCCCGCCGGCGCCCGGCTCGTTCCGAGTCCCGAGTCATTGAAGATGCTGCGCCTCGAGACGGCACGGCCGACCATGCGGCTCCTGACACCGGATGGGACCGGGCTCGGGCAGGTGCACGTGACCTGGCGCTCGACCGCTCCGGTCGTCGCCGCGGTCAACGACATCGGAGAGGTCACTGCGCTGCAGCTCGGCGAGGCGCAGCTGGTGGCGACGGGACCGGGCGGGCTGACCGCCTCCATCAATGTCGAAGTGCGCGAAGACTCACTCGCAGTAGCGCCCGATCGGCTCATGCTGCCGGTCGCGGGTGCCGACTCAGTTCGTGTGTTCGTTCCGGGCCAGGGCGGACGGTCGCTTAGCACCGGACTGGTCTGGCGGAGCAGCGACTCCACCATTGTCCGGGTGAGCCGCACGGGAGTCGCCAGGGGCGTGGCGCCGGGCGAGGCGTACATGCTCGTGATGGGCTATGGCCAGCAGCGCGCCGTGCGAGTGACCGTTCACCCGCCCATCGCGCGGCTCAGACTGGCCCCTTCCCCCGGTGCACCGCTCCGGCTCACGCCGGGTGCCGCCGTCTCTTTCGTGCTCGAGGCGCTGGCCGCCGATTCGCTGCCCATTGCCGACGCGGGTTATCGCTGGCAGGTGGGCGACACCACCGTGGCGGCCTTCGACCCTGCCGCGCGCCGGCTTACCGCGCTCGGCATCGGGCGGACGACCCTCACGATGTCCACCTATGGATTCGAACCGACGGTGTGGGAGGTCGAGGTGGTGGCCGGTGGGCTCGCGTTCCAGCGGCCACGGTTCCGCCTCGCACCCCGTGAACGCGACTCCCTGATCGTCTCCCTCGTCGATGCCGAGGGTCGCACCGTCGGGCCGCCGAGCGGCGTGGAGTTCAGCGTCAACCGGACGGAGGTCGCGACGGTGGACGCCGCCGGGGTCGTGACCGCCGTCGCCGTCGGCTCGGCCGTGGTCACCGCCCGGACGCCGTGGGGTACAGCGGCCAGCGCCCGCCTCTTCGTGACCGAAGATCTGCTCATCAGCGTGAAGCGGGGCGCCGGAACCGACCTCATCCAGCTCGATCCAGCGGACGCCGGCTCGCTCGTGCCCCTCGTGGCCGACGGCCAGGCCAACACCCAGGCGGTGTGGTCACCGGATGGGACCCGCATCGCCTTCGCCGCCACCGTCGGCGGCAACACCGACGTCTACGTGGCCGACGCCGACGGGAAGAACGCTGCCCGGATCACCGAGGCGCTCGAGGCGGACCAGGAGCCGACGTGGTCGCCAGACGGCGGGACCATTGCCTTCACCTCGCTCCGGACCGGGAGCCCGCAGATCTGGGCGATGAACGCCGACGGCACCGGCGTGCGGCAGCTGACCACCGGCACCGGCGCCAATTCGGCACCCGCCTTCCGCCCCGACGGACAGATCATCGCGTTCATCTCCACTCGCGACGGCACCGCCGACCTCTTCGAGATGGGCAACGAGGGCGCCGATCCGCGCGCCATCACCCGGACGCCGGAGACGGAGGCATTTCCCGCCTACTTCCCCGACGGCGACCTGGCGGTGACGGTGGAGCGTCCGGGACGCGGCGACATCCTCCGCATCCGCGCCGGCGACGGCCAGCGGATCATGCTGCAGTCCATGGCCGGCCGCGTCACGTCGCTCGCGATCTCGGGTGACGGCAGCACCCTGGCCTTCGGCCTCTCTGAGCCCGCCGTGGTCAAGAACGTGCCGCCGGTGCAGTCGTTCCGGCTCAAATCCCTCTCGCCTGACCATCCGCCTGTCGTGCTCAACATCGTCGGCGAGGTGCTCTCCGCCTCCTTCCAGGGGACCCGGTGAAGGCGCTCGTCCTCCCGAAGCTCGGCGGATGGCAGGACCTGGTGGTGGCGGATGTGCCGGCGCCCGAGATTCGCCGGCCGAACGAGGTGCGGGTGCGGGTGCACACCGCCGGCATCAATCACCTCGACCTCTTCATCCTCGGCGGGCTTCCCGGCATCACCTACGCCTTTCCGCACATCGTCGGCAGCGACGCCGCGGGGACCATCGAGTCAGTGGGCGCGGAGGTGACGGGCTGGGCGGTCGGCGACCGGGTCATGATGAACCCCGGCATCGGCTGCAACGCGTGCGACCTCTGCGCCGCCGACCAGCAGCCGCTTTGCCTGCGCTACGCCCTGCTCGGCGAGCACGTCCCCGGCACCGTCGGCGAGTACGTCGTGGTGCCCGCGACCAACCTGGCCCGCGTCCCCCAGGCAATGCCGTGGGCCGAGGCCGCCGGGTTTTCGCTCGCCGCGTTGACCTCGTGGCGGATGATGACCGGGCGCGCTCGCGTCCGCGCCGGCGAGACGGTGTTGATTTGGGGCATCGGCGGCGGCGTGGCGCAGTCCTGTCTGCAGATCGCCAAGATGCTCGGGGCCACGGTCATCGTGACCAGCTCCTCCGACGACAAGCTCGAGCGGGCCCGCGCGCTGGGCGCCGACCACCTGCTCAATCACGCGCGCGAGGATGTGCCGAGGGCGGTCCGCGCCCTCACCGGCGGCCGCAACGCCGACGTGGTGGTGGACAACGTCGGCGAGGCCACCTGGCAGAAGTCGCTCCGCGCGCTCGGCCGAGGCGGACGGCTCGTCACCTGCGGCGGCACTACCGGCCCGATGGTGACGACCGATGTCCGGAAGCTGTTCTGGTACCAGTGGGATATTCTCGGCAGCACCATGGGCGGCGACCGCGAGTACCAGGAGGTGGCTCGGCACGCCTTCGAGGGGCGGTTCTGGCCGGTGGTGGATTCTGTGGTTCCGCTGGCGGAGGGCCGAGAGGCCTTTCATCGCATGGCCGATGGCGCACAGTTCGGCAAACTCGTGATCGAGGTGGCACCATGAGCGACCTGTGGGAGCGGCTCTCGTACGGCATGGAGCAGCTCAGCTTCTTTCTCCCGGCCATCGTTGGCGCGGGGGTGCTCCTGCTGGCGGGTTACTTCGTGGCCCGGCAGATCGAGAAATGGGTGGACCGGACGCTCGCCAAGCTCGACTTCAACCGCGTCGCCAAGGAAGGGGGCCTCGCGGACGGACTGGAGCGGGCGGAACCGTCACTCGACCCGGTGCACGCGGTGGGCAAGCTGGCGTTCTGGCTGGTGATGCTCGTCGTCATCCTCCTCGCGAGCACCGCGCTCGGTCTCGAGAGCATCAACGAGATGTTCGGCCTGATGCTCGGCTTCCTCCCGACCCTCATCAGCGCCATCGTCATCGTCATCCTCGGAATCGTCGTCGGGGAGTTCGTGCGCGGGCTGATCGTTGCGTCAGCTGGCGGCGTGGAGGGCGTGCCCACGCTCGCGCGGGTCTCGAAGTTCCTCGTGGTGATGATCGCGGTTTTCATGGCAGTGCAGCAGGTGGGCGTGGCGGAGGACATCGTCACCACGGCGTTCACGCTCATCCTGGGCGCGGTGGCGCTCGGCGCCGGCCTCGCGTTCGGGATCGGGAACACCGCGTTGGCGGGTGAGATCACCCGCCGGTGGTACGAGGAGGGACGCCGCCGCCGGACCGCGCGGACCCGCTCGACCGATCCCAAGCCCCCGGAGGTCTAGCCCACCCCTCACCCCCTGACCCCCTCTCCCTCCGGGAGAGGGGGTCTATCTTCCTGCCCCGCTTCCCCGCTTCCCCGCCTACTTACCTGACGTCGAACATGTAGCTGTTGAGGTACTGGATGGTGGCGGTGTGCTCCGCCACCTGGAAGGCCAGCAGGTCGCCGCTGGTGACGAGCCCGATCAGGCCGCGCGCATCGGTGACCGGCAGGTGCCGGATCCGCTTGCCGCTCATGATGGCCCCGCACTCCTCGATGCTGGTCTCGGGAAGACAGGTGATGACGGGGGAGGTCATCACCTCGCGCACTCGCGTATCCGCCGGGCTCCGCCCCGCCGCCACCACCCGCCGCAGGATGTCCCGTTCCGTGAAGACGCCCAGCAGCTTGCCCTCGTCAAGGACGACGAGGCCACCGATGCCGTGCTGATTCATGACTTGCGCTGCGGCGAGTACAGTATCGGAGGGGGCGATCGAGAGCACTTCGCCGCTCTTGCGAGCGAGCAGGTCGCGGACGGTGGCCATCGGCGCGCTCCTGTGTGGGGATTGCCCCATACTACGGCGCGAACCCGGGCTGCGCCAGCGCCGGGCCGTGCAGGCGCCTACTGCCGCGTGCGCCGGATGACCGCAGCCACCACGGCCAGGCAGGCGATCGCGATGGACACGGCGATCATGGGCCACGGTGCCGCGGCCGCACCCGAGTCCTCTCGAGTGGTGAGCTCCATCACCAGGCCCAGGATGCCCATGGCGGTGATCACCGCGACGACCATCGCGGCCGCCTTCCGGCGGGGCGGGACAGTCACCGATTCCTCGCCGATGGCGATGGCAGCGGCGGCGCGCAGGTCCTCCCGGCTGGTGCCGGGGTACTGCCGCTCGAACTTGTCCACCTCTTCCTTCAGCCGGCGGGCCAGGTCCTGTGCCCGCGCGGACGGAGGGGTCGGCTGGGGTGCCCTCACGGGGACGAACACCTCAGAATTCCCGCTTCTTCATTTCCTTGAAGAGCCGTCTGGTCTCGGAGTCCATTTCCTCGGGCTTCTGCCGGAGCGTGGAGTCGTACTGGGCGGCGCGCTCCGCCACCGGCGGCTTGATCTTGGCGGCGTTCTTCTGGGCCAGGCGTGCGATCCGCTGGTCCTCTTTCTTCGACATCGTGCCTCCGGTTCAGGGTTGCCGGGAAATCTAAGAGGGCGGGCGCCGGTATCGCAGGAAGCGCCACCCCTCGGGCTGGACCTCCTTGACGAGCACCGCATCCGGGCTCGTGGCCAAAGCGTAGCCGTATCCGTTGAAGGCGATGGCCTGGAGCAGCCGTCCGTTCCGTCCGATCACCTGGTACCGGCGCACGGTGTCGGGGATGACGCGGCTCTTTTCCAGCCAGACGTTGCCGTCGCCGCCGGTGAACGCCGCGTCGAAGGGCGGCTTGACGGGGCTGAAGGGGACCTTTTCCGCGGCGGAGCGAAGCTCCGGCGGAAATTTGCGGAGGAACGCCTCGCGGTCCGACACCGTGATGGTAAACACGCGGTCGGGGAGCTTCTGCCCCTTCTGGAGCTTGCCGTCCGGTGTGAGCCAGTCCACCCGGTTGGGGTAGACTCGCGCCACCCAGACGCTCCCGTCCGCCAGCACGCCCCACTGGTCCTCGCCACTGAACACCCGGCGCTCGTAGCGGCGGCCGGCGTCGCCATCCACTTCGGCCAGGTCGAGCGGGGAGAGCCGGAGGATCGTGTCACCCCGGGAAAAGTCGAGCGGAAAGCGAACGACCACGGCGGAGTCGCGCTTGCCGCCCCCGTCCGGGCCGGGCGGCGGATTGAATTGCACGTACCAGTTGCCCTGGCCGTCGCGGGCGCGGGGCAGGGTGCCGTTGGTGATCTCCGGCGTCCGCACCGCGGCGGCGTACTGCCCGTTCAAGCTCCAGACAGTCAGCTGGCGGAGTGCCCAGTCGCCAACGTAGAGGCCGTCACCCATGGTGAAAAGGGAGAAGGGCCCTTCGAACGGCTGCTTCATCCCCTCGCCGAGGTCGACGAGGGAGCGGTCGGAGAAATCGAGGATGACGACCCGCTTGTCGGCCGGAGAAAGCACGGCCCAGCGGTCGCCGCCGAGCCAGGCGCCGGCGGTGGCCTCGAACAGGGTGGTCTGGATGGTGTCGGCCGCGCCGGTGAGCGCGATGTCTGGTGGGGGCGCCTCTCGGCCGCCGCATCCGGCCGCCAGGAGCAGGGCGCCGAGGGAGGCGAGCCGGGAGGTGTGGGGAGTCCGCATGCCGGGAATCTAATCCGCGTCCCCGGATGGGTCAGTCCCGTTCTGCAACCTTCTCGGGGCGGAGGGCATCAAAGAGAGTGAACCTGGAAAGGAGGCCCCGATGGTCATGCTCGCCACAGACAGCCCAATTCCCACCTTCAGCCTGGTGGACGACGCCGGGACCTCCGTCGGCCAAATTGTGCTCCCGGTCGCGGACCGGATCAGCGGTTCGGGCGCCGCGACGATCTACCTTCAACGGGCGTCGCCCCTCCGGCGGCGCCGGATGACGGATACCCGGCTGGCAGCGCAGTAACAGCATCCCCTCTGGGGTGGGCGCATGCCCACCCCTGGCGCAACCAGACGCAACTCCGTTGCATCAGGCTGGACGCCGTTCCCACCCACACGAAATTGCGTTTGTGCCGATAGGGGTGGCCATACGGCCACCCCGTCCCCCCCGGGGTGGGCGCATGCCCACCCCTGGCGCAACCAGACGCAACTTCGTTGCATCAGGCTGGACGCCGCTCCCACCCACACGAAATTGCGTTCCTGTCGATAGGGGTGGCCATACGGCCACCCCGGCCGCAACCGTCTCCCCCTCGGGGTGGGCGCATGCCCACCCCTGGCGCAACCAGACGCAACTTCGTTGCATCAGGCTGGACGCCGCTCCCACCCCCACGAAAATGCGTTCCTGTCGATAGGGGTGGCCATACGGCCACCCCGTCCGGGCACCGTCTCCCTCTGGGGTGGGCGCATGCCCACCCCTGGCGCAACCAGACGCAACTTCGTTGCATCAGGCTGGACGCCGCTCTCACCCACACGAAATTGCGTTCCTGTCGATAGGGGTGGCCATACGGCCACCCCCTCGTTGCGTCAGGCTGGACCCCGCTCGCACCCACACGAAATTGCGTTCCTGTCGATAGGGGTGGCCATACGGCCACCCCGGTCCCCATTCCTCGGTCCTCATCTCCTTGCCTCCCAATACTTTACCATCCCATTTTCCGGTTGATTTCCCCCCCTCGAACAAGGTATATTTCGCTGTTCCCGGTGGCCCGGCCGGCCACCCGGTTGTCCGCACCAACCCCGAGCATCCATGACCGCCCCGAATTCCCGCGAGCGCATCCTTCCTCGCCTGATCGAAGAAGAGATGCAGCAGTCGTTCATCAACTACTCGATGAGCGTCATCGTCTCCCGCGCGCTGCCCGACGTGCGCGACGGCCTCAAGCCCGTCCACCGCCGCATTCTCTACGCGATGAACGAGCTCGGCCTCGTTCCGGGGCGGGCCTACAAGAAATCGGCGACGGTCGTGGGCGACGTGCTCGGCAAGTACCACCCGCACGGCGACTCGTCGGTGTACGACGCGCTGGTGCGCATGGTGCAGGACTTCTCGCTCCGCTATCCGCTGGTGGACGGCCAGGGCAACTTCGGCTCCATCGACGGCGACTCTGCGGCGGCGTATCGGTACACTGAGGCGCGCCTGACGCGCATCGCGATGACCATGCTGGAGGACATCGACAAGAACACCGTCGACTACCAGCCCAACTTCGACGACCGGCTCCAGGAGCCGACCGTCCTTCCCTCCAAGATTCCCAACCTCCTCGTCAACGGCTCCAGCGGCATCGCCGTCGGCATGGCCACCAATATCCCGCCGCATAACCTCCGCGAGGTGGCGAAGGCGGTGGAACTGCTGGTGGACAATCCCGAAGCCACCATCGCCGACCTCCGGAAGGCCATCAAGGGCCCCGACTTCCCCACCGCCGGCTACATCTACGGCCGCGAGGGCATCAAGGAGGCGTACGAGACCGGCCGGGGCCGCGTGATCATGCGGGCCCGCGCACAGATCGAGGAGAAGGAGTCGAGCAACAAGAGCCAGATCGTCATCACCGAGATCCCCTATCAGGTCAACAAGGAGAACCTGGTCCGCTCGATCGCCGAGCTGGCCATGGCCAAGAAGATCGAGGGGATCAGCGGCGTGCGCGACGAGTCCGACCGCGACGGCATGCGCGTCGTGGTGGAGCTCAAGCGCGACTGCATCCCCAACGTGGTGCTGAACCAGCTCTACAAGCACACCACGATGCAGTCCACGTTCGGCGTCATCATGCTCGCGCTGGTGGGCGGCGTGCCGAAGGTCATGAACCTGAAGGAGCTGCTGACCCACTTCATCGCGCATCGGCACGAGATCATCGTTCGGCGCACGCAGTTCGACCTCGACGCGGCGCAGGCCCGGGAGCACATCCTCGACGGCCTCAAGATCGCCGTCGACAACATCGACGAGGTGATCAAGATCATCCGCTCCTCGGCGGACACCCCCGAGGCCGACGCTCGGCTCCGCAAGCGCTTCAAGTTCAGCGAAAAGCAGAGCGATGCGATCCTCAACATGCGCCTCGCCAAGCTGACCGGCCTGGAAATCGACAAGCTCGAGGCGGAGCTGGCCGAGGTCCGCGCCACGATCGCCGACCTCAGGGACATCCTCGGCTCCGAGGCCCGCCGCAACGGCATCCTCAAGGCGGAGACCGCCGAGGTGGCCCAGAAGTACGGCGACGACCGGCGCACGGAGATCCTGGCCGACCAGGGCGACTTCTCGGTGGAGGACCTCATCGCCGAGGAAGACATGGTCATCACCATCTCCCACACCGGATACATCAAGCGGATCCCCGTCTCCACCTACAAGCGGCAGCGCCGCGGCGGCCGCGGCATGGCCGGGATGGGGACCAAGGAAGACGACTGGGTGGAGCATCTCTTCATCGCCTCCACGCACGATTACCTGATGTTCTTCACCGACAAGGGCCAGGTGCACTGGCTCAAGGTGCACGAGATCCCGCAGGGCGGCCGTGCGGCGCGCGGTAAGCCGGTGGTCAACTGCATCGCCATCGGGAGCGACGAGCAGGTGGCATCCACGGTGGCGGTGCGTGAGTTCACCGACGACCGCTGGCTCATGTTCGCCACCCGGAACGGCACGGTGAAGAAGACCGTCCTCTCCGCCTACGGGAACGTGCGCTCCACCGGCATCAACGCCATCAACATCGACGAGGGCGACGCCCTCATCGACGTGCAGCTCTGCGACGCCAACAGCGACATCGTGCTGGCCACGCAGGACGGCATGAGCATCCGCTTCCACCAGGGCGACGTCCGCGAGATGGGCCGCGCCACCGCCGGCGTGAAGGGCATCGAGCTCGACGCGGAGGACGCCGTCATCGGCATGGTCATCGTCCGGCGCGAGGCGACGCTACTCGTGGTGAGCGAGAAGGGCTACGGGAAGCGGTCGGAACTCAGCGAGTACCGGGTGCAGAAGCGCGGCGGCAAGGGCATCATCACCCTCAAGAAGACCGAGAAGACCGGCCGCATGGTGGCGCTCAAGGAGGTCATCCCTGACGACGAGCTGATGATGATCACCCGGCACGGCGTCGTGATCCGCGTACCGGTCGAAGGCATCAGCGTCATCGGCCGCAACACGCAGGGAGTGCGGGTCATGAACCTCGACGCCGGCGACAACCTGGTGGACGTCGCGCGCGTGGTGAAGGAAGACGACAACGGCACGGAGGAGCCCACCGGCGACGAGGCCGCGTCGCCCGCGGACGAAACGGGCGGCGAAGCGTGAGCCGAATTCCTTGCCCATCCCCTTGCGGCGTCATAGTTTGACTCCATGAGCCGCGCACCCGCCTCACCCGGCACCGCCCCGGCCGCCGCCCGACCCGCCGTCACCATTGACGACGTCCGCCGCGCGGCCGCCGCCATCGAGGGCGTCGCCGTCCGGACGCCGCTCATCGAGATGCCGGCGCTCGCCGCGCTCGTGGGGCACTCGGTGGCACTCAAGTGCGAACAGCTCCAGCCGATCGGGGCGTTCAAGGTGCGCGGCGCGTACAACGCCATCCAGCGGATTCCCGCCGCGGTGCGGTCTCGCGGCGTCATCACCTACTCCAGCGGCAACCATGGCCAGGCCGTGGCCTGGGCCGCCGCCAAGGTCGGCGTCCGGGCGGTCATCGTGATGCCGAACACCGCGCCACAGATCAAGGTGGACGGCGTGAAGAAGCTGGGCGGCGAGGTGGTGTTCGTTGGCCCCAGGTCGGTGGACCGCAAGCTCAAGGCGGAGGAAATCTGCGCCGCGGAAGGGCTGGCCATGATCCCGCCGTTCGATCACCCCGACGTCATCGCGGGGCAGGGCACCTGCGGGCTCGAGATCCTCGAGCAGTGGCCCCACGCGGACACCATCCTGGTGCCGGTGGGTGGCGGCGGACTGCTCGCCGGCATCTGCGTGGCGGTGGCCGGTACCCATCCCGAGACGCGCGTGGTGGCCGTCGAGCCCGAGGGCGCCGCCAAGCTGACCGCGGCGATGCGCGCCGGCGCCCCCGAGCAGCTCGCGAGCACGGCGAGCCTGGCCGACGGCCTGCTCACGCTGTCGGTGGGCTCCATGACCTTCCCGCTCATCAAGCCGGTCATCCACGAAGTGGTGACGGTGACGGACGACGACATCACGCTGGCCATGCGGTTCCTGCACCGCGAGGCCGGGCTCAAGGTCGAGCCCTCGGGCGCGGCCACCACGGCGGCGCTGCTGTCGGGCAAGGTCCGCCCGCGCGGGGCCACGGTCGTGGTGGTGAGCGGCGGGAACGTGGACGAGGAACTCTTCGACCGACTGATGAGCGCGGAATGAGCATCGCCCCGAAGATCATCGTCGCCGACGACGACCAGGCCCTGACCCGCACGCTGTCCTGGATCCTCAAGGACAACGGCTACGAGGTCGTGACGGTGCCCGGCGGCGAGAACCTCGTGGACCACCTCCTCGCCGACCAGTTCGACCTCCTCCTCCTCGACATCATGATGCCGAAGGTGGACGGGCTCCAGCTCCTGGAGCGGGTCAAGACCGACTACCGCTTCAAGGACCTCCCCGTCCTGATGATCTCGTCCATGCCTCCCGAGGAGGCGACGGTCCGCGCCCTCGGCCTTGGCGCCGCCGACTTCATCTCGAAGCCCTTCCGCGTGCGCGAGCTCCTGGCCCGGGTCAAGGCGCACCTCCGCACCGGCCGCGAGCTCAACCAGGCGCGTGCCGAGGCGCGCTCGCGCACCGAGATGGTGGACATCCTGCAGGAAGTGACCGCCACCCTCAAGCCCGACGAGATCTACCAGATTCTCGTGCGGCGCGTGGCGCGCGGCCTCCGGATCTCGAAGTGCTCCATCCTGATCGGGTCGCCGGACGACGAGGCCGGCACCGTGGTGGCGGCCTACGAGAACCCGATGCTCCGGAACCTGCGGGTGGACCTCCGCCGCTATCCCGAAATCCAGCAGGCGCTCAAGACCGGCGAAGTGGTCCTGATCCAGGACGTGCTCACCGACCCGCTCTACCAGGCAGTGCGCGCGGAATGGGAGGCGGAGGGCATCCCGGTGCCGACGCGCTCTGCGCTCGCGCTCCCCTTCCAGCTCAAGGGCCAGCAGGTGGGCGTCTTCTTCCTCCGGACCACCGCCGAGGACGCCCCGCTCAACCAGCAGGACGTGCAGTTCGCCGACCAGGTGATCAAGGCGGCGGTGGCGGCCCTCGAGAAGGCGTACGACCTCGAGACCGCCATGGACGGCCAGGAGCACATGCGTCACTTGGCGGAGACGGATCCGCTCACAGACACGTTCAACCGCCGCGCCCTGAGCGACAAGATCGTCCAGGAAATGGAGCGGGCCGAGCGATACGGCACGGTGCTCACCTGCCTCATGGTGGACATCGACGAGTTCAAGCGGATCAATGACGAGCACGGGCACCTGACGGGCGACCGGGTGCTGCGGAGCCTGGCCAACCTGCTCAAGCGCGAACAGCGCGCGGTCGACGTGCTGGCCCGGTACGGCGGCGAGGAATTCACCCTGCTCCTGCCCGAGACGGGTCCCACCGGCGCGCGGATCTTCGCCGAGCGGATCATCCGCCGGGTGGCCGCGCACGACTTCGGCGAGGCGGGTCGCCCGGTGCACGTCACCATCAGCATCGGCGTGGCCACCTTCCCCGACGAGCGGATCACCGACCCGGAATCGTTCCTCAAGTTGGCCGACGCCAACCTGTACAAGGCGAAGGCGGACGGCCGCAACCGGTTCCGGGATTGAGCGCGCTGCGCTGCCCCCAGTGCCGGGCAGTGTACGCCGAGCCGGCGCGGTTCTGCACGCGGGACGGCGCGGCGCTCGAGCCGAAGGAGGAGGCGTCGGACCTCCCGGGCACCGTGCTCGACGAGCGCTTCGAGGTCCGCCACCAGATCGGCGAGGGAGGCATGGCCGCCGTCTTCCTGGCGGCCGACCGGACCACCGGCGCCGACGTGGCGGTCAAGGTGCTGGCGCCCCACCTCATGGCCGATCCGCAGTCCGTCGAGCGGTTCAAGCGCGAGGCGCTCATCGCCAGCCGCTTCGACCATCCCAGCGTCTGCCCCATCCTCCAGCTCGGCGCCACCCCGACCGGACTCGTCTACCTCGTCATGCCGTGGCTCCCGGGCGAGGCGCTGCACGACCGGATCAACCGCACCGGTCCGCTCACGCTCGGCGAGGGACTCCCGCTGCTGCTGCAGGTCTGCCGCGGGCTCCAGCACGCGCATGAACTCGGGATCCTGCACCGCGACCTCAAGCCCGAGAACATCATGCTGGTCAACGACCCGGCGCTGCCGGGCGGCACCCGGGCCATCGTGATGGACTTCGGCCTGGCGCTTGAGCTGGTGCGCCGCCCCGCCAGCCAGAAGCTCACCGCCGTCGGCGTGGTGCTGGGAACCCCTGAGTTCATGAGCCCCGAGCAGATCCGCGGACGCGACCTCGACGCCCGGAGCGACATCTACTCGCTCGGAATCCTCGCGTTCGAGATGTTCGCTGGGCGGCTCCCCTTTGACGGCGACAGCGCGCAGGAGCTGCAGATCGCCCGGCTCCGCGGCCAGCCCACCCAGCTCCGGGCGGTGCGCCCCGAACTCCCGGCGAGGCTGGAGGCGGCGCTGACCCGCGCCCTCGCCATGGACCCCGCCAACCGCTTCCCCTCCATGGCGGCCTTCGGCGACGCGCTCGACACCGTGCTGCGCTCCACGCCCCCGGGCGCAGGATCGCCCGAATGAAGCGCTACCCCGCGTTCGAGCCGCCGGAGTACGCGGCGTGGCAGGCCGACCCCGCGCTGGTGGACGCGTTCCGCCAGACGATCAACCGGCTCCCGGAACGCCAACAGGTCGTCGCGCGGCTCTCTCGCGACGAGTTGCTGACGCTCTATGCCCGGCTGATCCGCGCGCGCCAGCACGACATCGCCCTCTCGCGGTGGGTGCGGCAGGGAGTCATCTCCAAGGCCTGGCTCGGCACCGGTGAGGAGGCGGCCACGGTCGGCCCCGCCTTCGCGCTCGACCCGGGCACCGACTTCGTCTCGCCCATGATCCGGAACGCAGCCGCCTGCTGCGACATGGGGATGCCGCTCGCGGACATGTTTCGCGCCTACCTCGCCACCGCCGACTCCCCCTCCGCGGGCCGCGACCTCCACGCCGGCTCCCCGGCGCACCACGTGCTGCAGCCGGTTTCGCCCGTCGGCGTGATGGTGCCGGTCTCGGCGGGCATCGCGCTGGCAGGCCGGATCACCGGGACGCCCCGCGTCGTCATGAACTGGGTGGGCGACGGCTCCGCCAAGTCGGGCGCGAGCCACGAGGGGCTCAACTTCGCCGCGGTGCAGCGGCTTCCGGTGGTGTACATCCTCCAGAACAACCAGGTGGCGCTTGGCACACGGCTCGAGCAGCACCACGCCGGCGGGGATTTTGCCGACTGGCCGCACGCCTACGGCATGGCGGGGTGGGGCTTCGACGGCAACAATGTGCTCGACGCCTACGCCGCCGCCGTGCTGGCCGTGGAGCGGTGCCGCCGAGGCGAGGGACCGGTGCTCCTGCTGGCCACCACCTTCCGCATGGGCGGCCACGCCACGCACGACGAGCGCGAGGCGCGCGCCACCTTTCCCGCCGAACTGTTCGCGCACTGGGGCAAGCGGGACCCGATCGCGCTCTACGAGGAGTACCTCAAGGGGGCGGGGGTGAGCGAGGCGGAGCTGGAAGGCGTCGAGTCGGCCGCCACCGCGGTGGTCGAGGCCGCGGCGGAGGCGGCGCTCGAAAGCCGCCACCACTTGCCCGAGCCCCGTACGGCGCTCACCGGGGTCTACGCGCAGTCCTGAGCGTAGCCGGCGGCGCAAGGCACATTCCTGGCGTCCCCCCTCTCCGCTTGCCGGAGAGGGGGACAGGGGGTGAGGTCGGTACGGGGAAGGACTGAGGACTGAGAACCGAGGAGGATCCATGAATCGCCCACTGTCCGTATTGGTTGCCGCAGCTTCGGTAGTCGTCCTTGCCGCCTGGATTTCCCGTCCGCACACGGCTGCCGAGCCCCACGGCGAGTGGGTCAAGTTCACCAACGCCGCTGGCGAAGCGATCCCGGCCTACGTCGCCTGGCCGGAACGGAAGGACCGCGCGCCGACCATCATCGTCATCCACCAGATCTTCGGACTGACGCCGTGGGAGACCACCGTGGTGGACAAGCTCGCGGCGCAGGGGTACGTGGCCGTGGCGCCCGACCTCCTCGGCTCGATGTACGGCAAGTCGCCGGACAGTCCCGACTCGGCCCGCAAGCTGTTCGCTGGGCTGACGTCGGAGCGTGTCATGGGCGACCTCGACGCCACCGCCGCCTGGGTGGACACCCTGCCGGGGGCGGCTCGTGGCCAGATGGCGACCATCGGCTTTTGCTGGGGCGGGCAGCAGAGCTTCGCGTACGCCACCCACAACCCGGCGCTCAAGGCGGCCGTGGTCTGCTACGGTCCGGCCCCCGATTCCGCGGCAATGGCTCGGATCAAGGCTCCCGTCCTCGGGGTATATGCCGAGAACGACGCCCGGGTGAATGACCCGCTGCCGCAGGTGAGCGCCACCATGAACGCGCTGGGCAAGTCGTTCACCTACGACATCTACCCCGGTACCGGGCACGGCTTCCTCTCTCCCGGGCGCAAGGGGAACGATACCGATCAGCCGGACCGGGCGTGGAAGCGGATCTTCGAGTTCTATCGGGAACATCTGGGGAAATAGAGAAGGACTGGGGACTGCGGATAGAGGACATCGTCCCCCCTCTCCGCTTGCCGGAGAGGGGGACAGGGGGTGAGGACGGTACGAATGGAGCTGCCCTTAGTGCTGCCGCGCGCTCGTGCGTTCGTGAATCCAGCCGCGTTGGCGCTGCTCGCGCTCGCCGGCTGCCGAGTGTCCATGTCCCCGGTCCAGAACCGACTGGCGCCTGGCCAGGAGCCGTTCGCCGTGTTCGTGGCCACCGGCGAGGCGGGCGTCGGCGATCTCTTCGCCGTGCGCGCCGACGGCGGTACCACCTTCCCCATCACCTACACCCGCGTCCGCGAAATGGCGCCGGCCCTCTCTCCTCTCGGCACCGACGTCGCCTTCATCCGCGAGGGCGTGCGGGACGATCCGTCCAGCCGCCGTGTGGTGGTGATGAACCTGCTGAACGGCGGGGAACGGATCGTTCCGGCTCTGGGCACCCCGCCTGATGCGGTCGCCTGGAGCGACGACGCCTCCACGCTCTTCATCCGTGCCGGCGATACCACCCTCGCAGCGGCGGCCCCGCCGGCGGAACCCGGTACCAGGACCCTCGACCCTGCCGAGGCCGGCCGGGCTGATTCGGCGTTCGCGGTCTTCGTCGGCACGCCCGCCTTCGCGCGGGTCATCGACTGTCCTGAAGGCGGGGTGTGTGTCGAGCAGCCCGACGGCGCCCGGAATCTCTTTTCAGCGGACGGCCGGGGCCCTGCCCGATGGGGGAGTGACTCGGTGGGGTACTTCGTGGGGGCCGCCTTCTTCGTGCGCCCCCTGGGGCCCGGCCGGATGCGGGAGTTGCGTCTCACCCCTCCGCGGCTGGACCCTCGGGAGATGACGTTCTTCCCGGGCCCGGCTGCGCCGGGGCCGCAATAGCGCTCCACGCCGCCTCGATCGCCTGCGCCACCTGAGGCTGGTCCATCGTCCATTCGCGGGCCGATACCCGCTCGATGATGAACGCCAAGATCACCAGCCACACCGACGTCCACAACTCCGCCGGCCCCGCCCGCACCATGCCGTCCGCCTTGCCCGCCGCCACGATTTGCTGCACCGCCTCCCGAAATTCCCGCGCCGCGTCCCGGCTCGGCGCGTCGAGGAACTTCCCGTCCCGCTGGCGGAGCAGCATCCTCGCGCCCGCGGGGTCCCGTTCGGCCGTCTCGACGAATCTCCGGGCGATCCGGGCCAGCCGGTCCGGCGCCTTCAGCGTCCGGTCGGCGTCCACTTCCTTCACGACCCCGGTGGCCCAGCGCTGCGTGCCGCGGAAGACCTCGTTGAGCAGGTGTTCCTTGCTCGTGAAGTGCCGGTAGATCGTTCCCTCCGCCACCCCCGCCCGCTCGGCGATCAGCGGCGTGGTGCTGGCCAGAAACCCTTCTCCTGTAAAGAGTTCCAGTGCCGCGCGGAGCAGCTTCTGCCGGGTCCCTTCGCCGTCGCGACGGCCGGGCAGGGGCGTGGTGGGGGCGGTCATCATGCTCCGGGGGTCAAGGTTGAAGCCGGAAGCTGGTCCGGGGTAGATTTCAAGGCTGTCTCCAAACCCGTGATTTGACAAGGACTCACGTATGAAGATGCTCGTGCTCGGTGCCGGCCTGCAGGGGTGCGCCACCGCCTTCGACCTCCTCCAGAATCCGGCGGTCACCCAGGTGACGATTGCCGACCTGCATCCGGAGCAGCTCGCCTCCTTCCTCGACCCCTACAAGGGGACCGACCGGTTGAAGGCGGTCAAGCTCGACGTGAAGGACCTGCCCGCCGTGACCGCCCTGATGCGCGGGCACGTGTCTGTCATGAGCGCCATTCCCTATTATTTCAACGCTCCGATGGCCGGCTGCGCCGTCGAGGCCGGTTCTCACTTCGCCGACCTCGGCGGCAACACCGAAATCGTCTTCGAGCAGAAGAAGCTGCACGCCGCCGCGGCCGCCAAGGGGCTGTCGGTCATCCCCGACTGCGGGTTGGCGCCCGGCATGGTGAACATCTTGGCCGCCG
>Ga0116153_10001478_pt1 | contig 21701 bp, 12 predicted proteins | sample AD_UKC028_MetaG_FD_89896 | JGI IMG/M metagenome (GOLD analysis project Ga0116153, IMG submission 89896) | Active sludge microbial communities of municipal wastewater-treating anaerobic digesters from USA - AD_UKC028_MetaG | ecosystem: Engineered > Bioreactor > Anaerobic > Digestate | place: USA...
TGCTTTTTCGCTTGGATGGGTTTCAGCACTGCTCCTACCGTCGCCCGCCGACGTTGCCCGGTCCTTGTTCCGAATGGCTCAGACCTCTGCTTTCTGGCATGACATCGCCTCGACAGTAGTCACCTGGCTTGCTGGGGTTATTGTGGGGACCATGATTGGTGGCGTTCTCGGATTTTTTCTCGCCCTCAATCCCTATATCTGGGCAGCGGCAGAGCCTTGGGTAGAGTTTTTCCGGAGCCTTCCATCTGTTGTGCTTGTGCCCTTGGTCAGCATCTTTCTTGGCGTCGGCGCGAATTCACGCTTTGCCTGTGCAACGCTTGTGGTAGCGGCGCTTATGATGGCCTCTGCCGCTACAGCCATTCGCGCCACAAGATCCTCACATCTCAGGCTTGCCATCGCGTGGCGCGCTTCATTTTTTCGTACCATGGTATCTTTCTATTTTCCTGCGACGCTCTCTCATCTCGCTGTGGCCCTTCGCGCTGCAATACCGCTCGCCCTCATCGTCACCGTGGCCGCAGACATGCTGGTTGCCACAGACTCCGGCCTCGGCAGAATACTAATGGATGCATTGGCCGTCTTTGATACCAAGAAACTGTACGCAGGCGTAATCGTGGTTGGCGTCCTAGGCTACCTCGCGGCCGCCATCAGCGCACTACTGGAACGTAAGACCATTCACTGGAGCGCTGCATGAAATACTCCGATAATTGCATCATCTTTGAAGACGCGGAAGCCGGCCTCTATGACGACACAAGGCCCTTCATGCCATCGGCCATTCAGGAGCAGAAGTTTCCAGCGATGTGCCTGTCCCTTGCCTCGTCGGTCCCAAAAGGCACCGCAAGAATCGAACTCGCCGACCTAGGCTCAGGCACGGGCAGGATTGCACTGCCACTCGCCGTTCATTACGCTCGTTTCGCCAAGGACCACACCGTTCCAAAGCTTCACATTAGCTGCGTTGACCTCTCCCCACAAATGCTGACGAAGCTTGAGGCAGGCTGGGGTGCCATTAAAGCTGATTGCGCCCCCAACGCCGAAGTTGTTTGTAGGCTTGAGGACGTTAGGCAACTCGGCCGCCAAGGGCCCGAGTTCGATGCAGCCATCGCACACTGGATATTTCATGTCATCGAGGATTGGCGCGTTGCCGTTTACGCAATCGATCAGGCACTTCGTCGAACCGGAACCCTCTTTCTCGCAACTGAGCTCTCAGCCCTCTACTCCGCAATCGACGGTGATCTTCGGGCTGTTACAGAAGCGACGGACCGACCTACCCACGACTTCTGGACAGCCTTTCTTGCTGAAAGGTCGAAATTTGACTTTCATTCCCCGAGGCGTCGCCTCGGCACCTTGGTCATAGACGACCGTATTGGCCGCTTGTTGAGTGTTCTCGGCTGGTCCGAACCCGATCGCATTTTTGCGGCTAGATGGCCAACTCAGAGGAAGTTAGGTTGGGTCATTGACAAGGTCATCAAACCGAGGAGCTTCACGAACATGCAGCTTTACGACAACGTCGAGGCTGCTGAGGCCCAATACAAGCAAATCGCAGATGATCTGCATAGGCGTTTCAGTAAGTCGCTGGCGCACGACTGGTCATTTGATACCACCTTTGCAATCGATGCACTGACGCGCAAAGAGATACCGAAACTCGGTGGGGACATCCTCATCGACGTTGCTCGTGCAACCGTTGGCCGTCGTTGGGAGAGAGGAATCGGTCGTTCCAGAGCGATCGGAGCAATTTGGGACAGGCTTATCCGCTCAACCTGGTTGAGGCTGAATCAGTCCCCTTACCTCGACGTGCTACCTTTGGCTGGTGTTTCCTCAAAAAGCAGTGATCGTGTCCTTGGTGCATACATAGCAGCACCTTCCAGCGCTGACCTGTCCGACCAAGAACGCACAGTACCTGCCTCTGGCAGCGATCGTGGCTTCTGGTCGCACGCCAAGACAATCTGGGATGACCTTACGACCGCTCTGGAAATGCGCGAGCCCTTTGTCGTCTGTATCGGTTATAGCAACGATGAGATTCAGCTTCTGCATCGTCAGTGGGAGACGACCAGCAGAATCCATCCCCCGCTTCACATAATACAGGTAGGAGCAGAATCAGCGCTCAACCTTTCGCAAATTGCTTGCAGTGCTCCTGAGACTACCCCTATTGAAGATTACTTTGAGGCGACCTGTGCCAAATTGGCTAGCACGCCTCGTTGGTGCTCAGAGCTACTTTTCAGCGCTTCCAAATGTGGTGTGTTGCCCTACGATCATCATCGCGTAGGTCCCGCTTTCCTTGCTGGAGTAGCCAGGCTCGTCGTCGGCAAAACTCCGCTTACATACATCTTCCCGGCAGCAGGAATTGCCCTTCGGCAGCCTGCAAGAGGCTTCCTAGTTGGAGCCACACAACCACTTGACGGAGAAACCGCCAAGCTGTTTTGGTCGCTTGGTGATATACTGTTTTCAGAATACCAGGAAGAAATGCTGATCGAGGCGAAGGAGCCTCCAACGGCATTGCCGCCGCTGCCTACTGTCGCTGTCCCACGCATTGCTGCCGACATGGTTGCCCGCGAAAAGGAGGCTATCCGGCAGGCTTCCATAAAACTGCTCAAACAACTCAACGATATCTATCTCCCAAGCCATACGGTCGTCGGGAATTACGTCAGGTTCGCCCCAGAAGTCGTGGAGAGCCTTAGCAGCGTTGCTCGCCAGATCGAAGTTGCATGCGATACGCCGACGCAGGAAAAAGAAAACCATCTAATTTGGGCACCCGCAGGGCAAGGCAAGACTTATCTGATACAGGAAATTGCAAAGGTCAAAAGAGTTGCCTACTTGGAGCTTGATCTAAAAGTACCTGGGTTGACCGCAGATTCTCTTCGTAGCCAGCTTGCCAAGTGCGAGACAGGTCCGGAGCCGCATCTTTGCCTGATCGATGAGATCGATTCACGCTCAACAGAGAACTGGGTGTACGACACCATTTACGGCTTCTTGGGGCTCAACGAAACGAAGCCGGTGGCACATGGGAACAAGATTTTTGTCCTAATTGGTAGCACACCAACTGATTTTGCAGCTCTTGAGCACCACATCAAGAACCGTTGGAAAGGAAACGACCTCTGGCGTCGGATACGGTACAAGTCTATTGTTCCGCCTCTAACGCTAGGAGACAGGTTGGTAGTGGCCATCAGTCAGATTCGGCGCTTAGCGGCAGAGAAGAACTGCAATATCCAGGCGGTTGAGCGCCTCGCGCTTCTGTACCTGCTCACGGAGGTTGGGTCAACGGCAGGACACCTCACGGATTTTCTCAAGCCAGTGTTTAGAACCTTAGCTCCTGTGGTCACGCGTCTCCGGTTGGTTGACCTTTTCGGGCGAGAGGACGAGCAGAAGAAGCTTAATTTTATTTTTCGAGAAAAGAAGACAGCGAAAGCACTAGACATGTATCTCAACATCAGGGATTGAAGCGGCGTGGAATCCAACCTGTTCGTTGCCGCCCTCCAAGAGAATTGCATGGGTATTCCTGGAGACTGGTTTGAAGTGACTACGTTTGACGGTAGGGAGATCTGGTCCTTTTTCTTCAGGTGTCCCAGGCCGGGTTCAAGGCGCTCACCGAGGCGTGACAGGTTATCGCCTTATGGAAATATCAATTGCCATCCTCTATGCGACTACGCGAACTGAAGATCAAAAACTTTCGCAAAATCGAAGACCTTGTCATTACTTTCCCACGGGGACTGTGCGTGATCGTTGGCGAGAATAACGCTGGCAAAACAGCAATCATCGACGCCTTGCGCCTCATGCTTGTGCCAAGCCGCGACTTCGATGCAATCCGTCTCAACGAAGACGATTTCAGAGCTGGCACGGACTACACGCCAATTGAAATGTCCTGCACATTTTCTGACCCCAAGGACGAGGACGAAGTGCATTTTCACGAATGCCTGGTCGATATCGGGGACGGGAAATTCGACATCCGACTTAATGCCCGCGTTGAATTCAACAAAACCACCCGTCGGGCAAATGTGAAGATGTGGGGAGGCGAAACGGAGGGAGGCAACCTGGCTTCGAATCTCTACGACCGCATAGCGTCCATTTACCTCGAGCCTCTCCGCGATCCAGAAAGCGGTCTCCGGCCCGGTCGCCATTCCCAAGTCTCACGCCTGATTGACTGCCTGACCAAGGAGGCACAACACGGTGAATTCGAACTCATCGCGAAAGAGGCCAACGACAGGATTCGCGAACTAAAACCTGTCGAGGACGCGAGGAACGATATTAATACGCAGATGGCCGCCATCACTGGCGAACGGCTTGCCCTAAACACGGAATTGATCTTCAGCGACCCCAGCTTCTACCGAATCATCTCCGGGCTTCAGCCCGAAATTGAAGGGCTGCCGTTCGCACTCAACGGTCTCGGCTACAACAACCTCGTTTTCACGTCAGCTACACTCGGAACCCTGCAGCGAAGCCCTCAGTTTTCGTTTCGCTCCATTCTGGTTGAGGAACCCGAAGCTCACCTTCATCCCCAGCTACAAGTGCTTTTCCTCAGACACTTTGCTAAAGTCGCCGCAGAGGAACAAGGCAATCAAGTTCAGGTCATAGCAAGCAGCCATTCTCCCATTTTGGCGAGCCAAGCCCCAATAGACTCGATTGTTTCTATTCACGAGCGCGACGGCAAAGTCAGTTCAGTCTCGGTTTGCTCCATCGCCATGGATGAGGGTCTAAAGAAGAAGCTCCAGCGCTTCCTAGACGCGACGCGCGGGGAGCTGTTTTTCGCACGCCGGATACTGATGGTCGAGGGCATCGCCGAGGCATTGCTTCTTCCCGTTCTCACAAAGATCGCGGGCGGCTGTCTCAAAGAAGCCGCGGTCACGGTGCTTAACGCTGATGGCATCAACTTCAATGCGTTCTTGCCTCTCTTTGGTGTTAATCGCCTTGGATTCCCTGTCGCCATCCTGACGGATGGCGATGCTGTAAAAGTTGGCGACCCGCCTTCAGCCACTGCTATTGGCCTCAAGGCCAAGGAAGCCGGTATTCCCAACCTGCGAGTCGAGTATTCCACGATTACATTTGAACACGAACTCGCCCGATCTGCGGCGATTTTGCCTCTCATGCTCGACGCCTTCGCGATGCTCCATCCGAATCTCGGAGCGAATCTCAAGGTTGCTGTCGCCGCGCTAAACACGAACGATGCGAAGGCAGATGCATTCCTGGCTGAGTTCCTTCGGAGCGATACTTCCAAAGGACATTTCGCGCAAGAACTGGCGGCGTTGCTTGATGCCGCCAATCTGCAGACAGATGCAGTTCCCCAGTACATTCAGGAAGCCCTCAAATTCCTGGGCGTGATCCCACCCGAAGCACATAATGAGCAACCCGGAAATCCTGCTGCAGCAAATCCTGTCGCAGAAACCAACTGAGCAGCAGAAAGCCGCTATCTTTGCTGAGGAGCTGGAGTTCCTCCTCCGGGCTGCCCCTGGAAGTGGCAAGACGTGGACATCTTGCAGACGGTTCATTTGGCGCGGTGCGAATTGGCCCTATTCGGCAGGCGGACTTGCCCTGCTCTCATTTACCAACACAGCCATTCGGGAATTTCAGGAAGCAACCATAGACGTCGGTCGGCGCGATCTTCTTTCTGACCCAAACTACGTCGGCACATTTGATGCCTTCGTTGAGCGGTTTATTCTTACGCCCTTTGGACATCTGACCGTTGGCTTGTCAAAGCGGCCAAAGCTCTTTGTTGCTCCGCGCCCGGGCGATTGGAACAACAAGAAGCTCATGGCATGGACGGACTTCAAAGGGGGAAGAAAGGCTCCTGTGCCGGCATGGGAAATCGTTCCTTACCTGGAAAATGGCAACACTGCTTTCAAAGCTTCGATGGTCTACGGCGGACACAAGCTGGAATCCGGTTACAATCCGGTTAGGGAACTGATGGCGTTGGGCTATTACACGCACGCGCAGCGCGTCCATTGGGCCTGTCGTCTTCTTTTTGCTCGCCCGCACATTGCTGAACGAATCGCGAGGCGTTTCCCTGAAATCGTAATTGATGAAGCACAAGACACCAACGTGTGGTTGCTGGTTCTCCTGAATTTTCTCCGGATGAAAGGGTGCAAGATCACGCTGATTGGTGACCCTGACCAGTGCATTTATGAATTTAGCATGGCGGACGCCACCTCGCTCCCAGTACTCAAAGAAAAATGGAAGATTCCTGAAAAGCCACTCAGCCAGTCTTTTCGGTGCAATAGCCAAATTGCTGCCGCCGTTCGGAACATCGGAGGAAATCGAGAGTTTGTAGGATGCGGGGATGGCAACAATGAGCACCATCGTCCCTACATCATCCGGGACACCGCAGACCGATTTGCTCATACTGTTGCAGAGTTCGAGAAGCGCCTCGAACAGGCCGGAATCGCTGAAGCGTCGAGCGCGATCATTTGCAGGGCTCATCAGCAACTAGAATTCATCCGCGGTGAGGTCAATTACACCAAGCTCAAAGGCATCACCAAACACCTAGCACAGGCATCCTTCTTTCGTGATTGTCGAAAGGACTACAAAAAAGCGTTCCAGATTGTTGACGAGGTTCTTCGCTCGGTCGTCGAAGACTCTGCCTTTTGGAATAGAATCGATGAGTCTCCCGACTCAGAAGAAGCTCAGCAGGTGAAAGTGCTAATATGGCGCTTCGTTAAGTCGCAATCCGGTCTTCCCGCAGTGAGCCTGAGCGGAGGCCAATGGATTTCTCAACTGCGCGAGAGCCTTGGGAAGTTGATCGTCGATCTGGGCATCAAGAATGTCCCGAACCTCAATTTGAGAATCAAAAAGACCGGGCTCGACGCTCATCAAATCGAACTTCCCCTTTTTGAAACTCACGCACTTTTTCCGCCAATACGACAGGAAACCATCCATCAAGTCAAAGGGCAGAGCATTGACGCTGTGCTTGTCCTGGGAAGCACCAAGTTCTGGAACTCCGTCGTTGACGCCGTCACCAGAGGAGCAAACACCGAGGACAGGCGATTGGCGTATGTCGCCATGACTCGCGCACGCCATCTCCTCTTTGTGGGACTCCCGGCATCTCATTTCGACGCGCACGTCGAGAAATGGAAAGAGTGGGGGTTTTCTTTGCTTTGAGCACTGTGCCACAAGTAGTGTGTGTCCTACCCACCTGCAACCCCGTTCGAAATCAGGAGACAAATCCAAACGACGACGAGGTGTGGATACCGAAAGCCGGCTTGACCGCCGCAGCGTTCCAACTCTACGTGTGCACCGTAGCCTTGGAAAGCGATTGGTTTGAGTTTAAACTGACGGGTCGCGACGTGGAGTGATTCCCTTACGCAAATCAAGAAGCCAGCCATCACCAACCATGTCAGCTTCCCATCCGCTCTGTTGCTTGCTGAACTCGCATGGGAAATCAGCCAGATGACGCGGCAGGGCTACTACTGGAAGCCAGTCGGGGTGAGGTTGAAGAACTCAACCGCACCTTCCGCGGCTGGGGCATGCATGCGTGCCGGGCAAAACGCAACTGTGCCTAAAACTGTGCCTAACGGGATTCTGGCGGATAGTGACGGTGCAGGCACGATTACGCTTGAATAGCTGGGAAAGCGTGCTACGTAAGTGCTTGGAAATGGGCGCAAATACGTCCGATTCCGACCCTCGCCTCCATCGTTAGTTGTTGATAATAAGCGACTTGCAATAGCGATGGCGACCAACTTCCAGTGAAACTTCCAGTGATTGAGCTAGGTGGGTAGTACTCCGGCAGTACTCCCGATATAGGCGGGTAGTACACCGTAACTACTCTTTTCCGTTCTGCCCTATCCTAACCAAAAGCAGAACTATGAAAGCTCGTTTCCGCCTCTTCCAACGCGCCAGTGGGGTATTTTACCTCGAAGACACCACCAACCTCCACCAAGAGAGCATCAAAACCAAGGACAAAGACGTTGCTCAAAGAATCCTCAGCGCCAAAAACCAAGCCCATGAGCAGCCCGCCCTGAACCTGCAAATGGCGAGGACCTACCTGGCTGCCAGCGATCCCGTTTCGGTTGAACGCACCTGGCAGATCGCCATGGAAGCTATGGCGAGCTCTAAAAAAGGCTCCACTCTGGAAAGATGGCAGCGTGCGATAAAAGACCACGCCTTTGACTCTATCCGGGATCGGCGGATTTTTAAAACCCATGCCGAGGATTTTTGGGCGGTGCTACGCCAAGGCACCGTGGCAACGAACGTTTTCCTTCGACGTATCCACAATTTCGCCCTGGATATGGGGTGGCTGGCCTGGCCAGTCATCCCCAAACGGCAATGGCCCAAAGTCGAATACGGAGAAAAGCGCGCCATCACGTTCGCCGAGCATATGGACATCATCGATCGGGAGCAGAATCCCGAGCGGAAGGCGTTTTATGAGCTTTGCTGGCATCTGGGCGGGAGCCAGGGCGACATCGCCCATCTGATGGCCGAAGACATCAACTGGGATTTTCGGGTGATTAGCTACCAACGCATGAAAACCGGGACCACGGCCCAACAACATTTTGGCGACCGGGTTGCGGAAGTGCTTCGAGAATTGCCTGACCATGGCCCCCTGTTCCCATATTTACGCTCAGTCCGCGCTTCGGATCGGGCCACTGAGTTCAAGCAGCGTTGCCGTGGGCTTGGCATAACCGGTGTCACCCTCCATTCCTACCGCTATGCCTGGGCCGAACGTGCCAAAGCCGCTGGCTACCCGGAACGCTTCGCCATGGAAGCCCTCGGCCACAACAGCCATGCCGTTCACCGGGCATACGCCAAAGGGGCCCAGGTCAAATTGCCAGCCTTAGAGGATTATGAAAAAACGGCGAACAAGAAGAACATCATCCCAATGCCAACGCAGAATTGCCACGTATCATTTGCCTCTGGTTTTGTATATAAGCCCACGCCCAAATAGGTCAAGTCATGCTGGAGTCGCAGCGTCATCAGATAAACTACCGGTAGCCGATGCGGAAAAAGCGCTCCCCAATAAGCACGGCGAACACTCGGGCTTGGTAGTCTCCAACAACTGGTCCTGCCGTAACCTCTGCCTCTTCCACTTCGATCCATAGCCCGGATATGGAAGGCGCACTGCCGAGCCAGCACATGATGGCAATGTAGGCAGATCGGGAGGACAACACAATCTGGAAATATCATTTTGGGAATAGCCACTTCAACGCCTGATATCCGCGGTCGGTTCCTTATGGGCGTAACAACGGTTTGGGTGCACCTTTCCCAGCGGCCTGCCCTCAAAACGCATTTATCTACTTCCGCGCCTTGAAGAACATCTGGTCGCCGGTGGCGGTCACGGTGTATGGGCTGGTGGCATCGGCGACCGGGGTCCAAGGACCGATTACAGATGGCGCGGACAACAAGGTACCCTCGTAGGCGAGAACAACTCCGGTTGCGGTTCGTTGGCAACTCAACTGGGGTGGCGGAAAATAGCCCAGTTGGGTGAGCGCGCCAATGTTGTCGAAGTAAATCTGCTCAGCCCTGATTAAGCCCTGGCTGTCCACTTGATTCAGAAGGGCCGCGCGTACTTCTATAGTCCGTCCCGTGGCCGGCAGCCCGAAATACGGACCGGTGTTGGTCCCCCGATACACCCCCTCGGTGAACACCCAGCCTTCCCCCAAATCCATGTGCCGGACGACGTCGATCCGCAAATCACCAAGGCCAGGAAAAAAAAATTCTTTATTCGCATTGGCGTAGTGGAGGTCCAAGGGCACTCCCAGCATGGCGATTAAAACTTGCGCTTCTGCGCGCAGGATCTTCGCAAATTCCGCCAGGTTATGCGCATTCCATCGCTTCAGGCCTTCGATCACCGCCGCCACGGGACTTAGCCCAGTCGGCACGGGATCAGTAATGGGCGTGGTGGGTTGGAGCGCAGGCAACTGCGGGGCCGGCATTAAGCCCGTCACCACCATCAGGCTCTGCAGATCCAAATAGCTGCTGATCCGCTGGATTTTATCCCCTTGATATTCCCAAACGTCCAGGTGCATATGGGCGCCGCCCTTGCCGGTGGCCGGCATGCCCATCCAGGGATTCTGCAGCGTGCCCGACGTCATATGCGCCGTCACCACCGCGTTGCCGGAAACCCAGCGCTGTTCCGAGGTCGTGGTATAGTCAGGAAACCCCTGGAACATCCCGGCAAAGAAACCGCCAATGGCGTTCGTCCCCGCTAATGGGGGCGGGGCCGGGGCAAAATCAAACACGGCGTCTGGAACCAAATAGCCCTGGATGGCATTGACGTCATGCGCGTCGATTGCGTTGCCAACCCCTGTATTCAGGGCCTTCAGTTCCTCGGCGCTCAGCGATGGGGGAAAGAATCCGAGCTGGGTGAGGGTGGTCAGGTTATCGAAGTAGATCTTCATCGTGCTCAACAAGCCTTGCCCGTCCACTTCGTATACGACGGCGCCGCGCACGTTCACCGCCCGTCCTGTGGCCGGCAGCCCGAAATACAAGCCGTCATTGATCCCTTTAAACACGACCTCGGACAACACCCAGCCGTTGCCCAGGTCCAAATTTCGGACGATGTCCATCTTCAGGTCGCGGAAGGCCAGGAAAAACAATTCCTGGAGCGCTACGAAGGCCTTCCGATCCAGCGTTGCCCCCTGCAACATCGCCACCATCACTGGCGCGTCCGCGCGCATCATCCTGGCCAATCCGGCCAAATCGTGCGCGTTCCATCGCGCCTGGCTCTCGATCACCGCCGCCACCGGCGACCAGCCGGTTGCCACGGGATCAGGTATGGGGGTGGCCGGCTGCAGCGTCAAGGGCAGCGCGGGCATCAGCCCCAATCCCACCATCAGGCTCTGCACGTCCAAATAGGTGGTGATCCGCTGGATTTTATCCCCTTGATATTCCCAGATATCCAGGTGCACGTGGGGCGGGGCGTTAGTGTCCTTGCCCGTTGGCGGGATGCCCATCCAAGGATTCTGCAGCGTGCCCGTGGTCGTGTGCGCCGTTACGACGATGTTGTTGGATACCCAGCGTTGTTCGTCGATCGTGGTGTAGTCAGGGTAACCCTGGAACAGCCCGGTAAAGAAACCGCCGATGGCGTTCGTGCCGGTCAGGGGCGGCGGGGCTGGGACAAAATCGAATACGGCGTCCGGAGCCAAATAGCCTTGGATGCCGTTGACGTCGTGCGCATCGATCGCTTTGCCGACGGCTGTGTTTAGCCCGAGCACTGGCGTAATGGCAGGAAAAACCACCCCGCCTTCACGGTAGGCCACCAGGCCGCTTTCGGTTGCCATCCACATGTTCCCATAACCATCCTGGGCCAAGGCCCAGACTTTCCTGGCGGGCATGCTTGAATTGTTCCGCTTATAGACGGTCCATGTGGTTCCATTGAATTTTCCGACGCCTCCTGTGTCATCACTGAAATAGGCAAGGATGCGGCCACCCCCAGCCCAAATAATGTCCTGGTTATCTACAGTTAATGCCCAACTTGTCGGCAGCTCATCACTTCGTGTGTTATAACTTGTCCAGCTCTCCCCATCGAACTTACCTAGGGTGTCCGGTAAGCCATACCAAGTGTTACCTTGAGAGTCGAAAACAATATTGTAAACAGAATCGTTAATGGTTGGCCCATCTGCGCCGGTGTATGCCGTCCATGTCTGGCCGTCATACTTGGCTATTCCTCCCCCTGGTTCGTAAGTGCCAATCCAAATATTTCCTTTGGAGTCTGAAGCGATGGCGGAAAACCAATTCTTGCTCAGACCGATATCGACATTGCTGAAAGCCATCCAGGTTTGCCCATCAAATCGAGCCACACCAGCGGCAGTGGCCACCCAGATATTGCCTTGAAGATCGATGGTGCCGGCCCAGATGTTGTCGGATGGCAGTCCTGAGTTTTGCCGGGTAAATCTTGTCCAGTTTCTTCCATCGAACTTCACCACGCCACTTCCCCCGCTCGCCCCCCAGAAGCTGATGGTGCCAATCCAAACGTTGCCCAGCTTGTCAAAGCCAAAAGGAAAGGCAGCGTTGCTGGGCAATCCCGAATTACCTGTGTTGTAAACGGTCCAGTTTTGCCCATCAAACACGGCCAAACCGTATGTCGACAATGACCGAGTATCGTTAGAGGCCGTCCATATGCGCCCGTCGGGACCGATGACAAGCCGCATCATACAGGAAGTTGGCACACCGGCGGCCTTCGGGCTGAACAACATCCATTCGGGATTCTGGGAGCGGAGGTTGGGCGGTGACAGCAAGGCAGCGGCCAGCACTGCCCAGATGGGGAATGGAATTGCAGCCCTATTGGGAATGCCCGGGTTAAGTTTCGTCATGGTGTTCATATGCTTCTGAGTGTTGGAACTCGTCATTAGTATGTGAGGCAAAACCGGGAATTTGTTACAGAGTCTTTTGATTGCGGCGCGCGGCCCTCTGGGCCGCAGCACGTCGATGCCGAACAAAACCTCGGGATTACCCCATATCTCCTCGCTGGCGAGCACGCTGCGACCGGGACCGTCGCGCGCCGTTATTACTGGGATTGTTGCTCCGCCCGCGCAATCTCCTCAAACGATGGCGCCCGCCAGGAGAACACGCCCTTCTCGGTCGCTACGAGCAGTGTGTTGCCGTCGGGAAGAAACTCCAGCCACTCCACTGCACCGCCCGAGGTGTGCACAGCACCGACATTTCCACGGGTATCGATCCGCCAGAAGGAGACATAGCCTCCGGCGTCGCCAACTGCCAGCAACCGCCCATCCGTCGAGAAAGCGACAGCCAAAACTCGCTGAGCAACCGTTTCGAACACTGCGACCTCAGCCAGTGATTTCACGCTCCAAAGGCGGGCTGTCCCGTCAGCACCGGCGCTGGCGATGAGCCTCCTATCTGGCGAGAACTTCGCGTCCTTGACTCCCACACGGTGTCCCTGGAGCACACCCAACAGTTTCTCGGCATCAACATCCCAAAGACTGATACCACCCCACCAGTGGGGCGCCACTAACTGTCGGCTGTCGGCTGAGAAGTTCAACGTCTGAATCGTTCCTCCCCCCTGGTCGGACTTCAGCAAAACCGGTTCCCTACCGCGTTTGAGATCCCACACTTTGACACGCGAGGCATTCTCAGCTCTCGCGAGGCGCGAACCATCGGGTGAGAACCTCAAGACGCAGCTCCAGCCTGCATCTCCAGCGCTGAGCTTACGAATCTGCTTTGAATCTCTAACCTGCCAAAGGTCAACCGTTCCTCCTTTCCCAGCCAGCGCCATCACATCGCCTTTGGGCGAAATCGTCCCTCCGGCGAAATCTTCGAGGGGAATCTTGCCGCGAGCGGTCTGCTGAAGGGACGACTTATCGAATACCTCGAATGTCATGTTAGAGCGTGTCAGCATGAAGGTGCTCCCGTTCGGGCACGGGTAAGCGCGGCGAACCATGTACTCAAACAAATCGCTAGGATAGGGGAGGAACAGGTTGCTGTCCCTTGTCGCGTCAACATCCCACAACTTGACTGAGCCATGCGAGTCGCCGGTCGCGAGGACCTTTCCGTCTGGGGAGAACTTGACGGTCCAGATGTTGTGGCCGTGGCCTCTCAGGGACCTCACCGGCTGCCAAGTATCGGTGTTCCACAATAGAATTCTCCGATCCTCTCCTGAGGTCGCCAGCAGCCCTCCGTCAGGGGAAAAGGCAAGGCACAAGACTGGTTTTGTATGATTGGTGAGAGATGCCACTCGCTCCAGTGCGGCTGACTTCCAAATGGTCACGACACCGTTCAGGTCTCCCAGCGCAAGCAGGTCGCCCATTGGGGAAAAGGCCAGGCAGGCACAGCGGTCAGTTTTTATTTCCTTCGCCTGTTCCGGTCCCCCGACTACTTGAAGCACGACTCGGTTTCCTCTGGTGTATGCAAGCAAACGCCCATCGGGCGAAAAAGCCAATCGGCCGTCCCGCTGTGTGCCACCAAACTCTTCGGTCCCCATCAGTCTAAAAATTTCCCGGCCAGCGTCTAAGTCCCATACTTGGAGGGTGTGTTTGCCCGAATGAACCACCATTTCTCCATCAGATGACAACGCCAGTGAAAACACAAAGTCGTTGTTGGTGATTACGCCAGTTCTCCGCCATGCGCTAGTATCCCATATCTCGAAACCTCCTGCCCAGTTGGCCTTTATCAGTTCACGGTGGCGCGGACGAAAAGCTACGGTGCCATGGCCTGTCAGATTTGTGATCAAGGTCACTGTTCTCAAATCGAAGATCCGTAACTGGCCGTCCCATCCTGCTGAGGCAAGCACCTTGCCATCAGGCGAGAAGGCGAGCGCCGGGACTCCATTCGTGTGGCCATCGATGGTCATCATTTCATCACCTCGGCTTGCCTGCCAGAGGTAGCGCCATTCCCAGCCGCGCAGATCAGGTTCGCCTTGTTTCGGCGCATGCCGGGCCAGGAGATCCCGCACCTGCCCCAGGTGGTTTTCCTCGAGCACACGAAACCCCAGGCTCATGTCCGAGACGTATAAGTTACGGGCGTTATTTCTGGCTTCCATGGTAGCCCGCTGCCGCTCGCGTTCGATGCGAGCAACGGTGATGGGTGAACCAACAATGATTACCAGCAGCAGAAAGGCCAGGCCGGCTCCCAGGCTGGCCAGGGCGGGCTTTCGCCGACACCACCGCCACGCGCGACCCAACGGGCCTATCGGTCGGGCGCGAATCGGTTCACCCTTGAGATAGCGCTCCAACTCGGCGGCCAATTCCTGGGCGCTGTCATAGCGCCGCGCGGGTTCCTTTGCCAGGCACTTGAGGCAGATGGTCTCGAGGTCAACGGGCACGCTGGGATTCAGCACGCGCAGGGCCGCTGGTTCGCTGTTCAGGACCTGGTCGATTGTCTCGGTCACACTCGAGGCGTGGAAAGGGGGCCGCCCCGTCAACAGGCAATAGAAAATCGCCCCCAATCCATAAACGTCGCTCCAAGGCCCCGTCGCACCCCATTTGGGTGAAGCCTGCTCCGGCGGCATGAAATTCGGAGAGCCCAACACCTGCCCGCTGGAGGTGAGCTCGGTGAGTTGCGGGCTGGAGGGAGGGCTGACGGTCGCGCTTGCGCCATTCGGCTGGAGACTCGCACTATCGAATCGCTTGGCTAGGCCAAAGTCGGTGATCCGGGGTTCGTCCGCCTCGTCAATCAGCACATTCGAGGGTTTCAGATCGCGGTGGAGAATGCCTTTCTGGTGGGCGTAATGAACGGCGGTGGCGATCTTTTTCAGGTAAACCGCCGCCTGGCGCGGAGGCACGGGCGTCCCTCGGACCATGTCCGCCAACGTCCGACCCGCCACCAGATCCATCGAAAAATACAGGCCTCCCTCGAGTTCGCCGGTCTCGTAAATCGCGACGATATTCGGGTGGCGCAAGCCAGCGGCGGCTTCGGCCTCCGCCCGAAACCGTTGGCGCACGGCGGGGCTGGCGTATTCCCCGGCCAACAGCATCTTGAGCGCCACGACCCGGTTCAGGCTTAGTTGCCGGGCCTTGTAGACGACGCCCATGCCCCCGATGCCAATTTGGTCCAGGAGTTCGTAATCGCCCAGACGCTGCACCTTGGCATACGAGCTCAATTCGGTCGCTTCGATAGTGCTGCTTTGGTCCGCGGCAAAGGCAATGTCTTCTGGTGTGGATGCATCGGGGGCTGCCTCGGCAAATTTGATTGCCGTCTGCACGAGGCAACGTGGGCAAAGCCCCCGGGCCGCCTCCGTTTCGAACTGCGTTCCGCATTGGCTGCACTTCCGGTCGAACATGGTCTCAGCCTCAAATGAGGCAAAATCCCGGTTATGTTACGAAGCGCTGAGAACCGCCAGCAAATGCCGCATTTCCTCCGCGACTTCCTCCGGACGCGAGACGGTTTGCGCGACTTCCATCCGAAAGAGCTCACCATATCGCTGGCGCATGCGGTGCACCGCCACCCGCAGGGCGCCCTCATGGATCCCGAGTTCGCGGGCGATCTCCGCATAGGAATGGCCCGCCTCGTCCCCGGTCAGTAACGGCTTGAGCGACTGACAAAGCCGAGCCTTGCCTCTGGTTTCGTACTCATGTTCGAGTTGGGTCAGCACTTTTTCCAGCACGGTCAACGCCCAGCGGCGCTCGTATAGCCGGTCAGGGCTCCAATCATGGCACGGTTCCAATCGGAAACGTTCCTCGCCCACCTGCACGTCAATCGAGACCGTGTGCAGGTTCCCGGCACGTTTCATGCGGCGGGCGTGGTCCCAGGCGTCCGACAGGAAATGGTTGAGCGCAGCCAGCAGATAGAAGCGAAACCGGCCTTTCGCGGGATCGGCTTTGGCCACCGAATCCCCCGCCAGAAACCGGGCGAAAAACTCCTGGGTCAGGTCCTCGGCCTCATGCTGGGCAAAGCCGCGGCGACGGACATACGCATAGAGAGGATACCAATAGGTCTGGCAGAGCTTCTCGAGGGCATTGGCCGATTGGGCCGAGCGAAGGTCGCCCGCTGCCAACACAGTGCTCCAGTGCGTCGTGCTAAACCACCCTGGCCCAGCACATCCATCCTCAGCGGTTGGCTTCGAAGGTGGCATATGACCGCCGGCAATCAGGGGATTGCTGTAGCGCCCATCAACAATACGGTTTGGCGCTGCCCTTGGCAATGCCCATTCGCGATCCCCGACCGTTCCGAACAAGGCCTCAGGCCTTCCAGTGATCAACATACCCCTCAATCCAATCTCCCTTTCAACCAACACCACATTACTGCACCGGAATTCTCTTACCCCGACGCCAACACGCAATTTCGCGCCACAACTCGCCCCATCCCGCAGCCACCGCCAAATCCCTCCAGACCTCAATCAAATCCGCAGATTACAGCTAATTCCTCCTTGGTCCTGTTGGCAAAAGGCTCGTGGTTTCGGCCAAACTCACGGATCATGCCTGTGAAAGCCACTTCTTTCTGCCCACCGCCCTCTCCACCTCCCTGATCGTCGGCTTCATGGCCAGAACCTCGGCGATCATCGCCAGGTTCTTTTGCATTTCGTTGAGGTTTTCCTGTAAAGAATTGATCCTCTCGTCCTTGATCTTGGTTTGTTGTTGCAGTTTCACCAACTCGTCTTTGAGACCGCCCAACTCCTGGTTGGTGAACTTGGTGTCCAAATCCTTATTTTCAAGGCCAGCACGGGAAATATAGACATCCGGCATGGGGCTACTGAATTTCCAGCCGTACCGATAACAGAGTTCCTGCCGATTCAATTTGGCGGCATAATATGTGGCGGAACTGTGCCGGAAAAGATGGGGATGCACCTCTTTCCCAAGAGCTCGTTTCCCCAACCGACGCAGGAACATTCGGAGTCCGTGGTAGGTTTTGGGAAAGACGGGGTCGTCACCCTTGGCTCCCGAAGCGATCCTCTCGGAAACGAAATCGCGAATTATTTCAAGGCTATGGCGCCAATAAAGCGAAATAGTCCGCCCGATGGTTTTGCTGTATTCCTGCTTTAGCGCCACCTTAACGTAATTGCCGCCGCCGGCTTCTGGAACCAGAACGTCCTCCAGACGAATGTTAATGAATTCCTCAGCCCTCGCTCCGGAATCAAAGAGCATGACAATGACGTAGCGCTGCTCCGGGGAACGGCAGTGCTTGAGTAATCGCTCGGCCTGGGATTCGGTAAGATAATCGGGAGTTTTGGCACGAACGCGAGTGTCCAACCAGCCGGCCAATTCGATCGCTTTAGCTGGGCCATGGCACCAGCGTAAATACACCTTGAATGCCTTGCGAATATCCGATTTGGTGGCCTCGAAAAAGGGACGATTCCGGAGATGACCACGTATGATATCCCTCGCAAGGGCTCTTTCAAACCGCTCAACGTCTTTTGCCGCGATTTGCGAGGCAGTCTTTTTCAGAAAAACCAACGGCCCTCGAAGCAGGTCAATATAATGACATTGACGCGCCACTGAAATTCTTCTGCCTCGATTGACCTTACCCAAGGCCAAGTCATCCAAGAACCGGATGACCTCCTGGCGGACCGCTGGTGGCACAGGCCAGCTATTCATGCTCGCTATGCGCTTCGGCAGAGAATACTGGTGGGCTGGGATCTTGTTTGGCATAAACAGATCAGGGAGGAGTGAGTATTTAAAGGTTTCTCTGAAAACTGAACAAAACCGTTCAAGACTCTCCTAAGGCCAGGAACAAAAATGTTCAGTTCCCCAGATCCCTTATCAGAAACCTACTGGGTCCATCGGATTCTGCATTAGTCCTTGCTGACATCGCTCCAATAAACCGAAGGTGCCCTGGTGAAAACCTTAGTTTGAGAAAAATCAGAGGTTTTTTGCTCCAGAGCACCTTCTCCATTAAAGGCCGAAAACATTATAAACTTTGCGGTCTTCTAGGAAATATGACCATCACCTTAACCGTTGAGGACCAAATGGAAATTTCCGATCGGACAAACAAGGATCCACGACTACTTTTAAGTTTTCTGGAGTGGTATACCCAATACCGGAACCAGGAGGACGATCGAACCGCCTGTCAACTGGCCCTGCGTAAAAAGGCCGAGATGCACCAGGCAATCTACCAGCAAAAACAGGCCGAGTACTTGGAAGAAGTCCGCAAGGATTACCAGGTCAGGCTGCTTAGCAAGAAAAAGTGGGAAACAAGCGTCACCTTCAAAACCAAAAGCGGCATCCGCGTCCGCAGCAAAATCGAGAAAATCATCGCCGATTTTCTCTTCGATCAAGGGATCCGGTTCGTTTACGAGCCAATCGTTAACCTGGGTGGTTTTTACGTGATGCCGGATTTCTACCTGGTGGATTACGAGATCTTCATCGAACATTTCGGCCTGGAAAACCAGGAATATAAAGCCTCGGCCGAGGCGAAGCTTGGCCGATTTCACATGTTCAAAATGCGGGTCGTTTGCACTTATCCCGCCGACGAACCAGACATTGAGGCAGTGCTCACCGAAAAACTGCGCGAAGCTGGGATTTCGATTTAAGCCGCTTGAGCATCCTGGTCCGGCATCGTCGCCATGCCATGGGCCTGCTTGAAAAGAGTATAGATTTCCCGGCATTCTTGTCTGGCCCGCAAAATAGCCTGATTCCGCAGCACTTTTTCAACGGATGAATCAGGCCTGATCATATGAGCGGTGTCTGGATCGAATTCTGACGAGGCTGATCGCGGAAAGAAAAATGACCATAGCGCCGCGAAAGGATTTACATCTTCGGTTTTTGTCTCAGCTTTACCAGCAACAACGGGTTCCCCTTTTGGTATTTCCTCCGTCAATTCCTCGATGTCCTTCTGGAGCTGGTCGATGGTGTCGTCAATGCCACCAAACAAGGTCCGCCACAGGTCACCCAGTTCATCCTTTTCGATCAACTCCTTGAGCACCGTAATTTCGTCGGTGTTGAGGGCATAGCTGGTGAACTTGAGGTCCGACCGGCCACGGTAGACAAATCCGCCCTGCCGGGATTTCTCCGGAACACCCCGGAAATTCATCTCCACGATTAAAATCGGGCTGTATTCCCGGTGTTTGGTTTTGCCGATGGATTTGGGCAAAATCCCGGCCGCAATGTCATCCGCCACCGAATGCTGGGCCTGAACCAGCAGTGCGAGTTCGAAAAGGACGGTGTTAAATGCACTAACCAAGGAGGCACAGGTAGAAGTTTCATTATGAGTCTGGTTGGCTACTGTTAAATACGGTCTGCCCCAACAGGCATAGGTTTTGGCCAAGGCAACCTGCTGCTTGAGTTCGTTTTGTTTTAGCAGGAATCTTTGGCGAAGCTCTTGTTCCCCGACGAGCTTCACCGGTTCGACGGCCTCCAGCTGACGCTTGATCGCCTTCAACTCCGAAATCAAACCGGGAATGGGTTGCACTGCTCTGCGCGCTACCTCAAAGAATTGCAGGGCTCGATCCTGAGCCTTCATTGCCTTGCCGGTCATGTCAGTGAAATGCTGCGAGCCCGGTGACGAAACGAAATTGTCCACGAGTTTATCGACCTGCTTGAGGTTTTCCACCTGGTTTTCCAAAGCATCGAGGAGCCAATAATAGACGGCGGTCACGTTTTCGCCGAAGGCGTCATAAACGATGGTGTGCCGTTCGATTGGGTTCTTGAGGGCCAATAATGAAAACGGATTCTCGTTTTCAGCCTCCTCGAAATCCATGAATTCGCTTTCCTTGACTCTAGCGATTTGAGCAGCTGCCAGAATTCCTTTCTCATGCAGGAGTTTTTTTACCTCGGCGATAATGTTAATCCGCTTACCATCTCGCTCGGCCATAGGCTGGCAATAGACGTCTGGATTTATCGCTGCGATGAAATTGTGAATGTTGATGGCCATTTGAATGTCCCAAGTCAAAAAGGATAACTGTCTTTTTAAATCTTCGGATGGAATGGTAACTGTGAATAATAAAGTGAACAAAAGCACAGCTTCAATGCAACTGGGAAAATGCCAACATCAAAATGCGTTCACTTCCACTTCGGCAGGCGCCATATTTTTGATCGGCAGGATGAAAAAATTAACAGAGCTATGCTGTTCACTCTTGTTTGCTTGAAAACGTTCATTCAATGTCGTAGAACGCCAACAACAATAAAGCACATGGCATTTAAGACTCACTCATGTCAAGTTATACCATGTTTACACGAGTCAACTGCACAGCCCCAAGCATGAGATTTCAGCAGGACCAGTAGAACATGTTTCCTCTCTCAAATTGTAAAAAGTCGCGATATCCTCGTGGTACTCTCTTTTCTTTCCATTCCAACGATTGTGACAATACTCCGTCTCGTTGTCGGTTGTCGTCTTGGTCTGCCTTCATCCCTCAGTAAGGTGACGACGCCCCATAGCTTAGCTTTAACTTTTCTTAACCTCACTGCCCTGCGGGCAGGACGGAGCGGAAGCCGAAGTAGAGGTCTTCACTGGCCGGGTCGACGCAATAATATCTGTCTGACACCCTACAGCCAGGGGATCCATAGTACCAGCAACCACCACGGAATACACGGAGTGAGCCGGTATCGGGCCCTCGCGGATTAGAAACCGAGGAGGCGCTATATCCCTCCCACCGATCCCAGCACCATTCCCATACATTGCCCGCCATATCATATAAACCGAAACCATTCGGAGCAAACGTGCCCACAGCACTGGTGTAAGGCTTCGGATCATTGTCGTAATTCGGGTGGTAGCCCCGTGTTGGGCTAACATCGTAATTATAATCGACGGAACTAAAATAATTGGCACGGCTGTGGGTAATCGTTTCCGTGTCGCCCCAAGGAAATCGATGTCCACTTACACCGCCCCGAGCCGCTTTCTCCCACTCCGCCTCGGTGGGCAATCGATACCCCGCATTCCACTTCACCCAACCATTCTGAATACCAACTTGCCCCGTCCGATATACCGTCGTCTGAGCTTGACTCGTGTAATACGCGGGTACCCGCCCCTCTTTCTCACTCCGCGCGTTGCACCACTTCACCGCGTCATACCAGCTGACCGAACGCACTGGGTGATTCTGAGCTTTACCTAAACCCGGAAAATCAAAACTATAGCCATGCGCTAAGGCCCAATTCTTTACCTCGTCCCATAAGGCTTTGGTTACCTCATACTTGTCCATATAAAAGGCCGAAACATTTACCGTGTGCAATGGCAGTTCATCGCCAGAACCTTCGCTGGCGCTCTTGCAGTTGCCCATGGTGAAGAATCCCGCGGGGATCAAGGACATGCCTGTTGGCGCCGGAGCTTGGTCCTGGGCGCACACCAGGAACCGCATCAGCGGCTATGCATGAAAGTGCCCTGAAGCAGGAACAACAGGGCTAACGCAGATTTGTCGGGACATTTGCCGGTGAACTTTTTAAGCTCAGCGGCATGAAACA
>Ga0116153_10001479_pt1 | contig 21674 bp, 20 predicted proteins | sample AD_UKC028_MetaG_FD_89896 | JGI IMG/M metagenome (GOLD analysis project Ga0116153, IMG submission 89896) | Active sludge microbial communities of municipal wastewater-treating anaerobic digesters from USA - AD_UKC028_MetaG | ecosystem: Engineered > Bioreactor > Anaerobic > Digestate | place: USA...
GCCCATTTGGGTCGTGGGATCCCTCCCAGCCGGTTTGGCCCTCGCCAGGGGGGTTACCAGCGGTTGCCGTGGCTTTCGCCGGTGAACAAGAAGGGAATCCTCCATGGGACCACGGTCTATGTGGATCGTTTTGGCAATGTGATTACGAATCTGCCGGCGTCATGGGTCCCGGCCGCGAGGAAATATTCCCTGCGCGTCCCTGGAATCCGAAAACCCATTCCAGTGCTCTCGTTTTATGAAGCGGCGCCGCTGGGCAGTCCGCTGGTTTTGGCCGGATCCCATGGATATCTTGAAATCGCGGTAAATGGCGGTTCAGCGGCCCGGGAGTTGAAGATTGGAGCTCAGACCTCTGTGATGCTGCGCCTGGACCATTAATAAGTTCATGAGTTCGCGATAACCGATTCGGGAGACCCGGCCTCCAACAGCCTGGAGGCCGCGTGCCCTCACGGGGCGGCGCTTCTGACCGGCTATATAAAACCGAGCTTGAATTGGGCGCCGCCGAGGGGCAAGTCATTGACGACGCCGGAACCGCGGTTTAACTTCGTCCAATGAATGACGAGTCGGTCATGAGACCCGTGCAGGATCCATGTCTGGAAGTCAGGACACCTCCGCCTCCCGCGCGAGTGGATGCCCTGTCGCGTGAAATCCTGGCCCTGAAAAAGAAAGTCAACGCGGTGATCCTTGCGCACAACTACCAGGTGCCCGAGATCCAGGATCTGGCTGATTACGTGGGGGATTCCCTCGGCTTATCGCGTCAGGCCGCTCAGACCCATGCGGAAGTGATCGTTTTTTGCGGAGTCCATTTTATGGCGGAAACCGCGAAAATACTGAATCCAGGCAAGCTGGTGATTCTACCGGACAAAGAAGCGGGATGTTCTCTGGAAGAGAGTTGTCCTCCCGACAAGCTGGCGGCATTGCAGGCGACGCGTCCCGATTTTTACACGATCGCTTACATCAATTGCAGCGCGGCGGTCAAAGCCCTGAGCGATGTCATTTGCACAAGCGGCAACGCCGTCAAGGTGGTCGAGTCAGCGCCGCCAGACAAGGAATTGTTGTTTGTGCCGGACGAAAACCTTGGGGCCTGGGTGCAGGAACAGACGGGCCGGAGAATGACCCTGTGGGCGGGCAACTGTTATGCCCACGTCGAGTTTACTCACGCCAGCCTCATGAAGATTCGCCAGGAATATCCCGAGGCCCCGATTGTCGCCCATCCGGAGTGCACCAAAGCCGTGCGCCTGTTGGCCGACGAAATCTGTTCGACAGAAAAAATGGTGACTTACTGTCGGCAGTCGTCCGCGCGCTCGTTTATCATCGCGACCGAATCCGGCATGCTTCACCGGCTGAAGAAAGAATGCCCGGGCAAGCAGTTCATTGCGGCCCCGACCGAAAACTGCCGGTGCAACGAGTGCAAATACATGAAGTTAAACACTCTGGATAAGTTGTATGACTGCCTGCGCACGCTTCAGCCCCGGGTCGAGATCCCGACCGATATCATGAATCGGGCGCGAAAACCGATCGATCGCATGTTGCAGATCGGCCGCTAACCGAACCTTCATTCCCGACTATGGGTAATTTTTCTTCAGGCAATGTGCCGTCGTATGCCGGCATCCCATCTTCAGCCGTCGTCGCAATCCGCTTCAGCGTCATCACAGTGGCACTTTCAATCCTTCGGCTTGCGCGAGTTTTTTCTGGTTCGCGTCGAAAGTGAGAAAGTGTGTCGCCTTCATCTTCAAGGCACTTGCCACATGGAGAATATCGAATCCGCGATGACCTCCTGTGAGTGTTCGTGTGCCCGAGATTCGCTTGGCCTCATCGACCACGTCAGCGAGATTCGAGATGATGACAATCAAGCGGCCTTGGGCTATCTCGGCCTCGAAATAGGCCCAATACCGAGCAAAGGCACCGGGCGGGATCACTTTTCGGAACTCCGAGAACCTCAAGGCATTCCCAAACTCGAAATGCGTCAGGCTATTCAGATGGAGCGCCATCGTATTCTGAGAAGCCCACGCCACAGCGGTGGGGCTGTGAGCATCGCCTCCGTAAAGAGAAAAGAGGAAAGTGGTGTCGCAGGCGATTACCATCTCCCACCTGCCTCCGCCAAAATTTGAGTCGACTGCTCAGCACTCAGAACGTGATCCTGACTGCGATCCCGCAGCACCTCTGGACTGGAAGCCCAGTGCGAAAAACGCCTTCGAACCGCGTAAACGGCGGGCGGCCAACAGGGCCTTTCCTTGTGCGAGCGATGAGAGAGTCGGCAGATCCTGCCGAGCACAGGCCCGGCTTGTCTCCTTGGACAATTCGATTAGAGTGCGGGCATGCTTTGGGATCGATCACAGGATGAACTGGCCCAGCGAATATGGGATGGGGAGCGGATTGACGCCTCGGACGCGATGCGTCTTTATCGATTGCCCCTGGAAGAATTGGGTTTGTTGGCTCATCGACGGCGCCAACTGGCCAAGGAACGGGACTATGACGGCCAGGGCAACCGGGTGGTGACTTACCACATCGATCGCAACATCAATTACACGAACGTCTGCAATGTGGCCTGCAAGTTCTGCGCGTTTTTTCGCATCTCAAAAGCCCCCGACGCTTATGTCATCACCTGGGAGGAACTGGATCGGAAGATTGAGGAAACCCTGGCCGCAGGGGGGCGGCAGATCCTGCTTCAAGGCGGACACCACCCCACCCTGCCGCTCTCGTGGTACCTGGAGATGTTGTCCCACATAAAAAACCGGTTCCCCGAGGTCAACGTGCATGGCTTCAGCCCCCCGGAATTCATCCATTTTCGGGATCTGTTCCAGATGCCGGTCGAGGAGATCCTGAGGCAGTTTCGCGAGGCCGGGCTGGGTTCGATCCCGGGGGGAGGAGCGGAGATCCTGGTCGACCGGGTTCGAAAGCAGGTATCGCCGCGCAAAGCCACGGCCGGGGAATGGATCGAGGTCATGGATACGGCCCATCGATTGGGTTTCATTTCAAGCGCCACCATGATGTTTGGTCATGTGGAAACAGTCGAGGACCGGCTTGAGCATCTGGAAAGACTGCGTCAACAGCAGGATAAAACCCACGGATTTACGGCCTTCATTGCCTGGACGTTTCAATCGGCCAACACCCGCTTAAGGAGTTCAACGGCGGGCGCGCAGGATTATCTCAGGACACAGGCCTTAAGCCGGATCTACCTCGATAATTTCGCCAATGTCCAGAGTTCCTGGGTCACGCAAGGGCCGGACATTGGACAAGTGGGGCTTCAGTTCGGCGCCAACGATCTGGGGAGCATCATGATTGAGGAGAATGTGGTCTCCCAGGCGGGCGCAAGTTTTCACATGGAAGTCGCCGACATGCAGCGCCTGATCCGGGATCTGGGCTACGAACCCCGGGAACGCGATCAGTGGTATCGGCTGGTATCGGCCTGAGCCGGAGGGATGGCTGAGAATACGCGATCCAATCAAGGATTGCCCCCATAACACAGCGGCCTGAAGCATCGCGTTGCGCGGTCTGAGCGGCAATCGGGACTTTTTTTTGACGACCCAGGGGCTTTTCAGTAGTCTGACCCGGCCATGACAGAACCGCAGAGCACCGCCAATGCCAATTCGGGCCCCGGCTCGCCGCATTCAGCCACTCCGACTCGCTTCCAACCGTTCGTGCCGGCCGAATCGCGGATGGCGGAATTCAATCTTGTCCCTATTTTGGTGGGGACGCTGCTGGGGATGGTTTTTGGGGCTTCATCGCTCTATCTGGTTTTGAAAGTTGGGATGACGGTGAGCGCGTCCATCCCTGTGGCGGTGATTTCGATCACGTTGTTTCGACTATCGGGCAGTTTGGGATGGCGCCAGGCGACCATCCTTGAGAATAACATCGTGCAGACGGCGGGATCGGCGGGGGAATCCATTGCCTTTGGGGTGGGCGTTACCATGCCGGCCATCCTGATTCTTGGGTTCGATCTCGAGATCGTGCGGGTGACTCTTGTGGCTGTGCTGGGAGGATTGCTCGGCATTCTCATGATGATCCCCCTGCGACAAGCCCTGATCGTCCAGCAACATGGCGCCTTGAAGTATCCGGAGGGAACGGCTTGCGCTGAAATTCTAAAGGCCGCGGCCCTATCGCATCCGGGAGACATGGCGGCGAAAAACGGGGCAGTCACAGAATCGGGATCCGATTCAGCGCGACGCGGCGCAAGCACGATCTTTTCCGGGTTCGGGATTGGTTTGCTCTACAAGACCGTGATGGTGGCTTTCAAGGGTTGGCGCGACGTTCCCGAAAAGGTCTTCGGAGCGCCCTTCAACGCCGGCTCTGTTGCGGCGGAGATCTCGCCCGAACTCCTGGGGGTCGGCTACATTATCGGTCCTCGTCTGGCGGGAATCATGTGTGGCGGCGGTGTCCTGGCCTATCTGGTTCTCATCCCGGTGATCAAATTTTTCGGGAATGGCCTGAGTCAGGTGCTGCCCCCTGGCACGATTCCGATCAGCGAGATGGGGCCTCAGGAAATACGGGGGGCTTACATTCTGTATATCGGGGCGGGCGCGGTCGCCGCGGGGGGCATCATCAGCCTGGTGCGATCCTTGCCGATCATCTGGCATAGCCTTCAAGGCAGTCTTCGCCTGGCCAGTCCTCGACATGTGGGGAGTTCGACAGTCTTACGGACGGACCGCGATTTATCTCTGAAAACCGTCCTGATTGGGATTGTGGTTTTGCTCACGGCGATTGTATTGGCCACCCCTTTGAAAATGAACGCCCTGGGCGCCCTTTTAATTGTGCTCTTTGGTTTCCTTTTCGCCACGGTATCGTCGCGTCTGACAGGCGAGATCGGTTCGTCGTCCAATCCGATTTCCGGCATGACAGTGGCGACCCTCCTATTAACGTGCCTGGTGTTTCTGGTTCTGGGTTGGACCCAGCCTTCCCACTACGTAACGGCCCTCTCGGTCGGGGCAATTGTATGCATTGCGTCCTCGAATGCGGGGACAACATCCCAGGATCTCAAGACGGGCTTTTTGGTGGGCGCCACGCCGCGGTTTCAGCAGATTGCGATTCTGCTGGGCGCCTTGGGATCGGCGCTCATCCTGGGGCCCATCCTTCTTCAGCTCAATCAGACCGCGACCATCTATGTGCCCGCCATTTCCTGCGAGAAAATTACCCGGCCGATCTCGAGGATTCCTGCGAGCCTACAATCGGGTCTGACGGAGGCGCCCGCCGGCGAGTATCTCCCCCCGGGAGGGCCTTATCGGGTTTGGAGAATCGACAGTGCATCGGCCTTGCCGGAGGGATTGTCTTTGCCCTCCGGGAGTTACCTGGTCAATGGCCAGGGAAACGTTCAATGGAGAATTCGGCATAATTTCTCCCCGGATCTCATCGCGGCGGGTTCTGAACTTGAAGGCGAGGAAAAACTGACCGGTCCCCAAGGACAGACCGATCCGAAAAGTTACCGTGTCTGGCGGAAAACCGGTCTGGAAGGCGCGCCACCCGGAAAATACCTGGTGAACGACCAGGGCCGCGTGATTTACCTGGTGGATCCCGGGATCAACGGCGTCCACAAACAACGGCCGGACGGGTCCGAAGTGCGGAAGTTCGACGCGCCCAAGGCCACCTTGATGTCTTACATTATCAAAGGGATTCTGAGCCGGGAGCTGCCGTGGGGCTTGGTCTTGATTGGCGTCATGATTGCGGTAGTGCTCGAGATGGCCGGCATTCCGTCGCTCGCCTTTGCGGTAGGGGTTTACCTGCCATTATCATCCTCCAGCCCGATCCTGGTGGGCGGCCTGGTTCGCTGGAGTGTCGACCGTTACCTGCGTCACAAACACCGTCACCAATCACTCACCGAAGAACAACTCAATGCCGAGGGCGATAAAAGTCCCGGGGTGCTCCTGGCGTCGGGTTACATCGCCGGCGGGGCCTTGGCGGGGATCCTTATTGCCTTCATGGCCGGTTTCCTGGGGGACCTCGACACCCGGGTCACGCAATGGGCGCAAGCTCACAATCCGTTCTATGCCGGGCCCTGGGCGAATATCTTGGCCCTGATTCCCTTTGGCTTTCTGGTGCTGGGGCTTTACCTGACAGGCCGGGAACGACTGTTCGGTCCGGCTCGACTAGGCCGAACCCCGGCGTCTCGATGAAGCCCAACTAACTCATTGCCTTTTTGATACTCAATGTCTCGAATACCCGCGGATCAAAGCGATGCAAAGCTCCTGTGACCTGTCATCAACACCCATGAAACACTCACCCATCTGTCCCTGGTTAATCCTGCTTATGATACAATCTCTGCCGGTCTGGTCCGATGAAGGCATGTGGCTCTTCAACGATCCTCCCCGCCAATTGCTCAGGGAAAGACACCAGTTCGATCCCTCCGCGGAATGGCTGGAGCATCTGCAACTGTCGTCGGTGCGATTCAACAGCGGCGGCTCGGGTTCGCTGGTGTCGGAGGATGGCCTGATCCTGTCGAACCACCATGTGGGCGCGGATGCCTTGCACAAATTCGGGGACGCAACGCATGATTATTTGCGTGACGGTTTTTATGCCCGTCGCCCCGAGGAGGAAAAGCGTTGCCTGGACCTCGAACTGAACGTGTTGATGAGCATTGAAAACGTGACAGATCGAGTCAATGCCGCCGTCAAACCGGGGCTCAGCGCGGAGGAGGCGTTTGCGGCGCGACGGGCCGTCATGGCGGCCATCGAGAAAGAGTCGCTGGAACGAACCGGGTGGAGGAGCGATGTGGTCACCCTTTACCACGGCGGTCAGTATCATCTGTATCGTTACAAGAAGTATACCGATGTCCGGCTGGTGTTTGCCCCGGAACAACAGATCGCGTTCTTTGGCGGTGATCCCGATAATTTCGAGTATCCCCGGTTTAATTTGGATATTTGTCTGTTTCGGGCCTATGAAAACGGGAAACCGGCCAAGATCCGGCATTACCTCAAGTGGAGCGCGGGCGGTCCCCGGGAAAACGAACTGGTTTTTGTCTCGGGAAATCCCGGCCGCACCAGCCGGCTGCTGACCGTGAGTGAACTCACCGATCTGCGCGACCGCCAGTTCCCTTATGTATTGAGCCGGCTTCATCGTTTGGAGGTGCTGCTATCGGCCTACAGCGCCCGCAGCGAGGAAAACGCCCGCCGGGCGAAAGACCTTCTTTTTGGGGTGGAAAACGGCCGCAAGGCCCGTGAGGGCATGTTCGCCTGTCTTCAGGATCCCCGGTTCATCGAGGCCAAGAAAACGGCCGAACAACAATCCCGGAATGCGTTGCGCGCCCAGCCGGAATTTCGGGATCACGCCTCGGCCTGGGACCAGATCGATGCGGCTCAACAGATCATTGCCAGGGAGGGTTTGCGCCATGCGCTCCTCGAGTCCGGACATGGATTCAACAGCACCCTGTTCGGCATCGCCCGAACCTTGCTGCGCGGCGCCGAGGAAAAAAACAAATCCAATGGCGAACGCCTTCGGGAGTACCGCGATTCCAATCGCGAATCGCTCGAGTTCGAGCTGTTTTCGGAGGAACCGCTCTACGACGATTTGGAGACGCTGAAGCTGGCCGACTCCCTGAGTTGGTTATCGAGTCAGTTGGGGGCCGATCATTCGCTGGTGCGGCAGGTCTTGAACGGAATATCGCCAAGAGAAAGGGCCTTCGAGTTGGTGCGACAGACCCGAGTCAAGGACGTTGCCTTCCGCCGTCAGCTCTGGCAGGGAGATGCCGCCGCAGTCTCAGCCGCTCGCGATCCGATGATCGAACTGGCCCGTCTGGCCGATGAGCAAGCGCGCTCGGTGCGAAAAACCCTTGAGACCCAGGAAGAGATCAAGCGCCAGGCCTACGGGCGGATCGTTCAAGCCCGGTTCGCTCTGGAGAAAGGCCAGTTTTATCCGGATGCCACCTTCACTTTGCGCCTGGCTTTTGGCGCCGTCAAAGGCTACACGCAGGAAAAACAATCCATTCCTTTTCAGACCACCTTTCAGGGCTTATTTGAGCGCTCGAACGAACATCAGGGAAAACCGCCCTTCGACCTTCCCCCCCGCTGGCTGGCCAAAAAGTCCAGCATCGACCTGACGACTCCGTTCAACTTTGTCTCAACGGCGGACATCATCGGAGGCAACTCCGGCAGCCCTGTGGTCAACCGGCAGGGCGAGTTTGTCGGGATCATCTTCGACGGAAACATCCAGTCTTTGGTTCTGGATTTTGCCTATACAGACCAACAGGCCCGAGCGGTGTCGGTCCACAGTCAAGCCATTCTCCACGCCCTGCGAAAAGTCTACGAGGCGACACCTCTGGCCGATGAACTCGAGTCCGGGCGGGCTGCCTGGACGGCCCAAGGGCGATAGGATTTATTCAGGCGTGTTTAAGTAGCCCAACCTTTGGGAATACCCCTATAGACCAGCCTTTTCCGGCGACCTTCTCCATCAAAGCGGCGTCACGCCTCGATCTGACACTGCTTTGGCACGGGGTGGGCCTGAAAACCGGGGCTCGGCTGAGACCCCTGTTGGCATCGGCATTCCAGTTCACAGTTCATCCGTACCTTTGAAAGGGAGTCCGCGTTCGCCGTGGAACAACGGGCCCAATCGGGAGTGGCAAAGGCATTATTTCACGAGGAACCTTTGGTTTCCTGCCGAAGCGACCCGGCCTCGGTCCCCGCCGGTCGCTTCCGAGCCTGTCTCGACGACACTCAGGACCCGATCCGGGTTGAACCTTTCCATTTTGTAATCTTCGCGCAAGGTTTCCGCAATCCAGGTGTGGTTCTTTACTCCAGGTTTTAAAGACACAGAAAAACACGAACCATGAAACAGGGAAATCTGACTATGAAGAATCCAGCAAAAAATCGAGTGCTAACCTGGACGCTGGCGGCCGTGGCCGGCTTGCTGTTATACAGTTTCAGTGGCAACGCCCTGGACCGTCCGGAAAAGACCCAGAGCAGCAAGAAAAGCAAGGCTGAGGTCCAAGTGGAAACGTCTCCACCCGCCCGCGGCAACACCGCGGTGCATAGCTACGCTCCGGTGATCCAGAAAACGGCGCCGGGGGTGGTCAATATCTTCACCAGCCGCGTGGTCAAAGCCGACCCCCGGCGCTCGATGCCGTTCTGGGGAGGCGATCCGATGTTCCGATATTTCTTCGGCCCCGAGGATAACAACCCATCCCAACCTCGAGCCCGGAAGGAACGTAGCCTGGGCTCGGGCGTCATCATGACCAAGGACGGGTACATTCTGACCAATGACCATGTTGTGGACGGGGCCGACGAGGTGAAAGTCGCTTTGGCTAATCACAATAAAAAGGAATTCACCGCCAAAATCGTGGGGCGCGATCCCCGCACCGATATCGCGCTCCTGAAGGTCGAGACCGAGGATCTGCCCGCGGTGACCGTGGCCGACAGCGACGCGGTCGAGGTCGGCGACGTCGTTCTGGCCATTGGCAATCCGTTCGGGCTGGGGCAAACCGTGACGATGGGGATCGTGAGCGCGGTGGGGCGGAACAATGTGGGCATTGAGGACTACGAGGACTTCATTCAAACCGACGCCGCGATCAATCCCGGCAATTCGGGCGGGGCGCTCATCGACGCCCAAGGCAGAGTCATCGGGATTAACACCGCAATCCTGAGCCGGACCGGAGGCAATCAAGGCATCGGTTTCGCCGTGCCGATCAATCTGGCGAGAAACATCATGGACCGCCTTTTGCAGGACGGAAAAGTCACCCGAGGTTACATGGGCGTGATGATCCAGGAACTGAACCCTGACCTGGCGAAGGAGTTCAAGTCGGAAACCTCTCAAGGCGCGCTGGTCAGTGATGTCACCGAGGACAGCCCGGCCGCCAAAGCGGGGATCAAGACCGGGGATATCATCGTCAAGCTCGATGATAAACCGATCAAATCCAGCCATCAATTGCGCATGACGGTCGCCCAAAAGGCCCCGGGAACCACCGTCCAGGTTCAGGTCCTCCGCGATGGACAAACCAAGAACCTCCGCGTCACCCTGGCCGAAATGCCGGACCAGGACGATGGAAAGGGATCGGCACTCCACTCGGATCGCGAGTCCAGCGATGGCCTGGATGGAGTCGGCGTGACGGATCTGGATTCGGCCATGCGACGTCAGCTCCGGTTGCCGTCAAATCTCCAGGGCGCGTTCGTCACCGAAGTCGAGCCGGAATCGGCGGCATACGAGGCCGGTCTCAGGCGCGGGGATGTGATCCTTGAAATCAACCGCAAAGCCGTCCGCAACGCGGCTGACGCGGTCGAGGCCACCAAGAATCTTAAGGGCAAAAAGATCACCCTGAGAATCTGGAGCCAAGGGGGGAGTCGATACATAGTGGTTGACGAATCCGAACGTTAGGAATCGATTCGGCTCCCTCGCCGGGCTGCAGCCGGTCTTGATCCGGTCTGCAGCCCGGTTCTCGTATCATGAATAATCTGGCGCCCGATTCGGTTATGGTCGATCATGACTCCATGCGTCTGCTGGTGGTTGAGGATGATCAAAAGATCGCGTCCTTCCTGGTGAAAGGCCTTCGGCAAAATGGCCATGCGGTGGATCATGCCGCCGATGGGGAAGCCGGCCTGGCGCTGGCCTTGGCGACTCCCTATGACGCGGCGATCGTTGACATCATGCTGCCCAAGCTCGATGGTTTGGCGTTGGTGCAAGAACTCCGCTCCCGCAAGCTCGGCCTGCCCGTAATTATTCTGAGCGCGCGAGCGTCGGTCGATGACCGGATCAAGGGCCTCCAAGCCGGAGGCGATGATTACCTGGTGAAGCCGTTTTCGTTCAGTGAATTGCTGGCCCGGCTTCAAGCCTTGATTCGCCGGGCCACACAAACCACGACGGAGCCAACCCAATTGACTGTTGGGGATTTGAGCTTGAATCTGATCACGCGCGAAGTCACTCGCGGCGGCCAAAAGATCGACCTCCAAGCCCGCGAATTCGCCCTGCTGGAGTATCTGATGCGCCATGCGGGCAAATGTGTGTCAAAAGCGTTGATCATGGAACATATCTGGGATTACAGCTTTGATCCGCAAACGAACGTGGTGGATGTCCTTGTCTGCCGGTTGCGCAACAAGATCGACCGGGATTTCGACCGCAAAATGATCCACACCCTGCGCGGGGTTGGTTATGTCCTCCGAGCCTCCTAATCCGATTCCCGCCAATTCCGAATCCATCCAATCGCCCCGGAACAGCCCGGGGGCTGATTGCGGATCCAACGTCCATCCCCCCCGCCATACCCGAACGGAGGACTCCTTCCTATCCGGGTTTCGGCGGCGTAATTTCAGCATCCGACTCAATCTTTGGTATGCCGCGTTTTTCACCCTGGCGGCCGCCAGCCTTTTTTTTGTGGCCTACTACGTCCTGGCCACCTCGATTCGGCTGCGCGAAAGAGATATTTTGAAGGCCAAACTCGAGGAATACCGCGCCTGGTATGAAGCTGGCGGATTGGAGGGGCTTCGGCAACGGTTTCTGCACCAACAAAACACGGACCAATATGCCTTCTTTGTGAGGGTGGTTGGGGCCAGTCGCAACGCGCTGTTTCTGAGCGTGCCCCAAGCCTGGGAAGGACTCGATCTCAAACGGATCGAGATCGGGCCTCGATCCGCGGGGGATCAATGGGTGACGCTTCCGGGCAATGAGCGTCAGGCAGGCTGGATCTTCACGGAATCCCTGCTGAGCGGCGGGCGGGTGTTGCAGGTCGGGAAGTCAGTGGATGCCTCGGAGCCGCTGTTGAGGCGTCTGCGCCTGGCCTTCGGTCTGGTCCTCCTGGCCGTGGTGATTCTTGGATTTTGCGGCGGGGCACTGCTCACCCATCGCGCCCTTCAACCGGTGCGCCAACTGGGAGACACCGCGCGACGGATCATTGAAACCGGCCAGATGAACGCCCGAGTGCCCACACGCCCATCCCAGGATGAATTCGACGACCTGGTCCAGTTGATCAACCGAATGCTTGCCAGGAACGAAGCATTGATCCGGAGCATGCGAGAGGCCTTGGACAATGTGGCCCATGATCTTCGCACACCGCTGGCCCGGCTCCGGGGAACAGCCGAAGTCGCCCTGCAGAATCCCTCCAATCCTGAAGCGATGCGGGAAGCCCTTGCCGATGCCTTGGAGGAATCCGAGCAGGTGCTTACGATGCTGAAAATGCTGATGGACATCTCGGAGGCCGAGGCCGGAACCTTGAAATTGAACCGGGATTCCTGTTTCCTGGATCAATTAGTCGAGTCCGTGGCTGATCTTTACCAAATTATTGCCGAAGAAAAGCAGATCCAGCTCACGTTCAATGTTCCCTCGGGTCTCGAAGTGCTGGCCGACCGAGTTCGATTGCAGCAAGCCTTGGGCAACCTGGTGGACAATGCGATTAAGTACAATACGGCGGGCGGCTGGGTGAGGATCCAGGCTCAAGAGGAATCGAACCAGGCAAAAATTACTGTCGAGGACAACGGAATGGGCGTTCCCCCGGAAGATCTCCCGAGAATCTGGGACCGCCTGTTTCGTGGGGACAAAAGCCGGTCACAGAAGGGCCTGGGCCTTGGGCTGAGCCTAGTGAAAGCCATTGTGGAGGCCCACCACGGCCAAATCACCGTCCAAAGCCATCCGGGCAAGGGTTCGCAGTTTGTCTTGCTCCTTCCCCTCTACTCGAACGATACCCGATCGGACTCCACGTCTACGCACGGGTCTTCTTCGTGAGGATTATCGTCTTATCGTTTTACGGCACTCCAAGCTTCAAGCGTTTGGTTTTGGATCAATCCATGCTCGCCCTGGGAGTTGAGGGCGTTTTTACCATAGGCCCAACGCAGCACATTGGTGCCCGCCTCGATGCGGAATGACATGGGTTGCCTTTCGACCTGCCCGGAAATCTTCGCCTGTTCTTTGCCCGTGATATAAAACGGCAGGATTGTCCACGATAATGACATCCTGGTCCTGGGCGCGGATAAACAGACTCGCCGAATTGCCGACAATGCCATAGGCTCGGAGCGTTCATGCCTCCGGAACTGGTGACGGCAGTCACTTCATCCCGGAAAGCCGTCAGCGATCTGGCGGTGGGAAACGTGCTGGGCGCGAACGTTGCCAATCTCAGCCTGATCATAGGAACGGCGGCGGTGATTCAGAGCGTCGCAATGGATCGTGTGACGCAATTGTTCAATTTGCCAGCAATGCTTGTGATGATCACAGTCCTCTTTTGGATGCTGCGGACCGGTTTCCGGGTGAGCCGGCGCGAAGGCGGGGTGCTGCTGGCGATGTATGGAGCTTACCTTGTGGCTGTCGTCGGGATCACAATTGCGACGGCAAGATAGCCGTTGGGGCGGCATCGCCCTTCGCTGGCACTCCCGAATCCCGCTGGAGATGGACGGTCTGTGTCGGAAAGGCGAACTCGATGCCTTCGGCGCCGAAACGTTGTTTGATCTTCAGGTTCAAGTCCTGCATGCCCGCCAGAAAATCCTTGTATACCGTGCTTTTCCACCAGTAAATGACGAGCAAGTTCAGCGAAAAATCGTTGAACTTGTCGAAACTGATCCACACGTCGTGCGTCATCGGGTGGGAGCGATAAACCTCCTCCAGGATGGCGACGGCCCGCAGCACTTTGTCCGGCGGCGTGTCGTAGGTGATGCCAATGTTCATCACCGACTTGATATTGGGGCGCGCGGTAATGTTGGTGATAGTGGCGTTGCCCATGGTTTTGTTTGGCACGGTGACCAGGTGGCCATCGAGATTGCGCACGCAGGTGCTGCGGAAACCGATGGTTTCCACCGTGCCATCCACCTGATCGAGCTTGATGCGGTCGCCGACCTTGAACGGCTTGTCCACCAGGACCGCCACCGCGCCGAAAAGATTGGCCAAGGTGTCCTGTGCCGCAAGGCCCATCGCCAGCCCGCCGATCGAGAGCGAGGCGATCAGACCCGTGACATTCAGTCCGAGATTCTGCGAGGTGACCAAAACGGCCACGATCACGACGAATACCTTCAGGGTCTTGCTGATCAGCGGCAGCAGTTGGCGGCTGAACTGCTCGTTCTCCGGGGTTGTGGTGCGCTCTTTCCAGACACGCACCCACGCGTCAACGGCCTTGAGCAGCACGTAGGTGATGGAAACCGCGACGATGGTTTTTAGAGCCTTGGAAAAGAAGTCTTCGAGGACGGCGGGCCAGGCGTAAACCTGCATCCCGATGTGGAGGAGAATCACGAACGACACGATCCGCACCGGCCCACGCAGCAAATCGACGAGCACATCGTCGAACGTTGTGGCAGTCCGCGCCGCCCATTTCTTCACCCGGCTGCTGATAAACGCGTCCAGCATCCTCGAGACGTAGAACGCGAGAAAGATGTAAATCAGCGAACTCAGGTATTGCCACAAAGGAATGTCCGCGAATGGCGCCCATTGGAGCGGCGCGAGGCGGTCCAGCCCAAACGTCAACCATGCTTTTTGCGGCGTGTCGGCAATGACCTCGCTTTCGAAATCAACCGGCAGGCGAGCTTTGATGTCTGGCTGGGCCTGCGTCCCGAAGACGAAAAAGAGCAGGTGGATCAGGATTAGGACCGACAGCGCGAAGGGCTTCTTGGAGGCGGAAAACTTCATGGTTATCAAAAGGGTCATCATGGTCTCCCAGCCTCGATGGGCCGGGTTTAACTTACTCTAGCGATTGCCATGCCAGCGATGCCATGCCACGCTCCGGGCCGAATTCCAGCGGTTGGCGCGCTGTGTGGGTGCAGGGTTGACGCGGGAAGTGACGGGCGGGAGGCCACCTATGGCTACCGACTGGCCACTTGGGAACCCTCGGAATCACTGCCGGGAAGCCGCAGTCCTCAGCCCCCTTTTGCCGCTTCCGCTTCGGCGAGTTTGCGGATGTGCTCCCGGAAATCCTCATCCTCGCCCTTGAGCAGTTCGGGCAGGGCGCCGCGAAAGTCCTTTCGGCGGCACCATTCTCGCATGTAGTCCTCCCACGATTGCCAGAGGCGCTTGGTCTGCTTGTCCATCTTCTCCTCGTAGACCAGCAGGTAGGCGCGCTCGAAAAGGGAAACCAGGATGCTGAAGATAGCCAGCTTGCGTTCGCTCTGCTCGTCGGTCAGGGGCTCGAGTGTGGCCTGTTTGCGGAGCAATTGCAGGTCCGGGTTCGCGAGCACCAGTTTGAGAAACGCGGTGTATTCGTCGGAAAGCCGTTGGTAGATTTCTTCCTCCTCGTTCTGCCGCTGCCGCCGTTGCTCGATCATGAACACCAGGATGGCCAGCGGCAGACCGAAGATGGTCACCACATAACTCAGCGCTTCCGACCATTCAAACCAAGTCATTGTTGAGAATCCGGTTGGGGGGGTTGATCCGTAGTTTCGCCCGCGGGCCGCGCGCCGAAGTGGGTGAGTTTCTCTCGCATGGTGGTGCGCGTCACGCCGAGCCAGCGCGCGGCCTTGGCTTGATTGCCTTGGGCCAGTTGAATAGCGCGGGTGAACAACTCGCGCTCCAGATCTTCAATCATCAGGGCTCGCGCGCATTCGATATCGCCCGACTGCGCGCGGGCGAGCAGGTCGTTGAAATAACTTGCGATAGTTTGATCGGCGGCGACTGCCGGTTTGCGGCCGCGCGCGGAAGCTTGTTGAACGTGATCCATTCCAACGGGATAGCCGCGGGCCAGGAGCAACGATTGGCGCACCGCATTCTCCAACTCGCGAACGTTGCCGGGCCAGTTCCGGCTTTGGAAAAACGCAATGGCCTCCGGCAAGATCGCGGGCGAGTTCTGGTCCAATTCGGCGGCGGAGCGTTGGAGAAAATATTTCACCAGGTCGGGAATATCCTCGGCGCGCTGGCTTAACGGCGGCAAGCTGATGGTGACCGCGCTCAACCGGTAGAACAAATCCTCGCGGAATTGGTGCTCCTCCATCGCTTTCTCGAGGTCACGATGCGTCGCGGCCAGCACGCGCGCGTCCACCGGAATTCTCTCATTGCCGCCGACGCGCTGGATGTATTTCTCCTGCAATACGCGCAGCAGCTTGATCTGGGTGCCCGGCGTCATGTCGCCAATCTCATCCAGAAAGATCGTCCCGCCATGCGCCTGCTCGAACCGGCCGAGGCGGCGGGCCTGCGCCCCGGTGAACGCGCCGCGTTCATGTCCGAACAGTTCGCTCTCGAGGAGGGTTTCCGGAATGGCGGCGCAATTGACGGCGATGAACGGCTGGGCGGCGCGCGCGCTGTGCTGATAAAGGGCGCGCGCGACCAACTCCTTGCCCGTGCCGGTTTCGCCGCGGATCAGCACGGTGACGTTGCTGGCGGCGACGCGGCCAATTTCCTTGTACACAGTCTGCATGGCGCGGCTGTTGCCGATGATGGCCGTCCGCGCGGATTGCGCCGCGCCGACTTCGATGGGCTCGGAAGCCAGCCGGTTGCAGGCGACGGCTTTCGCCACGAGATCGAGCAGTTCGGCCACATCGAACGGCTTGAGCACATAGTCGAAAGCGCCACGTTTGGTCGCCTCGATCGCGGTTTCCGTCGTTCCGAACGCGGTCACCAGAACGATGGGAAGCTTGGGCTTGGCCGGGTGCAACCGGCCCACCAGCTCCAGACCGGACAATCCGGGCATCTTCAAGTCGGTGATGACCACATCAAAAGCCTGCGCCAACGCCTGCGCCAAACCGTCGTCGCCGCGCGTGGCCGTGGCGACGTGATAGCCTTCGGACTGCAATTCTTTCTTCAACCCCGCCACGATGCCGGGGTCGTCTTCAATCAGCAGAATTTTGGGCTGCGGGTTCATGGCTGGCTACAGGCTCCGAGTGGGGCAGCAGGATGGCAAAGGTCGTGCCGCGATTCACATCGTCGCGGCACTCCAACGCGCCACCGTGCTTTTCCAGAATGCGGCACGAGATGGCCAGGCCCAGGCCAGTGCCTTCCTCCTTGGTCGTGAAGAACGGGTCAAACATCCGCTTTCGCACTTCCGGTGGGATACCCTTGCCGGTGTCGCTTACCTCGATAATGACCACAGGGCGGGTGCGGCCCGCAAGGCGTTCCCGGCCGGTGCGGGAACGGAGCGTAATCGTGCCGCCGCTCTCCATGCTCTCGGCCGCGTTTTGAATCAGGTTGATCAACACCTGTTCCATCTGATGCGGGTCAACCCGCACCCAAAGGTCCGGCACGGATTCCAGGTTCAGCCGAATGGAAGTCTTTTCCAATTGAGGACCGAAGAGCGATTGCATTCGGGCGAGCAAACTGTCGGCGGAGACCGTGTGGAGCCTGGGTTCGGTGGGGCGGGCAAACTGCAAGAACTCCTGCACGATGCGCTCGAGGCGCTGGATTTCGTGGCCGATCACCAGAGCGTCCTCCTGTTCGGACGAGTTCGCGGCCAGACTCTTCTTCAAGCTGTGCAGGCGGACGTTGATGGCTGTGAGCGGATTCCGGATTTCGTGGGCCACGCCGGCGGCCAGCGTGCCGAGCGACGCCAGTTTCTCATGCCGCGCCGCGCGAGCGCGGCTTTGAATGACCTGGGCGCGGAGTGGGGCGATGCGGGCACGGTAAATCAGCCGCGTGGCGGTGAAACCGAGGATCACCAGCAGCATGACCGACGCGGCCAACAGCCATTGCAGGACTTCCACGGAACGATGCGATTGCATGACGAACTGGTTCAGCGCTTCACGCTCCGCCACCTTCAGCTTCCCGGTGAGAGCCAGAAGCTGCGCGTCACGTTCGTCCAACCGCTCCAGCAGCGGCCTCGGCGGCGCCCCTGAATCGGTTTGCCCCTCCGCCTGAAACAAATCGCGCGTCCTTGTGAGATACTGCTCGAAGGCGCCTTCGATCTGGTGCAGCAGGTCCACCTCGAGTGCGGTCGTCACAAAGCCTTTCTGCGTCTTGAGCCAGAGTTTCAATTCCTCGCCCATTTTCTCAAAGGCCGTCCGGTCCGCCGGATTCTTGTGCAAATCGAAACGCTGCACCGCTTCGTTCAATTCCGCGACGGTGGTCAAGATGCGTTCCGCCAGGTGAAAACTCTCGGTCTGCACCGTGCCGAAGTTCCGCCACAGCAGACGAAGTTCCTGCCAGGCGGAATAGCCGGCCCAGCCGACCAACCCGGCCACCACCACCACGGCCACAACAAACCCGAAAATTTGCGGCTTAACATTCATTAGGTGAGCAGTGATCGGCCAGCCTTGGATTCCCCACCGACCACGGGGCGCGGATGGTTTGCCGCTGCGCGTTGCATAAGCGCCTGCAAACGAGCAGGCCGCATCGGCAATACTCCCCTGGCACATCGCCAGCTAGAGGGATTCCTGTTCGCGCGCTTCATGCGTACATGATGAAGCAAACGAAGCGGACGCGCGACTATAATAAAACTGATCAATACCGCCAGTGACCGGTCCCGCGGCCCGATCAGCCCGTGGGACAACCTCAGATCGGGAAGAAACCACCTGCTACGAACGATAGGCAAGCGTGGCTGTCGGGAGGACCGAGGCATACCGGCTTGGGATTGACGATTCCTGAAACCGGATCTATCCCGCGTTCGACAAGGCACTGGCTGCTGGAAAGCGCACATTTATGAAAAAGACAATACTGGTGGTGGACGATGAGAGTTCGATCCGTGACGCATTGAGCAAAGTCCTGCGCGCGGAGGGTTACGAGGTCGTCTCGGCCGAAAACGGGCAGGAAGCCATTGAGGAATTCGGAGAAAAGAAGATTGACCTTTTTCTCCTGGACCTCGGCCTGCCGGTGAAAGACGGCTGGCGCACTTTGGAATGGCTGGCACAAGTCAATCCGCTCCTGCCTGTGATCGTTATCACAGGGCGGTTCGAGCAACGGGAACTGGCGGAGCAGGCGGGCGCGGATGCCCTGATGGAGAAGCCGCTCAACGTGCTGCGCCTGCTGCAAACAATCCGCGAGTTGATCAATGAGCCGATGGAGCGCCGCTCCAAACGCGCGAAGAACCGCGCGTCGGGCTTTCGCTACGTGTCGTGCGACCATGAGCTGTTTCGCGAGATGCTGAAGGCACGATTCACCACTCCCTCACCGTGCTCCGAAACAAAAACCCGATGACCTTCCGACGCAATGACCGCGAACCCAACCCCCAAACCGAATCCAACCGGGAAGCGAACGCGCGACGCGCCGTGTCCGGCAAAAAACACTGAAACCATGAGAAAGAAAATCCTCGTGCTCGACGATGGCCCGCAAATCCGTGAGGCGTTGCGCAAGGCCTTGCGCGATATGGAAAAGCAGTTGGAGATGACCCGGGAGCCAGTACAAGGAAGCCCCGAGGAAATTCCATGAATTCAACGCCGATGCCGGCCCTTTGCCGAAATCTAATTTTGACCCGAGACTACGCACCCGATGTCGTCTGCCCCGCTTCGTCCACCATCGCGAACAAGCCGTGACCTTGTTGGCAGGCAACCTTGGGAACAATCCAACCCTGACTTTTACACCGGCCCGCAACTGGATGCTGTCCGCAGAACACTTGAAGAGTTCTCGGCGAAGCGTGGATCGCCGCTGCTCATGAGTGGATTCCCACTCGCCACCGGGTGGCGGATAACCACCAGCGCCTCCGCTTTCAACCCGTTGCCATTCAGCACAAAGGCAGGATAAACGCACGCTGGCACGACGCCAGCTATTGGCCATTGGCATAGGCCGTTGCCGAGGAAGGCAGCGCCCGGCGAAACACCGGGTCGACGGCAAGAGCAACTTGCCACTCGGCGGAATTCCGAGCCGCTGCCCCAACGCCTTGGCCTGGCAGCGAGCTTGATAAAAGAGAGCTTTGAGGCAGAGCTTCCTTCACCGCCGGAACTCCGCCCCGAAACCGAAACCACAGAAAGATGATCGCATGAAAAAAGAAAAAGCGAATAACAAACCGGCGAACGAATCCCGAACCAAATCCGTTCACATCGAATTCTCCCATCCGACTGCCGCGACGGTCAGGATCGCGGGGAGTTTCAACGACTGGCGGCCCGAGGCGACACCGATGATTCCGCTCGGCGAGGGCCGGTGGGTGAAGGATTTGGCCTTGCCACCCGGCACTTATGAATACTGCGTGGTGGTGGACGGGGACTATCAGCCCGATCCGCATGCCCGGCAAACCACCCCCAATCCATTTGGCGGTGTCAACTCCGTCTTGAGCGTGCAAGCCCCGGCTTGAACACCGGATCCGGTGCGGATCAGCGCCGCTTCCTCGTAGACGGCGAGTGGCGCGACGACCCGGAATGCTCCCTGCGCGTGCCAACCCCCTATGGCAGTCATAACGCCGCGCGACAGGTCGTCTAAACACGACCTGCTGTTTGACGGGGGAAATGGAATTGGTAGAATGCCTCGTTTGGCCTGGATACCGCGGCGCAGAACCCGACGATAGAACCATGAAGACCAGCTCGACCAAACCGATGAGATCGCCGATGCGCGGTTTGCGCCGAATACTTGTCCCGACCGATTTTTCGGACAAGGCGGCGCGGGAATTGCGCGTGGGCCTCATCGTGATGGCCATGCAAGGCCGCACCGGTTTGAAGCGGGCCTTGCTGGGCAGCACCGCCGGTCGCGTCGTGCGCCACGCGCCATGTCCGGTGCTGGTCGTGCGCTAAGGAGCTATCATGAACCAAACCAAACACAGCATGAAGGAATTCACTTTCAATTGTTCCATCTGTGGACAGCCCATTCTGGCGAGCAAGGATTGGGCAGGCCGTCAGATGAATTGCCCGTCGTGCAACACACGCATCACCATCACAGTCACAGCCAAGCCCAAGAAACGAACACGCCTTGCGTCGCCGGCCAAGACCCGCGCCAAGCCGGCGGTCCCCTCCAAACGCCCGCCGGGTTTCCTATAAATGAACGCAACCCTGTCTGTTCCAAACAAGGAGTCCCACCCCATTTCCTTGGGGAATAACGTGGAGATGAACGCGCCTTGGCATCAGCTTGAGACCCAGGAAGCCTCGCGGCGTCTGTCCGTGGACTTCCATCAGGGCCTGTCCGCCGAAGAAGCCAGGCGCCGCCAGGCTGAGTTTGGTTTGAACCAGATGACGGCTCGGCGCGGCACGCCGGCGTGGGTGAAGTTTCTTCAGCAATTCAACCAGGCGCTGGTCTATATCCTGCTCGCGGCCACGGTTGTTTCCGCGGCGTTGGGCGAATGGGTGGACGCGGCGGTGATCTTTGGCGTGGTGTTCATCAACGCGGTCGTGGGATTCCTCCAGGAATCCAAGGCCGAACGCGCCATTGAGGCATTGGCTAAGATGGTGCGGACCGAGGCGACCGTGCGGCGCGAGGGCCGCAAGCGGCGCGTGCCCTCGGCCGAGCTCGTGCCGGGGGACGTGGTATTGCTGCAATCGGGCGACAGCGTTCCCGCCGATCTGCGCTTTTTCGAGGTGCGCAGCCTTCAGGTCGAGGAGGCCGCCCTCACCGGCGAGTCGGTTCCCGTGCAGAAGAGCGTTCAGCCGCTGTCTGCCGACACCGTGCTGGGTGACCGGAAGAATCTAGGATTCGCCGGCACGCTGATCACCTGCGGTCAGGCGGAAGGCGTGGTTATTGCGACGGGCGATCGCACGGAAATGGGGCGTATCGCCACTATGATTCACGAGGCAGTGGACCTTTCGACGCCGCTCACACGCAAGATTGCCCAATTCAGCCGACTGTTGCTTTATGTGATTCTCGGCCTCGCGGCCTTGACATTCCTCGTCGGGGTGCTGCGCGGCGAGAAAGCGGCGGACATGTTCATGGCGGCGGTCGCGCTGGCTGTGGGCGCGATTCCCGAGGGCCTGCCGGCCGCGGTCACCATCACGCTGGCCATCGGGGTGGCGCGGATGGCC
>Ga0116153_10001484_pt1 | contig 21650 bp, 15 predicted proteins | sample AD_UKC028_MetaG_FD_89896 | JGI IMG/M metagenome (GOLD analysis project Ga0116153, IMG submission 89896) | Active sludge microbial communities of municipal wastewater-treating anaerobic digesters from USA - AD_UKC028_MetaG | ecosystem: Engineered > Bioreactor > Anaerobic > Digestate | place: USA...
GGAGGAGGCGGAACACACGGTCAAGGTGATGGGCGGCGAGGACTGGGAGCTCTGGATCCGCGCCCTGCGGAACACGGGGGTCCTGGCCCCGGACGCCGAGACCCTGGCCTACACCTACATCGGCCCGGAGCACTCCTGGCCGATCTACCGGTCCGGCGCTCTGGGCAAGGCCAAGGCCCACCTGGAGGCCACGGCCCGGACCCTGGACTCCCTGCTCAAGCCCGGCGGGGGAGCCGCCTGGGCGGCGGTCATGAAGGCCGTGGTGACCCGGGCCTCCGCGGTCATACCGGTCATCCCCCTCTACGTCTCCACCCTCTTCAAGGTGATGAAGGAGAAGGGAGTCCACGAGGACTGCCTGGACCAGGGACTGCGGCTTTTCCGGGACCGCCTGCTCCGGAAGGACGTGCCCACGGACCCGGAACGCCGGATCCGCCTGGACGACCTCGAGATGAGCCCGGAGATCCAGTCGGAGACCACCCGCAGGATGATGACCGTGACGGAAGAGAACGCCGAGGCCGTGACGGACGCCGAGGGCTTCCGGACGGACTTCCTCCAGGCTCACGGTTTTGCTGTACCCGGCGTGGACTACGGGGAGGACTGATGTACCGCGGGCGGCCCGTGCCGCCCGCCCGTGAACCGAGCACCGCACGCTTTCCCGGCCGCCGGGAAAGCCTTGCCGGTGAGGCCTCCGCCCCGGGCGGGATCTTCACCGGCCAGCCGCGGCCGCGCCCGGACCGTCGAGGAGGAGGCAGCCCAGAACCAACATGAACCCACAAGGATACCAACCCGTAGATTGTCCGGAGCCCGGATACCTCCGGGGCTCGACGGCGGGCGAACGGCGGCAAAAAAGGAGACAGTCCCCAGGATCCAGGACTCAGATGACGGGAGCCGGGTGTCGGGACTCGGGGGACGGGAACCCGGGAGAGCCGGACCCGGACCACCCCGGGTCCTTCCTGTCGGATGCCCCGGAAGCCGGAAATCAGGCTGATTCTACGAAACTTCACATAAAACCATACTGAACAATATTATCTGAACTCACCCCGTATTCTCTCTTCCGTCCACTGTCCACTGTCCACTGTCCACCGTCCACCGCTATACTCCCCCCATGAACCTCCTGGTCCTGGAACCCCGCGAAATCGGAACCCCCCTGCCCCGCTCCGATCGACGGGTGGAGCACACGAGGAAAATCCTCAAAAAAGGGGTCGGCGACGTTCTGGCCGCGGGACTCGCGGGAGGACCCGGGGATCCCTGCCCCCTGGGCACGGCCCGGGTGGAATCCTGGGACGGGAGCCGCATGGTCTTCTCCTTCGCACCCGAGCGGGAGGCCCCGCCCCTGCGCCCGGTCTCCCTGATCCTCGGATTCCCCCGGCCCATCCAGGTGACCCGCATCCTCAAGGACCTGTGCAGCCTGGGGGTCCGCCGCATCCTCATGGCCCCCACGGACCTGGGGGAGAAATCCTACGCGGACAGTACGATCTTCAAGGAGCGGGACTTCCTCCGCCCCCTTTTGGAGGGGGCGGAGCAGGCGGGGAATCCCCGGCTTCCTGAGGCGGATGCCTTCCCGTCCTTGGCCGCCGCCCTGGCGGCCCTGGGCTCCGCCGCACCCGGGGAAACCCGGTGGGCCCTGGATCCGTACCGGGCGGAGGGAGCCTTCGGGAGCCTCCTGGACTTCGGCGCGGGCACTCCGGGCCCCGGTCCTTCGGGATCGGCCTCCCGGGCCTTCACCTTGGCCGTGGGCTCCGAGCGGGGCTGGACGGACCGGGAACTCGACGCCCTGGCCGCCTCCGCATTCCGCTTCGCCTGCCTGGGGGACCGTATCCTCCGAACCGAGACCGCCTGCGCCGCCGCGGTGACCCTCGCCCTCGCCTCCCTCGGCCGGCTTTAAGCCAGAAGCCCCTCCAGTTCGTCCACCAGGCGGGCGAACTCGGCGCAGGCCGCTTCCACGGGCCCCGGGGTGGACATGTCCACCCCCGCCAGCTTCAGGGACTCGATGGGGAAGCGGGACCCCCCGGACTTGAGGAAGGCGAAGTAGGCGTCCCGCTCCGCCTTCCCGCCCTCCAGGACCCTCCGGGCCAGGGCCGCTGCCGCGGACACCCCGGTGGAGTACTTGTAGACGTAGAAGGCGTTGTAGAAGTGGGGAATCCGCAGGCCCTCCAGGTCGCTCGTCGGCTCGAAGACCAGGTCCGGCCCGAAGTATTTCTCAAGGAGTTTCCGGTATTCCGCCCGCAGGAAATCCACCGTCAGGGGGGTGCCGCCCTCCAGGGCGGCGTGGGAGAGCCGCTCGAACTCGGCGAACATGGTCTGCCGGTGCAGGGTCGCCAGAAGGTCGTCGACCTTGGTGTTCACCAGATAGGCCTTGAGGGCCTTGGAATCCGCGTTCCGGTACATGTACTCGAACAGGAGTTCCTCGTTGAAGGTGCTGGCCACCTCGGCCTCGAAGATCGTGTAGTTGTACTGGAGGAAGGGATTGTTCCGGGCGGAATAGTAGGAGTGCATGGAATGTCCGCCCTCGTGGGCCAGGGTGAAGACGTCCCGGAGCACGTCCTCCTTGTAGTTCAGGAGGATGTAGGGATCCCCCGTGAAGGAGCCCGCCGAGAAGGCCCCGCTCCGCTTGCCCTTGTTCTCGTAGCGGTCCACCCAGGCGCCCGTGAGGCCCGCGCGGAGGGTGTCCACGTACTCGGGACCCAGGGGGGCCAGGGCCGCGCAGACCACCTCCACGGCCTCGTCGTAGGTGTACCGGGCCTTGGCCGCGGGCACCAGGGGGACGTAGACGTCGTAGTGACGGAGCTCCGAAACGCCCAGGACCCGCTTGCGCAGGGAGTAGTACCGGTGCAGGGCCGGCAGGCTGGCCCCGACAGCGGACACGAGGTTGTCGTAGACAACCTCGGAGACGTCGTCCGGAAAGAGGGCCGCCGCCCGGGCGGAGGGGAAGTTCCGGACCTGGGCCCGGTACTTGTCCAGCTTGCAGGAGCCCGCGTAGAGCTGGGCCAGGGTGGTCTTGTGGGCCTCGAAGGATCCGTAGAACTGGAGATAGGCCTTGCGCCGCACCTCCCGGTCCGCGTGTCGGAGGAGGGAGGCGAAGGTGGACTGGCTGAGCTTGCGGGGCCCCTCGGGAGTCTCGACCTCCCCGAAATCCAGGTCCACGTTCGTGAGGACCGAGAAGGTCTCCTGGGCGGTCTGTGCGGCTTCGGCCTGGAGGGCCAGGAGGCGCTCCTCGGGCTCCGAGAGGACGTGGGGCTTGAAGCGGATCAGCTTGCGGAGGAAGACCCGGTACTCCGCGAAGTCCTCGCGTCCGAGCCAGGCTTCCAGGGACTCGTCCGGTATCCTCTGGATCTCCGGAACCAGCCAGCTCCACTCGCCCTGTCCCTCCGTGGCGGCCATCATGTACCGGCCGGCCCGGGCGCGGTTCTCGGAATCCCCCTCGTCCTCGGTCTGCCGGAGATCGGCGTAGTACCCCAGACGCTCCTCCAGGATGCCGTAGTCCCGGAAGAAGGCCAGGGCCGCGAGGAGGCTCTCCGGTGACCGGGCCAGGGTTCCCTTGAAGGAGGCGATGCGGGGTATGCGGGACTTGAGGTCCGAGAGTCCCCGCTCCCAGGCGGCGTCATCCGGAAAGAGCTTCGAAAGGTTCCAGCGGTCCTCGGGGCGGACATCCTTGCGCACGGGTATATCGTTCGCTGCCATGGTCATCCTCCTGGTTCGATTCGGGCCTGGGTCGATCGGGTGAGTATACACCACCGGGCGCGTTTATCCACGGCGGGATTGACACCCCGCGGCGGGGGGACGAACATTCCCGGGATACGACTCCACGAAAGGCGGACCGGATGCGGGAAGGCATGGATACAGGACTCCGCTGCGACCTGGATTCGGAGCGGCCCGCCCCGGGCCCGGCGATGATCGTCGTCTTCGGCGGGACCGGGGACCTGGCGCGCCGGAAGATCGTACCCGCCCTGTACAACCTCCTGCGCGAGGGGCGGCTCCACCCGGACTCCCGGATCCTCTGCGCGGGCCGGAGGGCCCTGGATCCCCGCGAATACCGGGAGGGCCTTCGGGAGGCCGCCGCACGGTTCTCCCGGACCGGATTGGACCCCGCGGCCTGGGACCGCCTGGCCGCCCGGATCGAATACCGGGAGGGCGACCTCGATTCCCCGGCCCTCTACGATTCCCTGGCGCGGACGCTCTCCTCCCCGGGATCGCCCGCGGACGCCCTCTTCTACCTGGCGGTCTCTCCGGAGCAGTTCGGACCCGCGGCCCGGGGACTGGCCCGGGCGGGCCTGGGCACCGCGGGCCGGCACCCCGACGACACGGCGCCCTACCGGCGCCTGATCGTGGAAAAGCCCTTCGGCCGCGACCGGGCGAGCGCCCGGGCCCTCAACCTGGAGCTCCAGGACTGCTTCGCGGAGCGGGACATCTTCCGGATCGACCACTACCTGGGGAAGGAGACGGTCCAGAACCTCCTGTACCTGCGCTTCGCCAACTCCGTGTTCGAGCCCCTGTGGAACCGGCGCTACGTGGAGAGGGTGGAGATCGACGTGCTCGAGGAGGAGGGAATCGGCACCCGGGGGGGCTACTACGATGGGGCGGGGGCCGCCCGGGACATGCTCCAGAACCACCTGGTCCAGCTGCTCTGCCTCACCGCCATGGAGCCCCCCGCGGGGCTCGATCCGGAGTCCATCCGGGACGAGAAGGTCAAGGTCCTGAAGTCCATCCCCGCCTATTCCCCGGAGGAGCTCCGAAGGCGTAGCCTGCGCGGCCAGTACGGGGCCGGATCCGACGCCGCGGGCCGCCCCCTCCGGGGCTACCGGGAGGAGGACCGTGTACGCCCCGGGTCCCGGACCGAGACCTTCGCGGCCCTCCGCCTGGAGGTGGACAACTGGCGCTTCGCGGGGGTGCCCTTCGTCCTCCGCACGGGCAAGGCCCTGGACCGCCGGGTCAGCGAGATCCGGGTCCTCTTCCGCAGGCCCCCGGGGACCCTCTTCCAGGGCAGCTGCGGGGACCGCCTGGGTCCCAACGGCCTCATCCTCCGGATCCAGCCCGACGAGGGTCTCTGGCTGACCTTCAACGCCAAGGTCCCCGGCCGGGCCGCAGTGGAAAGCGGGGCCCTCCGGTTCTCCTACCGGGAGAAGGCCGATTCCCTGCCCGAGGCCTACGAACGGCTCCTGGCCGACGCCCTGGCCGGGGACTCCACCCTCTTCATCCGGTCCGACGAGACCGAGGCCGCCTGGTCCCTGGTGGACCGCCTGGAGGAGGCCTGGGCGGACCCGGCCGCCGCGCCGCCGGTCCTCTATCCCGCGGGCTCCCCGCCCCCCGCGGCGCCCTGAGGCCCCCGTGGAGATCCTGCGGTTTCCTACCGAGGAGGCGTGGATCGAGGCCGCCCGGACCGCCTTCCGGACGGCGGCCGCCGCCGCGAAGCTCCGCGGATCGGACACCCTCCGGCTCTGCCTGGCCGGAGGCCGGACCCCGGAGCCCGTGTACCGGGCCCTGGCCCGGATCCCCCTCCGGGACGTGCGGGTCGAGCTCTGGCTCGGGGACGAACGGGAGGTCGACCCGGCCTCCCCGGACCGCAACGGGGGCCTCGTCCTTCGGGCCTTCCGGGACTGCGCCTGGGATCCGGCCCCGGTCTTCTTGCTTTGGCCGGGAGGTCCCGGCACGGAGGCCTGCCGGGCCGTGGAAGCCCGGCTCGCGGGGCTGGCCGAGCCCATTTTCGACCTGTCCTTCCTGGGAATCGGCGAGGACGGCCACACCGCCGGGATCTTCCCCGGGGGTCCCGAGGCCGTTGAGACGTCGAGGCTGGCCGTGCCGAGCCGGGCTCCCTCGGAACCCCGGGCCCGGATGACCCTCTCCCCCCGCGCCCTGGCCTCCACCCGGACGCTCCTCTATCTCCTCCGGGGGCCGGCCAAGCTCGGACTGGCGGAACGTTTGGCGGCAGGACCCGTCCCGGACGGACGAGCGGCTGTGGAGTACCCGCCGGACGGGCCGCGCTCCGGCGGAGCCTCCGGGACGCCCCGGGTACTCTTGCCCGCGGAGCTCGTGGCGCAGCGGGCCCGGGCCGTCGGCGCCGACGTGATCCTGTCGTACTGCGCGACCTGAAACCCGATCCCCCGGGCTCGATAAATGGCCCGAACGTCTTTCAAATCTCCGGGCCGCGTCCTACAATTACCCCGATGGAAACCAAGTCCCCGGCAGATTCCGACGGCTCGATCCTGGCCGCGGTCATGGGCTCCGCCCACCAGCACCTCCTGTCCCTGGGGGAGGACGGCACCGTCCTGGCCTTCCTTCCGACGGAAACACCTCTCCTGGGCCGGACCCGGGAGGAGGTCGTGGGGCGGAAGCTGGACGCCCTGTTCCGGGCCGACTACGTCCGGGTCTTCGACGGCAAGGACGCCTGGAACGAGATCGTCTACCTGGAGGGAACGGACGGGAAGCCCCGCCCCTTCGGGGTCCGCCGCATACCCGCGGACCGGGAGCCCTTTCCGGCCCTGGTACCCGGAGCCCGGGAGCATCTCCTGGTGAACGAGCTCCTCATCTACGGGGCCCTGGAGGACCTTCACGAACGGACCCTGGCCGAGCACGCCCAGGAGCTGGAGGCGGTCAACGAAAAGCTCAAACGCCAGACCCACCAGCTCCGCAAGGCCCTGGAGATCCTGGAATCCCGGAACCGGCAGATGATCAAGGAGCTCAACCTGGCGGTGGAGCTCCAGAAATCCCTCCTGCCCAAGTCCTATCCCCCCACTCCCTCGGCGGTCTTCACCCACCGGTACATACCCCTGGCCATGGTCGGGGGGGACTTCTTCGCCCTCTCCAAGATGGAGGGGGACCGGGTGGGAATCCTCATCGCCGACGTATCGGGGCACGGCGTGGCCCCGGCCTTCATCACCGCCATGATCCGGAGCCTCTTCGACTACCTGCATCCCCGGGAGGACTCGCCCGCGGAGGTGATCCGCCGGATCAACGAGGAGTTCTCCAAGATCGTGAACACCGACCACTTCGTCACGGCCTTCTACGGCATCTTCGATTTCGAGGCCATGTCCTGCACCTACTGCGGGGCGGGCCACCCTCCTCAGCTGATCGTCCATTCCGACGGGACCGTGACCCGCCTGGCCTCGGAGGATCCCATCATCGGAATGACCGAGGACTGCGACTACCACGACCGCTCGGCCGCCCTGGCGGGCGGGGACCTCCTGTGCTTCTACACCGACGGGGTCCAGGAAGCTCGGAACGCCCAGGACGAGATGTTCGGGGTCCGGGGGATCGAGGAGACGGTGATCCGGAACCGGAACTCGGACCTGGAGGCCGTGGCGGACGCCCTGATCACCGGGGTCATCCAGTTCATGAAGGATCCCTTCTTCGAGGACGACATCACCGTGGTGCTGGGGCAGGTCATCGAGAGCCTATGATCGGCTTTAGCCGATCATAGGCTCTCGGCAACGAAGCGCTTCGCGCTTCGTCGATCTCTTTAAGGACCCAGGCGAAAGGGCCGACTAGTGGTCGATGACTCCGACGCCTCAGCGGATACCGTTCACGTCACCCTGGTATGCCTCTGTCCACCGACCACCGACCACTGTTCACCGTATCCGTCTCACCCTCGGTATCCTCAGATCCCCGAAGGCGTCCAGGATACGGGCCATGAGGTCGAAGGACTCCTCCTCCAGGATCTCGGGGCGGTCGCCGGGGCCGTGGAGGAGGGCCCAGGTGGCGGGGGGCTCCGCGGGAAACTCCCCGTGCGGGGCTTGTGTCCCGTCCGGGCGCCCGTGGCGAGGGGCGGGACTCCTCGCGTCCAGTTCGGACCGCGGCAGGAGGGTCACGGTGACCGCGGGAATCCCGCCCAGGGCGAAGCCCAGGTCGTCGGACCAGGGCACGGGCAGGCGGAGGGGAGCCGCGCCGGCACGGCGGAGGGTCCGGGCCGCCCAGGACTCCAGGTCGCCGATGCGCCCGGCCAGGTCCCCGCAGTCCGGCCCCCGGGAGGCAAGAAGGTCCCGGGCGGTGGTGGACAGGATCGGCACGGTGCCCCGGCCGGTCACGTCGAAGACGAAGACCGCCGGCGGCTCCTCCCCCTCCCCCGCCAGGGCCTTGACCCGGCCCGCCAGGGCGCGTGCCACCGCAAAGGAGCCCTGGTCTCCCGCCCCCGAGGACTCCTCGGAATCCGTGAACAGGATCACGGTGTTGTGCGGCTCCTCCCGGAGGGCCAGGCGCCCGGCCAGGTCCGCAAGCTGGAGGCAGGCGGCGCCGTTGTCCAGGGCGCCGGAGCTACCGGGCCTGCGGTCATGGTGGGCCACGAGCAGCTTGGTCCGGTACCGGGGATTGTAGGAGGAATCCGGGAATTTCACAGCCAGGTGAAGGCTTCCGGCCAGGGGAATCCGGGCGGAAGCGACCCCGCGATCCCGGAGTAAGGCCTCCAGCACGGCGGGTCGGTCGGCGTCCGGTACGGTCAGGGCCCGTAGGAAGAGGGAGGGTATCACGCTGGCGGCAGTCTACCCCCGCGTATCCGGGGGGTCAAGGGAAGCGGCCCTTCATGTGGTGTTACCCCCGCGGGATCCCGTTGTTTCATTATTAGAAACATTCTCGCCCCGCGGGAAGCCGTCGCCCGGGTGGTTTCATGTTCCGGCCCCTTCCCGCCCGAGCGGGACAAGGAGGAGCCATGGACAGCATCGGAACCTGGCGGATCCTGTCCCTTCTGGAGACGCACGGGGAAGAGGAAGTTTATTCCGCCACGGACTCGGCCGACGAGGACCTCCGGCTTCGGATCCTCCATCCGAAGGCTCCGGAGGAGGACAAGATCGCCTTCGAGGAGATGGAGCGGACCGAGGAAGCCACCCTGGAGGGGTCGCGCCGGATCCGGGAGATCGGCCGGACCGAGGACGGACGGCCCTACGCCGTCTATTCGGCCCTCTGAGGCCGGAGGAACCCTCCGGGACCGGGCGGAACCGGCCTGCGGACGCCGTCCCGGATCGGCGGCATTGACGGAACGGCCCGCTCTCTTGGATACTGCTTTCCAAGATGAAACACCCAGCCAAGCCCCGTCCCGCCGCCGAATCCGGAGAGCCGGTACCCATACAACCGTCCGCCGCCCCGGGACCCGAGGTTAAGCGACCCGGAATCGCCGCCCTCGCGTACGCCGGGATCCTGGTCGGATCCGTCCCTCTCACCGGATTCTCCCGGCTCGACGGCCTGTACGTCGTTTACCTGCTCCTGACCCTGGCCGTCGCGGCCGGGGAGTTGGCCTTCCTGAGCGCGATTTTCCGCAAGGGCCGGACCGGGCTCTTCCCGGCCTGGAAGAAATTCACGGGGTATTCCATCCCGGTCTACTACTTCGCCCACGCCCTGCCGCGGATCGAGTGGAGCAACGCGGGCCTCATCGGCCCCGGACGGGTGCTTTTCCTTTTCATCCTGACCCTCGCGGCCGCGGCCGCGGGCGGCCTCGCCTTCTTCCTGGCCGGACGGCCCGGGGCCCTGGCCGCGGCGGGGGTGATCGAGTCCGAGGAGGTCTCCGACCGGGCCTTGCGGAAGCGCCGGGCCCGGGAACGCAAGCCCCGGGGCCTGGTCGCGGTCGTCCTGGACTGGGTCGACGCCATAGCCTGGGCGGCCATCGCCGTGCTGGTGGTGAACATCTTCGTCTTCCAGCTCTACGAGGTGCCCTCGGAGTCCATGGTGCCCGCCTTCCTGGTCAAGGACCGGCCCTTCACGGTCAAGCTCTCCTCAGGTCCCCGGGTCCCCCTGACCGAGTGGCGCCTTCCCTTCCTGCGCCTGCCGCGCCGGGGGGACGTCGTGACGATCTCCAACCCCCGGTACCCCGAGAACCACCGGGTCGACCTCAAGAAGCACGTCTCCCAGTTCGTCTACATGGTCACCCTGACCGCGGTCCACCTCGATTCGACCCTGCCGGACGGAACCCCCAAAGCGGATCCCCTGGTCAAGCGCATCACGGGAGTGCCGGGGGAAAAGCTCATGATGGTGGACGACGTCCTGTATGCCCGCCGGAAGGGCGAGCCCGGGTTCCGGAAGGTCGAGGAACCCTGGGCCGCGACGGACCTGTGGAAACAGGACGCGGCCCTGCGCCGTAAAATACAGCACCTGCCCCTGGACGAGGCGACCCGGGCCCTCCTCGCCCGCGTGGACGCCCTCAAGAACGGAGCCAAGCCCGAGGACCTGGGCGCGGCCGTCGGATCCTCGCTCGGACGGATCGAGGCGGCCCTGTCCAGGCTGGAAGCCTCGGGCCGGGAGGCGGCTTCCGGACCGGACATGTCCCGGACGGACCCCGCCCTTCGCACCCGCCGGGACGAGGCGGCCTCGGCTGCAGCCCGGGGCGAGAACCCCTTCGCGGAAGCCGGAGCCGCGGCCGAGGACCTCTCCCTGGCTCTGGCGGCCTCCGCGTCACCGGCGGTCCGATCGGCCCTGCGCGCCTATGCGGAGGGAGCGGCGGCCGCCGCGGCCGCTCCGGCGGCGAACGCCTACGACCGGGGCTCCCGGTCCCTGAACCTCCTTGTGAAGGCCAATCTCCTGGCCCGGATGGAGCGCGTGCTCGGCCTGCTGGCGGCGGGGACTCCCCTGGAGACCGCCGCCCGGGACCCCGAGCGGGGCCGCCTGGTCGCGGAGGCCCGGGAGCTCTACCTGTACCTGCAGGGCTTCTACGACAACCGGAATTTCCCCGAGTTCCCCGCCGGGGAGGCCTTCCTGGCCCCGGACGAGTACTTCGCCATGGGCGACAACCGCTACAACTCCCTGGATTTCCGGTTCCGGGAAACCCCCGCGACCCGGGCGCTGGATCCCGCGGATCCCGCCTCGGTCCGCTACGTCTCGATCCTGGAACCCTTCGCGGTCAAGCTCAAGTTCATCGAGGGCCACGCGGTCTTCCGGCTCTGGCCCCCGTCCCGGCTGGGAATCATTCGTTGAGATTAGGAGGAACCTCCCGATGAAAGAGATCCGCGTTACCTACCCGGACGGCCGGGTCCTCTCCTACCCCTTCCTGATCAAGGCCTCCGACGCCCTGGAACCCCTCGGGACCCTCCCCCGCCCCCTGGCCGCGGCGCTCATCAACAACGAGCTCTGCCCCCTGGACTACTTCCTCACCACCGACTGCACCCTGGCACCCGTGACCGTGGACACCAACCTGGGCGCGGTCACCTACCGCCGCTCCCTCTGCTTCCTCCTGGCCATGGCGTCCCGGGAGCTCTTCCCGAATCGCCGCCTGGTCGCGGGCATGGCCATCGGGACGGGGTTCTTCCATTTCTTCGACGACGACGAGAAGGACGACCCGAAGGACATCCGGATCCTGGAGAAGCGGATGCGCGAACTTGTGGCCCGGGACATACCGATCCACCGGGAATGGATGTCCTACTCGGGAGCGCTGGAGTATTTCCGCACCCAGGGCCAGACGGACACCCTGGCCCTGCTGGAGCACATGAACGACCCCCGGATAGCCGTGAACGAATGCGCCGGATTCCGGGACCTCCACGTAACCCCCCTGGTGCCGTCCACGGGGGTCCTGGCCGTCTTCGAGCTTCTGCCCTACCACGACGGCTTCCTCCTGCGCTACCCCCACAAGGAGGACGACAAGGTTCCCCCCTTCGAGGACGACCCGGTCCTCTACCGGATCGCCACGGAGTACCGGGAGCGAGGCAAGATCCTGGGGGTCTCCTCCGTGGGGACCCTGAACAGCATCAACTCCCCCAAGAAGATCAAGGAGTACATCCAGGTAGCGGAAGCCCTCCAGAACAAGAAGATGGCCGAATTGGCAGACCAGGTTGCCGCCCGGGCCGGCACGGTCAAGGCCCTCCTGATCGCCGGCCCCTCCAGCTCCGGGAAGACCACGACCTCCAAGAAGCTGGCCATCCAGCTCAAGGTCATGGGCTTCGAGCCCGTGGTCATCGCCCTGGACGACTACTTCGTGGACCGGGACCACACCCCCCGGGACGAGAACGGGGAATACGACTTCGAGTGCCTGGAGGCCCTGGACGTCGAGTACCTGAACGAACAGCTCGTGGAGCTCTTCCGGGGGGACGAGATCGAGCTGCCGGCCTTCGACTTCAAGACCGGGACCCGCCGGCCCTCGGGGAAGAAACTGCGGCTCTCCACGGGCCGGGAGATCGTCGTCATGGAGGGCATCCACGGCCTGAACGACAAGCTCACCCCGCGGATCCCCCGGGAGCAGAAATTCAAGGTCTACGTCTCCGCCCTGACCCAGCTCAACCTGGACGACCACAACCGCATCTCCACCACGGACAACCGCCTGCTGCGGCGGATCGTCCGGGACTGGCAGTTCCGGGGCAAGACCGCCCTGGATACCCTCAAGATGTGGGCCTCGGTCCAGCGGGGCGAGCGGCGCCACATCTTCCCCTTCCAGAACTCCGCGGACGCGGCCTTCAACTCCGCCCTGGACTACGAGCTCGGGGTCCTCAAGATCTACGCGGAACCCGTGCTCCGCTCCGTCAAGCCCATAGAGCCCGAGTACGCAGAGGCGGGCCGCCTGCTCGCGTTCCTGGCGAATTTCTCGCCGATACCCGCCCAGTTCGTGCCCGGAAACTCGATCTTGAGAGAGTTCATTGGGGAGAGCGAATTCAAGTATTGAGCCCTACGAATCGCGCCGGTACTCAAATCCGGGGCGGACGTTTGCGCACCGGCGAGACCGAACGTCCGGCGCGAGGCGCCGGGCGTATCTTCATACAGTAACAATAGATATATCAGCCGGAACCCTCTTCCCACGCCGGTTCCGCTTTACTTCCCGTTCCGGATGATCCATAATACGCGCAGGTTTCTCGAATTCCAAAGGAGGAGTTGAGATGAGCAGAAAAGTGTTGATCATCCTCGCCATCGTCACCGCGGCGGCCTTCGCGCTGGCCGGGTGCGGCGGCGGGGCCGGGGCGGGAGCCGGGGTCGCCAAGGGCGACACGGGCCCGCTCGTAGACAAGATCATCATCGACGTCCGGATGGACCAGTCCATCGCGGCCAAGGATACGGTGGAAGGCAAAACCGACATCTTCGCCTACGGCATGGACGCCAGCGTCTTCTTCGGCCTGCCCCAGGCGGACCGGGAGAAGCTCTCCGTCTACCCCGTTCCGTCCGGATCCTGGTCCTATCTCATGAACCCCATCCCCAACCAGGCGCCCTACGTCTGGAAGACCAAGACGGGGAAGGAATACTTCAACCCCCTGGCCATCCGGGAGGTCCGGTACGCCATCAACTGGCTCATCGACCGCAAGAAGATGGTCGACGAGATCCTCCTGGGCGGCGGCGAGCCGGCCTTCACCTCCATGACCCCCGGCCAGCCCGGCACCTACCGCTACAACATCATCGCCACCAAGCTGGGTATGACCGAGCGCGGCGACGAGAAGCGGGCCATCGCGGAGATCACCGCGGCCCTGGAAGCCGCGGCCAAACTCCCCGAGAACAGCGGCAAGCTCCGCAAGACCGGCCAGTTCTGGACCTACAAGGGCGAGCCCATCGTCGTGAAGTTCATCATCCGGGTGGACGATCCCCAGGGCCGCCTCCCCGCGGGCCGCTACGTGGCGGACCAGCTGGAAAAGGCGGGCATCAAGGTCGAGCGCCTGGAGTACGACCGCTCCAAGGCCGGACGCATGGTCTACGGCGGGGATCCCGCGGCCTATGAATGGACCATGTACACCGAGGGCTGGGGCGCCGGAGCCACCCGCCGCTGGTGGGACGTCTCCATCTCCCAGATGTACGCCCCCTACTACGGGTACATGCCCGGCGGCGCCACCGAGGGCTTCTGGAACTACAAGCAGGACGAGATCGACAAGCTGGCCATGAAGAGCTACAACGGCTGGTTCCTGACCGACGAGGAGTACTGGAACGACAACCTCAAGGCCCAGGAGTTGGGCCTTACCGAGGCCGTCCGCATCTGGGTATGCTCCCAGATCGACTACTTCATCGCCAACAAGGACCGGGTCACGAACCGCTTCGTCTACGGCCTCGGGGACGGCCTGAACGGCTGGTCCTTCATCACCGCGGACGTGAAGCCCAACGACAAGGGCGAGAAGATTCTCCGGGCCACCCAGTTCTCCGCCAAGGGAGGCCTCTTCATGAGCGCCTGGGACCCCGTGGGCGTGGACGGATTCTCGGACACCTACGTTTCCATGATCGTGGAACAGTGCACCATGCGGGAGTACTTCGAGGCGCCCAACACCGCCATCGACACCCCCTACCTAGTCCAGTGGGACCTCAAGGACGTCCAGTCCAACGTCGGCCCTGACACCACCGGGGACGGCAAGCCCGAGGGCCTCATCGACGTGCCCGCGGACGCGGTCAAGTACGATTCCGCCACCAAGACCTGGAAGAAGGTCGGCTCCGGCGTCAAGTCCTACTCCACCGCCAAGTACACGGTGAAGGATTCGGTCTGGCACGACGGGAACAAGATCGGCCTGGCGGACTTCGTCTACTCCCTGGGCTTCCAGACCGACTGGTCCACCAAGGACGGGGACGCGGACCTGGCCTACGAGGAAGCCTACGCCTCCCAGTACCAGCCCACCCTGGAGACCCTTAAGGGCGTGATCTTCAACAAGGACGGAAGCTTCACCACCTACTACGACTTCAATTGGCCGATGGACAAGAACCGCGTGGCCTACGGCGGCCTTCTGTCCCCCAAGGCCGGAAACCCCGGACGGCCCACCATGGTGCCGTGGACGATCACCGAGGCCATCGGTCTCCTGGTGACCGAGGGCGCGGCCAGCGGCACCGTCTACGCGATCACCGAGGATCCCTCGATGACCCAGATCGACGTGGCCAGCCCGGCCTGCGTGGCGGATCTCAAGGCCAAGCTCAACGAGATGGTGGAGAAGAAGCACGTCCCGGTCTACGTCAAGGACCACATGAAGCCCGCCGAGGCCGTGGACGCCTACAAGAAAACCCTGGCCTTCATCGAGAAGTACGGCCACGCCTACGTCTCCAACGGGCCCTTCTACATCTCCAAGATCGACTCCACCGCCAACTACATGGAGCTCTCCGCCTACCGCAAGGGCTACCCCTACAAGAAGGACTACTGGGGCAAGTTCTTCGCCCTCGAGGTGACCCAGATCGACAACGTGGCCATCCCGGCCAACGCCCGGCGCGACGCGGACGCGGTGATCGACCTTACGGTCTCCCAGTTCACCTACCCCAGCGACCAGACCAAGCCCGCCGACAAGGACGCCAAGGTCCAGGTGACCCTGATTTCCCAGGACGGCGAGAAGGCCTACCCGGCCAAGTACGTGAAGGACGGATCCTTCCAGGCCGTGATCCCCGCCGCCGACCTGGCCAAGCTCCAGCCCGGCAGCTATACCCTGGTGTCCGAGTCCAAGTTTGCGGACGAAGCCCCCTCGGTGAAACCCGGAAACCTGGTCCTGTTCTAGGACGAAGGCGCGCATCCGAAAACCGCGCGGCGCCCTGCGGGGCGCCGCGCTCGCCTTCCCGAGCTCCCGGTCGGACGCGTCCCCTCGACGGGCGACTGGTCTGCGGAGCGAAATCCTTCCCAGGACAGGTGGCCCCGATGTACAAGTGGTACGCGATAAAACGCATCCTGAAGGGCGTGGCGATGTACGCCCTCCTCATGTTCACCTTCTCCGCCCTCTTCAACACGGTCTCCGAGACTACCCTCAAGGGCCAGATCGAGGAGCAGGTGCGCCAGGAGTCCCAGCGGCTCCGGAACCTGAAATCCGAGCAGATCCGCGCCTTCCAGATCGACCGGCGGGACCAGCTCTACAAGCTCTATAAACTCGACCGGCCCTGGACGGAGCGGGTCGTCTCCCGGGCCGTCAACGCCCTGACCTTCAAATTCGGCCGTTCCACCATCATCAAGACCCAGAAGGGCGAGCGGGAAGTCATCAAGATCATCATGGAAGCCATGCCGCGGTCCATATTGCTCTTCACGACCACCATCGTCTTCGAGATATTCCTCGGGATCTGGCTGGGTTTGAAAAAAGCCCAGAAGCCCGGGGGGTCCCTGGACAAGTCCACCAGCTTCATCACCATGGTCGTCTACGGCCTGCCCTCCTGGTGGCTGGGGATGATGCTGATCATGATCTTCGTCTACGGGATCAAGCTCTTTCCCTCCGGGGGCCTGCATTCCGTGCCCACACCCGGGGGAATCCTCAAGGTCCTGGACCTGATCTGGCACATGATCCTGCCCATGCTGACCCTGCTGCTCATCGGATTCTGGAGCCTGGGCTTCGTGGTACGCAATATCGTCCTGGGCGTGCTCCAGGAGGACTACATCATGAGCGCCCGCGCCCGGGGCATCCCGGAGAACAAGGTGCTCTTCGGACACACCATGCGAACCGCGGCCCCGCCCCTCATCACCATGGCCCTGCTGACCCTCCTGGCGTCCATCTCGGGAAGCATCATCTTCGAAGGGATCTTCTCCTGGCCCGGCTTGGGCAACCTGTACTGGATCGCCATCCAGCAGAACGACATTCCGGTCCTCCTGGCGGACCTGGCCATAACCACCGGCATATATCAGGCGGGACTGATCTTCCTGGATCTGACCTACGGATTCCTGGACCCCCGCATCAAGATAGGCGGCAAAGCATGAAACTGGAAGACGCGGCCTACAGGCTCAAGGAATTCTGGGGTGAGTTCCGGAAGGAACGGAACGGCTTGGTCGGGCTCGGCATCCTGATCGCAGCCGTCCTGGCGGTGCTCCTGGAACCCCTGATCCTGCCCTTCCCGGAGGCCAGTTCGCGCTGGCGGGATATCACCTACTGGCAGGACAACTCGAAGAGCGCGCCTCCGGCATGGACCAACCTCTTCACCGCCCGAAAATCGGCGGTCGCCCTGACCCTCTGGGATTCCCGGACGGAGGACAGGGGGCCGGGCGAGAAAGCCTACATCTTCTCCTACGATTACGAATTCAGCCGGGCCCCCTACGACCTCCTGCTCCGGGGCGAGGGCAGCGGCACCATTCCCCTGACGGTGACCGTTCGCAGGCCGGACAGCAACGCCGTGGAAATCATCCGCTATGTCCTCCAGGACCTGGCGGGCCAGACCTTCCGACTCTCCTTCACCAACGAGGGCAAGGCCAACGCCCTGGAGTTCCTGAGGAAGACGGAGCGGCCGGAAAACGCCGCCCAGATCGCGACGATGAGCTACGGCGTGCCGGAGATCCTCTTCTCCCGGGCCGAGCCGGATTTCGTCAAGGGACCCAAGCCCCTCGCGGGCCGCTACGAGATCGAGGTGACCGCGGGCTTCACGGATCCCCGGGCCTCCATCGAGCACATGGAGATCGTCGTGGTGGGTCGGGTATCCGGCATCCTCGGCACGGACTCCATGAAGCGGGACATCTTCTCCGGCGTGGTGGCCGGGATGAAATGGGCCCTCATGATCGGCCTACTGACCAGCATCGTCTCCGTCCTGGTCGGGGTGTTCTACGGCATCACCGCCGCCTACTTCGGGGGCCGCGTGGATTCCGTGATGATGCTGATCTTCGACTACTTCATCTCCCTGCCGGTCCTGCCCATCCTGATCGTATTCTCCGCGGTCTACAAACCCAGCATCTGGACCATCATCGCGGCCCTGATCCTCTTCTTCTGGGTGGGCCCCGTGAAGACCGTCCGGTCCATGGCGCTGCAGATCAAGGAGGAGACCTACATCGAGGCGGCCAAGGCCCTGGGCGCCGGGCACGGGCGGATCATCTTCCGCCACATGGCCCCCCTGCTGATCCCCTACTCCTTCGCGTCCATGGCCCTGGCCGTGCCGGGGGCCATCGTCTACGAGTCCTCGGTGAGCCTCCTGGGCCTGGGGGACGCGACCATCGTGTCCTGGGGACAGATCCTCCACGACGCCCTCGGCTCGGGCGCCGTGCTCTCGGGCCTCTGGTGGTGGGTGGTCCCGCCGGGACTCCTGATCGCCGTGATGGGCATGACCTTCGCGTTCCTCGGGTTCGCGATGGACAAGATCCTCCATCCGAAACTCAAGACGAGGTAGGCCATGAGCGAAACCGTACTACAGGTCAAGAACCTGAAACTCTACTACCACACCTCCAAGGGGGCCGTGAAGGCCCTGGACGACGTGTCCTTCGACCTGAAAGCCGGGGAAACCCTGGGGCTCGTCGGGGAATCGGGCTGCGGCAAGACGACCATGGGCACGGGCCTTTTGCGCATGCCCACCCCTCCGGGACGCTTCGAGGGGGGACAGATCCTGGTGGAGGGGCGGGACATCCTGCCCCTGCCGGAGAAGGAGATCCGGAAGGATTTCCGGTGGGAGAAGGTCTCCATGGTCTTCCAGGGGGCCATGAACTGCCTGACCCCGGTCTACACGATCGGCAAGCAGATGATGGAAACCCTCCAGGAGCACCGGTCCATGGAAAAAGCCGAGGCCCAGGAGCTCATCAAGGAATACCTTAGCTACGTGGGGCTTCCGGCGGACGTGACGAGCCGGTATCCCCACGAACTCTCCGGCGGCATGAAGCAGAGGGTCGTCATCGCGACGGCGCTCTTCCTCAAGCCCCGGCTGGTCATCCTGGACGAGCCCACCACGGCCCTGGACGTGATAGTCCAGGCCCAGATCATCAACCTCCTCAAGAAGCTCAAGAAGACCTTCGACCTCTCCTTCATATTCATCACCCACGACCTGGCCCTGGAGGCGGAGGTCTCGGACCGCATCTGCGTTATGTACGCGGGAAAGATCGCGGAGCTGGGGACGAACGAGCAGGTCTACGGGGGCAAGGGCCCCGCCCACCCCTACACGGAACGGCTCCTGGCCGCGACGCCCCGGCTGCGCCGGAAGGTGGAGAGCCTGTCCTTCATACCCGGCACCCCTCCCGACCTGATCGCCCCTCCATCGGGCTGCCGTTTCCATCCGCGCTGCCCCAGGGTCTACGAACGGTGCCGGATGGAAGAACCTCCCGTCCGGGAGATCGAACCGGGCCATCTTGCCGCCTGCTGGAGGTGCTTCGAATGAGCAACGGAATCGACGGGGACGTCATCCTGCGGGTGGACGACCTTAAGAAACACTTCACCCCCCATCAGGGCTTCCTCCAGTCCTTCGGCAAGGTCCGGAAGGTCGTCCGTGCGGTGGACGGGATCTCCTTTGAGATCCGCCGGGGGGAGATCTTCGGTCTGATCGGAGAATCCGGCTCGGGCAAGACCACGACGGGCAAGCTCGTCATGAAGCTGATCGACGCCACGAGCGGCCGGATCCTCTTCAACGGCCGGGACGTCACCTCCATCGGACACGAGGAAACGAAGGAGTACCGGCGGCAGGTCCAGATGATCTTCCAGGATCCCTACGCCTCCATGAATCCCCGGTTCAAGATCCGGGACGTCCTGGAGGAACCCCTGGAGATACACAGGATCACCGCGGACCGTAAGGAACGCGAAACCCGGATCGTCCGGGCCTTGACGGAGGTCAAGCTCACGCCTCCCGAGGATTTCATGGGCCGCTTCCCCCACATGCTCTCCGGGGGCCAGCGCCAGCGGGTGGCCACGGCCAGGACCCTCATCCTGAACCCGGCCATGCTGGTCGCGGACGAGCCGGTGTCCATGATCGACCTGTCCACCCGGGCGGAGATCCTCCACATGATGAAGGACGTGCAGAGGGACCTCGGACTCACCTACCTCTACATCACCCATGACCTGTCCACGGCGCGGTACTTCACGGACCGCATCGCGGTCATGTACCTGGGACGCATCGTGGAGATGGGCAAGGCGGACGACATCATCGACCATCCCGCCCATCCCTACACCCGGGCCCTGATCGAGGCGGTTCCGGAGCCCGCCACCGGCAAGGTGGACGTCGTGAAGGAACTGCCGATTTCCGGGGAAATCCCCTCGCCGTCCAACATCCCGGCGGGCTGCCGCTTCCACACCCGATGCCCCTACATGAAGCCCGAGTGCAAGGAGGAGGCCGAGCCCGAACTCATGGACCTCGGCAGCGGTCATTATCATGCGTGTCGCAGGTGGAAGGAGATCGGCTGACGAATTCCTGAAGCCAGATCCGGGCCGCCGGTTCGCGCCTATGCGCGAACCGAACCGCCGGGCGCCTTCGGGCGCCCGGCGCTATTTGGGCGGGTCGCGGAGGGAGAAGGCCAGCACCAGCATCCCGTAGGTGACGGCCACGAAGAAGCTGAAGGTCAGGGAGAAGAGCACGGCCTTCGGATCCGACAGCGCCGCCAGGGTGCCCCGCACGGCCCGCACGGGGGTGAGCACCGCGTCCCAGGAGTTGAGCCTCACGAAGCGACCCAGGTAGACCCCGAACCCCGCAAGGATCACCGCCACCGTAAGGAAGACTCGCTCGAATCCACGGCCCCAGGCGTGGTCCAGCACCCTTCCCTCCACCCACATGGATACGAGTCCCAGGAAATGCCCCACGAAGGCGAAGGCCCCGCTCATGACGATGTCGTACCAGAGGACCCCCCGGGTCCCGAGCCATTGGATCGTATCCGAGCGTATCCAGGTCTTCTCGGCGACGTGGATGAAGTCCGTGAACAGGTAAGGCGCGTTCGGGAAGAAGAGCAGCCACCCCAGGGCGCAGACGGAAACCAGGACCGTCCGGGCCGGGCCGGGATTCAGGGTCCGGAGGAGGATTACCTGGACGGCTGCCATCCCCAGGGGGACGCAGGCAAGGAGGAGGTTCATCCCAAGGAAGGTGTAGAAGGGGTTGCCCAGAAGGGCAACTCGGACTGCCAGGAGGGACAGGCAGCCCGTGAGCGCCAGGGCGGCCAGGACCCCCAGGGAGAGGACGGAGCGGAAGGAAGGGATGGCGCCCGGGCGGGATTCCTCCCGGTCGCCTTCCTTGAGCAGGTCGGTCAAGGTTCCCTTCCCCCCGCCCCGCTGTGTCACAGATCCAACGCCTTGGCCCGGACCTTCCGGAGGACCCGGTCCGTGAAGTCCGCGATCTTGAGGGCCCCGAGCTGGGTCCCGTCCCGAAGACGCACGGCCACCGCCCCCTCCTCCGCCTCCTTCTGCCCCACGACCAGGATGTAGGGGATCTTCGAGTTCTGGGCGTTGCGGATCTTGGCGTTCATGCGGTCGTCCGAGAGGTCCGCCCGGGCACGGAGGCCCGCGGCCGCAAGCTCCCCGGCGACCTTCTTGGCATACTCGTCGAAGGCGGGGGCCACGGGCACAACCACCGCCTGCTCCGGGGACAGCCAGATCGGGAAGGCCCCCGCGGTGTGCTCCAGATAGACCCCGAAGAAGCGCTCGATGGACCCCAGGAGGGCCCGGTGCACCATGTAGGGCCGCTTGCGCTGGCCGTCGGCGTCCACGTAGGTCATGTCGAAGCGCTCGGGTTCGTTGAAGTCGAACTGGATGGTGGTCAGCTGCCACTCCCGGCCGATGGCGTCCTTTACCTTGAGGTCGATCTTGGGACCGTAGAAGGCCCCGCCCCCTTCGTCCATCTCGTAGGCCAGGCCCTCCCTGTCCACCGCCTTGCGCAGGGATTCCAAAGCCTGGGCCCAGCGGGTGTCGTCCCCGACCGCCCCTTCCTTGGGCTTGGTGGCCAGGTAGGCCTTGATGTCCTTGAACCCCAGGGTCTTGTGCATGTACAGGGAGAAGCGAAGGACCTCGAGGATCTCGTCCTCGATCTGTTCGGGGGTGCAGATGATGTGGGCGTCGTCCTGGGTGAAGCCCCGGACCCGCATGAGGCCGTGGAGGGTCCCCGACCGCTCGTAGCGGTACACGGTCCCCAGCTCGGCCCACCGGAGCGGCAGCTCGCGGTAGGACCATCCC